>Ga0307507_10002295_pt1 | contig 40721 bp, 8 predicted proteins | sample 7_EM_MG_FD_207223 | JGI IMG/M metagenome (GOLD analysis project Ga0307507, IMG submission 207223) | Populus trichocarpa ectomycorrhiza microbial communities from riparian zone in the Pacific Northwest, United States - 7_EM | ecosystem: Host-associated > Plants > Roots > Unclassified | place...
CCTAGAACTCTAAGAAGCGAGATTAATAAATAGAGTATAGCGGACTGTCTACTACTTAAAGTCCAATATGCCTGCTAATATTAGGTATACTACTTAGGGCAGAGCTAAAGCCATATCTATAACGACAATACAGTATATAAGTTTCTATAGAAATTCTTTCCCTACTAACTAGAAGCTATAAGCCTTATTAAAGAAGTACTAAAAGGTATTTATATAATTAATAGCTAGCCTTACTCTTGCCTATGCCTTTTATTATATCTTTAAAAGCGACCTCCTTATTATCCGCTCCCTAGGTATGCAAAAGGATAGTATATTATAATATCTTATTGTTAACAAACTTAATTAGGCTAAAGTTGCCATTATCCTTAGATTTTAGAAGACGCATTATACTAATAAGTCTATTAGAGAGTATTGGAAATATAAAGATAAGTATATAATAACTTATATTAAGCAAGCGCAATAATATTAGCTATTAGATATTAGGAAATGGTTTAGGGGGCTAGGGATAAGCGAAATAATACGGGGCAGTGCAACTAGGCTGCCCCAAGTTTTCTTCTCTTGGCGTTTAGGGCCGCTAATAGCGTCACTAGTACACTATAGACTTAAAGGCCTCTATAGTTTACCCGCGCCAACAGGAAGGGTAGCTAACCCGCTCCGGCTATAGGGTTATAAGCTGCTTAGAGATAGCGGATAGGAATATAGTTTTATAATATATATAAAAGCTTACTATTAGCGCTTTATAAATACGTATATTTTAGATCTAATGCTTTACTAAATATATAAAGTGGAAGGTTTATAGTAGCACTTAAGGAGGAAGCTAGTTTCGCTAGCGATTGTACTTTAAAGCTAACTACTTGCACCGTCTAATTACTTATCTAATTATTTTCCGGAACTTAGATAAACCGCCTTACTTTTAGAACAACTACAGTCGTATATAGAGAATAGTATAATAAGACACAATCTGTATATATATATATATAAATTTTAAGAGAAAATAAAAGAAAGTAATATTTTAGGCAACCTGGACGGCTTAATAGATATAAAAAGATTAGTCTAGGGTTTGCTAGAAAGCTATATATACAGTTTATAAAAATCCTATTTAGCTCTAGGTAATGGAAACTAGTTAATACTAATAGAGAAGTCAGATAGTAATTAAAGGCTTAGATTAAGTAGGATAGAGAGGATCTAAAACTTGTTTTAGATAGAACTAGCCAGCAACTGCAATAATCGTATGGATTGCTATAATAAGAACGACTTTAAGCCAGTCTATTTTAGTATTAGTTAGAGTAGATTACCTATATAGAAAGAAAAACTTACTAGATTTGCCATCCTAGATAAAATAGTTTACTAGGAGTATGGCAATAAACAAAATAGCGACTAGAAAGGTCTTAAAATAAAGCGTTATACAATCCTGGCCTATAATCTAACTAAATATAATAATAAAGAGGAGAGCGATTTATATACTAGATCTAATAGCAATATTAATTACTAGACTTATTTTATCTTTGCAAGCTACTATAACCGCTATTATATACTTAGTAGCGTTCCTAACAAATTAGGAGTAAGATAAGACTAACAAAAGTGGTAGAGGTAGTGCCGCTTGCCGTAATATTACTAATACTATTAACTATAAACTTAGAATAGAAGGTGACTAACGCGGTAGAGAATCTAAGGGTTATAATTACACCCTAGATTGTTAATTAGGGCTTCTTAATCTTGTTATCTTCCTTTTCTACGTTTAAATCCTATATAAGCTGTTTTTAGTTTACTCCGCCTCTAAATATAGCCGCCGCTCTAACACCAATCCGTGTAATACCATAGAGAGATATACCCTGCTTAACTTAGGAGGATTTACACTTAGAAGCCCTTTGGCTTAGAGTATTACACATTTTAGTATATAACTTTAATTAAAATATAAGGTAGCAAATGTATATAATTAGGAGGATAATAGCTGTTCTGCAGGAAAGCTCCTAATTAAGTATAGAGCTATTAGGGCTTGTAGCTATATAGGTTAGTGTTTATTATAGGTCTAAAGCTATTATTAAACTTACTTAATAGTGTAGAGTGGAAGGTAGTTAGAATAATTAGACTACTAACGTATAGAGCTAGAAGATCGGCCGCAGTATCTACTACTATTATATTAAAATATTATTCCGTCCGGTTAATACCTCTAAAGAAGAAGTATATGCTAAGAATAAGGAGTAAGTTTAAAAGCATACTACTAATTAAGAAAGTTTTAATAATGGTAATCTGGCCCTTAGTTAGGGCTAATATAGAGACAATTAATTTAATAGCGTTTCTGCGCTAAATATTAGATAATATTAGGATAAATAAAAAGCGGAGATACGTACCTAAAAGTTGCGTTTAAAAGACTACCTAATATATTACCAGCGTGGCGCGCAATCTCTTTAGTAGCGTAATTAATCATTGTAAGCGGGATAATGGCAATAAAGTTAACAATAAATATAGCGATGCCGTTAACGCAAAGATAATTAACTATAAAGCCGATAGGAACGGTAAGAAGAAGTATATTTATCTATAAGCTAAATAAGACGGTATAAACCTAATCCTTAGTAGGTATCTTACGCTTTAAAGCTACTTTTTGCCTTTCTTTAATTATTGGCTTAAGATATAAGGGGTTTTATAGGCCTATACCGGCCTCTTTATTAGGTTATTTATTATTAAACCTTATCTAGGCAGCTTAATAGGCTTTTAAAAATATTGCTAGATATAAATATGCTATTATAAGTACGGTTTTTAATTGTTCCTAGAAAGAGCACAATAGAGAAGGGCGATTTTATAGTCTAGAGAGTACCTATATATGGTAAAGACTGAGAAGTCTAATAGTACTTGGGCCAACCCCAACGCCTTAAATCCATAATGGTGCGTTTAGCTTTTTTTAGTTAATTTTACAAGTAAGGATCTAAAGCAAATTCTAGAATAGTTATTATAGAGAAGAGGAGGATTAACGTTAATAACTAGATAGAATGGCTAGTGAGAAAAGGAGAAGATAGAGTAATAGATAAATAAAAAGTAAAAAGTAAATAGACTACTTATAGAAATAAGGACGTGGTAGAACGTATAAATAGGGTATAAGTCCATATGCCTTTAAGTACTAGCTGCTTAGCGTCTTAATATAAGTCCTTTTTTAACGCAAGGCAGATTAATAGGAGTTATTATACTACCTATATAAGGCGGAGCGCTTATAAAGGGCTTAGCTAGAATACTAATTAAACTACCCTATAACGTACTAATAGCTTCTTTGCTATAGATAGGGAGTAAATATACAAGATTAACTGGCTGAGATAAGTCTACTACTTAAGTAGTGTTCTGCTCCGTAAAGGGTAGGCGTTAGAAGTAGATTATATAATACTATTTCTGCTAAGTAAGGCGTTATTAGGAGGTTATTATTGGCTTCCGGTTCTAGTTTATAACTTTATATAGACACCTCCAAATACTGCACTATTAGGGCTATTTAAAAGCTAAGTTACCTATTTACCTTATCTTAACCTTAGGCCAGGCTTATTAGCTATTAAGGCAATAGGAAGTTACGTCAAAGTATATAATAGGGCTTAAGTAAAGCTACGCAACTAGATAGGCATTACTATGCGAAGCAACGCTTAACCAGCTGCCTCTATATTGCTGTCTTAGAATGATTAGAAGAAAGAGGTTAATGCTAGCCCTTATTATTTAATATAACCCTCCTATAAAGGTATAGTAAAGTAGGGTATAGACAGGGAGGGATTATGCTCCTATTATGGCTATATTATAGTGCATTTATAATACTATACTAGTATCCTTAAGTTAGTAAATCGGCTTAACTTTTAAGGTATAGTTAAAGCGGAGCCTACTGTCAGCTCTCCTATTAACTAAGTAGTAGAGAGGAGCAGGATATAAAAGGCCTCTATATCCTTTAACTAGATCTATAATAAGTATAGTATTCTTTAAGGAAATCTCTTCTTACTTTTTCGCAAAGACACTTAAACTATTAGCTGCCTTATCTCTTTAATAATAAGCGACTTAGATAACTCGGACGCTATAATAGTGGATACTATATTATATTAGATTAAGGTACGCTCTAAACATTAAATCCTTTATGGGATACCTCTAATAGAGCTAGGATATACCGCTTGCTTCTAATTCTAAGGGCTTTAATAAGGCCGTTAATATAGTAGGGCGAGTATCCAATAGTTGCTTCCCTATAGTTTTATCCGTTTACTAGCTTACTAATATAAGTAGAATATCTAGTTAGTACTAGAACGTAAGAGTAATTTAGAGAATAATAAGGCTAATATAGAAGAAACTATAAGGAAATACTTACCCCGCACTAATAAGATAAAGAAGTCGTCTTAATATAATCTACTTGGTAACTCCTTCTAATAAAGCTTACTAACCCCTAGCTTACTCTATTAGGGGAGATAGAAAGACTAAGTAGCTTAGTTAATTAACTTAGCTATAGGCTTAGCCAACTTAATAGGAAAGTTAGTAGCCTTGAAAATAATAACTACTATATTATAGGTTATCTAGGGAAAGTTAATAATCGGATTAATAGCCTAAAAAGTAACTGGGAAGAAATAAGAGATATTATTAGGCGGTTTTAAAATAAAATCTATACTCTTAAGAGAGGTAGTAATAAAACTTTAGATTATAGAGATAAACGGGTTATAAAGGCTAGAAACAAGATTATAGCATTTAAAAGAAAAAGGGCATACTTAACCTAAGAATAGAGAAGTCTGCAGGATTAAGAAGGAAATTTATTAGTTTAAATGGTATACTCTTTAGTTATTATATTATTTGCTTATTAAAGGAAATTTATATATTAGATTTAAGCTAGAACTAGCCCTGCCCTTTATAGCAAGTATTTACCGCATTTATATACTTAATTAGTAATAAGTTAGCAGATTTAACTAAGCTTGGCATCTAAAGCAAGTAAAACCACATTCCCCTATTACGTATTTAGGTCTAGTCGCTCTTTACTAGCATCTTCTTTACTAGTAGAGGATAGAATTTGTTCTTAAAATAAAAGTTAGTTTATAGAATAATAGAAAAAAAGGGTGTCTATAAGGGTTTTTAGATCTAAAGGCTATAAAGGCTAATCTATAGATGTGTAGATAACTAGATATAACATTAACCATTGCGCCGCGCTATAATATATATATCTACCCAGTAATGCCGCCATAATTTATCGGCTTTATTTAAGGTCTCCTTTACCTTTAAAAATTCTTATTTATAACTTACTTTAACTAATAGCTCTCTGGCGTTTTATAGTAAATAGGGTACAGGTTAACTCTAAATTTATATTAATAAGGTGGGAATATTAAGAATAAATACAGGATATATCCTTTCGGTTAACTATACCTATAATTAGTATATTAGGTTTAGCTCGTTTTAGAACTAGCTATATAATTATTTATAGGCGCTTAGAGGATTAACCCTATAATTAACCCGCTCTCTCTACCTAGTACTTTTTAGCCTCGCTATATAAAAGCCCTGCTGTATTAAGCCATTATAGCTTAGAATTTAACTAAGCCCTATAGAGCCTTAGTCTAAGCTATATTAGGTTAACTTGACTTTTCCATACCTAATCTTTAATCCTCGCGTTTGCTCGCACCTTGCTTTCTTTCTTATACTTTTCTCCCTAGTTATTTCTTTATTATAAAACGCGACTAATATATTCTCAACCTCCCTATATTTATTTACTATTATACCATCCTTATATACTAGTCATTTTAATCTCCCCTTCCTACCTACTTACCCGCCAGCCCTCCTGACATAGCTCTTAATACGTTTACTTATAATAGCAAATCTCTCTAAATTAGAGATAATTAAAACAAAGCCTATTAGGGAAGGATTAAATAACTTTCGCAATTTATTTAACTTAATATATTAAGATCTAGGCACTCCTAGCTTTTTAGACTTGTTACACTAGATAGGCGATAAAGGTAATTGTTAATATACTTATTATAAGTTTTTGTCTAACGCCTATAGGACTAAAGGATAGTTTGCTTAATCTAATACTTACTCTATAGAGCCTTCCTACTTCTTATTTATTACCGTCTAGTAGCGGTAATAAAAACCTCCTTAGTAATCTATTAAGACTTAATTTAGCAGTTAATTCTAACAACTTTGACGTTAAACGGTTTCTGCCTCTTCTAAATTTAATCCTTCGGATTAAATCTAATAAGGTTATCTAGAAAAAGGCGTACGCTACTATAACAGAGTTTACGCCTTCTCCCCAACCGCTACTATTTTATATTTAAACTCTATATCTATGTAATATAAGCAGCTTTACCAACTCGTCTGAATATAGGAAATATATGGATTATATTCTAAAGGAGAAGCTAGGCCCTCTTTATATAGGGATTTCTAGCTTATATAAAGCATTCTTTAGGGGAGTAAAAGGTCTTAAAGAGGTAAGCGCCACCGTTTTTAAGAAATGTAAGGAAGGGGACAATCTACTATACGCTAAGGGCGGCTAGCGTAACTGGCCTAAAAGTGTAGAGCAAGATAATATCCTAAAGTGGTTTAATAACCTAATTAAATTATTTTTAGGCTTTATAGAGGAGTATAGGTCCGCCCTGAAGATATAATAAACGCTTATTGTATATATTAAGCAGCCCTTATAAGGATCTATAGTAAAGTAAAAGCTAAATATTGGTTTTATAAATAATCTAATAGCTAGCAAAAGCTCTTAATGCTATTAGTTGCATATACTTATACCGGGAGAGCTAAAGAGTAATCTAAATACTAATACAGCCTTGCAGGCATGGTTTAATTTAGGGAAATATATAAAAGAGGTCTTTGCCGCTTAGGACACTTATTGCTTTATCTTAGGCTTTACCCTTTATAGATCTATTATATAGCTATAGGAGTATAACCGAGTAGGAGGCATCGTATTATCGCTATTTAATATTAATAAAGAAAGACTATAATTTACCTTAGCATTGTTGGGATTTCTCTAAATAAATAAGGAGCAGTTTAGGTTTAACCCTACCATTCCAATATTGGACGGTAAGCGATATATTAAGGTCGTGCGTAATAATTAGACTAAGCATCTTATCCTTAGCAAACTTATAAAGCGGAGACGCTATATCGCCAGTTAAGCAATTACTTACTAGGGGGCATACTGTAAAGGGGATACCTCTAAGATACCCCTTATTATTAAAGACTTATAGCAGTACCCACAGCGCAAGAAAGAAGGCGAACTGCTATATAAGGTAATAAAGAAAGGAGTAGTTAATATAGCTAGGTACTATTACTATAAGATAGTTTATATAGGTAGTAAGGAAGATAATATTTATAATAACATCCATAAGGGGCTAAATATTATAAAGGCGATAAACTATAAGCTAGAAGACTTGATAATGCCTCTAAAACCGGCTGGAGTAAAAATTAGTATAAGGAAAGGCCGAAGTTCTAGTAGAAAGAGGTCGTCTAGCTATACTAACGCCCTATTACCGCCTAGTAAGCGTATATATTTAGACTCTCCGTCTAAAGGTAGAAGGCGCCTTATAACCCTAAATTGAGTATATTAATGTATTATTACTAGGAACTACGGAAAGCCTCTTTACAAGGTAAGCTCTTGGGGTATAATGCTTACTATACTAAAGGGTAGCATCAAAGAATATAGGTTTTTATATACGCGGGCCGGCATTATCTAATATAACATTTTAATAGGCAACCTTATAATAAACAAGGAAGACAACAATTCTTCTTAGCTGGCATTTTTTATTAACTTTAATCTTGCAATTAAAAAGTAGTAGAAAGGGCCTTTAGGAGCGCGGGGTAAGACCAGTATAAGAGTATTTATGGCAATTAGAGTGCTCCTAGGCGAGATATACTTAGCTTAGCATAATTTTAAGTCATTTTTTAGGTGCTATTTTAGATATACATTTACTATAATAGACCTAATAAGAAAGGTAACGTTGTTAATAGGTTTAATAAGTGGAATTCTATAGATACGGAAGAGCTGGCCAAAATAAAAAAAGGGGCAGTAGTTAATAAAGAGGATTTTCTTAAGACCATATGTAATAACTTTTTACCGTACTATTAGCTACTAATCCCTTAGGTTAATAAATTGCGAAAGGTAGTATTTCTAGATAGTAGGAGGCGAAAGGGAAAGAATAAAAAACCTTTTTTTTTTAAATAAAGGAGGTGCTTTAGGAAGTAAGGAAGGATCTAGAGGTACTAGCAAAGTAGACAAAATAATATTTTATCACTCTTCCACTATATAAGTAAAGTTTTGCGGAGATTTAGGCAGCTAAGGCTAGGTAGCAGTCTTAGTTAAAATGTATATAAAATAGCATAGGGCGAGTTGTTAGGGCTAAATAAACCCGGAAAAACGAATAACCTAATCTTCCGCTAAATTATTAAGTCCCTATACCCCACCATTTTATATAGGCTTTATATTTCTATAAAACACGTAATTTACTCCCCAGCCTATTAAAAGTAGCTTTATACCGCCTAAATAGAGGCTACAGAAGAATTAATTCCCTACTCTAACCAATCCCCTACTTAAATAAGTCCTCTATTTAAATAAATCCCCTACAGAAGCCAATGCCTATATATTTTACTGTAACCGACTACAGTACCCTGCCAAACCACCACTGTTTTACCTGCGTATTGCCTGCGTATTACTTACGTATTACCTATGTATCGCTTACGTATCACTTACGTATCACGCTGTTTTAGTTGCATATTAGTCTCCCCTTTTATTTATTTCTATACCTTCCTCGTGTATATATAGACACCTTACAGCTACATTTATAATCAAGTCGCTTATTTAATCCTTTATACTGCAAAAGCTTATATTTACCGCCCTATAGGAACTAGTCCCCTACTCTAAAAAATCCCCTATAGAATTAAGTCCCCTACTCTAATAAATCCCCTACGCTAATAAATCCCCTATACTAATAAATCTCCTACTTTAACTAATCTCCTACTTTAATTAATTCCTTACTCTAACGAATCCCCTATAGGCGCTAATGCCTATATATTCTACCGCCCTATAGAAACTAATCCCCTATAGCTTACATTTCTATATAGCTTTTACTCCCTTATAGAAACTAGTAGCTACATCTTCCACTCCTCCTATAAATTCCGTTCCTATATATAGTAACTATATCTTTTACTGTTCCATAAGAACCATACCCTATTCTATATAGCTTTTCCTACTATATAGGAACTAATAGCGATTTTTTTTACTCCCCTATAAAAACCAATCTCCTATAGCTTATGGTTCTCTATAAGGATTAATATTTACTTTCTTTATTACCTTATAGCTTTTAATTCCTTATAGGAACTAACGCTTATATCTTCTTCTCTCCTATAAGAACTAATACTCTATAGCTTCCGTTCTTCTATTCCTAGATCTATAAGCAATTTGCCCGCGCTATAGCCTACCATATAGGCCTTATTATTATAAGAGTAAGTAAGTAATTTTGAGAAAGCAATAACTAGGCAATAATGCTACTAGCTATAAGATCTACAAAACGTATTTACTAATGCTGTATATATATAAGCGAATCTATATATACAACTTTAAACCCTTAACTAATCTAGCGCCTTTAAAGTTACTTTTAAAATCTTGGTTTAATATAAGAGCTATTCTTAAATGCTTATATATAAGTTTCTCCTCTTTACTTTTAACTAAGCTATAACCGGTCTATATAGCGTTCTTAATCTAATATAGTATATTAGCACTAGCCTTAAAACTCTAACCCAAATATTACCTTATCTATCTTCCGTTTAATTTATAGTTTAAAAGCCGTTCTGTATCTTTTCTAGAGATATTAGGAGTAGTATTAGCCCGCCCTAGAAATGTCTTTTATATCTACTCTCTTGCCGGTCTCTTTAGCTCGTTATATCTAAGTATAAGATATATTCTACTCTATATAGCTATATTAAATATAGTAATTCTATTTATTATAAGAAATATAATACCTTAGAAATACTTTATCTGTTATAGGAAGATGGATACTAGGCTGTTATATTAGATATTATTTAAAGTTCTTTCTATAAGAAAGATATTAGCCTTATATAGAAAAAGGATAACGCTCTAGTAGTAAACATTTTTAACTATTAGAGCTAGGTTTTGTTCTAAACGGGCTAGATCTGTTTTAAGGTCTCCTATATAAGCCTTCTTATAATTAGACTAGTATATAAATATACTTATAAAGGGGAACAAACCATATAGAGTGGTCTCCTCTAAAATTTAGCAAGTGCTTTAGCTGTTAATATCTTTCCTACCTTAGGTGGGCCACTAAAACGGTCAGCCTTTAAAATAGCTAATACCTTACTAGAAAACTTACTATAATAAAAAAACTAGGCCTTTCCCCTTCCCTTCAATTATATTATTAAACTTTAATTCCCTAAACCTAGACTAGAAGCTCTTTATATGTTAGCGACTCGGTCAATAGAGGCACGAGCACGGCAAGAGGGTCGCGCAAGCCTGTACGATTGGATTGTCTATAAACGAGGATCCAAAGCTAGAGAAAGGAAAGGGGAAGAACGGAAGCACCGCTTAAAGCTATATACAATCATCTGGTCACGTAATGGCAACTTGCCATCACGTAACAGCAAGTTGCGGCAAGTTGCGGCAATTTGCCAGTACCGTTTTCCACCAGTGCCGTAACATTACCCCCCCCTCCAAAAAAGCCTGCCCTCAGGCTTTGTACGTCCGTGGGGTATTCTTATCTATGTGCTTAACAGGTAGCTTGTCATCTTCGCTATACTAGCACTCCATCCACTCGTTTAGATACTTCGGGGGTCCTAGCTCGTTAGGGTATTAATTATAAAATTCTTTAAGCTTCTGGGGGCAACCTATAAAGTTCTAGGTAGGGTACTAGGTTGGGTCTAGATCGCAACCTTTCCATTAAACATGGTATTTCAGCGTTCCTTATACTAGTTTATAGGCTAATATTTTATTAACTTCCCATTTATTGTCGCCATTAACTTAAATCGGTAGTGGAGGCTCATTCTTTTGTCTAGGTAGTAGGTTATTTGCAGCTTTCTATAGCTTATCTGGTAAGAAAACAGGGTGGACTTTAATTAAGTCTGGGAGTTTAACCTTATATAAGTTTCCTTCTTTATTAAGGATCTTATACAGTCCTACCATTTTATAGTCTAGCTTACGGCTAGGCCGTTCTATCTTCTAGTTCTTTATTATAACCCAGACCTTATTGCCTACGGTAAAGTCAGGCTCGCGCCTATACTTATTTGCCTGCTGTTCCATTAATTTCTAGGCCTTCTCTAGGTTCTTACAGGCTACTATCTATACTTCTTCTAAGCGTCTAGCATACTGCTGTGCTTCCTTATAAAATAGTTTTTCGCGTACGGTCTATGGTCCTTCCGGTCTCTCCCAGTTAAAGCTTATATAGGGTAAGTATCCCATTTCTAGCTAAATAGGTGCAAACCCTGTAGAATTATAGGGTAGGGTTACCTAGGCGTAGTCCATTATAGGTAGTAGTCCACTCTAGTTATCCTAAAAGTAGTTAATAAAGGGCCGGAGTCTCTGGTCTAAGTATTAATTTATAATCTCCGTCTAACCGTCTGTCTAGGGGTAGTATGCCGTAGAGAGCTTTAGCCTAATACCTAGGATCCAGGTAAACTTGTTCCAGAAAGCTAATATAAACTACGGCCTGTGGTTGGATATAATAGTATCTAGTAGTCTATAAATTTGGTAGACATAGTAGATATACAGTTAGGCCGCCTCTTTAGCATTAATATTCTTATAATAGGGGATTAAGAACGGGCGCTTGCTAAAGCGGTTAACTAGGATTATAACCATATCATATCCGTCGCGGTCCATAGGTAACTTATAAAAGTCTATAAAGATATACTACCAGGGGCGTTCTAGTATCAGGAGTGGCTTTAATAGCCCTAGGGTCTTATCTCGTGGAATTATAGACCTACGGCAGTTATCGCAGTTCTATATATAGCGGTTAATATCCGTAACCATTCCGGGCCAGTAGTAGCGGTCGCCAATAATTCTACAGGTCTTATTTTTTCCGGGGTAGGCCATAGAGACCTAGGTATATGCTTCGGCGATAAGCTAAGTCCGTAAATTCTATTCCTCTGCCACCACCAGCCGTTCTCAGTGCTTAAGCAGTCCGTTTTTAAGGGACTATAGGCTAATAGCATCCTTTACCTTTTCGCGGTACTCCTATAGAGAAGGGGCTGTACGGTTTGCCTATAGCAGTTTATCAATAAGGTCAAGTTCCGTGGAGTTAATAGGACATATTTCGGCGTCTAAAGGGTCTATATTTAGTTCTGCCTATATCCAGGGGTTGAGGTGCTCTGGTCGTAGTAGGGTCTAGGTCTATAATAAGATCTTTACAGCTGCCTAGTTACCTAGGTCCTGTTTACGCCTTATAAGAGTATCTACACAGTTCATAGCGCCTGGTCTATACATAATTAAGAAGTTGAACTAAGATAGAATATCCACCTAGTATACCTACCGGGCCATAAGGGCCTTGGTTATCATAAAGTATTCTAGGGCCTTATAATCCAAAACCACCTTAATAGGCTTAGGGGTCCCCTCTAGCTATACACGCCAGTGCTAAAAGCTAGAGATAATAGCCAGCATTTCTTTGTTATGGATGTGGTAGTTCAGCTTAGCATCTATTATAGTCTTAGAATAGTATACCACAGGGTACTATTCTCCGTCCGGTTGCTTCTAGGAGAAAATACCAGCTATTACGCCGTCTAAGGCATTAGTTTCTAGCATTAAGGGCCATTCTAAGTCAAAGTGGGCAAGTAGGGGAGCCAATACCAGCCGTTTTTTAAGCTTATTAAAGGCCTGTATATATATAGCGTTAAAGTGGAATAGCTAGTCTTTCCTAGTAAGGCGGTTAAGAGGCTAGGCGATCCTGCTATAGTTCTTAATAAAGCGTTAGTAGAAGTTACAAAAACCTAAAAATAATTGCACCCCCTTTACGGTCCGTGGCGGTGTCCACTAGTTAATTATAGCCGTTTTCTCTAGGTTGGCCTCAATCCCGTCTATACTAATAATAAAGCCTAGGTACTTTATACGCTTAACACTAAATTCTAATTTCTTAATATTGGCCTAGAGGCTGGCCTTGCGGAGCCATTGTAGGACTTTATAGACATACTCCTTGTGTTCTAGCTTATTCTTAGAGTAGATTATAATGTTATCCAGGTAGGCCGTATAGAAGTTATTAAGGTAGTCAAAGAGTATATTATTTATATATCGCTAGTACGTAGCCGGTCTGTTGGTTAATCCAAAAGGAAGTACTTTATATTTATATATTCCATAACAGGTCTAAAATATAGTAAGATCTTCCAATCTAGGGTCCATCCTAATCCGGTAAAAGGCCTAATAGATATTGAGCTTAGTAAAGATCTTAGCTCTACTCATTCGGGTTAAAGTCTTATTAAGTAAGGGTAGTAGGTAGCGGTCCTTGCGGGTTATGTTATTTAGTTTATAGTAGTTAATACAAAAACGAAGTCCTCTATTTGGCTTTTTAGTAAAGAGAATAGGCGAGTTAAAAGGGGCTTAACTAGGTTCAATAAAGCCCTTATTTAGGTTATTAATAAGGTACTGCTTTATAGCCTATAATTCGGCAGTAGACTACTGACAAAGGGGGCTATAGCTAAGTATATCTTCCTTATCTGGCTTAATCTCAATCTTATAGTCATACGGTCGGTGAGGCGGAAGTATATTAGACGCTGCCTTAGAGAATATGTCCTTGAATTTCTAGTATTAATAGGGTAGTTTCTGTTCCACCAGCTCCTTGTCTATAAGCTTACCTTCCTATTTACTAAGCTCATTTTCCTTTTCCTTAATCATTTAATCAATTTTATATAAGCTGGTAGTAAAGGCAATAGTATTAGGTTAGACCAAGTTTTAGTAAAATTCTACAGCGCTAATACAGCAGATATCAACTAGTGGGAGGTCCATAGGTTTCTTTACGGACTATTATTGGGCCGTATTTTACGGTTTAGGGTTTATAATCTTTCTTAGCTCCTATTCCATCTTCCACAAGTTATCCCTCCAGTCTATATATTTAGTATAGCATCTAATACTCCTTGCTATTTTTTGTGGCTGTATAGGGCCTAAGTTCCCTATGGGGAGCTCCGCTAGCTTTTTATTAACTTTTTTAATCTCTAGTGCGGGTGGCATAACATAGGTAGTCTGGGGGCGGCGTAGTATGCGGATCCATTACGGGTTAAGCTATACGTCCTTTTTAAAAGCCTAGTCTCTACGCATAGCATCAGCCTAGTAAACGGTGTTTATCTATAGCCGTACAAGATTTTCCATTATAATGCTAATTTCCTTTATAAAAGAAGGTATTAGGGGTAGGGTTTCGGGCCAGACAAGCCATCTACTCCGTATGTTGAGCTATAAGCCTAGATAGGCTAGCCATTTTCTTTCTAAGATTATATTATAGCTTCCTAGGTCTGTAATAAGAAAGGGGATGTTATACTACCTTTGTCCGTCTACACGGAGGTAAATCCGCAAGATAGTTATAATGGGCGGTCCTAACCATCCGTTATACCCGCGAATAGGAATTGGTTTGGGCAGTTCTTTAAGGGGTGCATTTAAAAAGTCAGCCAGCTTTATAGCACACTATATATCTATTAAGGCAAAGGCATTTGCTCTAGAGTTAGCTAAAGCAGAGGTTAAAACTTAATATCTATTACGGAATAAAGTATAAGGGATAGTATAGCTTCTTCTACTAACTAGCCGACCCAGATTAACATATAACATATTAATTCCTTTTAACCCTAGAGAGGAGTCTTACTTTAGGGTTCCTCTTTTTCTAACTCTATACTATCCTCCTAAATTAACAGGACCTCGTTTGTCTTTGCCGCTATTAGATAGTCTTTTATAAAGTGGTATTTCTAGCCGTATAAGAAGCAGGCTCCTTAATTACTAAGGGCCTGTCTATAGGGGTTGTTATATATAGGTTAAGTATTCACCGGACCCGCTGTAGGGCTAGCTGCACAGTTAGCTGCTAGGTTAACGGCAGGCGGTATAGTTAGTACTATAGGGGTTGCAGATCTTGCTAGGGCGCTATGGCCTATTTTTGTAGTACTTATATTCTGGTTAGTAGAGCTTCTAGTCTTATACCACTTGGCATATACCTTAATTTGGCGGAGGCCCTAGTTAATAGCTAGGCACTAGTCTATAAGCTCCTTTAGCGTCTATATAGTAGTATAAACCGGGAGCACGGCGCGCTGTAGGTCTAGGGTAAGCTTGTTAAAGAGGTCTGGCATTAAATCTTCCTAGGGGATTTGAGCCTATCCGGCTAGGTATAGAAAGCGGGTCTAGAAGACCAAGAAGGTCTCTATTATTTTTATATTAAGGGCTTTATAGTTAAGGCGGGCGTTCTATATCTTATAGGGGTCCTTATAAATGGAAGATAGGTAGTTAATTATCTCTTCTTTAGAGAGAAAGGGGTCTGCCAAGTCCTAGGCATATTGCGGACGTAGATACGTCTATATGTCCCTACTAGTACGGCCAAAGACGTAGGCCATTTTAGCTTAGGTAGTAGGGAAGTAGTCCGTATTAACTTTAAGCTTGTCTTGTAGTTAAATCTTCTAATTGTTAAATATAGGGTTAGTTCCATCTATAAGTAATAGGGGGTCCGTGACCTTCGCGGACCGCGATAATGCTAATATAGTACGTTAGGCTAAGGCCTTAAAAACCATAGCAAGTCTCTAGGTGTTTGATAACTCTTTGCTAGGTATAGGGGTGTCTCTAGTTTTAAGCAGCTCTTAAAGCCGTTTAATTTCAGCATTAGCTGCTGCGAGCTCTTCCTAGGGGGTTAAGACAGCGACTGTTTTACTATTAGAGGTATTTGCAGGTCCTATAACAGCTTTGCCAGCTGCTGTATTTCTTGGCATGGTGGTAGGGGTATTAGGTAATTTCCGGTATTTGTTTATTTCCTAGGGGTTCTAGTCTATGTGTGTCCTATTCTTAGGTTTCGCGTTCTGTTCGTGTTCTTTTAGTTCTTGGGGGTCTGTCCTGTCCTTATGGTCCTAGTAATGTCCTTAGGGTCCTATTCTGTGTCCTTGTCCTATTTATAGCCTTATAAATATTTTTTGAGTTCCTTTTTAGGAAAGAAGAGTGGTAATAAGCTTTGGATAATGTTAGCAACTCAGTTAATTAAGGCATAAGTACGGCAAGAGGGTCGCGCAAGCCTGTACAATTGGATTGTCTATAAACGAGGATCCAAAGCTAGAGAAAGGAAAGGGGAAGAACGGAAGCACCGCTCAAAGCTATATACAATCATCTGGTCACGTGATGGCAACTTGCCATCACGTAACGGCAAGTTGCGGCAAGTTGCGGCAATTTGCCAGTACCGTTTTCCACCAGCGCCGTAACATTATAAGTCCTTAAAGTACTATTTTCTTATCCTCCTTAAGTGCGAGTAACTTAAATACTAAGGCATTCTATTTAATGTCCTTATATTAGCGACGGCAAATTTACTTATTAGTGTTTATATTAGTATATATAATTTACTAGCTCCAGAAAAAGAGTATATAAAAAGCCTAACCCTATTTTTTATCCGCTAAACTAAAGGCTAGGGCCATTAGTAAATAGATTAGGTACTTATTGTCTCCTATCTTCTTAGAAACTAAACTTTAATTCTTTACGTCGCCTTACTAATTAGTCCCTTAATTATATATACTGATCCTATATATATCTATAGCAATTAACTGCTTGCTATAGTTAGGATTTTAATAATAAAATACTATTATATCTACTATAATGCGACCACTTATAGAAAATCTTAACGGGCTATCTTCAGTCCAGAAAAAGGCGATCCCCTTATATTTACGGTAGTTAATGCCTCTTAAAGACACAACCTTCCAGCCATTACTAATAAGATCCTGCTTTATCTCGGCTTATCTCTTATAACGCTCTAGTGGAAATACCTTAAGAGACATAATTTTTATAGTTAAACGGAATTCTAGAATAAAGAGGGTGGTTTTTACCTCGCTAAATACCTTCCTATTATAGCTAAAATAGTAATAGTTAAGTTTAAAGCTCTTTTCGCCAAAATATAAGGTTTTAAAGTTGTCTAAATTATATATAAGGCATCTTAGTTAATCCAAGCCTTCGAAAATTGTGATATATATATTTAGTTTAAATAAGGCCCAAAGGAAATTAAAATTAATTTCGCTATAGCCTAGAAGCGGTAGGACACTATTAGTTATAAACGCAAAATAGTTTTTAAGAAATTTTAATAACCCTTAAAAGTGACTAGCGCTAATTAAGTTAGAAAAAAGACTCTTTTAGTATGTTTTTAATTGGGGTAAAAAATTAAATATAATGTTTATAGAAATCTAGAAGTTAAATTAAAATAAGCTATATCTATAAAAAGGTCCACTTACTATAGGCTTATCTTCCTAAAGGGAGATAGCTTATACGCCGTTTAGTACCACCTATAAGGCATCTCTTACTTCTTCTAAATTTATACTTAGGTACATACTGCAGTCTTTCTTATCCTTTTCTAGCTTAAAGTTAGTATCTAAGTTAATATATTTAAAGGCACCTAAGAGACAGACTAAATTTCTTCTAAAGGATATAAATATACTAATTATATATATTACGCTTACTTAACGTATTTAGCGAAGTCTCTATAGTCTTATACTAACAGCTTTGTTTATTCTAGCTATAGTAGACGCTATATTAGCGTATTTCGCGAGTATAGTTTAGGGATTTCGCGACTATAAACTTTAATTTTAGAACCTCTTACTTTGGGTATCTCTTTAACCCCTAAACTTATAAGGGGAGGTAAAGAAGGTAGAAAAGGTAGAGGAGGTTAGGCCGCTTAGACTATCTTTAATACGGCTATAAGCATTTTAACTATAAGATGCTGCGCTAACTGCCTATAATACGGATACGTTTAGCTTAAGCCACTAGGGAGAGTGTTTATGCAGTTATAAGGTAGTAAAGACGATAGTATAACGGGCTTAGATATAACTGGTATTATTGCTTTATAAAGCTATAGTAACGTAATATTAATCTAAAAAAGGAGCTAAGTAGAAAGAGGAGCTAGGTAGTATTATTTTTTAGGCCGGATCTGCTCTTTTCTTATATAATATAAGCTATACCACGGGTATATCTATACCCCTCTTCTAGTAATAGGCTACCTCCCTAATTAATCTTAGCAGACTTTAATTAAGATACATTAATATCGTCTCCGTTATGGTAAATAAAGCCATAGTGTACATGCTTGCCGTACTTATAGAAATAGTCCCCTAGCTTATATATAGGATTTTAACTCTAGTACTAGAGCGAGCTTAAAAAAAGATATTACCTAAAGTATGGAAGTACTCTAACTAATATGCAGAAGATAGGTAATATCTTAGGTCGAATTAAAGATATAAGTGCAGAATTAGTGCTAGTAATACTGGCTGGATTATAGTAAGCGATCTAGCTATATATCGTTTAGAAAGGGCTTTAAAAAAGCCCTAATTAAAAACTCGATTCTTTGGGTATTTAATACTATCCCTCTCTAGGCGATAAAACTTAGCCACCCTTGCTTTAAAGGTTCTGCAGACCTATATAAATTAGGTAGCTACCTAACTTTAAAATCTAAATCTAGCTTTTAACAGCCCTATAGCATATAATTTAATTAGTTACTCTCTCTTTCTCCCCCTACTACTATACCTACTAGTTCCTAATCTTTTAGCATATTAGCAACTACGATACTTTCGCAGTTAAAGGGCCTACTTAAAAAGACTAAGTAATTGCAGCCGAAATTCTATAAGGTCTATCTAACCGATAACTAGTAGGACACTTTAAGTGACTTAAGCTTAAAACTTTTAGAGACGGTAAAGAAGGTTTAGGATAAAATCCAAGTACTAAAGGAATTGCGGATATAGCAAGCGTAAAAGGAAAGCGAGCAATATAGGTCGAATATATAATTATTAAGGGGTGACCTCTTTGCTAAAGGTCGATTAAAACAATTAGCCGTCTTTAGGAGAAATTGTAACAGTGCAAGTGTGGGAGAATTAAATGAGCAACTTGATTGTAAACGGAGATCTAAAGTGTCTATATATACACGAGGAAGGTATGGAAATAAATGAAAGGGGAGACTGATGCGTAAGCAAACAGCGTGATACGTAGGCAATACGTAGGCAATACATAGGCGATACGCAGGTAAAACAGTGGTGGTTTAGCAAGGTACCGCAGTCGGTTACAGAAATATTGTTATAATATTTAAGGGCCCTAAAGATATGAAATTCAATTTTAAGGATATAAAGTTTAGAAAGGAATCTACCTATAAGAGATATAAGTTAATCCTAGGCTTAAGTCCTAATGGGGTAATTTTATAGGCAATTGCTTTCGCGCCTACCGTTTAGGCTAGAGGATTAATAGCCTTGGATATATTTACCTGCCTCCTTAATAATATTAAGCCTAAGGGGTCGTTCGGTTGCGATCTGGAGGCCTTAGATTTAGTTCAAAACAGGGTTGATCTAGAGCTCCAATCTGATTCTGAGGCGACTGTTCGGTTGAATTCCAGTTCAACTTGACTTCAGCTATAGATTTTTGATGTTCCTCTAACTGCCCAAAAAACGCGCTAAAACCAGGCGCACTTTACCATATATAGAATCTGAACTGAGGTCTTGGCGTTAGTTTAAATAAGGAGCTTAAAGCTTCTTAGTTGAACTCCAGATTAATCTGAAGGCTTTAGATTGCACATGTCCATGCAACCTATAGAGCCACATACGCGTGTCAAATCGGGAAGGAACGCGTTCTTTCTGCCGGACTTTCACTTCAGATTCAAAAGCGTCAGATTGCAACCAAACGACCCCTAAGTTGGTCTAGATATGGCCACCCACGGTATAAGATATATTGCATATACTTAGGGAAAATAAAGAATCTTTATAAATATCTTCTAAATACGGCAAATTTCTTAAAGGTTAGTCTGCTAGATTAGTAAAAATAGTATAAGGGACTAATTATAGCTAGTAATTAACAATCTAGTACGGAAGCTAGTAAAATATAGAAAATAAAGGTGTATTAAAGACAAAAGTAAGTAAAAAAAACTAGCACTAGCTAATTTATTATTACTATCTAAGGAAAACAGTAGTAAGGAGAAACTCTAAATATATATAAGGCCCTACTAATAATTTTACTAATAAAAATAAAGTATATATATATAAATGCACTAGCTAGCAATATCTTAAAATTGCCTAAGCCGTTTAGAACAGCCGTTTAGAATAGTTAGCTATAGAAGTAGAAAAGAAGTTAATAAGAATTAGAGATAATAGGATACTTAGCTACTTTGTTCCTAAAAGATAATATTATTAGATAATCTGTATTCTCTAAAGGCGTGGGTCACGTACACTGTAAAATCTCTTCGTAGCTTGCAGCCCTAGGGCCCCAAGATAAAAAGGACATTAATTAATGATCAAGTCAAGATCATCAATCAATTAACCCATTTCATCAATGAGCAGCTCTATCTGAATTATCTAACAAATATATAAGATATCTCCTTTACTATCTAGTATAGTTACAATAATGGATACTATCTAATTAATATCTTTGGGCTATAACATGCAATCTCCTCCTAGACTTTAAAATATATACTAGCGCCTCTAATATAATAAGTATACCTAGCAGGCACCTTATATTCCTAATATTCGCTTATATTTTCTTTAAACGTTTTCCAGTTACTGGTTTTTTAGTTAATAATTAAAAGATATTCGCCGTTAAAGTATATTGTCCTATCTTTAGTAGTTGGGAGGAAATAATAACTTAGGATATTCTTTTCTTCTTGCCTAGCAAGAGCTTCGTTACCTCTCTAAATAGATATACAAGTTAGCTATAAGTACGTTAAAGGGAGTAAAATAGAAGTTTAAAATATCTAACCGCTATAATTCATAAGTAGATAATATAATGCGAAAGGATTTAATAAAGACACCAAGTTGATAAGGGGAGGAAGGCTATAATTCGCGCAAGACCTATTAGCCTGTTGGTAGCCAAGGAAGAAAGGCTTAGTTAAAATTTACTTTATCCAAGAATGCAACTTATAGTTAATTAGAAAAGGGTACGTGAAAAGGGTAAATAGCTAAGCTGATATTTACCTTAATAGCAAAAATAGAATTGCTAAATAACCGTAAAAGATAGAATGTAAGAAATATAAAAAGAGGTAGGTTATAGATTTAAATAGAAAGCGGTTTTACGGGACTGCGCTGTAAACAATTACCAAAGTAAGATTAAAGGAAATTTATAAGGGAAAATAGAGGTATTGCTGTAGCTAATGCTTTATAGCTACTTAGGCGTTAATGCCTAATAGGAAGGCTTATATAAAATAATTGCTAAGCGGCTACCTCTTAAGCTAAGCTGCGGCCGGATTTACTCTACTCTATTATTAAAGCTTTTTAATATAGAATATTATGTATAGAATAAGGCTATTAGCCAAATAGTAGAACGGGTAAGGCGTTTGCTATAACGCGCATTTTAGCTGTATATTAGAGTTACTAAATATATATAGCCCCTCCGCCGACTAAAATATCTTATAAGGATTAAATTCTTATGGCTCGTTCTTATTTATAAGGCAAATTAACTATAGCCAGTTTATGCGCCTTTATATTATATATATAAGTGTTTGTATCAACTTAATGATACAAGTGAGTCATATCCCGGGGCACGAAATACGTATAGTATTGTATGCTCTTTGGGATAGTGGTGACTGTCTCTTATATTAAAGCAGACTATGTGGTCTATATACTGATGCGACCTCCCCCTAATTAGTTAGTGCTTTAGGGGTGCACTAGACGCGTAAGCGGGTGGTTAGTGCACCAAACGCGTAAACGTGTAGTTGGTGTACCGTACGCGTAAGCACGCGTTCGGTACAATAGGTGCTGTAATTATACACTGGCGGTACTTGAAAAATGAAACCACCTGTGTATAGCCTCCGTAATTGTTTTAATAGAACCGTAAAACATAAAAGAAATACATAGGAAATCCCTTCTAAGGTGCCTTCTAGGCTGCCTTCCAGACGGTGCTTTGAGCTGGCCGTAAGTCCTGCTTAAGGTCTGTAAAGTAAACTGTACGGCCTTCTAACGGGCCGTAAAGGAACCGTATAGCCTTCCGACGGGCCGCAAATGAACCGTAAGTGCTCCGTTAGTCACGTTCCACCCATTCTATGACCTTTAGATTAAGCTTATTTGTGTTAATTAGGGTTTTTAGAGCTTGACACGGCTTTGCCTTAGTTATAGCGTCTGCTGGGTTGTCTCCGCTGCTGATCTATTTGACCTCCATAATCTCACGTCGTTTATAGGCCTGACGCAAGCATATTAGGTTAACCATAAGCCTCTTCTCCTGTGTTGTGCCTAGTTTGACTAGGCAGTCGTAGAGGGACTTTAAATTGGTGCATAAAACCAGGGGTAGCTGCTCCAATTGTAGGATCTTCTGGATCGTTAATTTGATTACGGCTGCTATATTAAAGCTATGGGCTAGTGCATATAGTTTAGAAGCTAGTACACTACGGGTTACTCGCTTGCATTTAATTAAAGACTAGTAGAGTATATTTACATCCTAATTATGGTCCGTAAGTATAATTACAAAGCCGATTTGTAATGACAGGTCCCTATTATTGGCGAAAGAGGCGTCTATAAATACTATTACGCTAATGGAATTTAGGTCTAGCAGTATAAAAGTAAGTCCTCTTGTCGCATTATTAATCTGCCATTAAATGCGCTTATTAAGCTGCTTGATATTTTCTTCTTGCGGATTTACTGCCTGGGCCGCAAAGGATAAGTCGTAGGTAGATTTGGGTTGGTAGACTGTGGTAATGTAGGCGCCTCTTGCACGCTGTGCAGCGTATTAGTCCTTTGTATTTACGGTCTTACAGGTCTCTCTATGGGAACTGGTAAGGTCCATAGGCTTTGCTATAATAAGCTTTAGGTTTTAAGCTTAGCGTTCCTAGGTTAGCTGGATTAAGTTGCCCTTTTATGTAATTAAGCCTCTGTTAAACTTAATTGGAGTCTGCTTAGTTAACTACTCTTATAGCTTTGCCAGGAACTTAGCTTCTTGCAGTTTAGTCTCTTTAGCGTCCGCAAATATCTGGTCTGCTAAGAAGAGGGTATTATCTGTTTAGAGTCCAATAATACTAAGGCCGTTTAATAGGGTGTATAGGAGGCAAGGGTTATAGGTTAACTGCTCTATCTTAAGTTTACGGATGTGGTGCTAGTGGTATGTCTTAAACCAATAGTTTCCAGCTTTTGGCACTCTGTAGAGTAGTTTTATAACCTATAAAATTGTTCCTGGTTACAAATTAAGCTCCAGCGGTGGTTATATAAAGATGTCCCTACTTAGGTAGATATTAGATTGTATATAGGCTTATAAGATATCCCGTAGGTAAAGAGCTATAGGTTTACTTTGCTGTAGGCTAGGCATAAGTGCAAGTATAATCTATTGGCTGACTTGTTGGATTGTAGGCGATTATATAAGGACTAAGTCCTTTCCCTAGTCGTTATAAGCTTGTATAACAAGCCTTAACTTTTTAAAGGCTTTGTTAGTACTAGGGTGCTTAATTTTGTTAATAAAGCGCAAGTTAAATATACGGACGCCTTGCAGAACATCTCTCTCTATTATAACCGCAAAGACGCCCTTTTTAAGTAGTCCGTTAATCTCTTTATATTATAAGTCCGTAAAAGGGGTTTCCTGTACTAGAACTAATATATCCGTAGGCGGAGATTGCCTTGCGGATATACCTGCAGAGGTTAGGTGATTCTCTGTTATAGGGTTCTTACGGGGGCGTCCTTAGCCACGCTTTATGGTAGGTTTAGTAGGTTTAGTAGGTTTCTAGGGGACCTTTAGGGTAGGCAAGGGTGCTTCCAGTTTATTTAATTTAGTGGGTGTTTCTAGTTTACCTAATTTGGCGGGTGCTTCTGGTTTATCTGGCTTGATGTTATAGGTGTTTTTAGACCGAAAATAGGGTTTTATAGATGTGCTTCTAAAGCTTATTAGTCCGCTAGGGAGCTGTATATAGCAGGTCTCGTCTTCTACGGCTAGTAGACGGTAAGGTCTAGTCTAATTACTACTTTTATGCCATATAAGGACTTTAGAATTAAGTGGGAGGTTATATACTAAGGTTATATTAGGTCCATTGCGGTAGTGCATAGCATTATTAACAGTTTGTTTGGCCTATAATTTGACTATTTTAGCCATTGCCTTCTGTATTGCAGCTGCTCGATTTATAATGGACGGGGCAGGAGGGTCCAGTTTGCTTATCCTTAGGTAGGCTCCATAAACCAAGAGGGTAGGTACCAGTCCGTTAGGGCCAGCGGTGTTGTTTATAGCTTTTATAGCCATCTATAAAGCTAGTTCCTTTTAGATATTCTTATACTCATCTGTAATAATCTAGTAAGCTCTCTATAGAGCTAGGTAAGCTTGCTTAATAAGCCTAATAGACTAGTGCGCCTTAACTGGAACGGCTTTTGTTAAAATAGCCATGGCTATAGCATACTGTTAGAATTCCTTACTAATAAAGTTCCTGCCGGCGTCGTGGGTAATATACTTAGGAGGTCTAAGGTATATATTAATCTAGTAGGTCCGTAAAATATCCTAAGTATATTTTACGGATATATTTTGCAACTAACAGGCGGCTTAATAGCGGGTTGCCTTGTTAATTATATATAATACTAGACTGCCGTTAATATACATAATGTCTACGTATACTGAGTGGTTAAAGTTAAGGTTCTTATAAAGGGTGAACTTAAATCAGCCTAGGGAACGTCTATATTTCTGGCAAAAAGAGCAGTATTTAGTTAGGTGGTTAATTGCCTTCCTATTAACGTTGTTGTGTCCAGAGCGTTTAAGGACTCTATATAGTTTTTCGGCTAATGGGTAGCCGAAGCGGCGGTACAGGCAGTAGATCTTAGTACTGGTAAGGTAGCACGGGTTGTAGTTAAAAGATTCCTAAATGTAGGTCCGTAAAGTCTCTCCCTATATAAGGAACGGGTGTCTAAATCGTCGTATAATTAGTAGGGTAACATGCTTGCTTCCTAGGGCAGTTATAGAGCCAATTAGGGTGTCCATAATATTGTTATAGTAAACCTATAGCCTATCCATGTCCGCAAGGCAAAGTAGGAAAGGGGTGTCCGCTTTTACTACGTAAAAATTAACTAGGCTAATTAGAGTCTTTACTTTAACTAATCTAATTAATGCGGTTAAGCCAATGCCAAATTAGACGTTTACGGCCCTAGTTTACATAGTATCGATGTCCGTATTATTACTTATGGTGGTCTTATATGCAAGGTATTGTCCATAACCTATAGTAGACTTCTTAGAGGCACCTGTGTTGATTATAACGCTATAGAATTCTTTAGGGGTGTAGTGTTCTGTGGTGATATATGCAAATAGGTCCTATTTGCGGTCCGTAACGTCTATAATAGGTCCAACGGGTATGCTTGCGGGCTAGTTTTTAGGTATAATTAAGTGTATAAAGGAGCAGTTGGCTAATACGGTTATAATATTAAAGGCTTGGCTGTCTGTAAAAGGTCTAAAAGTAGTTAGGAATGTCTCTAAGGTCTCCTGTTCCTAGGTATCTAAGTTAAAGTTAATTATAAGGGCTTCTATTAACTTATTAAGAACCTCCTCTTCTTCCTCTCCTTTGTAGTCCAAAATAAACTAGTTAATCTAGCTATTAAATCTCTTCTTGGACTTGTTATGTTCTTCCTAGGTATACCTTATAGACCAACATCCTTCCTTGCCGTATATAAAGCACTTCTGGCTAGTTCATTTATAGGGGTATGCTTTTGTACGGGAGTTGCTGCGGGGGTTACGGGTAGGGCTTGGTTGGTACGGGTACTGCTAGCAGTAGCGGTGGTCCGTAAAGTAGGTATCTGAGTTAGTTTGCGGGTTTTGTAGGTCTGTAATAAATGCTTAAGTACTGCCTGGAGGGTTTAAAACTTCGTATATTATAATAGAGAACCGTAAATTATTAATAAGGCCAGTTAAGGTGTCTGCAGGCTTATAATAGGTGTATTTATAGGGTTCCACTTCCTAGTAGGCTATAATAAGTTTGTTGTATAGGAAGTCGTCTGTTCAAAGCTTAGCATTAAGGCCGTGCTATAGGTGCCGAAGGTCTTTAATAAGAATTTATAGGCACTCTATAGTCGATTTTTCAGTATTCTTGTTAATTACGGTCTGTAACCTAATCGTATTCCATTATATAAGGATGTTATGCTTATATTCTGGCCCTTTAAAGTAGTTATGTATAGCTTTATATAGCTTATCAAAGGGAACACCAAGGGGGTTGCTCTTAAGGTTAGTGTAGTAGTGGTTAAGGGCTAGGCCGCGCAGTATAGTAGAGTAGGCTTGGCTGAACTCCTGTTTAGGAATATCAGCCTTCTGACAGAGGTCCGTAAAGATGGTTAGTTTAAAGTTAAAGTTGTTGTTTTCACCGCTATACTTGGATTTGTCGGTGTAGAGCTTAGCTAGGTTAGCTAGCTCCTTGCTGTAGGTCTTTGCTTAGGTGGTTTGCGGATCTGTAACTTAAATAACGGAAGGGGTTTAGTCTGTAATTTGATTTTCAGGGGTATTGCGGTCCGTAATTTGGGTTATGGGGGTATTGCGGTCCATAACTTAAGTACTAGGTGTACTTCAGCCCGTAAGATTAATTCTGAAATCACTTAGGTTTATAGAATGAGTTTAGTTAAGTAGGTTAGGTATAAGGCCAGCAATGCCATTAAGTTTGGGAGAAGTAAAGAGTTTATTAGTGGCTTTGACCTAGTCTAGGATCTTCTCTTTAGTCCATTCCGTTTGGTCCTCCTTCTGTATTGTGTTGTATAAGGACCATGCAATAGTAACTTGTTTATCCTTTTCAACCCATATACCTTGGTGATGTAAAAGGGTTTGTAGGTTATAGATGGCAGTAGGGTTATAAGCCTTAAGAATAGTTTCCGTAAAGTCTATAAAGTCTTCCTTGTATTGCTTCTATAGGTCGTCGTTTAGGAGCTTATAGTGTCCGTATTTAAGGATTTTGAAATTAATATAGTCGTTGACGCCGTCCGTAGACGTAAGGTTGACTCCCTAACTCCACTTCTTTTGACCCTTACTGATTTGCTTAGTTATATCTGCCATGTTGTGTAGCGTAGTATGTCTATATAAGCTGTAGTGGGTAGTGGTAGCTTGTAGCGGGTGGAGGAGGTCTTGTAACGGTCCGTAAAATCGATTAATAGGTCCGTAGTGGTTTGCAGGAGGGTAGGGGGTTCCGTAAAGGTCTATATTTACGTCTATAAACTTCTGGTAAACCGTACTAAGACTTAAATAAGTATACAGAGTTGGTGATAGGTCTGTAATCCCCGACTTCCGACCTTCTAGTAGGTCGTACTAGGAGTCTGAACGGGTAGTCGCTGTCGTATATTGCTTAGTAGGAGGTGTTGAGTAATTGCTAATCTGTGTGCGCTTACTGATCAGTGTTTATATTAACTTAATGATACAAGTGAGTTATATCCCGGGGCACGAAATACGTATAGTATTGTATGCTCTTTGGGATGGTGGTGACTGTCTCTTGTATTGAAGCAGACTACGTGGTCTATATACTGATACGACCTCCCCCTGATTAGTTAGTGCTTCAGGGGTGCACTAGACGTGTAAGTGGGTGGTTGGTGCACCGAACGCGTAAACGCGTAGTTGGTGTACCGTACGCGTAAGCACGCGTTCGGTACGACAGGTGCTGTAATTATACAATAAGTTAATTAATTATTAACGTCCGACTTTATATTATTTGGACTACCGCTTAGTTTTAGCTGTGTTACATAAGACTAGCTAGACTTTCCTAAGATATTATATGTATAGGAGGTTAGTATAGGTGCTTAAAAAAGTGCTAGAATTAGGGCCTTAACTAGTAAAAGAACTACTACTAACTAAAATATAAGAATACGCCTAAGCTACTAGCTCCTTCTATTCTGTATAGCAACTATACCCTTTACTTTTACAACTTTAGAAAAGAGTGCACCTATAATAATCTAGCTTTAGCTTGCCGAACGCATCTTTAGTAAGACTTAAGGACATCTTTAAAATTTAAAAGCCCGCTCTTATAGACCTGGGTAGGCTTCTAAGCCACTTTATATTTACGCCCTAACTTAGTTATTCTTTTCCCTAGAATATTATTAATCTTCTATTTATTATCTAAACTTATTTTATTAATTTTATCTTTTTTAGTCTGGGTATAACGTAATCTACAAGCATATGGCCTACATAAGTATGTGACCCACTCCAAAACCCCACTAAAAAACCAAAAAATCGTTCTTTAATATCTTAACAATGCTCAATAATAAATTATAAAATTTTGTAATTAGACTCTTATTATTGGTATGCTTTAACATAGTGCAATAGACGTAATATACGTGCAGTGCGGTGTGTAGTTAGATTCTTGTCGTTCTATCTACACGTCTTAATAATATATATACGCGTCTCACGTAGATCACGTGCGCTATGTACGTAATACATGAAACGAATATCTACCGACACTGGAGCAACTCTAAAGGAAACCAAATCGTACCATTCCCGTTATTTGTAGCGTATACACAATAACTAGCTCTTCCGTCCATAATATATAGTAGCTTCTCCTTCGATCCTATCCCTGTTGTATAACGCCTGTAATAGCTCGCACAAGGTAAGAAAACGGGAAGAAAAGGTATATATCGTTAACTTAGTTGCTTAGTTAATATATACACGGAGCAGAATAGGATTTAGGTAATAGTCCTAGCAGAACTTGGCAGGATTTAGTGGACTTAGCAGAATATAGTAGAATGCCGTAGATTGCCATCAGATTGCCGCTCGCGGTCAGTCTCCAATTACTAAGTTGGTAGAAACAGGTGGACGTATATAAGGTGTCGCGGGGGTGTCCCGTAATAATTGCTATCTAATAAAGATACTAAGTTAAGGAGAAGAAGGAGAATTATTAGGGGTAGCAGGTAGATATATCACGAGGGCCGCTAAGGCGCTAGTGGTAAGCGAGCTAATAGCGATTTTCTATCCCGGGGATAGAAAATCCTAATTAGCTGGTTAAATTTAGGGTCCGTAGAATATGGTAGGTAGCATACCCTAGTACTGTTACAACGCTAAGCTAAATCTAAGTTTATTTGTTTAACCTACTCCATAGTCTATAGTTCTAAGTAATTAGTATTAATTAACTTCTTAAGGGCCGCAGATGCCTTGCTCTTAGTTATTAAGTCAGTAGGGTTGCTATTACCATTAATCTACTTAACTTCCGTAATCTCTTTGCGCTTATATAACTGACAAAGACACATAACGTCTATTATAAGACGTTTCTCTTATGTAGTGCCTAGCTTGATAAGACATTTATAGAGTGATTTTAAGTTAACGTATTTCACGGGCGAGCTGGTCAAACGGGCGAGCTGGTCAGTTTGCCAAGACCACACTAAATATAACGAACTATGTAACAAACTATTCCACTTTACTATAATCTACCTCTAATTCCTTATCGCTACTAGATTCTACAGTAGATTCTTTAATATTTTGGCACGTTTAAACGTTGTACCTAGTCCCACCGCAGTTCCCACAGCGCCTTTAAGTTGGCTTGACTCCATCTACCCTAGCCTTACCCCGACTCTTCTTACTACTAGAGGCAGCGGTAGGAGAGTTCTCAGCAACTAGCTGCAATCCAGCCTTATAGGTAAGGACTCCTCCTTGCTAGATACGCTTTCTTTTACGCTATTTCCGTCGGATTGCGGCCTTATTAGCTGCTTTAAGCTCGGTAATTTAATCGCGCTGTAACACCATCTAATAAGCCATTAAAAGGGTGCCCTTAATAAGCTGATTGAACCCTTCCTTTAACAAAGATGGTGAGCTACCTAACTTATTGCTAATTAGCTCTATTTATGACCCAAATTTAAGGTGGTTACTAGGGGTTTTTAACTGCCATAGGGTGTCTTTAGTAGTGGGTAGTGTAGGCGTGCGCAATTAAATATTAAGCTTTGATATTACCTTATTTAGGTTAAAAGGAACCAGGCTAGCGCCTTAAAAGCTTTCTTAGATATTACTTTTAGTAATAGAGGCGTTAAACGCGTCCTAAAAGGCTAGTAAGAACTCTGTTTTAGTAATATAGTTAATCCGGTTGCGCATTAGCTTCTTGACTTGGCGCCTATACGCCATCTTTAAAGGCGAGAAACAACCCACATCTAGTAGCTACAGGATATGCGATGAATGTGCTGGTATATATAAAGTAATTATCTTATTCTCCTCGCAATATTCGGTAAATTGCAGCGAGTTATGGCTCTTGTGGCTATTAATAATTAGCAGATGATACGCGCCAATAGTACGCTCCTTTATATGCCTATTAAAGTGCCTTAACCACTTAAAACCAAGCTTATTTGTTGTCTAGCCGTTATCAGAGACCCTAAATGCCTATTAAGATGGTATATTGGCTTCCTAGTACCACGCAGAGAGGTAGTTTTTGCCTTTATAGATAATAAAGGGTGGAAGCACGTAGCCTAACGCGCTAATACCCTAAATTACTATAACCCACTTACGATTGCCTGGTTGTATAGCCTTTAGTCAATGCCGTCTTTTAGAGCCTATAATAACTTTTTGCTGGGTTATCATACCTATCTAGAAGCCAGATTTGTTAAAGTTGTACAAGTCTTTATCCTAAATACCGTACTTGGCTTTTATATTACATATAAGGTCAAACCAGGCTTATATAATTATTGGTTCTTCCTGTTTATAACGCTGGTAGTCTAGCTTCCAACTATATCTTATTTTAAGCCCTGGGGTACGCTTAATAAAGCTATATGGCCAGTTTATGCCCACTAGGTCCATCTACCGCTCGGCTAATAGTTTATTGGCCATCTCTTAAATAGTATTAAGCGGAGGGGCAAATCCTCTTAAATCTAGCTTAAGTATATACCGTTTTATCGCCTCCTCTTTGGTTACTGTAAGCTTCATTGAATTTGGCTTAGTATTGTGTCGTGGGGTAGTTCCGGCGCGTCGCGTCTGTAGGCTCGAGAGGGGGACGTTAAAAGTGCGTGCAGTGCGTTAAATGCCGTAAATCTGCTTTATATCGAGAGCCTGGATAGCAAGCTGTATTCGAGCTTCTTTAGAAGTCGATTGTAAATTCGTAGGTGGAGACATTATAGTGTCAAATATTTTAATGCGTGGTCTTGGCAAACTGACCAGCTCGCCCGTTTGACTAGCTCGCCTGTGAAATACATTAGTGCAAAGTATAAGTAGAAGTTCGATCTATAGGAGTTATTTAATAGTTAACTTAATTGCGGCGCCAATATTAAATCTATGGGCCATTGCGTAGAGTTCTAAGGCTAGTATGCTTCTGGTGACTCTTTTACACTTAATTAACAACTAGTGGATGATATTAGCCTTATATAACGCGTCCTCTAATACCAGTATATATCCTATTTGTAACAAGAGGTCCTTATTATTGGTAAATAAGGCGTTAGTAAAAGCAAGTAGGCGTAATGTGTTAATGTCTAATTTAACAAATATAAGGCCTCTTATTAGGTTGTCGATCTATAATTATAGTTGTTTATTAAGTTTGGTAATATTTTCCTTCTTAGGGTTAATCACCTAGGCGGTAAAAGAGAGGTTAAAGGAAGCTTCTAGTTAACATATAGAGGTAATATATACACCTCTTACGCGTTATGCAACGTATTATTCCTTTATAGTTAGTGTATTACGGACAATGCCTCTTAAGCTCGTGGTTATAGCTATTTTACTTAAGTAGACCATATTTAGGTTCTTATACTAGTATTCCTAGGTTATTATAATATTGCCTTCCTAAGAAAGTTGGATAATGCATCTATTAAATTTAAGTAATTACTTAACCGTAAGTTGCTCGTGCTCTTTTGCGAGAAATTAAGCCTTTTTCAAATGTTGTTGCTCCGCGTCTACAAAGGTAGTATTGGCCAGGAATAGAGTGTTGTTAGTTTAAAGGCTAACAATGCTAAAGTAGTTAGGAGTGTTGCTCTATAGAAGGCACGGGTTGTATATTAATAAGTTTATATCCAATTCCTTAATATGGTGATTATGGTAGGTTATAAACTAGTAATTGCCTGCTTCTGGAATACTGTATAAAGGCTTAATTACCTTTAGGATTAAGTTCTTTCTAATACCTAGTTAGCTTCCTAACTTGTAAGGTGGTTGGATATAGAAGTCTTGGTTTAGCTTTATAAGAGACTAGATATACGCCTAAGAGATATCTTATAGGTATAACTATATGCCGTTACCTTGTAGTATTGCTGCGATATATAGAATAAGGCGTTAGCTGACTCGTTAAATAGTAGGTAACTAGGTTAGTACAATACCCTTTTTAAGATTGTTATACGCTTAGACGACGAGTCTTAATTTCTTAAAGGCTTTATTAGTACTGGGGTTCTTAATCTTATCTATAAATTATAAGTTAAAGATTCTGACTCCTACGGGTACGTCCTAAGGGTTAATTATCTTAAATACGCCCTTTTTAATTAGTCCTGTAATTTCCTTTTAACGGGACGTTTTAAATTGCTTATAGTTACTATCCTCTTGCAAGAATACAGCGATGTTGGTAGTATTAACGTAAGGGGGATACTTACGGGGTCTTCCTCTTCCTTAGTAAGGTGGTTGTGCTTCTCTGGTTTTAGTAAGGGACAGTTTCTGTGTAGAGACGGTTTCTATGGACGGTTTGTATATATAGACAGTTTCGTTAACTTAAATATTGTTAACTTGGGTGCTATTATCTTAAATATCTTTAACTTGAATATTTCTAGGGTCTATTAAGTACGGTTTAATAGCAGTACTACGGAACTTCGTAGGGCCGCTAGGTAGGTTAACAGCACACGTTTCTCCTTTAATATTTAGTAGGTTATATGGTCCTGCCCAGTATCTAGGTTATCCTATATTGCCTTCTCTCTAAACCAGTACTAAAGAGTTAAGGGGTAGGTTATAAATTGCGGTAGTGCTGGGGCTATTATATATGTTGAGTGCATCTGTAACCTGGCGTTCCGCTCATATTTTCTTTACTTCCTCTATGGCTTTCCTAAATGCAATTGCACGCTGTGTTACTATAGGTGAAGGTGCGTTAGAGTCTGTTATTTAGGGGTACACTCCAAATACTAACAGCGTGGGTATTAGGCCGTCTGGTTCTGCGGAGTCGTTAATTGCTTTAAAGGCTATTTACAGTACTATATCCTTATTAATTCCTGGTATCTTAGAAGTGATAATATAGTATATACGTCGCAAGGGGCCGTAGTAACGCTCTACTATGCTAATTAAGTTATAAGCTTCAACCAGTACGCTCTTTATAGTAGTGCCTATATTAACCGCGTATTGTTTAAACTTTCTGCTAATAAAGTTCTTTCCTATGTTATATGCAATTATATCTAGGGGGCCTAGGTATATGTTAATCTAGCACACTTATAACATATCCTATATGTGCTTAGCGCTGATATTCTATAGCTATCTACCTATTTAAAATCGGGTGCCTTTATTAACAATATAAAGTATGGGCTTGCTGTTAATATACATAATATTAATAATAATACAGTAGTTAAAATTAACGTTGTCTTTTAAGGTGAATCTAAATCTGCCTAGTAACTTTCCGTGCTTTTAACAGTATAAGCAGTAGTAGGTGATATACTTAAGGGTCTTACAATTAGCATCGTTTTTATAGCTAGCGCGGTCTAATATTCTTTTAAGTCGCTCTACTAACGGATATCCGAAGCGTTAGTGTAGGCGTTATAATTCTACGTCAGTTAAATAGCATAGGTTTTGGTTAAAAGACTCTATAATAAATACGTGCAACAAGATATCCTATAGTAGAAACGGGTGTCCGAATTGGCGTACGACTGGTACGGTCTTTGAGGGGGTTATTAGGACATTCTTTAGGTTGTTAAAGTACACTCGTAAGTTATCTATATCCGCTAGGCAAAGCAGGAAAGGGGTGTTAACTTTAATAATATGGAACTCTACTGTACCTATTAGTGTAGCTATCTTGATAGAACTAATAGAAGATATAGAACCTATTCCAAACTGTACACTAACTATGCCTCTTATGGACTTATTTAACTGTACTTTGTTAATCTTCTAAAGTGTAAGAAACTAACCGCATCCTACTATAGAACGTTTAGAGGCTCTAGTGTCGATCATTACACCCATAAACTTTGTGGAGGTATAGCGTGAGGTTGTATTGTACGCAAACGGGTCTATGTCAGTAGTGAATGCATCTATTATGGTATTAGTGGTTGTGACTACGTAGCTATAAGCTCTATTGGCTAGTTCTAAAGCTATAGTAGTTACATTATCTAGTTTGATTTCACCGTATAAAGTATAGTATACTGTGGTCTGGTTATCCTCGTTTAGTAGAGTGTTGGGGTCCATGTTAATTACCAAAGCGTTAAATGTGTCGGTAATCTTATTATCATTGTTGTTGTCCTCGTTATCGTCGCCTTTATAGTCTATAATATATTGCTTTATTTGCTTCTAGAAGCGGTTCTTAAACTTATTCTTAAACTTAGTCTTAAACTCTTCTTATTTCTCCTTAGTATGTTTCTATAAGCGATATCCTTCCCTATTATATACGAAGCAACGTGGTTTCTGTCGGTTGCGGTTATACAGGGGGTTACTGCGGTTATTACGGTTATTACGGTCGTAGTTATTGTCTCTTCTATAAAATTGTCGGTCTGTAAAGAAAGCTTATATCTTCTCCGCATACTCTTTCTTGTATGCTGTAATAGACGATTAAAGTTTATTAATAAGGGCTTTAAGGTTATCCGGTGGGTTAGAGACTATATATCTACATACTAGTATTCCCTAGCAAGAAGTGACGATTTTGTTATAAAGGAAGTCCATAGTTTATAAGGTAGGTCTAAGGCTATGCTATAGTTAACGAAGTCTATAGATTAGCAATTAAAGGCATTTGCTTATAAATTTGTCTGTATTTTCTGCCATTACTGTTATAAGTATAATGGTATTCTACTTGTCTAGGTTCTTGCGTTAAAATCCTAGTCCTTTAAAGAAATTCTAAAGGTATTTGCAAGCTTTAGCGAATGGTAAGTGGGATAGTTGGTTTATATAGAAGTGGTCTAAAGCTAGTCCTTTTAACATAGTAGGGAATGCTTTAAGGTAAGCTTCTTAAGGTACATCTGCTTAATTACAGATGTTGTAGAATATTATTAATTTGTAGTTAAGGCTTTTATTTATACTACCATATTTCTGCTCCTCTGTGTATATCTTAGCTGTATTTACAATTTCTTTACTATAGCCGGTTATAGTGACAGGGCGGTTCTCCTCGTCCATAGGTTATACGTAGAGTTGCTATATTATTATTGTAGGTTAAGGTGTGACAGATAGTATAAAGGTAGAGGTAGTTGTATATTAAGGTATAGCGGAAAGTATAGGCACTGAGGAACGTCCTGCTTATCGCTCCTCTGGGGTTCTGTATGTCTTGTAGTACTTAATACGTCTTAACTTAATACCAGTGCCGAACTTATCCTTAAGTGCATTTATCTTTTCTTTAGTCTATTCTGTTTAGTCTTCTTCTTATGCTGTGTTGTATAAGGACTAGGGAAGTAATTTACCTTATTTATGGTTGGTGTTAACCCATACTCCTTTAATATTTATATAATTACGTAGTTTCTGAAGCTAATGTAAGGAGATTTTCGTAAAGATATTAACCGTAAAGTCTTTGAAATCTCCTTGGAATGACTCCTAGAGTGTTAAGTCTATCTGGTTGTGTATCTCCGTATATACGTATATCTTGTATTGTACGTAGTTGGTTAGCTCGTCCTTAGTAACTTCTGTTAGGTTAATTCCATCTTCCTATTTAGTTGCTTCTTCCTCCTAGTCTTTCTCTGTTCCTAATATCTTATATTTTATATATTATTTGGGTAAGGTAAGGTGTTTCAATTTATAAGGTAAAGGTAGGGGGGGCGGTTAAGGAGGCGGTTAAGGAGGTGGTTAAGGAGGTGGTTTAGGGGCGGTTTAAGTTATTAAGTAGGGTAAGGTGTTCTGCGCAGTAATTCTTCTAAAATAGATAGAATGAGATGTTTAGAAGTCATTGTGGATACCAGACAAGTACTCCTAGGTGGTTTCTCTTCTTCTCTTTAACTAAAATAGGCTGATACAAAAGGTGGATAAGTACAACTATCTTCCAATCTGCTGTAAGGTGGACAGTATAACTGTCTTCTAAGCTATCTACGTGTTTCCTAATCTGTGCGCGCTCACTGATTAGTGTTGGTATGCTTTAACACAGTGCAATAGACGTAATATACGTGCAGTGCGGTGTGTAGTTGGATTCTTGTCGTTCTATCTACACGTCTTGATGATATATATACGCGTCTCGCGTAGATCACGTGCTCTATATACGTAATACATGAAACGAATATCTACCGACACTTATACTTACTTTAAGACCTCTATTAAAGTTTTAGACCAATTAGTGTAGCCATTATTAATATATCACGATTTATTAAGATTTGCCTTTTAAATTTAAGCTTAATTATTATATCTTAAGAACCACTTATTAAATTACTTTAAAACTTTAATAGAGGTTTTAAAATGGGTAGGAGAGTCTAATTTTAAATTTTTATAATTTATTATTGAGCCATTGTTAAGATATTAAATAACGATTTTTTGGTTTTTTGGTGGGGTTTTGGAGTGGGCCACATGCTTGTGGATTACGTTAACGCTTTATAGCAGGCTCTAGGTTTAAAACGTTGCTCCGGTTATTAATAACGCCACTACTATTACTATCCTTGTCCTTATTATAAGTATTACTACTAGCCTTATTATACGGCGGTTTAATACTATAAAGAAAGGTAGGCTTCTAAAGTAAAGGACTAGTGGACTATGGAGCGGATATCACTTGCTAGTTAACTTGTGGGTATTAAGAGTTAAGATTAAGAACAGGAGGGATAGGGGGGCTAGAAGATAAGTCTTTATAATAGGTAAGTGACCTTTATTACTTCTAGGGACGTAGACTATTACTGCCCTTACTGTCCTCGCTACCTCCACTACTTTCTTTAGTAGGGTTGTTAGAATTATACTTAGTAATATTATCCCGTTTAAGCTAATTAAGCTTTCACTTTCTTAGTATAAAGAATAATCCGCTTCCTATATTCCCTTTCTTATAATTATCCTTTTCCTTAATAAGCGGATTGTCTATTTTTTTTATAGTTATTAGGTTATAATAATGATATTTTTAATATCTCTTACTTACTAATATTATCTATACTATTAGCTATTAAGGACTCTTGGTTAGTTACTATATAGGTCTCTAACTTATATTTAGCCTAGGGGATAGTTATAACATTAATTCCCCTAGCTAGGCTATTTATTTTATTAACGTCTTCTACTATAGGTTTAAGATAGTTATATAAAGATACGCTAAAGAGATCTTCTAGCTCCTCTAAAGGTAGCTCCTTATCCCTATTGTCCTTATTACTGCGGTTATTTCCATTACCTAATAATTATTAAGTAAGGCCGTTATATAAGGGGGAAGTGTCTACCTAACTAATAAGGTGCTAGTTAATTGCCAACTTTATTAGCTTTATTGCTAGTATTACTAGCTCTATTACCTTTAGGTTCTAAGTCTAGGTTAGCTATATTATCTTTAATAAATATTAGATTTACTACTAGCCGTTAGATGTATTTATAGTTATTAGAAAAAGAAGGAGGGGATAATTACTAAATTACTTTAATTGCTTCCTTTAGCGTTTTAGCTGTTACTTTTATTCTTATAAATATCTTTATACTTATTAAAAGCTTTAGGATCTATGGGTGCCTTATTAAGTAAATTATTTAAAAAAGGTAATATAGAATAACCTGCCTAAGCGTAACTAGCTTAAATATTTTATAGGATTATCTTTTAGAGGGAAGCGAAGTACTCTCCCCTTTTTATCTTCCTCTTTTTAGGTATATTGCTTATATTTACCTTAAAAGCTATAATTATATAATACTAAAAAGCCCTTAGTTTTTCAGGGGGTGTAGTATAGAAATTAATATTATTAAGTAAAATTTCTAAATAAAAATAAAGGGGTTAAGAAAATGCTACAGTTGCTACTGCCATTATTATTAGAGTTATTATTACCTTACGCCTTTTTAATAGCTCTAAAGAATAGGTTATACTAGGCTTTCAAGTCTACGCTAGTCCCCTTTTTACTACTAGCTTATATCCGCAGTATCTATACTAAAATAACCCTACTAGCTTAATAGCGAATTAAAATGTATAATCTATACTCTATTAGTAATTACCGTTTATAACCCATAAAGGTTTATATAGGCTTAAACTCTATTATAAGATTAACGCCTATTAGGAAACTATAATTAAGACCTAATTAACTAAGCTAGTATATTCAGCCTCTAATAGGAGCATTATACTAAGCCTCCTTATTAAGGAGGTTAGTAGCGAAGTACCTTCTCTACCCTTATTCCTTAGAGTTAGGGCTAGCGCTAATATATCTATTTTCTAACCTAATTATACTAGCAAACTAGATCTTCCGTACTAGATCTTTTATAAGACTATAGTTCCTAGGGTTAGACAGGTAGGGGGCATGCCGCGATTTTATTATAAGTATTAAAAGACACTCTAAATAATAAGGGCATCTTTAAATCTCTCCCTAAGATCCTTAGTTATAGTATAGAGCTTATAGCCGCTCCTTAACCTCCTAAATATATATAAAAGCATCGCTTTTACCCTTTTCTATAACTAGATATTATAAACAATATAAGGGGATAGATAGCGTGAGTAGATTAGGTAATTGTACCTATATCTATTTTACTGCGCCCTTTTAGCTAATATAGCCACTATATAAAGTCCGTCTGCGTTAGGAGATTAAATACACAAATTTTCCTTTAGTATTTATTAGCTAAGAGTAAGATTATAATACTAACTCTATTAGACGCCAGGCTATACTACTAAATAGGCCGTTTACCTCTAAATTCCGCCTTATAAGTCTTAGGTTTATATAAGGAATATTTTTATATAACCTATGCCTCCTTAGCTAAATAGGGAACTAAATTAGACTAAAGCCTGGCGGCTCCTCTAATTATAATTTAATTCTCTAATTATTAGGTAAAAGTAAGATCTAAGTCTAAGTAGAGAAGGCGCTAAGAAGGGTAAAGGCTTCTAGCTTTTGGCGGCGCAGCTTTAACCAAGCTAAGTAATTAGTATTAACCTATAGTTGTTTCGCTAAGGACTCACTTTAGCGTCTAGCTTTGCCCTTATTATAATACTGTAATATAATACTGCCTAATATATCCGCAGCTTGCAGTAGCTATAACCCATATAATTTATAGCTAGGCGGTTCTTAGCGCAGTCCTATAGCTATTTATAGCTATACCAACAGGAATTAAGTTACAAATTCTATAACTTAAGGCACTTATAGTTAATAGTATATAGCCTATTTTAGGGAGAGGATATCTATATAATTAAGTAGGATTGCCGGCTAAAATATAATAATATATAAAGTAACTAGGAGCCGTTTAGTAATATAAAGGAGCTTATAGCAGCGAGGGACTAGGCGTTATTGCTCTAGGAAGGACTCTTTTAGAAAAATAAAGTAGGTAGTATTACTAATGTAGTAATTTCTACAGATCCCGTTAATTGGCAGCTGCGGGTAGTAGCTTTTTAAAGGCGAAGGAATAACCTAAATAGGAGGGGGAAAAGCTTTAAATATTGTAAATGCCCGCACGCGCAAGTAGGACAAGTCTCTTAAGATTGGGCTACGGAAAGGATAAATAGCTATTACTACTCTAGCGATGAGAATAAAAAGAGCCGTTTTATCTATTACTATAAAGAGAGTATAAGGGAGGAAGTTGTTAGAGAGCCTAAAAGGCGCTACGCTACTATTAGTCTAAGACACGGAAATTAAGGGAAGTGGTAGGGCTTATATATACGCGGACGCCAATAGGAGAGTAAAATGGCTTAGGGGCGGAGCGAGGAAGCTTAGCTAAGGCGATAATATCTAATAAGGGATGCGCGGCGTTAGAGAGGAAAGAGAAGATAGAAGAGGGAGAGTAAAACGGCAAGTGGAGGACGCTTTTATATAAAGAGGTCGAAGTATGGGCTAGGATAAAGCGGTGGGCTAGTAAGCGAGGGCGCGTTGCCTGTAAAGGAAACCTCTATTTCCTAATATAGTTCCACTCTTATAGATATACCTAAAGTTATATTAGCCAAATAAATATTAAAATTAACGCTTAGTAATTAAATAAGTGTTTAAATATCTCCTCTAAGCTCCTAATTGTTCTCTAAGATTATAATTATCCTCTAAGCTTTCTACTGCTCTCTACCACTTAGTAGGTCCCCCTTCTACTTTAATTACTACTAAAGGTATATAGGTATAGAAGTAACTAGATCCTTAAAGTAGTAGGCTTCTAAATTCTCCTATTTAAATTTAATAGCTACTTATATTGCTTCTTTTATTAATAGGCGAGGCTTCCGCTTAGCTAATTAAGTCTTTATTAAATTCTAAACGGCCTTAATTAGGCTAAGATCCGGGCTATTTACTAGCTATTAAAGTAACTTAATACTATCTTTCTAGAACTTGGTAATGGTAATATAAGCCTTATAATAGGGAGCTCCAGAGGATTAGATAAAGTAGGTTCTAAAGTTCTTTCTATATAGGAAGAATCGTACCTAGGAGAAGGTATCGGAGGTCGGGGTTAGGCTTGGCGTAACCTCGGGTTACGCACGACCCCCTAAGGTCCGCGATATATCGTCCAAATATCACCCCCCCCCTTAGGTGGTGGCCCCTACTTTTCAGACACGTTT
>Ga0307507_10002296_pt1 | contig 40718 bp, 14 predicted proteins | sample 7_EM_MG_FD_207223 | JGI IMG/M metagenome (GOLD analysis project Ga0307507, IMG submission 207223) | Populus trichocarpa ectomycorrhiza microbial communities from riparian zone in the Pacific Northwest, United States - 7_EM | ecosystem: Host-associated > Plants > Roots > Unclassified | place...
AGGGCTATAACCTGTTAAGACACCAGGAAGACCATAGGAGGTTATATTATAGGACTTTATTATTAAGTTACTAAAGTTAAGAGATCCTATTATAGGACAAGATTATAACGCGATTTTAGTAATAGTAGATAAGCTAATAAAGTGGGGATACTTTATAGCATGCACTAAAGAGATATCAGTAGAAGATATCGCTAGAATCTATATAAAAGAAGTGTTTGGAAGACATAGAGTACCAGATAAAATTATATCGGATAGAGATCCAAGATTTATAGCAGCATTTTAGAAAGTATTTCTGGCAGAATAAGGAGTTCGCGCAGTAATATCTACAGCATATTATCCGCAGACAGATAGACAAACAAAAAGACTAAACTAGACACTAGAGCAGTATCTAAGGCACTATATTAATCACGCACAGAATAATTAGGTATTATTATTACTAGTTATACAGTTTGCATATAATGCAACACCACAAGAAGGAATGGGGACATTACCATTTAAGGTAAATTACGGGTACGAGCTAAGAACATCGTTATCGCCATATTAAGTAAAAAAGACGAGTAGCACAGCTAAATAAAGAATAGAGACATTAATAAATCTTTATGCAGACCTTAAAGAAATAGCTAAACTAGTACAAGAACGAATAAAAAGGTACTATAATACTAAGAGATCTAAGGGACCAGATCTTAAGGAGGGGGATAAAGTATAGCTACTATATAAAAATTTTAAGAGTTAACGACTAAGCAAAAAGTTGGACTATATTAGACTAGGACCTTTTAAAATTAAGTAAAGAATTTCATTAGTTATATATAAGTTAAACCTACTAGCTAAAATAAAGATCTACCCTATATAATATATTACAATGCTAGAGCCAGTATACAGGAATATTAAGCCACCAGTTTATGAGGCAGACATATATAAAGGATAAGAGGAAGATAAATGGCAAGTTTTAAAGATCATTAGTTACAAGGATGTAGATAATAAAATATAGTATAAAGTAAAGTGGATAGGCTATAGTAAGACTACCTAGAAACCACTAAGCAACCTAAGGAACGCTATAGGAAAGGTATAGGAGTATTAAAAGAAAGTAGGTTAGGTAATATTAATAAAGAAGGATCGCCAAAGAATAAGTCACCTAAGGGGGACCTAAGAGGAGCAATTGCCGAGCTACTTAGAGTTATTTCCCTTATAGGAGGAGAGCTAGTCCTTTTATTACCTAGCTTAGACAGACCCTATTAAACAAGTTTCTACTCCTTAGAACGGACCTTCTTATAGACATGTTTAAGACGTTAAAGACAAGCATAAGCCAAATGTTAAGCTTTAAGGACGTATGCGAACTCTTCTAAGGTACGTTAAACCTTAAATAGCGCGGAGGCCAGCTTACCATTAAGCTTTACAGTAGCAGATTAAACACAAGACCCTATAATAAGTTACTCAGGGAACTTAAAGACTATTAAGAGTAATAGAACGCGCATACTTAGCATTAGAGATAGAGCGAACATTATAGGACAATTGAACATTTGCTTTAGTGCACTTCAAATAAAACAAGGGTTGTTAAGATAAGGGACTTACTATTATAATACATACTAACCCTACTTTCGCACAACAAGAATATGGAGACGACATTACCTTACTAAACGACAGTATAGTAGCCACAGTGCGAGCACAACATTGCGCTTATAAAGAAGAAGAAGCTTTAGGTATAATAAGCAAAGATATTAACCAGACTAATTAAACGGACATTACACCTCTAGTAAACAACTTAGAGATGTTAGGAATCTTTAAGGACGAAGATAAAGAGGAGGGAGATAGTATTACGGACGCTTTAAGTACAATATTATAACTACTTAGAGAAGAGTTGCAGGAAGCTAGTTAGTTAATACAGGCATAGTCCAGGATAGATCTAGTAGAACTATATAACAAGGAATAGTAAGCGAGTTATATAATATTATACGCGGTGTACAAAGTGTACGCAGTGTACGTCTATGTATAATATGTATAACACGTACCTTACGTATAAGAGAGGATTTTTTAGGAGTATGGTTATGTATTTAAAGGACCTTAGTCCCTACCGTAGATAGTTCTCTCCTTATAGTAAATCTTAGAATACAATTAGAGTTAATCTGTTAGGCAACTACTCCACCAGTTGTTATTACGTTGTTAATTTATTCTTACCTATATACCTAGCCTAATAACAGAACCCACTATAGTTCCTGCTATAAGGTTCTGTTATATCTATAGCCGTTAAGTATTAGGAGTTAATAGGCCTAATATGCTTTTACTTTTGTCTCCTAATTAAACACCTATTCAAGCTATCTTAGCCCTAAATTGTTATTCGTCTAGCCACTTAGAGATAAAGCAAAAAAGGCCTTATATACTATAGGGTTGAAATCCTATAACTAGGTGTCTTATATGTTTCTAGTAAGCGCTTAATAAATTAGTGCTAGAGTAAGAGAGCTTCCGTCTACGTAAATATATATAATTATTGTAATCCACTTATAATTGCCATCCTAAATCATCTGCTTAATGCCCCCTTCTTTATATCTCCGTTTAGAGAAGATCTGTTTTATCCTTAATAGTATACTAATTAAGAAGCCTTTCTTATCTATATTATATATATACCGGGGATCCACCTTATATTGTTCAATTTTATGTCGTAACAGCTTAAAATATAATAAGTATTTAAAGGCTAAATCGGCTCTTTTCCTATTTATATCTATGCCGGATATCTACCAAGATATAAGGTCAACCTCCCATCTCTTAATAAACCAATTAGCCTATGACTTACCCGCCTCCCTATAGCCAATTTTAGAGGCAAAATTGCGTATCATCTGTCTTAAAGGGGGCAATCCTCGCTTATAAAGGCTGTCAATGTATCGTACAAGCTCTTTCTCCTAGGTGTTGTTAAGGAGTCGTTGATTTTCAAGCTTTCGTGCCATAGTGCCCTAAACACCTCAGTGCCGTCGCGACAACGTATTTCGATCGCAACCGTACTTTTTTGATATTTCAGCATAATTAGGAGTTTCTCCAAGCTTTAGCAATTTTAATGAATCCAGCGCGGCCTCAATCGGGGTCATATTGGTGGAGATAAAAATTATTGAAATTTTGATGATTTCTGTGCGGGCGATCGTTACGCGAGGGCGATCGTCAGGCGCTTTGACCCAGTAGCCCCGCAGCCGAGCGCATAGCAAAACCAGGCAGCAGTCTTGGCAGTGAGCTTTACCCAGAATAGTCAAACGCATGCTCAGGCGGCTACATGAGGATACCACCATGTTCCGTATAGTAAGGGTATGTTCGGTTGCAAATCGGCTCCATATCATAACTGTTCAATCCGTGCGCCTTTTAGTGTCGCCCGTTTTGTAATTAGTGGCGGCTACTACCGTAGCTCATTTGAATCTGTAATTAAGGCGATTGTTTGGTAGCAGATGAGGCTCCAGATTTGACTTCGCACAATGCATAATTAACGTTGGTGAGCGATCCGAGTGACCTCTCTGCCACCAGGCCTCTATCGCGACTCCCTACTTTGGTGTAGTAATGGAGCCTCCTCCTCGGCTAACGCCCTCTCTGCGATCGACGCTTTCTACACCTTTACCCACCTCCCGTAGAGCCGTAGTAGAGTTACAGTGACCTATGACGTCCGCGGCGCCCCGAAAATATGCTTATTATAATTACAAAGGTTATAAGATAATAATATTATATAAGGCCCGTAAATGCGATAGCAGTATCGCGATCGGGGTGTGTGGAGTCGCCATATTACAAGAAGTCGTGCATACGAGAGCTCCAGATTGATATGGAATATGGAACGGGAGCTCGAAGGCTACATATTGAAACGGTGCCAAGAACCTCATTTCAACTACCGTATACAGTATAGCTTGCAAATTTGACGCGCTTACCGATATGGAGGAGCTCCATATTCAAAAGTCGTTAGATCTACCGAACAACAGCCTCATATTCATATTTAAGCTCCGTTTCGGTTAAATATGGAGCCTCCATATTGAATATGAAGTTGCAACCGAACAACCCCTAAAGTATCTCGTATAGATCGGTTCATCTCTTTAGTCGCTCTAGCTCTGACTAAGCACCTCCACTATAGTAAGAAGCGCTAAACCATTGATAATATTGTAAGTAGATAAAGCCTATATGTAGACCATACCTCATAATTTGAAATTGAATTGATGTATGCATTGGTTACCCTGCTAGATTTTTTAATGCAAAGTTGTTCACATGACTCGCACGTTAAACCTCTGTCTCACTATATAGTTACTCTGAATCAACCCAACTCCAACCCTTTTGTACTCGCCATCTATACTGGTCGGCCTGACAATTAATATGTAGTACTCCTTAACATCCAATCTATCCCTATCCTTGCTAGACTTCTTTCTGGCGACAACATATTGTTCCTTAAAAAGATCCTCGTCCTCCTTAATATTATACTGTATCCATCCTCTTTTCGTTCTACCGAAATTTAAGATGGCATAATATTTCCCATCTAGTTCCATTGTACAATTCTGAAACTCCCCTACGTCGGTAATTAGTGCAAGTTCGCGCCCCTTATTAAACCGGAGGTTATTAACCCAATTAACTGTGCCAAAAGGGATATCTAGGAACTAAATGCCTCTATTATATGCCATCTATAACCACGATGGCATATTCTGGGTAGGGTACTTAATCTACTCCATCTTATTATCAGACGCCTGCCATAAGAGATTCCTATAAAGGTACTGCTCAAAGATACCGTATCTACTTTAACACCTTAAAGCGTGTGCAATACGGGCCTCTAACCTAGATATTGCAACAGCTCTGTTAGTCTTCTTTATAAGGCCGCGCTTTAAGTAGTCCTTAAAAAAAAAGTAAATAAATTCCATAGTACGTTGGTAGCCTGACTTAAGGAGCCGGTTCAGGAAGTTTGGATTAAGTATAAAGAACTTCCTTTAAAATGGGCTAAGGAGTAAAATATCTAAGTTAGCAAGATACTGGTCTATTAGATATTGCTTAAGCTCTTACCTTTTTAGTCTAGTAAGGGTTTTGCAGTAAACCCCTTTACTATATTCCTAGTATACCTGATTATTACTAAAATGGATAGTTTGTCGTAATAAAACCCTTTCTTATATTACCTATGCTTGCGTATTGAGCTGAGCCTTCTCTACATTATTATTAAAATCATCTATACCAGTGCAGATATAGAATCGCCTGCCAGAGGCATCTTAAATAAAGATATACTCAGTACTTACGTTCCGCTTAAGGAATCCCGCTTTTAAATAAACAGCCAAAGTTGTAGCAATTGTGCAGTAAGCCAAAGAGAAGACGTTTTCTATACGCCCAGATTCGCGTTTCTAATCTTCTTTGTTATCCTTATATTGGATTATGCAGAGTGGGTCAATTTAAAGGTATAGTACGCGAAGTTCTTGAGTCACTTTAACAGCGTCCTAGAAAGTCTTTAGCAGGTTAGAGATACTAAATCCTCCTAGCCGTTGGAGAATGTTACCCTAGGTTATACAAAATTGTTTCTTATCTTTAATTAGAAGTTCGCCCTAGCAATAGAATAAAGCAATATATTTTCCTCCGTCTATTTACGGAGCACAATTAAGACGTAAGACATTAGGATTATAATCTAGATCATCTAAATTACTAACATAGAGGAGTCTTGTCGGCAATTCTGTATTAGATTTAATATAATGCTTGTTGCAATTATGGGACTTATCACACCAACAAAGCTATGCGCGAAGTAGTGCAAATTATATAGGAGCCAAATATTCTGTGCGTAAAGATATGCAGTGAGTAATAGCCCTGCCAAGCGTATATAAGGAGTTAAGAACACTAAACTAAATTAGAACGCAGCCGGTGGCCCCCTACCTCCTATTTTCAATACTAACCGTTTTCTAACTATTTAAAACCAACGAAGCTATACGCGAAGTAGTGCAAATCGTATAGGACTTTTAGCTTTGGGTAAGACTTAGGGGCTAATCTAGATATCGTTATTAGGATTAGCTAAATATTCTATATATAAGGATATATAGTAAGTAATAGCCCTGCCTAACGCATATAAGGAGTTAAAGACACTAACCTAAATCAGAAAACAACCGGAGAATATATAGCCCCCTCTCTCCTATTTTTAATGCTGACCGTTTTCTAACTATTTGAATATATAGTTCATTATTATTACAGTAGCGTTTAAGTGTATGGAGGAGTAGAGCGCAGAGCTAACAACTTTTTTTAGCAGCACAGACTTTAGAAAGATTAACATTGCAGTTAGTAGCCATGATAGTACTATAGCAGGCACAACACTGGACCGGGGCAAGCTGGCTCAGTAGCGTGCTAAATGGCAAGCTTTTGACGAAATTCTGAGCGAATATATTGTTAAAGGTATAGAGCTAGTCGTCGGGCTATATCTATATTAGTACCGGTTTAAGCGGTCGCGTATAAGAGGTATTCGCAGATCCACATACATCCTATACCAATAAATAGGACAAGGTTAGCAGCAGCTATACATCCTGGTATTCGCAGGTCTACTTATATCCTACACCAATAAACGGGATAAGGTTAGCCGCAGCTATATATCTTAGTATTCGCAGGTCTACTTATAGACTACACTAATAAACGGGATAAGGTTAACAGTAGCCGCACATCTTAGTATTTATAGGTCTACTTATACGCTATACTAATAAACGGGACAAGGTTAGTAGTAGCTACACATCTTAGTATTTATAGGTCTACTTACTTCCTACACTAATAAATAGGACAAGGTTAGCAATATCCATATATCTTAGTATTTATAGGTCTACTTACTTCCTATATTAATAAATAGGACAAGGTTAGCAGTAGCCGCACATCTTAATATTTGTAGGTCTACTTACGTCCTATACTAATAAATGGGATAAGGTTAACAGTAGCCGCATATTTTAATATTCGCAGGTTTACCTATATACTATACTAATAAATAGGATAAGATTAGCAGCAGCTATATATCTTAGTATTTACAGGTCTACTTATATACTATACTAATAAATAGGACAAGGTTAGCAGCAGCCGTATATCTTAGTATTTGTAGGTCTACTTATAGGCTATACTAATAAATAGGACAAGGTTAGCAGCAGCTGCGTATCTTAGTATTTACAGGTCTACTTATATCCTATACTAATAAATAGGACAAGGTTAGCAGCAGCTATATATCTTGGTATTCACAGGTCTACTTATGTCCTACACTAATAAACGGGATAAGGTTAACAGTAGCTATATATCTTAGTATTTGCAGGTTTACTTATATACTACACTAATAAATAGGATAAGATTAGCAGCAGCTATACATCTCAGTATTTATAGGTCTACTTATATACTACACCAACAAATGGGACAAGGTTAGCAGCAGCCACACATCTTAGTATTTGTAGGTCTACTTATAGGCTATACTAATAAATAGGACAAGGTTAGCAGCAGCCACGCATTTTAGTATTCACAGGTCTACTTACATCCTATACCAATAAACGGGATAAGGTTAGCAGCAGTTGCATATCTTAGTATTTGCAGGTCTACTTACACGCTATACCAACAAATGGGATAAGGTTAGCAGCAGCTATATATCCCGGTATTTACAGGTCTACTTATATCCTATACTAACAAATGGGAAAAAGTTAGCAGCAGCCGCACATCTTAGTATTCGCAGGTCTACTTATACGCTATACTAATAAACAGAACAAGGTTAGCAGCAGCTATATATCTTAGTATTTACAGGTCTACTTATACGCTATACCAATAAATAAAACAAGGTTAGCAGCAGCCGTATATCTTAGTATTTATAGGTCTACTTACGGCCTACGCTAATAAATAGGACAAGGTTAGCAGCCGTATATCTTAGTATTCGCAGGTCTACTTACTTCCTATACTAATAAATAGGACAAGGTTAGCAGCAGCCGCACATCTTAGTATTTATAGGTTTACTTACGGCCTACGCCAATAAATAGGACAAGGTTAGTAGTAGCCGTATATCTTAGTATTCGCAGGTCTACTTATATCCTATACTAACAAATAGGATAAGGTTAGCAGCAGCTATATATCTTAGTATTCGCAGGTCTACTTATATACTATACTAATAAATAGGATAAGATTAGCCGTAGCTATATATCTTGGTATTCGCAGGTCTACTTACTTCCTACACTAATAAACAGAACAAGGTTAGCAGTAGCTATACATCTTAGTATTTATAGGTCTACTTACAGCCTACGCCAATAAACAGGATAAGGTTAGCAGTAGCCACACCTCTTAGTATTTATAGGTCTACTTATAAACTACACTAACAAATAGGACAAGGTTAGCAGTAGCTGTATATCTTAGTATTTACAGGTCTACCTACGGCCTACGCTAATAAACGGGACAAGGTTAGCAGTAGCCGCATATTTTAGTATTTGCAGGTCTACTTATATACTACACCAACAAATAGGACAAGGTTAGCAGCAGCCACACATCTTAGTATTTATAGGTCTACTTACACGCTATACTAATAAATAGGACAAAGTTAGCAGTAGCTACACATCTTGGTACTCGCAGGTCTACTTATACGCTACACTAATAAACAGGACAAGGTTAGCAGTAGCTATACACCTTAGTATTTATAGGTTTACTTACTTCCTATACTAATAAATAGGATAAGGTTAGCAGCAGCTGTATATCTTAGTATTTATAGGTCTACTTATACGCTATACCAATAAATGGGACAAGGTTAGCAGCAGCTATATATCTTAGTATTTGCAGGTCTACTTATACGCTATACTAATAAATAGGACAAGGTTAGTAGTAGCCGCATATCTTAGTATTTGCAGGTCTATTTATATCCTACACTAATAAATGGGACAAGGTTAATAGTAGCCACACATCTTAGTATTCGCAGGTCTACTTATACGCTATACTAATAAATAGGACAAGGTTAGCAGTAGCCGCATATCTCGGTATTTGTAGGTCTACTTATACGCTACACTAATAAACGGGATAAGGTTAGCAGCAGCTATATATCTTAGTATTTGTAGGTCTACTTACTTCCTATATTAACAAACAGGATAAGGTTAGCAACAGCCGCACATCTTAGTATTCGCAGGTCTACTTATACGCTACACTAATAAATAGGACAAGGTTAGCAGTAGTAGAATATCTTAGTATTTGCAGGTCTACTTACACGCTACACCAATAAACGGGACAAGGTTAGCAGCAGCAGAATATCTTAATATTCGTAGGTCTACTTATATCCTACACTAATAAATAGGACAAGGTTAGCAGCAGCTACACATCTTAGTATTTGCAGGTCTACTTATACGCTACACTAATAAACAGGACAAGGTTAGCAGTAGCTATATATCTCAATATTTACTAGTCTACTTATATACTACACCAATAAATAGAACAAGGTTAGCAGCAGCTGCATATCTTAGTATTTGTAGGTCTACTTACACGCTATACTAATAAACAGGATAAGGTTAGCAGCAGCTATATATCTTAATATTTGTAGGTCCACTTATAGGCTATACCAATAAATGGGACAAGGTTAGCAGTAGTAGAACGTCTTAGTATTCGCGGGTCTACTTATATCCTACACCAATAAATAGGACAAGGTTAACAGCAGCCGTATATCTTAGTATTTATAGGTCTACTTACAGGCTACACCAACAAACGGGATAAGGTTAGCAGCAGCTATATATCTCGGTATTTGCAGGTCTACTTACATCCTATACCAATAAATAGGACAAGGTTAACAGTAGCCGCACATCTTAGTACTCGCAGGTCTACTTACATACTACACCAATAAATAGGATAAGATTAGCAGCAGCCATATATCTTAGTATTCGCAGGTCTGCTTACATACTACACCAATAAATAGGACAAGGTTAGCAATAGCCGTATATCTCAGTATTTACAAGTCTACTTATATCCTATACCAATAAACGGGATAAAGTTAGCAGCAGCCGCATATCTCGGTCTTTGTAGGTCTACTTATATCCTATACTAATAAATAGGACAAGGTTAGCAGTAGCTATACACCTTAGTATTTACAGGTCTACTTACTTCCTACAGCTAAATGTGTTAGTAGAATATCTAGAATATACTCTAGAAACATTTACCCTCTATACCTACACTATTAGCTAAAATAATATTATCTAGTTGCTCTTAAACCCTACCATAAACAATCTGTCCTCCTATATATCTTAACCCATTGGAATAAGTTCAACCGCAACTAATAGAGATAACGATATATTGCATAAGACTGCGTAAGTTAACTCCCACGCTAATAACTCTTGACTTTGGTTGCGCTTTTATACTAGGGTTAAGAGATAATTCTAGGACTATGTTTGCGAAGGCGGGGCAGTTCAATCAAGCTATCAGTCCTACAATTATTCCGGACTCGGGTCAGCTAGCCGTTTTCACTACATACATTTCAAGCGCTAAGTCAAACCAAATATCTACAAAAGCTTATCAGAACGGGCAGCATAATTAGCGGCATTTACAGCAGGTAATTAAAGCGTAAAATACTTTAAGCTCGCCCCCGCTAGCAGGGAGGGTGGCCGAGCCGCATTAACCAGACCCTTTGTCGAGATAGCAAAAAGAATATCCCTTATCCCGTCAATTCGCGTCCAACTGTTATCGATAAGATCTTTGCAGAACAGTATTTTATATATACTGTAGCCAAAATAAGTCCTTGAAGCACGCTTACGCGTTGTTTTTAATTCTAGTGTTCGCGCACGGGCCACCTACTCGTTGGACGCTAACGGGATAAGGGATATATATATACATACATAGAGATGGCGAGAGTATAGCTGAGGTGTTAGATGGAGTTCGAGTGGCGTAAAGCCATATATAGCGTTCTCCAAGCCGCCATTTCCCAATAATTACCCGCAAAATGCTACCTTTATATAAGTAGGAGCATATATCTTCTAGGCCTTATATAAAACTTTCTAACCTTAATTAATTAAGCAATTATCTCTCCATGCTAATATTCTCTAACGGGTCATTAATCATATCTATACCTTTATTATCTTCTCCTATACCTAAGTAGAACTTCTTAAACTAACTAGTAAATAAATCTCGTACCCAATAAGCAAGGAGTTAAATAGTTATAACTACTTAATAGACACTAAGTAGAGATAAGGTGCTGCCAAAATTAATTTTATAATATATACACTAATAAGAGGTTAGCTAGTATGCATAAGCAGGCCAATAAGATTTATATAGTCTGCTTACCTAGTTCCCTTATCGCGGCAAGAAAATTCCAGTTATGGCCAAGCACAATAATAATAAAAAGGAAGGGTAGAGAGACCTTAAGTCTCTATAAAGCTTCTCCACGCTTATCCGCAATCTCACTTACCTCCTTTATTAACTCTTTAAGTTTAGTAAGTTGCGCAGCTGTCTATATGCCCACTTATATCATCGCCTTATCCCAGTTCTGGCCTATATGCTTTGTCTTAATACTGACACCAATTAGCCGCCAACGTAATGGTTTATAAAGGGTGTGGTTTGCAAACATAAGCAGTGCACTACACTAAGCGCGTTTATAAAGAGCTCTTTAAAAGCGCTTGGATGGTTTAATATAAATAGCAAAATTAACCATTTTTAAGTTTAGCACTATGCCAGCTTAGCCGGGAGGAATAAGGGAAGGTGGCGAAATTTAAGCAGAAGTACTAATTACTTTAGTAAGCACGAAGTCTATTAGCAATTAGAGAGTTAACAAACCAGTTTAGAAAGTACAGCTTTTCTTTAAATTTATTATAGTATAGCGCCAGATTAAGGATAAAGTTATATACACTGCTGTTCCAAGCCGCCTTATAATATCTCCCTTTTTCGCAGCGCTGGGTAAGCTAGACTGCTTTTGCACATTATTTTAGAGTTAGTAATGGACCAGGAAGCTTTGTTGGCTTAGTATATACAAAATTATTAATTGCGCCGAAGGTGTCATCCTCTAGTTTCTTGATTTTAGTCTTGCATACTATATTAGCTCTACCATCTCACACGTAACTATAGGGTAATGGAGCCTTCGGTTATACCTAATAAGCATCTAATACCACAGCAATGCCTCGCGAGAATCGCCTTTCTATTATATAGAGAATGGTATTTAAATCACTTAGGAGTTCTATAGGCCCACAAGGTACAAATTGCTTAAAAAGTATGGGCTGTGGCATAAAGAGCATCTTAGATATTTGCTTAGTAGAACTTCTAAACTGCGGGGATATAGCAGAGCTGCGAGCAGAAGAGGTTAAGTGCTGCAAAGCATTATCTTATAAGGATAATAGAACTATTAGATTAAAAGGCCGTGGAGTATTCTTAGTATTATTACCGTAAATATTGGTGTCTTGTCTTTTACGTCTCTTTAAAGGCAAGGGTGTGCGCACTGGAAGGTAATTCATCGCGTTTAGATAGCGTTTGGTAAGAGGATATCTCTTATACTTCTTTCCTCTCTATTCCTGATTAGTAGAATTTAGTAATTCTATAAGCCATAGGAGAACTGACTAGCGGGGCATTGCAGTATATAGTATATGCGAGTAACGGTTGCGGGTTGTTATTAATCTTATTACAAGCAAGTTACGCGGTTAGTAGCGCGTGGCCGCGATTATATAATCTTACACTATATCATGCACTATAACAGTAGTAATTGCGATATTTGTTATTACTGCGACTATATAAATAGTTAGAAGACTTCCAGTATAGTATAATATTAGCTTCTTACCAGAGGCTATTCTTGCTTAAAGCTAATATAAGTTAGGGGCAAAGTTCTAGTTCCCTGCCCTAAAGTTGTTTAGCGGGGTGCACAAATGCTAAATTCGCCATATATGGCTGGGGCTTAATCCGCCACACCGCTTGGCGCTATCCAACATCAGTTACGCTCTCCACGTATGTATATTCCGCCATCTCGATCAACCCTATAGCCGGTACGGGTCGGCCGCCCTCCCTGATAGCGGGGGCGAGTTTAAAGTATTTATTTTCATCGTCTGCTATAAATACCGCTAAATATACATGTGGCAAAAATACTTATATTGCCCTCAGGCAGCAATCTTAGCAATTGGCTTTACCCAGAATAGTTAAACGCCATATTTAGATAAGCCCGACTCTGACCAAGCACCTATAATAATGGTAGACGGAACCTATACCTTATAACCTGACCGCATAAACGACAGCACTATGTAAAGCTAAAGATAAGCGAACTTTTAATGTAGGCGATCAGTTTTCTTCTGTTTAAGTTTAATAGGTCCAACCAAAGCTATAAATGTACTGTAAATTGACGCGGCGGTTGTGGCTGCGGCTGTGCTGCATTTGTGTTACTGCCAGGTTTCACTGAATTAGTTGCGATATCCCTACCTTATTCTATTCCCTTGTTCCTTCTTATCACCCCTTATAGCTCACCCTATCTCCTTTAATAAGGTCCGAATCCCCTGCTCTTTGTAAGGCGCCAGCGCTTTATTCTTTTTGTGCAAGGCTACCAAAACTTACCAAAAACCATCCACAGCGAAACTGAGTCTATTCTCCACCTAAATTCGAACTCGCCGCCTTAAAGTTCTTACTTCCTAATCACCTCCCATTATTCTCTGCCAGCAAAGCATGTCGAATTAGGACAACTACACTATTAGCTGGATCTACGCCATAAGTACGGAGCTCGTTGCTGCGCAAGCCTTTCTTAACGAAAAGCATAAAGGGCCAGAATATATGTCTCCCAATGATAACAACAACTACATACTGGGCAAGATTGGGAAACATAATGTTATCATTGCCGTCTTGCCTGACGGCGAGTACGGTATAGCCTCGGCAGCAAGCGTTGCGAGAGATATGCTGCACAGCTTTCCCAATATTAGACTTGGTCTAATGGTTGGCATTAGCGGTGGTGCGCTAAGTAAAAAGCACGATATCCATCTAGGCGACATTGTAGTTAGCGATCTATATAATGGGCACGGTGGTGTATTCCAGTATGACTTTGGCAAGACGATATAAGATTAGAGTTTTTGAATAGTAGGGTTCTTAAACCAGCCACCAAGAGTCCTATAGGTGGCGGTGAATGGACTTAGGGCGCAATATGAGTCAGATGGCTATTAGCTTGAAAATGCCATTAACCGCATTCTTGAGAAGAAGCTAAGACTCCAGAAGAAGTATATGTAGCCAAGCGTACGCACTAACAGGCTGTATTAAAGCGGAGTCGTTTATCCCCAAAATGACGGGGCAAGCTGTGCGGCAAGCTGTGGCGATAACCTGTTAATCTTAGTATTACGGCCTAAATGGACCAAAGAGGAGGATAATCTGGCAATTTACTATAGCCTAATTGCTTCAGCGAACCAGTTAATGAAGAATGCTTTAGTTAGAGATAAACTTGCAGCGGAAAAGAATGTTCTGTGTTTTAAAATGGAGGCGGTAGGCTTAATAAACAATTTCCCCTGTTTGGTTATTCGCGGTATATATGATTACTCAGACTCGCATAAGAATAAGGAGTGGCAAGGGTACGTAGTAATAACAGCAGCTGCGTATACGAAAGATCTTCTATGTAGAATTGTGCCAAACAAAGTTAAGGCTAAGAAGAAAATTGGCGAGGTTCTATCTAGTTAGTTTAAGGGAGTCTTAAAGTTACCCGATTAATAAATATTAACTTATATAATTATAACAGGCCTATAAGGAGTTGTAGAAGCGCACTGGGATATTATATAGAAGCAGCTTAAGATCTAGTAAGATATAGTTAAGTAGAAGCTGTCTAATAAGCAAAAAGAGTGTCTTTAGTTGTTTTGTCTCACTAAGAGCACCAAGAATGCTATATATAAGTGGTTTAAGGACCGCGTGGAAGACTAAGTACAAGGCATATATATGTGGTTCCTTAAACACGGCCACTTTTAGGAATAGTTAAGACAGGAGTTAGGGCTACTGCTAGTCTTAGCGGACCTTAGGTGTGGAAAATTGGTCTTAGCTAAGTACCTAATTAACTATGTCTTACCATAATCGGCGACAATTTGCTACTTTTTTTTTAAAGACTAAGACTAGAATATAGTCCGCTAAGCGCTTTGTGCTTTACTCCACTAACTCTTCTTCTAAAAGCCGTCCCTAATCTAATATGCTATGAAGTAATTTAATAAAGACAGGCCAGGTCTAATTAACTTAATAGAGTCGCTCTGGACTATTCTAGGAAATGCTATATGGGATCCTTAGGCTGGACCTATTATCACAGTCCTAGATACCCTAGATAAATGCGCCAAATTAGAGTTTAAGAGCCTGGTGCGGAATGTAAAAAACCAATTCTGTAGTAACTAGTTGGGCTGTAGTAAGTTAAAGTATCTTTTAATAAGCCGCCTGTATAAGCAGATTATGTCCAAGTTCTGGGGCCTTTTGGCCGATTTTCCACGTATTTGTATACCAGGGGAGGAAGAGTTAGAAATTATTAGCCAAGAAGTAAACTATATTATTAAATACTAAGTTAAATAGTTGGTGAGGAAGAAAGTGCTCTTAGACTAAGTTAAGGGTTACCTAGCAAATCAATTGCTTAAAATTACGCACTGTATATACCTCTGGGTATATCTTGTGTTTGACTACTTAAGGGTAGAAAACTTTAAAAAGATACTAAATGGGGTCCAGTCTACCATTACAACGCTGCTAAAGAGTATTAATTAAGTATATGATTAGATTCTAAACAAGGATAAGGAACATCGGATAGTCGTTCAGAAGGCCTTATATATTATTTTAGTAGCGGGTCGGCCTCTAACGCTCTTAGAAATAAATGTTGCTGTAAATATAGAAAATATATTATAGTATATTTGCGACCTTAACCTAGAAGAAGAAGAGGACTTTAAGTTAAGTCTCAGATCTTAGTGTGGATTATTTATTTTAATCCATTATGGTAAGGTCTATTTTCTTTACTAAACTGCTCGGGAGTTTCTCCTTATAAATTTATTATCCTCTAAACCTATTCCCATGGAGCTACAATGGCATTACTCTATTACTATCTATTATGCACGCACCGTTCTTGCGGAGCTCTGCGTATGCTATCTTAACTTCTTTAACTTTGATACCACTCTTCTTATAGATATAACCCTAGAGGCTAGCTACCACATTAATAGCCACGCCTTCTTGGACTATTTGGCTAAATTTTAGGGTCTTTACTTCCGCGAGGCCTGTATCAGCAATAATAATGCTACTATAGCGCCTCTTGCTTTGAGAATATCTAATCCAGATTTAAAAGCCTATTCAGTATAGTTCTAAATTTATTTAAAGGCTGAAAATATACGGATTCCTAGGTTTTCTGCAGGTCTTATAGTAGCATCATATTTTAGACTTAGTGCTGTCGCTATATTGCTAGTTAATAAAGGCATCGACCTTAAGGCGATGGACAACTCTAGCCGGACGCCGCTGTTGTGGGCTGCAAAGAATGGGCATAAGGCGGTAGTCAAACTGCTACTTAATATAGGAAAGGCCGACATTAACTAGAAGGATGAGATTGGTTAAACGCCGCTATTATAGGCGGTGGAAGGAATGCATAATGCTATAGTTAAGCTACTACTACAAGCTAGAGCGAAGGTATACTGCGAGTATAGTATCTATGTAAGTGGACCCTAACCTAAGTTTAAAACATGCCTTAGTTAAGTTAATAGCTAACGCCGATGTCTTTTGTTGTTATAGCGTGTAAGTAAACCTACCTTAAGCTTAAAATATACCTTGGTTAAGTTAATAGCTAACGCCAACATCTTTTGTTATTATAGGATATAAGTAAACCTACCTTAAGCTTAGAATACGCCTTGGTTAAGTTAATAGCTAACGCTAATATCCTTTGTTATTATAGTTTGTAAGTAAACCTACCTTAAGCTTAAAACACGCCTTAGTTAAGTTAATAGCTAACGCCAACGTCCTTTATTATTATAGTTTGTAAGTAAACCTACCTTAAGCTTAGAATATGCCTTAGTTAAGTTAATAGCTAACACCGACATCTTTTATTATTATAGGATGTAAGTAAACCTGCCTTAAGCTTAGAATATGCCTTAGTTAAGTTAATAGCTAACGCCGATGTCCTTTGTTATTATAGTTTGTAAGTAAACCTACCTTAAGCTTAGAATATGCCTTAGTTAAGTTAATAGCTAACGCCGACGTCTTTTATTGTTATAGGGTGTAAGTAAACCTGCCTTAAGCTTAGAATATACCTTGGTTAAATTAATAGCTAACGCCAACGTCTTTTATTATTATAGACTGTAAGTAAACCTACCTTAAGCTTAGAACACGCCTTGGTTAAGTTAATAGCTAACGCCGACGTCTTTTATTATTATAGAATGTAAGTAAACCTACCTTAGGCTTAGAATATGCCTTAGTCAAGTTAATAGCTAACGCTAATATCCTTTATTATTATAGTTTGTAAGTAAACCTACCTTAAGCTTAGAATATGCCTTAGTTAAGTTAATAGCTAACGCCGGCGTCTTTTGTTATTATAGTATGTAAGTAAACCTACCTTAAGCTTAGAATATACCTTAGTTAAGTTAATAGCTAACGCTAATATCCTTTATTATTATAGTTTGTAAGTAAACCTACCTTAAGCTTAAAACATGCCTTAGTTAAGTTAATAGCTAACGCCAACGTCTTTTGTTGTTATAGGGTGTAAGTAAACCTGCCTTAAGCTTAAAATACGCCTTGGTTAAGTTAATAGCTAACGCCGACGTCTTTTGTTATTATAGGATGTAAGTAAATCTACCTTAAGCTTAGAACACGCCTTGGTTAAGTTAATAGCTAATGCCAATGTCCTTTATTATTATAGTTTGTAAGTAAACCTGCCTTAAGCTTAGAATATGCCTTGGTTAAGTTAATAGCTAACGCCAACATCTTTTATTGTTATAAACTGTAAGTATACCTACCCCTTAGTATGTCTCTGCTAACTAATATATGTTTAGACGCCGCTATTAGAAGCAGCAAAAACGGGGCAAAAGACGGTGGTCAAGCTACTACTCAATACGGGAAAGGCCGATGTCGACTAAAAGGATAAGATTGGTTAAATGCCGCTATTATAGGCTTCAGAGAACGGGCATAAGGTGGTTATTAAGCTGCTACTCAAGAATCCTACTAAGAAATCTCACATAATTTAACATATGCTTTAATAACTTTGATAGAGACGGGCCTAGGGAAGACGATATTTATATACTATTGAAATGTTGCCACTAGTACTTCTAGCACTTTCCAAATACCTCTGCCTATAATAATCTAGCAACTTGTTAAACTGGATTGGAGTTCCTTACTACTATCTTACTACTGTCTTTAAGACTAGAACCCTATATCTTACTACCCTACTACTTACTTTGTATATCTTATTAAATGTCTTATTAAAAGTCTTATTACCTATTTTTATTACCAAATGACGACTGCGTCGTCATTCTATTTATAACCTATTTGTTACCTATCTGGTGTATATATAGAGGCTCTAGAAGCCCTTTTTAATAAATAGAGTTCTTATACCTAATTGTCTGTTTAATACAACTTCACTGCCTACTTACGTAATGCAATTAGTTTATTTTATACCGTCAAATGTCTATCTAACATGCTTAGGAGTGGAGTATACAGCACGACACCAGCCGCTAATAGTTGGTTAAAGTAGGTGTTACAATATATATTTTACAGTTACTCGATAGTATTATTACATGTTATTTTATCACCGCCTAAACCTTTCCCGCTGGTATAGAAGGAGACGCAAACCGCTTTGTGGTTCGCCCTAGAAGAGCCTTAAAGAACGAAGCTTGGGAGGCGTGCAGCTTGAAAGTCTATTACATGGCGCGGGGTAGGTTTGAGTCGAATAAAAAGGGCATGTCTTAGCGGGTTGAGGCGGGCTCGTCTTAAGGCGACGGGCCAACTGGAAGCCGATTGAGCGGTTCCGGCGCGTGGCCATCGGGTAGAAGAGCGAAAGGCGAGAGAAAGAGCTAATAGCAAGACGCGAAAACAAGGATTAAGTGGCAGCATAATTAGCGGCATTTATAAGCAGAATATTAAAGCATAAAATACTTTAAACTCGCCACCGCTAGCAGGGAGGGCGGCCGACCCGCTCCGGCTAGAGGGTTGTTTTCGTGGCGTTTCCCAGACATTAGCGCGGTTAAAGCTACAATCCACTTTACAAAAGAGACGCACAAGCCAATCTTAATAAACGAATACACTTCCTAACCGATTACACTACGAGCCTCTACCTCACGTGCCTCCGCCAGTGCGTCGCGCTGAGCAATAGACACGCAGCTCTCACAGTCGGCCTCTAAACTGGAGCTAGTACTCTAGCGGCAGGATATATTTAGCTGGCTCTTAGTAACGGCCCCTAGGGGTGCATGGCCATAATAGAATATATATATATACATACATATATTTTCGTGGCGTGCATTTAGACATGTTTAAAAAAGCAACAGCTTTAGTTATATATATATTAGTATAAATTATTTGCCGATGCCTAAATCTAGTGGCCTATATAAATCTAGTGGCCCGCATAAATCTAGTAGCCTATATAAATCTGGTGGCCTGTATAAATCTAATGGCCCGCATAAATCTAATGGCCTATATTATCCACTACTAGCCTATAACTAGATTAGTATAAGCGGCAACGTAAATACTCTAGCATTTGCCACTTATGCTAAATACTAGATTATAATATGGTGTGTTTTTTCTAAGTATTATTAGATTGTGATTACCCCGTTCTTAACCTTACCTTAGATATAATTATTATTCTCTTAATGGTGCCGGAATCAAACTCGTTAATATTTATAATATTAGTCGCCGCCTTCTACCTATTAGTTAGTTCCTAGTTAGGGTTAATTCCACTAGATGTTTAGTTAGCTTTTACCTAAAAGCCCCTATTACAGGCAACTGCAAGCACAGGAGATTAGGTGCATATAATTGCTTTATAGACTTTAAACTCCAGCCCCTAGTATATAAGTTTTAAGTTACTATATTTCTTACTATCTATAAGCTGTGCTAAGCCAAGCAGAACATTTTTAGATAATATATTTTATTAGTTTTCTTTCCTAGTTCTAGTTCCGAGCAATATTTAAGGGCGTAATTTAGTGTTAAAGAGGACGATTAAGAATAAAAACTCTACTTTATTAAACATAGCTCTAGAGCCTCTATATATACATTAAGAAGTCGTCATTAGCTTCGTCTAATCTACAATAGATTTGGCTAATTAGTTAGAGCTTTAAACGTCAGTTGCTTAACTAAGGACTTATATAACTTCTAAAGTTCTAGGAAGGGTAAGTAGTAGGGCATACAGCCGCAGCGCCTAAAAGCAGTTAGTGGTTATATAATAGAGGCTTAGTTAGAGGACGTGTTCCTATAGCTTAGGTTAAGGCTCTATACTCCTCCAAGCCACATTAAGTAAAGTTAAATAGTATTATGTTCCTGCGTACCAGCCCGCTAATTACACTATTCCACTTTCCCCTAACTATGTGCTAATACATCCTATATACCGGCCTATCTTTTATATATACCCCTATACTGACCTAATAATATTACAAGTGCCTACTCTAACAGCTATATATAGGTCACACCGCTAATCGCTTATCTAATTATCCCTAGAACTTATTACTGTTACCTAGTTTACACAATTTCCCAACCCACATGATTACCCAGCTCGCAAGATTAGCTATGCTTACATAGTTTACAAAATTAAGTATTAGGGTTTAAAAGACTAGTTCTATATAGCCTTTCTATCTTTGTTATAAAAGAAGTATATTTACACTAGGTATTTTGGCATAGCTAAGAGAAGAGAGCGGTAGAGAGGGGGTTTAATTTTAGTAGGGGTTATAACCATAGGCAAACATAAAGGCATAAGGCAGGAAGGGCTTTGGGCTTAGTTATAGAATAATAGCAAATCACTGGGCCATTATATGAGCCGTATAAGATCTTATATTAAGCAATTTAAGCAGCATGGTTTCTCTATATAAACTCAAATCATTTCCTATACGGAAGTACTATAGCTGCCGCAAGTATTAGCAGAGCCTAGGACACTAATTTAACTATAAGGGAGGGCCTAGCAGCCTAGTTGGCTTTATTAAGTTCCTAAACCTCTTTATCTAATTACTCCAAAGCTTCCTTTCCACCTTCTATAAACCGTATATTACCGGAAAGGTAATTAGATATTATCACTTCTCCATTATAATTAAGTGCCGTTATAGCTAATATACCACCACGGTAGCCCGGTACGGCTAAAGATATTTTAATAATTGTATTATATATAGGAACCATAGCCTAGTGAACATTAGGTGGAATATATAGAACGTCAATAATCTTATAAATCTTTAAGATTTTAGGGACCTGCTCGCTTATAATATAGGCAATTACTTACCTTTACTTTATATAAATCGCCTTCTTTCTATCCAATAAAAGTAATATCTCATTTTTTATCCTCCTTAAAAATCTTTTCCCCTAACTTTAGAACCTAATAGGCCGACCCTTAGCCTATATTGGATGTATCTATTATAACAATAGGTACCTAAAAGTAGCGATTAGATTACTAAAGATATAGAAGGGGCAGGTTACATACTGCTTACCTTAGCGGGTAAGTTATCGCCAGTCTTTAGAGGTCTTTAGAGGTCTTAAAGGTCTATTTATATAAAACCCTAGTAGAGGCAGTGTATGCGTGTTAGCAAAGTTAAACTTTATAAGAGTTTTTATTAGAATAATAAGGAAGCGTATAGATTTAAGTTAGGCTGTAAACAATATAGAATGCGCAAAGGCAGGCCTAAATCTAACTTACTAGACGGTATAAACACGAGAAAACGCCAGTTCCAGCCTTATTATAAGTAGTAAAAGATTGGTAAAGGGTAAGACTAAGTGTGCTTATAGAACATAGGAGGCTAACCTATTACAAGTAGAGAAGCCTAGCTTGGCCAGCTATAAGTGTAATTATATAGCATAGGGGGAGGTATGAATTAGTACGCTATAATTATACATAGAAATGCGAAAACGTTATATAATAGCCTTTACTATGCTATTTACGGAAGGAATAGTTGCTAGTAGAGAGATATATTTTTCTTTAAATTAATCCCTAAAGCCTTAATCCCGGCGACTATATCCTCCTTATATACGTCCTTATATACATCCCTATCTTTATCCCAGTCCTCTTCCATGCTATACCTTATATTGCGATTTCTATTATCCTGTATCTTACGCTCTATCTGTTATAGGATTTCTTTTTTACTATTTATCTTCTCAACTGCACCTAAAAATGTAAGAACTTTGCAATAATTTCCTTAGTAAGTAAATTCCCTAAAGAAAGTTTTCTAACCATAGTATTGGTAACGAGCTAAAGTATAGCGGACAGCTAGCAGCACTAATAAGGCGGGGGTATAGTAGACTTTAATTCTAAAAATATAGGGAGTAAAAAGAAAGTAAAATAGGAGAAATTAATACTATTTAAAACAAGAATTAATAATCTAGTAACCAAATAGCAGGTTTTCCCAGACATATAATATATACTACAAATATTCCACACGGTTAAACCCCATCTTAAAGCCTAGAGCACGTAAACCTTTCTCTATATTGCTCTTTTCTAAGTCGCTAGGAGACCCCTCTAGTAACTTTAACTATTTAACCTTTAATTTTGCCGCGTTTATATCTTCCACAATTTTCTCCTTACTTTGTATTAGCCCTACTACTTCTAATAGAGCATATAACTGATTTTCAATGCTACCAATGCGAAAATTTATTAGGACTTAAGCGTACTCAGGTTTAGTAGGTAGATTATAGCAAAAACCAATCTATTTTAAAACCTATAAAGCTTAAGATCTATTGGAAATTACCTATATTTATAACCTACTTTAACAAATTCAAACTGTTCTTTTCCCTAAGCGTTAGGAAAGACTCCAGCTATTTTATTATAGCCAGTTTTAGACATTTTGAAGAGCATATAATACTCTTCTATTCTAGGCATATTTAACAAGGATAGGCATTTTCTTGGTGGCAGTATAATATAAGAGGTCTGGGTTAGTTAGTAAACGTTTTAGCGGGTAGTAAGTTAAGGTGCACTTTATCCTTGCTCCTAAGGGCTTAAATAGTCTAACTTAGAAAGAAAAAAGCGTTAAATGTGGTACTTATTAGTTCCAAAAGCATAGCTATATAATCATGGATAGGAGTAGGGGCAGCAATTAATAAAGATCGTTAAGAGGTTATAGTACGTGCCGTATACCATTAGTAGGCCTTATTGCAGTTAGGTACGAAGTCTAGGCCGCTAGATATATTAAAGGGCAGAAAGGGCACTATAAATGCATCTACGCGGGATAAGATGCCGAGCGTTTAATACATATAGCGGCCCGCACAGCGGCCATTATGCATATTAATCTTGTTTTAGCGGTGTGTTTAAGGCATCAAAAACATTACTACTAAATCCTCGCTAATAAAAATGGTAAAGCCTAAGCGTTAGGGTGTTAAATGTTTAAGGCTCGTTTAAAATGCCAAGCATTTTAATATCTATGCGCGTTAGCGAATTAGCATACCCTAGCGCGCGAAATATAAATAGGCCAATAAAGCCTACCCCTCTAAACTGCCCCACCACTCAGACAATTTTACTCGCAGCGAGCTCACAAAATTGGACACAGCAATACAAAAAATAAGTAAGCATAAAACTCCAACGAAAGATTACCGGAATAGGATATATATAGTATCTGTAATTAATAAGTCGCATATAGACCTTATATAATCTAGCCTAGAGGAGACGATCTAAAAGATCTAGAAGACTATACTAACTAAAACTGCGCCTATACCTACTATCGCCTTAACAGATACTATAGAAGGTAATAAAGCGCATAAGCTTACAAAAATAGTATGTTTAATATAGTTTACTTTAGTATAGTAACTCTAGCGGCTAACGCAAACAAGGAATTTAAGTTAAAGATACTAGAAATACTACTAAAGTTAAAAGTTGGAGCAGTTAATATAAACTCTTTGCATATAGGCCCAACAGTCTATTTTATGGGATAACGCATTTCAATGCAATATCTAAACAATTTAGTGGTGTGCACGTTAGCTTTTGGCCCTTATAGGGACTCCTAGGTCCCGCTTAGTTATACTATCCCACATTTAGAGAGTGGGTGGGGCTATTACTGGGCTGGTTTATAATAGGTAGAATAGAACGGGAGTGGAGGTGGTATTAGTGTATTAATTACAGTACTAATTATTAACTAAGCTCAAACTGCTGGTTCTGCTTAATAAGGGATATTATTAAACCATTATTATACTGCGTTAAAAATCTAAAACTGGGGTGTATAACAATATAAGAGTTTTAAAAGAAATTTACTAACACCTATAAGTAGAACTTATAGCAATCGCATTGTTAAGGGACTTATTATATACCTATTACGCGGCGCTATAGCTTATCTATTCGCTGTCGCTAATCGCCAGTAGCGTATTACCACCGATTTGGTCTCTATACACCTATTGTGCCTTATTATAGCTTATCTGTTCGCTATTACCAATTTCTAGTAGTATGTTACTGCCAATTTCGTCTCTATACATTTATTACGCCTTATTATAGCTTATCTATTCGCTGTTTCTAATTGCCGGTGGCGTATTACCGTTAATTTGGTCTCCGTATACCCGTTACGCCTCGTTATAGCTTATCTATTCGCTGTTACCACTAACGTCCATAGAACTAGAGCCGCTAGGGGTTCCATTTAAACACGCTATGCTATTTATATTTAGGTATCTTTGCGCAAGGTTGCCGCGGGTATTAAAAGTGGTAGGGAAATCTTATAACAAGCGTTCTTAACCAAGGCGTAGTATAAGGGATTCGCCCGCCGGCTTAGAGACTTAAGAATATTGTTTAATAAATTATAGAGAAGATATTCTATAACCTATAATAAATTAGAGATTCTGCTATTTAGAAGTATAACTTTACTCTTATATGTCTACATGCTATTTGTTAAGGCCATTATTAGTAGCTAAGGAGGGTGCGATATTATTAGATCTACGCGTTAGTAATTATATACTAATATAAAATCCCCGGGTTTAGTAACTTCTATATAGGGGTGTTTATAAGGGGAGGAAATTCGCTTTTTTAGGCTTAGCTAGGGCGGGTTAGTAATGCTAAAATATATTAGTCTAAGAGAAAGTATCTAACTAGAATAAAGCTTTTAATACTGTCCTATCTAAGCTAAGTATCTTTGCGCAATTTTAAATATTATAAAATAAGACGGGTGCTGTAAAGCTATAAGAAAGTTATTAATATTAAGTAAATTTAATCTTTGGTAGGCGTTATAGGTAAAGGCTAAGAAAACCAATAGCCCTACCCCTCTAAGTCTTTATATAATATAAAGCTTAATTCTATATCCAATAGCTAAAGCCGCTTTAGTGATGTTACGACATCCTATACTTCTTATAAATAATGTGATATGGCTGACTCCCTTTATAGAAGCGGCTTAACTTTTAACTAAACTTTTAATCCTTAACGTACCCATAGACTCTAATTGCTATTTTTTAAAAGAATCTGTAAGCGTCTATTAGCTAAAAAGTTTTTAAAAAAATAGCGTTATCTAATAAATTGCCGTTAGTAGCAATAAGATCCTTAATAAGGGGATATTTATTTAACTACTTTAGTTTGCTAATAATAACCTTTAGATTTTTCCCCACGGATATATTAATAAATGTCTTAATCTTGGGGAGGTTCGTTAATAATACGTTAAGCAGGTTTATACATCTAGATAAAAGAGAAGGTAAAGAAGTAACTTTATTTCCTAAAGAAGGCTAGACACTCCCTAGAGAAGGCTAGACATCCTTACTCTCTAGAAAAGGCTAGATAATATCCTCATTCCTAAAAAAAGGTTAGACACTTCTTAGAGAAGGCTAAATGACATTATCCTTATTCCCTAGAAAAGGCTAGACGATATCCTTATTCCCTAAAGAAGGCTAGATATCCTTACTCTTTAGAGAAGGCTAGACATCCTTACTCTTTAGAGAAGGCTAGACATCCTTACTCTTTAGAGAAGGCTAGACATCCTTACTCTTTAGAGAAGGCTAGACATCCTTACTCTTTAGAGAAGGCTAGGCATCCTCACTCCCTAGAGGAGTATAGGGCAAATTATAGTGGCTGCGTTCATTCTCTAAGAGAGGCGGATAATATTAATAGGTATTAATAGGAAGCTTCTAGAGCCTTTAAATAGTATATATAATATTAGGGAGATAAGGTTAAAGCTACTTATTAAAGGCATTGCGGATAAGATCTAGGGCTGCTATAATACTAAAGTTTATCATGGTGGGTTGTAAGTTGTATAATTTATATTAAGATAAAAGAGTAGTTAAGTATATAGTTCCCCTCTGCTCTTAATTTCCTAGTAGATTGCTAGCGCGCCTCTAGCCCCTAAAACTTAGAAGAGCCTTATGCTAATTATATCGCTTAAATCAAGTGCGTAATATTGGATTTTAGTAATATAATTAGCGTAAGGCCCTTATGGAGCTACGCTAATATAGTGGTAATTATTAACCTCTAAACCGCATCGCTTTTGCTTATAATGCGCAGTTAAAAACTAGACCTCTCTTCTAGCTAATATAGGAGGCGATATAAGTCGCAAACTTAATTAGGCGTGTAACGCGAAATATTTAGTAATATAGCTTGTTTTATTGCAGAATGCCCTAAGCCTTATTGCTATTAGAGGATTCCTTTCCTATAATTTGTGACGATTTCTTCCTTAAGGAGCCAAAGAGTAAGACGCCTTAATATATCTAAGGATGCTATTTGAAGGAAAGGGCACGGAAAGACCTAATATATAGAGCTAATTTCCGCCCCGTTACGCTAGGGATGTATAATTGCCTTTATTGCCCGCTCTGCCGGTTGCCTTAATATGTCTTCTATATCTTCCATTTATTACTACCCTGCTTTACTATTTTTACTACTCCTTTTAAACTATTCCCTAGTTTGTCCTATTTCCGCTAACTATTTACGGCCGCTTTTTATGCTTTAATATGGATGCTTATTTAACTATTAGCCTGCTTGTTAAAGCCGCAACTTGCTAGATTATATAGATTATTAGCACTTTAAGAGCCGCTTGTGGTTAGGATTAAGATTCTAGATATAGTGTATTAATTACTAAGCTTTATTAATAAGCGAATACCCTATAATCTGTTAAGGTGGATTTGGAAAAGGTGTTTTTTATTACTAGGATTAGTTCTGCAGAGAGCTTATAAAGCTGGGAAATAATACCTTCTAAGTTAGACAATTCTAAGCGTCCTAGTATTGGTTTATTGTCTCGTCAAATCACTGCGGGCCTAAATGGCTAGTAAAGGGGTCTGGTAGATTTTATATGTATACACTAATAGGTCCCCCAAATACTTGATAAGATAATATTAAGTGAAATTCTTAGCACTTGCCTAAATAAGAGGACTGTAAAGTTACTCTTTTATAGTATAATTTAATCGTTCCCTAAGTCTCTATAGGATTTCCTTAGTCTTCTTTATAGAAGAACTAGAGGGTAAAAAGTATAAGATATTATTTATATATCTGCTTTCTTTAAGGTAATGTATAATCGCTCTAACGCATTACTAGTCTAAGTATATTTAATATCTCCTATATGGTATTTATTCTAATTAAATTGTAGACTATAATCTAGGCGAATCTCTAAGACTTATAGGACTATATTAAAGAGAAAGGCGTGTAGAATGCTCTCTTATAGAAGCCACATTAACCTATTAATATTATGGGCCTTTAATAGTAGTTATTTATATCTAGCTTAGAGTTAAGATTTTGGTATATAATTAAAATTAATCCTTTAGTCTTTAAATAAATCTGCTTATACCGTAATGTAAATTTATATGCATGCGTCTAAAATTGAAATTGTAGCGCTTGTATATTAAGGGGGAGTCGTGCTAGTGGCGTTATTGTATTTATCGGCCGCCTAGTACTCCATAAAATTATGAATCCTATAATATTTGCCACTATAATCCAAAAACTAAGACTATAGAAGTACGGTAGATAGAAGCTAAGAGTTATTCTATTTAACTTCACCCTTATATCCTTTTAACTTTAAACACCACTAATTGCTAGGAGTATATCCTTTATTAAAATAATTAAGGATATGCCTAGCACGCTTGTGCTAAGCCTTATTACGCACTGTTTTTAATTTCTGCAGTTACGCGCAAAAGCCACACTAATATTAGAATTGGCCGTTCCGGCCTATATAAGATAACTTAATATCCTTAGAAGGAACAGTACCCTTATATATTTAAAAGTGCTGCTTAAAGTATTATATATTATAGCTTAGGTCTAGACATCGTTAACTAGTCGCCGTTTTTTATAGGTATACCCACATTTCTATCTAGAAGTATAGAGAATTGTTATAATGGAACCAATTGTTCCTAGATTTGCTTTTATTTAAACACCTTGGATATACGCACGCGTATTTTTGGGTCTGTTTTATAAAATAGTTAGTATCTTATCTTTGCTTAGGAGTGGAGTATAAACAAATAATTAGTTAATTAGAAGGTTCCTCTATAATCTTTATACCCAAATTTTAAACTATAGTTGTGGACACTGCGTCTAGCTTCTCTATTAAGATAAGGTAGACTAGGTGAATAGCAATATTAATTTATTTAGATTTAGGATAGGATACGACTATAGGTAATATAGTAGGAGACTACTTTATCTAAAGCTCTAAATTAGGTAAGAAGCTGGTATAGATATATCTATAGCGGGTTTCCAATAATCCTAGACGTGTATGTTGTCCTTACTAAGGATAACCGCTTATATATCCTAGTGTGGTCTAGAAGAATTAGTAATTGACGCGTTAAAGACTACGGCCTATATATATACTAAAGGGATGCCTTATATAATGAAAGGCGTTATTAGTACGGCGTGGGGGGTTTTTATTAGAGAAAATGAGATTTTTAGGGGACTAATAGGCTTAAGAAGTGGCTTAGGGAATAAAAATACCTAATAGTTAAGATCGCTAAGTAGATTTGCCGGTTTCTATAGTATTAGTCTTAACACTAGGTATAGACTAATACTAATATAAATGTTTTCTATCTGGCTCCTTACCTCCCTATTAACCCTTTGGAAGCCTAATATCTTTAATAAAGTCTAGTATAAATAAGCTTCCTTAAGTAAGAAGACCTAGAAGCGGGGGGGCTGCTAGTATTAATATATAAACTACTTAGAAAACTAAAACAGCTTTTCTAAGCAATATCCCTTTATTAGTCCCACTCTTACGCTTTATAGGGTCTATAATATATAGGTTACTTATCCTATATCTCTTACAGGGTTATATAGCTTAGTCAATACCTAGGGTTAATTAGTTAATTCGCTTACTTCCTCCTTAGACACTATATTTAATAAAGCTAAATATAAATTAGTATAAGTGTCCTAGCTATAATATAATAAAACTAACAATGGGCTTTTCTAATGGCTTATACTATACGCTAATTAAGGACTTTAGTGGCTACCTTAGGTATATTCTTGGCCGCTAGTAGGTTGTTTAAACGCTCTAAAAGCTCCTTCTGTTTATTTATAGGAATCTTAAACCAAGTAGAGTATATTAGATATAATAAGCAAAGTTGTTTAGCTTCCTCCTATATAAGTATCTGCTAATCTTTATTATTAAAAGTTAAGGCTATGCTTATATCCCTACTTACCAAAAACCGCTTTTATTGAGTTTTAGAATGTCCGGCAACAGCCTATATATCACTAGCTTTAGACCTAGCAGTAAGACTTATTATACATAGTAGCGTTAAAATAAGAAGTTTGGTATTGCTAGGCAAGTGCTACTTACTAAGGCGGGGCTATTAACCCCATTAACTCTATTAACTCTATTAACTATATTAACCACGTTAACCTAATTAACCGCTAGCGATATAAAACTAGCTAACGCTATTAGTCTCCGCTTCCGCCTTCTGTATAATAATACTATATTAGTGCCTCTCCAAGTACCCTAACCCTATATTTACCTCTAGTTAGTTTACTAGTTCTCTTTATATTCTAAGGGGCTTATTCTAGCTTTGCATCTCGCTCTTTATTATAAGCCTATAACAATTACCCTGCTTTATTGTAAGACTTACTATATTTTGTTAAATTTAGTTAGCCATATTAACTTGTTAATATTATGGACCTTTAATAGTAGTCATTTGTATCTAGCTTAGAGTTAAGATTTTGGCATATAATTAAAATTGGTCCTCTAGTCTCTGAATAAATCTACTTACACTATAGTGTGAATTTACGTGCATGCGCCTGAAATTCTTGAAATTGTAGTGCTTATATATTAAGGGGGAGCCGTGCCGGTGGCGTTATTATATTTATTAGCCGCCTAGTGCTCTATTAAATAGATGCGTTCCGCTAAATATCCTCCTAATTACTGCTAACGCTCCTACTATACCTCTTATAGCTTTAATATAAGATGCACTTTGATTAATTGCTCTAGCAATGCAATCTATTACTATTATATTTAATATTAATAAAACCTACTAATTTAGATAACGAAGCTTACTTTATAGATATTCCTAATAAGTTAAGGAGAGTGACCAGTCTAGCGTCTAGCGAGGGTCTTACTAATAATAGTTAATCTAGAGCTACTAGCATTAATTACCTGCTTAATATTAATTAACTTAGCTCTCTAAAGACTATATAGACTATTAGTTTATATTATTAGTCTTTCCCTAGTAAGGCTCTATTAATGCTTTATAAAGTATAACTTAACTAGCCCTTACACGAATAATAAGCCCTTGGCATCCGTATATAAGCTTTAGTTAATTAAGTAATAATTTAAGTTAATAAACACGACCTTTAAGGATAGTAATAGTTAGGATAGTATTTTGTCTAAGTTTAACAGACTAATATTAGGTTATAAGCAGAAATATTATAACCTTTTTCTTAATACTGGAGCAAGTGGTGAATAGATAAAGGAAGATAAAGCTATTATATACTATTTAAGGCAGGAGCGGTTTCTGTTTATAAATATTGCTAAATAGGTACTGTATTCGCCAGCTTAAATTTCAGAGATATACCTAACTATATATATCTTATGCCTTATCTTACCAAGGCTATATATTACTTATATTTGCCAGGTTAAGTAATACGTAGAATTACTTATAATACTATAACCTGGATATAGAGTTTTGGCGTATATTACCGGTTAGTTTCTTTTCTTAGATATAACTTTTAATAGCTTTACTAATATTTTTTAAAGATTGTTATTGTAAATAAAGCCTTGCAGGAGCTAAAGTCTAAAACCGGTGTATAGATAGCCGATAAAGATATAACCCTTATAGAGCTAGGTCACTAGGTGTCACTTACAGTTTTATTATAGAATAATGTTGTAAAAGCCCTGCTAGGGAGAATATAGAGTGCATATTAGCGCCATTATAACGTTATTTTTCGCGCTAAAGAGCTAGTATAGATAGTTGAGGAAGAGAATCTCCTTGTAAAATTGCGTAATAAGAAATTTCTGTTATAGAGAGAGATTAGGAAACATTTTCCAAATAGGCACTATTAATTAATTAAGGAATTCTATAAAAATAGCAAGCTGGGTAGTTAGGCGTAGCGCCCTCTAAACATATAGCTAGGGTCTTAATAGATTTAACGGCTGTGGCTTCGGTCCTACAAGCTAGGAGGTTATAGGAGCTGGGGGATCCTACGAGCTAGGTAATTATATAAGTAGGGTAGTCTAACCTAGCGCCCTCTAATTAACGCCTAGCGTGTAAATAGGGTATTAATAGGTTTAATAACTTTGGCTTTAATTATGCGAGCTAGATGCTTATAGGAGCTGGCTAATCCTACGAGCTAGGTAATCGTGCGAGTTAGGTAACCGTGCGAGCATAGTGCTTGTGGGAGCTGGGCAATTCTATAAGCTAGGTGACCGTGCGAGTATAGTGCTCGTAGGAGCTAGGCAATCCTGCGAGCTAGGTAATCGTGCAAGCTGGGCGATTGTGCGAACTGGGTAATCATGCGAGCTAGATAATCGTGCGAACTGGGTAATTGTGCGAGCTGGATAATTGTGCGAGCTGGATAATCGTGTAAATTGGGTAATTGTGCGAGCTAGGTGATCGTGCGAGCTAGGTGATTGTGCGAGCTGGATAATTATGCGAACTGGGTAATCGTGCGAGCTAGGCAATTATACGAGTAGAGTGATTGTGCAAGCAGAGTGATTATATAAGTAGGGTAATCTAACCTAGCGCCCTCTATTAACGCCTAGCATGTAAATGGGAAGCAAATATTAGGAAAATACTAGAACTATAAAAAAAAGAAATATATAAGTCCCAGATCTAGAAATATTGAAGAAGTTCCTATATAAAGACCCCTTATATACACTTAAAGAAGTTTCTATATAAACAGCCCTATAAGCGTAGCTATAAGTCTAAGCCCCCTCGTATAACCCAACTACCCCTCCCTACTATACCGGAATAGATAAATAACCGCTATATACTATAAGTAGAGAAATAATTTAAATAAAAAGAAAACACTATAAAAAACCTGTTTATATCCTTAAGATATAAATCTATAAGTACTATAGTCTTAAACATAACTAATAGTTGCTAATATAGCATATGTCTTGGGTCTATAAGAAATTTAAAAAATCCTAGGTTATTAGCATAGATTTGCCTTCTATTATTGCTTTTAAGGTAGAAAATAAATTCATCTAAGTAAAAGTATAGATTATCGCAAATGCTTTATAGCTTGCTATAAGTTAAGCGGGTAGAGACTCTAGTGGGAATAGTAAAATATTGTTTTGTTCCGTAATAGGCTAAATAAAGAGAGGCTAAAGTTTTAACCCTTTTACCAGCTTTTATTAGAACTCTTCTTTACATTTTTATCCTTTATTTATAGATTTAAGACTATAAAGTTAAGGCTACTGTATTTAACTGTCGCCTATATAGCCTTGTCGCTTAATACCTCTTTATTACTGTCTGCCCCTATTTCTTAATCTTTAGTGCTGAAACCATTTTCTCTATTATATAATATCTCTGCGTTCTATTCTTAATCCTTATTACTAAAGTTACTTTCTAAACCAGCTAACGCCTCTATGTTGCCATTATCTTTAAAGTTAGTTTCTCTATCTATAAACGTCTACTTACTAGCTGATAATTTAGGGACGCTGCGCTTATAGGTACTTAGGGTTGCGGATACCACTTAAGGAGAAATCGTGGTTAATGTTATTGGGATATAGAACAAGCCTATAGACCTCTAAGTACCGGCTGCTCAGCGCTTTAAATAAAAGATCTCCCCTAACGCAAGGCAGATTAATAGGAGTTAATTACCGCCCGTATAAGGCGGAGCGCTTATAAAGGGCTTAGCTAGAATGCTAATTAAACCACCCTAGAGGCACTAATAGCTCCTTTGCCACAGATGGGGGGTCAATATATGAGATTAACTGGCTAGGATAAGTCTACTGCTTAGGCAGTGTCTTGCCCCAGGAAGAATGGGCGTTGGAAGTGAATTATATAATACTATTCCTGCTAAGAGAGGCGTTATTAGGGGTTATTATTAACTTCTAGTTTTAGTTTATAACTTTATGTAAACGCCTCTAAACCCTGCTAAGGTATATGGCGTCTGTTAGGAATTGTTAGCTGTTTAAATTTAGTAATAGCTTAGCTAATGGCTACCCCTAATAATGCCTCACTTAATGCTTTACTTGTGGATTACTTTAGGCGCCTATAGTCTTAGGCGCAGACGATATATAAGCTGAGAGTAATTATAGCCACTAAATATTGTACCACAGACACTACATAAAGTAGAAAAGGGCGGCTAGTGTACTCTGCCTTTCCCTTCTACCTTCTATTCTAACTCTGCCCTGGGAGAGAAATGGAATATAAACGTCATGCTCCTAGTTTTTATATGCTATTAATTTAACTCACCTTTAAATTTAACCTCTTAACTATACATCCTTTACCATTCTTATAAGAATACTAGATATTATATATGTTACCTTAACTAAGCTTAGATACGTTGCTAATATAACCTATAGGACCTTAATCAGTACTTATAAAAACATTATAATATGCTATTACCCCAAAGATAACATACCTGTTTGTTAACTTGCTGGAAACCTTAAATTATCCTAGAATTATATTGATAATAAACACATAGCATCTACTAGTAGGGAAAAGAAATAATTGCAGTTTTTTAACCCTATATAGAAATAGATACCTTGTACGCCTGCTTAAACACCTAATGGGGTCAACTTTTATAAAATTAACAATAATACGGAGGGTGATATATAAGAAGATATGGAAATATACGCTAATTACCTTAAGAGCCTGGAAGGCCGTAGTAAAACTAAGACAGTCTTACCTAAGCTAATAGAGAGCTATGGTAAGCCTAAAACAGACTTACCTTAACCAAAAGAGGTTTATATTAAAGGTTTACCGGTGCCTTTAGGTATGTTTATAAAATACCTATATTTATTTAGCAATACTAATAAGTAAGCAGGGAATAGCTTAGCTAATCTTATAACGTTTCTTGGAGTTGCATCTCCCCTATCTAAAATATTAATGATTTCCGATGCTATGATTTTATGTGGATAACTGAAGTATCTCGTCTTGTGGTTGCCTTCTTGTTTTATAATAAAGGACTTAAGATGTCTCCAAAGCCCTAGTTATAAATCATTTGTATCTACATTTGGCCCTATTGCAGTAATATACTGGTATCCTACCTAGGTTTTAGCCGTGGATATACCACTAAATAGACTTGTATTATACTATGCTAAGAATCCCTATCTCTTTTGCCGTTATACTGAGATATACAAACCACTTGAAGATGTTATAATAGAGATAGCTAAGAGGAGCAAACCGTACAAGCAAGGAGATCAACTAGGAAAGGCATTAGAGGATTTATTAGAAGAGATATTAAGGAGAAGGATACGCAAGAGAAAGGTAGATCCTACTATAGATAGAGATCCTAAGAGGTCTAAGGTATAAGAAATTTCTTATAAGAAAGATTTTTTGCAATTATATTCTTATCTTTCGGTATTAAGAATTAAGGCGTTAATTAGGATTTTCTTAGCTTGGTGTTTTATTTCTATCTAGTTGCTTCTATATCAAGAATATCTCATTATTATTTGCGTATATAGACAAGTTTTTGCATATTAGATTGAAGTTGAGAGACTTACTTATAGTAAGTTTATAAGTTCTCTACCTTTGTATACTTAGCAGCGATGAGTCAGCTAGCCCATAACTTATTTGGTCCTCTATAAAGAAAAGACTTGTTATAAAACGTAGAGTTATTCTAATTAGATTAGATTAGCTTAGTAAGCCTATGGCCCTTCTTAGCACCCTATAGTATAAGAATAAAATATCTCTACCAATCTCTCTACTGGCTACGGTCCTTATTGCCTCTTCTCTACGACCTCCTTTTTACCGTATTCGCCGCCTGCTCAGCCTTATATAACTGCACTACCAAGGCCGATTATGGGACAACATTTGGAAGCGTGTTCGCATATCGCCAGACAAATACCAAGCGCTATAGGATATGTTGGAGAAGGACACACACCTTAGAGCCTAGGTTGTGGATAAGCTTTAATATAATTATAATTTAGTTATGCCTGAGAATTTCCGCTCTTTGGCCCTAGCGTCACAAGAACATAAAGAGCGGTATTTATACTTCTACTGCCCTCTAAGATTTAGCATATTTCATCTATATATCCTTTTATAAAGAAAATGGCTTTAGAGCCCTCCTAAGACACTAACATTACTAGTATTCTTTAGGAACCCAGCAACCAAAACATAGTGCCGCCCTTATTTAAAGTGGTGAAGCAATACAAACCGCGAGGTAAATGGATATTATATCGGCTTGCTTTATCTACCAGTTTTATATACCATTAATGCAATAAGTAGAAGATGGCGAAGCTCATAGCTATATACCATAATTGATAGAACGACCTTTACTGCAATACTTGTTACGGTTAGCTTCTCTTAAAGAAGCAATAAGGTCTATAATGCCCTAGAGCTAACAAGATATATTAAAACCTAACTAACTTAGGAGGGAATTGCTATCGATTTAGTCTAATTCTAAGGGGTATATTATAGGGGATTTTTACATCTAGTGTAAATAAATGGAGATAAACGCTCGTCACCTATATAAAATAGACACTGGCGAGGGTCACATTCTAAAGGGAATAAATAAGGCGTTGCTAAGGAAATAGTAATAACGACGTGTTTCCCTTATAATATATACCAGCAGAGGGGGAGTCTATATGTACTAGATCTAGTTCTAGGAACTAGAACCTGTTTTTAGAAAACAGGCTAATTAACTGCTATAAAAAGAGGTTAACTGTATCCATATTTGGCATATTAGATTTAGCTCGTTTTAGGACTAGTAATTGTTCATTAGCGTTCTTAGGCGCCCCTTTAGCCTCGCTGTATAAGAGCTCCGCTGCATTGGAGCCTTACGCGTTGCGGAATAAACTAAAACCGATAAGTATAACCAGTTATAGACCAGAAAACGCTACCTACCCATTATAGCTTAGTATTTGACTAAGCCCTGCGAAGCCTCAGTCTGAGCCGCGTCAGGTCAGCTTAACTTTTTCGCGCCCAATCTTTAATCCTCGCGTTCGCTCGCACCTTGCTTTCTTCCTTACACTTTTCTCCCTGGTCATTTTCTTATTGTAAGACGCGCCGGCGAAACGCACAACACTCGAAAATAAAGTAAGAAAGAGGAAGAAGAAAAGGAAAGGATGGAAATACAGGGATGGCCCTATAAGTGTGCATGGGGGTGCCCTAAAGAAAGGGAATATTTAGGGAATAAGAAGTTCCGGAACAAACTAAGAGACAGATGCATTTACTGCCAAGAGGTAAAAGGGAAAAATTGCATTATATACAAGAAATGCAATAGCGTCTTATATAAAGGGTCCTGCCCTTTTCACGTAAAAGATAACAGCACAACGCCAACTAGGACCCTGGCACCCAGACCAAGAACCCCTCAAGGGAGAGAGTTAACACCCACAGGAAGCTCAAGAAATAGAGCTACCAGGATAAGAGAGGTTATGGATATACTAGTGTTCTAAATCAACCTAAGCAGGTTTGCTTAAGAGTATACTTTTAAAGGTCAGGCCAAAACAACTTAAAGAAAAGAAGACACCCCCTACCCTAAAAAAGAGATAGCGGATCACGTACTAGAGACCCCCATTCAGAACTTCCAGAATAGATAGGAAGACAACAGGAACCAAAGAGTAGCGACACCTACTCAGAATAAATAGGAGGAGGGGAGGGCCGAAAACCCCTAAATATAAGTGGTAACAGAGCCTATAAAGACGACCAAGGAGAGCAAACCATACGGCCTCCTAAAATCCTTACTAGATATTCAAGCTAACAAGGAAAAGATATAGCTGCGAAAAGAGGCAGTTCTAAAAACATTTACGGAGAGACTAGCGAATAACTTTTAGAATATAGAACGCCTAGCTAATATAAAACTAGGCGTGATAATGAAATAGGTTTTCTTAATAGTGTCTAATGCTATTAACCTTATAAACCAGGAGACAGGAGCAGCAGGACATATTAGAGACAAAATAGACCTACTAAGAGAAGAGGCGGGAACTGGAAGGAAAGAAGAACCAACTAGCACTAGACTAAAAAGCAAGGCCCCTATAGACAGAGGGCCTAAAAAGAACAATAATGGGAAGCCTAAAGGTAAGGGCGACCAATTACAGAACAAAACCGCGAAAACAGCAATGTTGTGGACGCAAGTCCTTAAGAAAAACTTCCGACTATAGGACTAATAGGAAGAAAAAAAAGTAGGTAAGGTAGTATCTGCACTATATATACCTAAATAAGACAATAGAATCTTCCTAAGGTTTAACGGATACTTCCTAGATAAGGTAGAGACGGAACACAATATATAACGCACCTTGTTACAGGAAGAAGTAAAAGGGTTAGTTAAAGTGGTCCTAATAAGGAAAGCCATGGCTTTGGTTATAAAGGATAAGGAAGGCGTAGAGACCATTATAAAAAAGAAGGCGGAGGTAATAGCAGCCATAAAGGCGGAAGCTATGGAGAATAGTAAAAAATAGGAGAAGTTTATCTTCTAGGGAGTTACTAGGATCCAAAACATTAGTAGGTAGGGGGCTTAGCTTAACTAAGCTAATATAGTAGGTAAGCTTAACAAGCAAGAAGAGCCTTAACCTAAAAAGATTATAATTATAGGTTTAGGCCTAGATCTAAAATGCAACGTTATTATTTTTATAAGCGAAGGACAAAACCTAAAGAGGAGCACGACCCTCTTCAGGGACAGAGTCGGAGCGGTTAAAATAATGGAGAAATCCGCCCTAAGGTTCTATAGGAACTGTTAAATGCACTACCCAGGGTTGTATAGAAAAGAGAGCAAATGCTAAAAGTGCGGAAGGGCATTATATGGGGAGTGCTAGAACACTAATAGATGCTCTATATATTATGGAGAACACCTAAGCACGGACCCCAAGTGCCCACTAAGACTAAAGAGAATAGAGGGGAACTGGGTCTATCTAAATAAATAGATCGTTAACTCCCGAAGAAAGCAAGAAAGAGAGGAAATAAAAAAGAGAGCGGTAGTAAAAAAGACCACGGATTAGAACAAGGACAATTAAGAGAAAGCTAAGGACAGTAGAGCCAAAGGTAAGGAAAGAGCACAAGAACCGCCTGCATAGAATTAAATATTCTGTGTAATAACGTCGCAAGGAGCCTGATATGCCACGCTGCGTTATTAGCTTAGGCGACACAAGCAAGAGCGGATATAATACTAGTACAAGAACTGACACTATTAGATAAAGAAAATAGGGTCACTCTCTTTAGCTAGGACTTTGGCTAGTTCAGACTATTAAAAGACTAGATAAAAGATCCACTAAGAACAATTATATACATTAAGAAAGGCCTAAAAGCCAGTAGAATAACAAATACAGTTTAAGACATTACAGGTGTGACAGTAGAAGGGGTGGAGGTCTACAACGTTTATATACTAGTGAGGGAAAATGTTCACGGAGCTATAGTGGCAGCGGTACGCGAAATCCCAAGGACCAAAAATGTTATTGTGATGGGAGACTTCAACCAAGGCTTCAAATGGAATAGTAAAGGAGAAGCCGGACCGAGACTAGACAACTAGGCGGAAGAAATTCAACTATTAAACAACCCGGAAGTGCTAACCAGAGGGACAAGAACACTAGACTTTGCGTTTAGTAACAATGATTAAGTTAAAGCAGGGGTTAGCGAGTTATATTCTAGATCAGACTACTGGATCCTGTGGGCCTGGATAAAGAGAGAAGGAGGTAGATTTAAAGAAGATAAGACTAAACCTAATCTCAAGCTAAAAAAAAAGGTTAATATGGTCCTCTGTAAAAAGTCCTAAAGACAAGGAGGAGGATCCCTATAAAAATAGAAAAACGAACTAGAGGAATAGTTACAGATATACTCTAAATGGTTAAAAGTAATAATTAAGAAAACCCCCTAGTAGAACAAGGATTTAACCAGGGAGGTAAGAATTATATAGGGAACAGACCCCTAAAATAAGAAGGCTTATAAAAAAGCTAGGAGGAGACTTTAAGGAAAGGTTAGGAAAGCTAGATCCTAGTTCTAAAACAAAGCAGTAAATAAAGTAAAGTTAGACGCAGACCTATATAAGTTAGCAAGCTAGAGGAAACCTATGCTAAATACTAAAACCAAAGCCCTACAGGGACACGAAGACAAAAGTAAAGAGGAATAAATAACTATAATTACTAAGAGTCTCCTTAAACAAAAAGCAGAGGACTATAGGAACAGTAATAATAATCCTATAGTATTAGAAACAAATCCGAATAGAATAACTTAGAAGAAATATGTTTAAGGTGGCCTCTAAGGCCCTAGGGGTAGACGGGATCACGGTAGACCTGTTAAGGGATATAGAAGTTAATATAGATAGACTAATAGAACTGGTAAACCAGGACCTGGATAAAGGGGTGGTGACTATAAAGGAAGTAGATATGCTGCTTATCCCGAAATATAGAAGAGACCCAAGCACGACTAAAGAATAGAAACCTATTTCTCTCCTATTAGTGGTGGCAAAAGGAGTGGAGAGAGCCGTGGCAAAGTAGATAGGAGGGAAAGGGCTAGAATAAGGATGGTTTGGACCCAACCAAGTAGGGGGGATACTAGGTAGGTCGACTATAGATATTATCCTTAAAATACTGGATAGCATTAAGAGATATAACAACGTAAAGAAAACCCCTGGAGAGTGGTGGTGTTTATAGACGTCAAGGAGGCGTTTAATAAAGTAAAAAAAGGAAACCTGTATAAAGTCCTAAGAGATAAAGGCCTACCTAAGAACATTATTAAGTGGATAGTGGACTTTATAAGTTCTAAGACAATCACCCTAAAGAGAGGAGGAATGTTAGGGATACCTTTTAAGCTAGACAATAGACTCCCCTAGGGGTCCCTAGTATTACCCGTGCTATTTAGTCTGCTGCTAAGTAAAGTCCTAACTAAAAAGGGAAATGGAAACAGGTACGGATACGCCAATAACATCGCGGTTAGAGCCTTTGGTGAGATATTTAAACAAGTCCTGTCTAATGCCGAAAGGCTAGCTAATAAGCTAGCTGAGGAGGTTAAAGAGCTAGGACTAGAAATCGAACCAACTAAAACAGAGGCTATTATCTTTAGAAGAAGCAAGGCCCCTATTTTATAGGGAGAGCTTATAATATAGGGGAGTGTAAGGGCGCGAAGAGGCTTTGGGGAAGATTTAAAGGAATAATATAAATTCTATCTAAATCTAAGGGTATATAGCTTTTCAAGAGAACAAGACGTTGCGTAAAGAAGAGAAGGGAATAACCAGAGAATCTTGTAATTAAATAGTTAGGGGTCTTGGTCGA
>Ga0307507_10002297_pt1 | contig 40714 bp, 13 predicted proteins | sample 7_EM_MG_FD_207223 | JGI IMG/M metagenome (GOLD analysis project Ga0307507, IMG submission 207223) | Populus trichocarpa ectomycorrhiza microbial communities from riparian zone in the Pacific Northwest, United States - 7_EM | ecosystem: Host-associated > Plants > Roots > Unclassified | place...
TGCGGTCCTCAAGTCACGTAACTCGCGTCTACCATAATCCACGTCTGCCAAGATCCACCGTTTTCCACCAGCGCCGTAACATTACCCCCCCCCCCCCCTCCAAAAAAGCCTGCCCTTAGGCTTTGTATGTCCGTATTATGTCCATAGGGTATTCTTGTCTTTATGCTCAATAGGCAGCCTATCGTCTTCGCTATACCAGCACTCCATCCACTTATTAAGGTACTTTAAGGGTCTAGGTTCGTTAGGGTATTAGTTATAGAATTCTTTAAGCCTCTAGGGGCAGCCTATAAAGTTCCAGGCGGGGTACTAGGTTAGGTCTGGATTATAGCCTTTCCATTAGACATAGTATTGTAGCGTTTCTTGTACTAGTTTATAGGCTAGTATTTTATTAACTTCCCATTCATCGTCACCATTAACTTAAATTGGCAGGGGAGGCTCATTCTTTTGTCTAGGTAGTGGGTTATTTATAGCCTTCTATAGCTTATCCGGCAAAAAGATAGAGTAAACCTTAATTAAGTCTGGGAGCTTAACCTTGTACGAGTTGCCTTCTTTATTAAGGATTTTATACGGTCCTGCTATCTTATAGTCTAGCTTGCAGCTAGGCTGTTCTGTTTTTTAGTTCTTTGTTATAACCTAGACCCTATTATCTATAGTAAAGTTAGGCTTGCGTTTATGCTTATTTGCCTACTGTTTTATTAATTTCTAGGCCTTTTCTAGGTTCTTATAGGCTACTATCTAGGCTTCTTCTAGGCGTTTGGCGTATTGCTAGGCTTCCTTATAAGATAGTTTTTCGCGTATAGTCTGTGGGCCTTCTAGTCTATTCTAGTTAAAGCTAGTATAGGGTAAATATCCCATTTCTAGCTGAATAGGTGCAAACCCTATGGAGTTATAGGGTAGGGTTGCCTAGGCGTAGTCTATTAGGGGTAGTAGTTTGCCCTAGTTATCCTAAAAGTAGTTAATAAAGGGCTGGAGTCTCTGGTCTAGGTATTAATTTACAATCTCCGTCTAACCGTCTGTCTAGGGATGGTATGCTGTAGAAAGCTTTAGCCTAATACCAAGGATTTAAGTAAACTTATTCCAGAAAGCCAATATAAACTGCGGCCTATAGTCGGATATAATAGTATCTAGTAGTCCGTAAATTTGGTAGATATAATAGATATATAGTTAGGCTACCTCTTTAGCATTAATATCCTTGTAATAGGAGATTAAGAACAGGCGCTTACTAAAACGGTTAACTAGGATTATTACCATATTATATCCGTTACGGTCTATAGGCAGCTTGTGGAAGTCTATAGAGATATACTACTAGGGGCGTTCTAGTATTAGAAGTGGCTTTAATAGTCCTAGGGTCTTATCTCGCGGAATTATAGACCTATAGCAGTTGTTGCAGTTCCGTATATAGCGGTTAATGTCTATAACTATTCTAGGCTAGTAATATCGGTTACTAATAATTTTACGGGTCTTATTCTTTTTAGGGTGGGCCGTAAAGACCTAGGCATGTACTTTGGTAATAAGCCAAGTCCATAAGTTCTATTCCTCTACTACTGCTAGCCGTTCCTAATACTTAAGTAATCCGTTTTTAAGGGACTAGGGGCTAGTAATATTCTTTACCTTTTTATAGTACTCCTATAGAGAAGAGGCTATACGGTTTATCTACAGCAATTTATTAATAAGGTTAAATCCTAAGGGGTTAATAGGATACATCTCGGCGCCCAAGGAGTCTATACTTAGTTCTGCCTATATCTAGGGGCTAAGGTGCTTTAGTCGTAGTAGTGTCTAGGTCCATAATAAGATCTTTACAGCTGTCTGGTTACCTAGGTCCTGCTTATGTCTTATAAAAGCATCCGCACGGTTTATAGCGCCTAGTCTATATATAATTAAGAAGTTAAACTGAGATAGGATATCCGCCTAGCGTGCCTATTAGGCTGTAAGAGCCTTAGTTATTATAAAGTATTCTAGGGCCTTATAATCTAAAACTACCTTAATGGGCTTAGGGGTCCCCTCTAGCTACGCACACTAGTGCTAAAAGCTAGAGATAATAGCTAGCATTTCTTTGTTATGGATATGGTAGTTTAGCTTGGCATCTATTATAGTCTTTAAATAGTATACAACAGGGTGCCATTCTCCGTTTAGTTACTTCTAGGAAAAAACACTAGCTATTACGCTACCTAAGGTATCCGTTTCTAGCATTAAGGGCCATTCTGGGTTAAAGTAGGTGAGTAAAGGAGCCAATACCAGCCGTTTTTTAAGCTTATTAAAGGCCTATATACATATAGCGTTAAAGTAAAAGGGCTGGTCTTTTCTAGTGAGACGGTTAAGAGGCCGGGCGATCCTACTATAGTTCTTAATAAAGCGTTGGTAGAAGTTACAGAAACCTAAAAATAATTATACCCCCTTTACAGTCCGTGGGGGTGTCCACTAGTTAATTACAGCTGTTTTCTCTAGGTTGGCCTTAATTCCGTCCATACTAACAATAAACCCTAGGTACTTTATACGCTTAACACTAAATTCTAACTTCTTAATATCGGCCTGGAGACCAGCCTTGCGGAGCCATTATAGAACTTTATAGACATGCTCCTTGTGTTCCAGCTCATTCTTAGAGTAAATTATAATATTATCTAGGTAGGCTGTATAGAAGTTATTAAGGTAGTTAAAGAGTACATCATTTATATACCGCTGGTACGTAGCTGGTCTATTAGTTAGTCCAAAAGGAAGTACCTTATATTTATACGTTCCGTAACAGGTCTAAAATATAGTAAGATTCTCAGACCTAGGGTCTATCCTAATTCAGTAGAAGGCCTGGCGGATATTAAGCTTTATAAAGACCTTAGCTCTACTTATTTAGGCAAGGGTCTTATTAAGTAAGGGCAGCGGATAGCGGTCCTTGCGGGTTATATTATTTAGCTTACAGTAGTTAATGCAGAAGCGCAGTCCTCTATTTGGCTTTTTAATAAAGAGAATAGGCAAGTTAAAAGGGGCTTGGCTAGGCTCAATAAAGCCCTTATTTAGGTTGTCAATAAGGTACTACTTTATAGCCTATAATTCGGTAATAAACTGCGGGTAGAGGGGGCTAAAGCTAAGGGTACTTCCCTTGCCCTGCTCGATCTCGATCTTATAGTTATACAGTCGGTAAGGCGGAAGTATATCAGACGCTGCCTTGGAGAATACGTCCTTGAATTTCCAGTGTCAATCGGGTAGTTTTTGTTCTACTAGTTCCTTATCTATAAGCTCGCTTTCCTTTTCCTCAATTATTCAACTAATTTCGTATAGGCTAGTTGTAAAGGCAACGGTATTAGGCTGAACCAGGTTCCAATAGAATCCTACAGCGCTAATGCAGTAGATATTAACTGGTAGGAGGTCCGTAGGTTTCTTTGGCGTCCGTCGGGCCGTATTTTACGGTATGGGGTTTATAGTCTTCCTCAGCTTATATTCCATTTTCCGTAAGTTGTCCTTCCGGTCTATCAATTTAGTATGGCGTCTAATATCCCTAGCTTTCCTTTGCGGCTTCGTAGGGTTCTCTATGGGGGACCCAGCTAGGTCACTACCAACTTCCTAGGTCTTTGGTGTGGGTGGCGTAATATAGGTAGTCTAGGGGCGGCGTAGTATACAGATCTGTTGTGGGTCTAGCTGTATATCCTTCTCAAAGGCCTAGTCCCTGCGCATAGCATCGGCCTGGTAAATAGTATTAATCTGGGGCCGTATAAGGTTTTCTATTATAATGCTGATTTCTTTTATAAAGAAATGGGTTAGGGGTAGGGCTTTAGGCCAGATAAGCTGTCTACTCCGTACTTCAAGCTATAAGCCTAAATAGGCTAGCTATTTTCTCCCTAAGATTATATCGTGGCTTCCTAGGTCCGTAATAAGAAAGGGGATGTTATACTACCTTCGTCCATTAACGCGGAGGTAAATCCGCAAGATAGTCGTAATAGGTGGCCCTATCCGTCCGTTATACCCGCGAATAGGAATTAGTTTAGGTAGTTCTTTAAGGGGTGCATTTAAAAAGTCAGCCAGCTTTACGGCACACTGGGTGTCTATTAAGGCAAAGGCATTTGCTCTAGAGTTAGCTAAAGCAGAGGTTAAAACTTGATATCTATTGCGGAATAAAGTATAAGGGATAGTACAGCTTCTTCCACTAACTAGCCGACCTAGATTAACATGTGACATATTAATCCCTTTCAACCCTAGAGAGAAGTCTTTCTCTAGGGTCCCTCTTTTTCCGACTCCGCGCTATCCTCCTAAATTAACAGGACCTCGCCCGCTTTTGCCTTTGTTGGGCAGTCCCTTATAGGGTGACCCTTTTGACCGCACGAGAAACAGGCTCCTTGGTCGCTGAGGGCCTGTATATAGGGGTTGCTATATATAGGCCGGGTGAACACCAGACCCGCGGCAGGGGTTGCTGCACGGCTAGCTGCTAGGTTAACCGTAGGCTATGCGGCCGGTATAGTAGGAGTTGCGGAGGTATTACAGGTCGTTCTTGCGGTACTTATAGTCTGGCTTGAGACACTCCTAGCCTTTAATTGTTTAGCACATACCTTAATTTAACGGAGGCCTTGGTTAATAGCCAAGCACTAGTCCGCAAGTTCCTTTAGCGTCTTTACAGTAGTAAAGACTGGCAGTACTACTCGTTGTAGGTCTAGGGTAAGCTTATTAAATAGGTCTGGCAGCAGATCTTCCTGGGGAATTTGGGCCTGGCCAGCTAGGTGCAGGAAGCAGGTCTAGAAGGTTAAGAAGGTTTCGGTCGTTTTTATATTCAGACCCTTATAATCAAGGCGGGCGTTCTGTACCTTAAAGGGGTCCTCGTAAATGGACAACAAGTGGTCAATCATCTTGTCTCCAGAGAGGAAGGGATCTGCCAAGTCCTGGGCGTATCGCGGACGTAGGTGCGTCTGTGCGTCTCCGCCAGTACGGCCGAAGACGTAGGCCATCTTAGCTTAAGTAGTGGGGAAGTGGTCCGTATTGACTTTAAGCTTGTCCTGCAGTTAAAGCTTCTAGTTGTTAAATATAGGGTTAGTTCCATCTGTAAGCAACGGGGGGTCCGCAACCTTTGCTAACCGCGACGATGCAGATGCTGTACGCTAGGCTAGGGCCTTAAGGACCGTAGCAAGTCTCTAGGTGTCCGATAATTCATCGCTAGGCGTAGGGGTGTCAGTGTCTCTGGTTTTAAGCAACTCTTAGAGCCGTTTGATTTCAGTATTAGCTGCCACAAGCTCCGCCTGGGGGTTTAAGTTAGTTGCTGTTTCACCATCAGAGGTATTTGCGGGTCCTGCAGCAGCTTTGCCGGCTGCTGTATTTCTTGGCATGGTGGTAGGGGTATTGGGTAATTTCCGGTGTTTGTTTATTTTCTAGGGGTTCTAGTCCATGCGTGTCCTATTCTTAGGTTTCGCGTTCTATTTGTATTCTTTTGGTTCTTAGGGTCTGTCCTATCCTTAGGGTCCTGTTCTGTGTCCTTGTAGATATATTTAAGTTCCTTCTTAGGAAGAAAGAGTTGAGAAGAGCTTTAGATAATATTAGCGACTCAGTTAATTAAGGCATAAGCACAGCAAGAAGGACGCATGCAAGCCTATATAATTGGATTGTCTATAAACGAGGATCCAAAGCTAGAGAAAGGAAGGAGAAGAATAGCAGCGCCGCTCGATATTTTATGCGGTCCTTGAGTTACGTAACTCGCGTCTACCATAATCCACATCTACCAAGATCCACCGTTTTCCACCAGCGCCGTAACACCTAAATCCTCTTCTTATTCCAGTTTATCTAACTACTTAACTCTTAGTATTCCTATCCTTGGCCTGTTTATAACTTTCTACATAGGTGCTCTATCCCTTATATGTCCTAGCATAGCTAACCTCTAATCTAGCTTTTGTTCTTGCTATATAATAATTTATTGCCTAAACTTATCTATACTCTCTTATCGCTTCCGTCTTTTAAAAGAATCCTTAAAGTTACCTTGCTTCTTAATTACTATATTAACCTTTTAACTTTTAGGCTGAACACTATATTTACCTAGAACTACTATAGACCTTATTTGTTCTTTAAATTCTTGGTTTCCTAAGAATCTTTATCTTGGGCTTATTTATATATCCTTAAACTAAGCTGCTGCCTTTTCCTATTGGTTGTCATCTATTATAGGTTCTTAAGTATATCTTATCTTATCTTAAGAATTTTAAGTATTTCTTATTTCTTCTTAAGAGTTTTAAGCCTTTGGCCTTTTGCCTTTATTAAGTAATAAGCTAGCACTAGTAGTTATCTACTTACTTAATCGTCTTTAAATATTACTCCTTCTATTTTATAAATTAATGGATGCTGTATCTAATAGTGTTATAATACCCGTTACTAAACCGTGTTTTATAGTAGTTTTAGTCTCTGCTTCTATTATATTACTAAGGTTTAGGTACTTCTAGTTAGTCCCTTTTTCTTTCTTATTACTATTAATTAATAAGTACTTTAACTCTATTATTATTATTATTAATCTTTACCTGTATATTACTGTAATATCTTAATCTAGCTTATAGAGTTAATCTTGCTCTTTATCTAACTCTTTAGTTCCTTTAAGTCCTCTTAACTCTAGCTCTTATAGCTAATAGCTTACGCCATACTTAGCGTCCTTATAAATTTGGCATGCGTTATTATAATAAAACGCAAAGTGCTTAATTAAACACTTTTTGGTCCTACGCAATATCCCTATATTTGTATTATTATACTCTAATAACCTAGTGCCTTTTACTACGTGGCTACTCTAACCACCTCCATAGTCTCCAGTAAAATAACCCTACTTTCCGCAATTTATATAAGCTCCTTTTTTAAACCATTCTTCTTGCTATAAAGTCTGCCTAAACATCTTCTGTTAATAAGATCCCTAGTTTAGCCTCTACTCCTTAGTCCTATAATTACTTAATTTTTAACCTCTAGGTTTTTATAGTTTCTTATTTTACCTTTTAGATTCTTTAGTGCTGCTTAAGTCTATTAGCTCCAGCCTACTGTTTTATAGTTTTTAACTCTATGTCTGTTAATATATGCTCTGCGCCTTATATAACTATAGAACTCTATCTTGTCCTTTCTTAGCTTATTCCCTCTAATAGATCCTATTATTAATCTTTATTAACTAATCTATTAACTCTCTTAGAGTTTCCGCATCTTCTATTAGGATAATCGCGTCCTAGACTTTAGCCTTAAGTCCCTATTTATACTATGCTATAAGCGCCTTATTATTCCACTTAACCTATATTACAAGTGTCTGAAACTATATTGTATACTTAATTGCTAAAGTGCGTTGTACTAGGTTCTAAAGCTTTCTTTCTGCTATAGTTATTGCTTCTAGGTCTTTAAATATCTGCGTAAGTCTTTCTGTAAACCTGTTTTAGTTAGTAAATATAAACCATACTTCTTAATTAGTAGTTATTATCCTATTTATCTAGATTTTGGTAAGATAAGGTTTAAACCACTTAAGTGCTCTTCCTATTAAGAACAGTCCTATATACGCTACTTAGTCTATAGGTATTGCTAACTTTGCCCCTTTTTATATAACCTTAAAGTGCATTTGTATAAGGAACCCTTTAAGTTTTAACTTCTTCCCTAAGAATTGTTTAATTAAGGGTAGCTTAACCTTAGCTGCTCTAATTCCATTAATTTGGTCTTTAAGTACTTAATTATTATTTATTAATTAATTAACCATTTCCTATAACTAACTCACCGTGACTAGCTACAAATTAGTATCTCTTATACTAGTATCTCCTCCTAACCCTAAGGTTTTAGCTGCCGTGGATAGCGTTATAACTGGTGCTTTTAGTGGCATATTGTTTAACTTTATTAATACCATAACCTTAGTAGTGAATATATAATAAAGCCTTATGGGAAATACTACAGTTAACTTACTAATGGGCTGGGTATATAGGTAAATAGGGAGTTAATAATATAACAAGTACAAATAATAACTGGTAGAGTGGTTGCCTAACAGATTAACTCCAACTATATTCTGAGATTTACTATAAAGAAAAGAACTATTTAGGTAGGGACTGTGGTTCTTTAAATATATAACTATACACCTAAGAAAGTCTCGCTCCATCCACTCTGTTTACTCTATTTGCTCTATTCTAGATCTTATAGATTATACAGATTATATAGATTATATTACGTGACCTCGGTTACTATTCCTTGTCATATAGTTCTACTAGATCCATTCTGGACTATGCCTGTATTAACTAACTAGCTTCCTCTAACTCTTCTCCAAGTAGTTATAACATTGTACTTAAAGCGTCCGTAACACTATTATAGTACCTACTTAACGTGTTTAACGTGCTTATCTTTATTATTTAAGTAAATAAGGATATTATCTAGGTAAACTATATAGATGGTATCTACTAGGGTCCTTAGAGCTTTTTAAATATAGTTCTAGAAAGTTATAGGGGTATTAGTAAGACTAAAGGGTATTACTAGGTACTTAAAGTAACTATAGCGTATCTTAAATACGGTCTTCTATTTATCTCCCTTTTAATATAAATTCTATAGTATGCATTATAAAGACCTAGCTTTATAAATATCTTCGCATAGCTAAGCCTATTAAAAAGTTTACTAAGTAGCGGTAGGGGGTACTAGTTCTTAATTATAATCTTATTTAGGCGTCCGTAGTTAATATATAGCCATATTATACCTTTTGCTTTTAGTATAAAAAGAATATGCGCTTTAGTAGGCGACTTACTAGGCCTAATCTGGCCCTTTTTAAGAGTACTCCCTGGGTACTCCTATAAGATCTACAACTCTTTCTATAAGAGGTTATAGATAGGTATCTATAGTAGCGTCTTACCTTCTTCTAAGTCGATTATATAGTTATACTTAAAGTTCTAAGGTAGTATACTTACTAGCTTATTAAAGAAGACATTAATATCTTCTTTATATATATTTAGTAAGTTAAATCCTATAGAGGCTAAAGTAACTATTATATAGTAGTGTGCTTCTAGGAGCTAGTAAAGAGATAAGTATAGCCAATATGCGTTTTATAGGTATACTTATACTAAAAGTATATATAGCTCTACTATAGTATACTTAATAGTATTAGGGTTTTAATTACCTCCTCCTTAAGTATAGGTAATCTATATTAGCACAGGAGGGTCTTTATAGGTACTTACTACTAGTAATAACAGGTCCTCTAATACGTTTATAACCGGTATTTTTATGTCTAGAGGGTCTATATAGATACTTACCACTAGTAACAATAGGTCCTCTATTACGTTTATAACTAGTATAAAGAAGGAGTCTTCCGGTTATACAGTAAAAACTTGTTAGTACGATATCTAATTATAACGATATACTCTATATTACGATCTACATCCCTTAATCAAAGTGTTTTTGGTGTAAAATTACGATATTCTGACTTTTGATAATATCGAAGTCTCCCCTACCAAAATCGGTATAACTAGTAGAGATTTTATATAGGAGGGAGCCTAATTTAGCCGGCAAAGTGGACGCCTTAGGCCTTTATAAGTATAAAGCCCCCTATTTTATTGCTTATTAACCTAATACATTGTCACGGCACAGTCCTAACGCGTACTGTCTTGTACTATTTCCTACTGTTGGCTGGCCCACCACTAGCGCCTTGGCGGCTGCCCCTACTATTTATATACAATACCCCCTTTTACCTCCTTCTCCTCTTTATACTATAATGTAGTTATTCAGCCTATTAGCATTATAGCACTGTAACAGTTTATAGTATCTCCTCTTGCGCCCTATCGCGATCTTTATTCTCCCCAGTCCACTATCTCTATTTTCCCAGTATAATCGCGACCCGGCGCGACCAATAACACTATACCACAGTCCTAGATAATCTTAGTATAGTTCTAAACAATCTTAGTATTATCCTAAACAATCTCAGCATCATAGCCAGCCTTATAGATTTTAATTACCCTATCTAGATCCCCTAAAATAGGTGACCAGAATACCCCGTTAGCGAATATACACAAAGCGCTCGCCCGCCTCTTTAATACCTCCTACACTAATATTGCCTAGGCAATTAGGAGTGGTCCAGAGTACCCTAAGGACCTTAATATAGCAGGAACATTTTAGCACCTCTCCACATATATAACCCTTTTAACTAGCGTCAAGAGCGGTCTCTAAATAGTCTATAATAAAGGCCAGACTATAAAGTCCTAACTTAAAGAAACTTAACACAGAATTAACTCCCTTAAGACACTTAAACTACGTATAAAGCAATATAAACAGCAAGCTTTGGTATATACTAAAACTATATAAAGCCTAAGCTTTTAGATCACTATACTTACCCAAACTATTGCCAATAAGAACACCGCTACTAGCTCTCCTCCCCTAGCTAAGCCCTATAGAAAAAAGCGTAAAGTAAAAGACCCTACCCCATTTAATGGCAAGGGATCGCCAACTAAAAAGCAAGAAAATTTTAAAATATGGGAAATAAAGATCTAAGGCGTTTTCTGTAGAGATACAAAGTGCTTTAAGACCCTAATAGACAAAGTCCTCTATATATTAGATATGCTAATAGATAAGGCTTATAACTATATTAAGCATAGCCTTAATATGCTATGTATATACCCAAATAACCTAAGCAAATAGGCCTTCTCTAACCGAGAGTCTATGTTTACATACATAAAGAAGCACTATAAGACTATAGATATAACCCAAGCGGCTAAGAACAAATTAGACACCTTAAACTAAGGTAAGCATAATTACTAGTTCTAGAAAGCAGAGCTTAATAAGTTAATAATAAAAGCAAACAAGACTAAGGAATAAAAGGTAGATCTATTTAAGAAGAATATTTCGTCTAAGATAAAGGACTTAGCCTTTACCCTTAGCCATAAAATCGACGATGCTAACTATAAGGGCTAGAGTAAGCAAATGGACGTATTTACTTATAACCTACAGAACCACGCCCACTATACTAAGCTAAATACCGCTAAGCTAAGTACCGCTGGCGGCTATTAACCTATACTACCTAACAATAACACCTCAGCACTAGCACTATAGAATAACCTAATAGACCTTAACGCCGTTAAATTTAGCAGCGGTAGTAGTAGCCTCCCTAACAACGTCCAAAGACATTGTATAGATAACAGACTCTACCTGGTATATAGTTAACCTAGCTACTAGAAAGATGCTTATAACCCTAAAATAAACCTAAATCCCCTTTTAATACTACCGCGCCAACCCCTTCCTAGCCGCGGCGGATTCTTTAGCAAAGGGATTAGTAACTAAAATAACAACTATAGATAGGGACATAGGTTTGGACACAGAGACCCGCCCCTATAATTCCCTTCCCCAATATAGCCCCAGCCGATAGTCCCATATATAAACTACAGATAAGTGCTCCATACCGCTACTAACCGTAAGACTGGCTATGTCCTTAACAAAGTACCCCCTAGTATATATACACCGTTGGAGACTAATACGTCAGGATACACCAGCTAAAACTATAGCTATTAACCAAGCCCTATAATCTAGTTATTAAAAGACCAACCCTTAGACTAAGTCACCTCCAAGGGTTAAAACTATATAGGGAGGAGGATAAAAGGATTAGATCTATGCTACTAAATTAGTTAAATCTTATTCTAAGTTAGCTACTACTTAACCTTAGAATAGTAAACAATAATAGGAATGCCATCCTTATTTAGACCTACCTTTCCTCACTACGTAACCTACTCCCATAAGTTTTTATTGAAATAGTAAGCCTTATTAACAGTAGTAGTACAGCACTAGCGTTTATAGACAAAGACTCACTTATAAAAAAGCACAATATTATAATAAAAAAACTTCTAGTCCTAAAACCACTCCGTCTTACTAATAGACTCCTATCTAGCTTTATTACCTACTACTTTACAGCAAGAATAATAATCGGCTACTATACAGAATCCATACTCTTTTATATTACAAAGTTATTACCCTTAATACTAGTAATTCTTAAAATGCCCTAGCTTAAAAAGTATAACCTAAAACCAGACTTTTCTACTCTAGAGCTTAAGTTTAACTCTAATTACTGTACCTACAACTATCTCCTATGGTATATTCCTGACTGTAACTAAGTAGCACCACGCGGACGCATTACACGGCTAACGCTTAGATACTATTAGCTAACAGTAGAAGAGGTGCCTAACACTAGTAAGCTAATATACGCAGTAAATAAAACAGAGATTCTGGAAGACTAGACTACTGCCCTATTCCCAAAAAAATAAACACCGCTAGAACTATAAGTCCCCTATATATACCTACTTAACCTAGGTCAGCCAATAAGATACCTAACTTTAAGTTATTTACCATACATATATGTAACCGCACGTATAATAGCTAAGGGTGTTATAGCCAAGACTAAAACCAGAGTAATTAAGACCTCCCCCCCACAACGCCCAACCTTACACCTGTCTCCTGCGCGTACTGTATAAGGCCGCCGCCTTGTTTCCGCCCCCCTAGGCTAACTAAGCTATGCTAGCCTAGCCATAGCACCAGAGAACCAGACACGCCCTAACCTAGACAACATTAAATGCACTTATACCATTAATTTTACCCAGTTCTATAAACAAAAAGGCGTAAAGGTAATAAGGATCTATATAGCGGAGCTAGTAGAACTGGTTAAACAAGAAGAACACTAATAGCTGCTTAAGGAGCTACCTACAGGCTTAATAGAAGTATTAAACCTGTTAGAAAAGTCTTTCCGCCGGCTAATAAAAGGCGACTATATAATAGAGGAAGCTACCCCCTTATTTCCATAACTTCCTTAAGATAAACCTAAAAACCAAGTCTGAGTTTCTATGCCGGAAGATAGTTAATACTAATATTAAGAAATTTCTAAAAGGCAAACCAGGATTAACCTATAAGGATATTTTATAACGCTTACTAAAAGAGTTTTATGAATATATTAAACACTTCCTCCCTAAAAACGCAGACAAGCTGCCCCCTTACCAACCATAGAACCACAAAATTAAGATTATACCAGGAAAGTAGGCCCTATACTATAAAAACAGACCACTCTCACCTACTAAACTCAGCTGTATAAAGAAGTGGATTAATAAGATGCTGGATAAGGGTTTTATCCGCAAATTAACCTTACTAGCCGCCGTACTACTCCTCCTTGCAGCGAAACCTGGCGGCGGTATATAAATCTGCTATAACTACCAAGGCTTAAATATAGTTACTATTAAGAACTAATACCTACTACCACTAGTCCGTAAGACACTTAACGCACTCTATAGTGCTAAGTACTTTACTAAGCTTAACATAATTACTGCGTTTAACCGGATCCGGATTGTGGAAGGCCATAAATAGCTTATAGCATTTATTACCCGGTTTGGACTCTATAAGATGCTAGTTACACTATTTAGTCTCTATAATACGCCCGCCACGTTCTAAAACTATATTAACCATATTTTACACAACGCCCTTAATAACTACTGTACTACGTATCTTAATAATGTCCTTATCTTCTTAAAAACACGCACCAAGCACATAAAATACATAAATAAAATTATCTAGAGACTTGGTAATGCTGGACTCTAGATTAACATTAATAAGTTTAAGTTTTATACTACCAAAACAAAATATCTTGGCTTAATTATCTTAACTAATAGCATAACCATAGACCCTAAGAAGGTGCAGGCCTTACAGAAATAGAAGAACCCAACATTAGTTAAGGAACTATAGCAATTTCTTAGCTTCGCGAACTTCTACTAATAATTTATTTAAGGCTATTCTAAGGTAGTTAAGCCCATAACCAGGCTACTAAAAAAGAGCATTAGCTAGTTATAAGGCCCTAATTAAGTATAGGCATTCTAGACCCTAAAAACAGCGTTTACTAAAGCACCGGTCCTAGCGTATTACGACTATATAAAGAAGACTATAGTAGAGACAGACGCTTTAAACTAGGCTTTAGGTAGAGTGCTCTATTAAGCTGATAAAAGTAATAAGCTTAAGCCAGTTGTATTCTTCTCTGCTAAGCACTTAGCCCCTAAATGCAACTATAAAATATATAATAAGGAGCTCCTGGCAATTATTAAGGCACTAGAAGAATGGTGTCCCAAACTATAAGGAACTAAGCAGCCGTTTAAAATTATCACGGACTATAGGAACCTCCAGACCTTTATAACAACAAAATAACTGAACCAGCGCTAAGTCTGCTAGGCTAAGTTCCTTTCCTAATTTAACTTTGTTATTACCTATAGGCCTAGCACTAAAGCCATAATCCTAGACGCTCTTAGCCGCCTTCTAGGCGTTGTACCTGCTAATGCTAATAACAAACGTCTATAACACCAAGACCGCGTTATTTTACCACTAAAGAAAGTTAACCCTACTATCCTAGAAGAACTACTGAGCGAATCCCAAGACTAGAGCATTAAAGACTTTATTGCAGTAATAGACCTAGAGCCTAAGAAAAAACCCCTTAAGGAGCTTATTAAGAATGCCTATAAAGAGAATGAACTCGCTAGGAATATATTGGCTATACTACGCAAACGGGAAGACCGTAAAGCACGCCATTAGCCCAAGCAGATTAGGAAGCTGCTCCGCTATAACAAATCTAAATATTTAATTGTTAACGGCCTAATCTACTATAGGAATTAAGTATTTATCCCTAATTTATATAAACTCCGACTAGAAGTTATACACCATATATATAGTTTGGGCCCTACGGGTCACCTGGGCCGCGTTAAGACACTAGACCTCCTTAATCAAACATATTAGTGGCTAGGTATTTCATAGTTCACGGCTACCTTTATAAAAGACTGCGCTCTCTACTTCCGCATAAAGACCCCACGCTTAGCACCGCCCGGTTTCCTAAAACTACTAAAACTACCAGTCTGCCTATAGACTGATATCTCCATTAACTACGTCATCAACCTACCTAAGTGCCTTCGTAATAGTAAAACATATAGATATATCTTTGTCGTTGTTAACCACCTAATAAAGATAAGACACTTTATTCCTGTTACTAGCCTAGATACTAAGGAGCTTGTTAAAGCATTTATCCACACTATCTATAAGTTACACGGCGCTCTAAATACCATTATTTCCAATAGAGGCTCTTTATTCGTTTCTGACTTCTGGCGTCGCCTAAACTAGCGCCTAAAGGTAACCCTAAGCCTTAGCTCTGCATGGCACCCTAAAACAGATAGTTAAATTAAGATTGTTAATGCAGTAATAAATAAGTACCTACGCGCCTTCGTGAGCTTTACCTAAGACGACTAGGTAGATTAGCTCCCCCTTGCCGAGTTTGCCACAAATAACCAGGTTAATAAGACCATAGGAATCTCACCATTCTTTGCTAACTATGGCTATAACCTATATCTAGGCGTTAAACTAGCAGGCCCCTAGCCATCAGCCCTATCTATATATGTAAAGAAGGAGTACCTATAAGCTAATACTATTACCAACCGCTTTAAGCGCATCTTAACCCAGCTTAAAGCCCTAGCTTGTATCTCCTAGCGACGATATAAAGACAACGCTAATATAAAACGAGATAAAGGTATAATATTTAAAAAGGATAACATGGTTATAGTTAGCCTTAAAAACATAAAGACCAACCGGCCTAAGAGGAAGTGGGATAATAACTAGGACGGACCCTAGCCCGTCCTAGCTGCCTATAGAGGAGCAGTTATAGTTAACCTCCTAAACTATATCCGTGTTAATAAGTCTTTCTATACTTTAAAGGTCCGCCTCTAGTTCCCTAAAGAGATCTCTAGTTAAGCACGCATCAACAAAGAGGAACGTTGTAATATTACAGGCAGGATAGCTAAAAGGGATAATAACGGCAATATTACGGACAAGTAGGAATTTAAAAAGATCCTTAATGTACATAATAAACAAATAGACGAGTATGGCTTAACATACTGTATTAAATAGAAATACCATAATAAGAAAACCTAGGAACCCAAGAAATCCCTAAAAGGGTGCAAGCATGCACTACTAAGGTTCTATAAACAACACCCTAAAAAGCCAGGACCTCTAGACTAGGTATAAAATAAGGGAGAGCCACGCCAAGGCTATAGCCGACCATAAAGGTAATTTGTGGTGGTTAAGATCTTATGGAACTTTAACCGCCGGTTAAAGTTGTCTAATTAGTTAGTTTTTTGCCAAGAAGCGCTATATGGTGGCGGTATAGAGTTCTGCTGATTTTATTTATTAAGCTAACCAATTAAGATTTTCCATACCCGGCATAGAAAATCGCTATTGGCTTAGTCAAGGGCGGTAAGTAGAAGTGACATCTTTGTAGCAAAAATAGGTTACTTGTTTGGTTTAGAGACCAAACCTTCTAGGGAGGGGAGTACTGTTACGGCACAGTCCTGACGCGTACTGTCTCGTACTGTTTCCTACTATTAGCTGGCCCACCACTAGCGCCTTGGCGGCTGCCCCTACTATTTGTGTATAATACCCCCTTTTACCTCCTTCTCCTCTTCATACCACAATGTAGTTATTCAGCCTATTAGCATTATAGCACTGTGACATACATAACTCTTTATATAACAATACCATTGGTATAACGATACGCTTGGCCGTATAAACCGTATCGTACTAACCAGTTTTTACTGTAGTAAATAGACTATTTCGCTAGTCTTAATATCCGCTAGAAGCGTATTAAGAGTAACTATTTAAAAGTGTCTAGGGTCTAAAGTACTTTAAATAAATTATTTAAAATAAAAGCTAATTAATAAATCTGCTTCCGCGAGCTAATCCTATCTAAAAACTATATTATAATTATTAAATAAGCTACCCTAAAAGGTCTGGGGGCTAATAGTGCAAGTAGTACACTAGGAGTCGCTAGTAGTAACTATTAGATTATAAGCATCCTAGATTATTATCTGGTTACTATTAAGAAAACGTGTAATAAGTTTACGTAAATAAAGCGTATAGCTTATAGGTAGGTTAAACCTATAGATAATATCTTGGTTAATAAGTGTTGGTCATACAGGGTGACTTACCAATAACGACTACTCAAGTAGGTTATAGTGATGTTGGTTAATAGCTTCTTTTATTAAAATAAGGAAGGGCGAGGAGCTTAAGACTCCTCGCCACGCTAGTGCCGCGGCGTTACGTGACAACCGCTTGCCTAATTCCCGACACTAGCAACTCTTCTTTTGTGGTTGCCATCTATATACAAATACTACTTGACTAGCGTAACAAATATTAATCCTCCTCACTTACTATTGCTACTGTAATATAAGTCTTACTGTCCTAAAATTTGCCTCTTAGCACGTGGTGCTTTCTTACTTAGAGTCGCGGGTGGACATTATGTTAGGGCCGCTAAGGCGCTAATTATAAGTAAGCTAATAGCGATTTTCTGTGCCGGGTATAGAAAATCCTAATTAGCTACTCTTAAATGGCTATATCTCCTACTCCCTTTTAACCCAACCTTTAACTTGTACACGTAGAGTATTTGTGTTAACAAACGTCTCTAGTACCTTATTTGGGTTTGCCTTTGTTATCACATCTACTAGGTTGTCTTGGCCATTAATCTACTAGATCTTAAAGAGTTCTTAACGCTTATAGGATTGCTAAAGTGCTATAATATTAATTATAAGACGCTTCTCCTTTGTAGTACTAAGCTTAACTAAACACTCGTAGAGGGAATATAAGTTGGTGCATATGATTATAGGGATAACAGGGAGTTTAAGTTAATCTGTAATTATCTTTAGGGTAGTTCTAATTGCAATTGCCATATTAACTCCACTAACCATTCCATATATCTCTGATGCTAGAACACTTTGGGTAATGCGCTTGCTCTTAGTTAAGCTCTAATAGATAAAATTGCCGTAGATTATGAAGTTATTCTCTCTAGTAGATTTATTTGCGATAATAATTTTATATCCTAGCTAGGAGCTAAAATCTTTATTATTTATAAACGATCTATTAATAAATATAAAGAGCTTAGCGGTAGGAAGATTAATAGGCACGTAGAGTAGTCCCCAATTAAGATGGTTTATTTGCTAGGAAAGACGCTTATTTAAAGCAAGGATATTATCCTTAGTTGGTTCCTAGTGTTAAGCGGCAACAGAGAGATTAAATAAAGCCTTAGGTTAATAGATAGAAGCAATATAAGCTCCGCGAGCGCGTTGCTCTATATATCCTTACTTTAGAGAATTAACGTTAATAACGTTAATCTTCTTGCCTTGATCTTTCTGGCGTAAAGTAATAGAATCCTTGTTTAGGGAGAGGATGCATCTATTAAAAAGTAATAGTGTTATTAAATTAAGCTTTTCCTTTGGCTTTGCTATAAGATTTGCCTTTATTAGCTTATCTTCTTTAAGAGCTAAGAATTGGTCATCTCCTAAGATAATTGTATTATTGGTTTACATGCTAACAATTCCGAATGGAGTTCCCGTAGTTGTGATAAGGAAGTAGGGATTAAATATAAAAGTAGTTATTAAGAGCTTCTCTTTATGGTGCTTACTATAAGTAGCCTACTAATAAGTTCCTGCCTCTGCAATTCTATATAATGGCTTAAGTACAACCATAATTATATCTTTGGGATATTGGTAGCGAATTTGCTCTAGAAGGTATGCTAGTATTAAGCGCTAAAGGCGCGTCTCTAATTGGGTATAGGCCTAAGTAATATCTTATAAATAAACCGCTATTCCATTCTTTATTAAGGAGGGAGCTAGTGTAATAATAACTCGCTAACTAGCTTGTTAAATTATAGGGGATTATATAAGAATTACTTCCTTACCGTTGTTGTTATAACCTTAAATAACCAGTCTTAACTTCTTAAATGGGGTATTAGTAGCTTTGCCCTTAATCTTATTAACTATTCTTAACTTAAAGATGCGAACTCTATTAAACTTAGTAGGGTTATACTTCTTAAATTTAAAGACTCCTTTTGTAATAAGACCGTCAATCTCCTACTTGTTAGATGCTTGGAAAGGAGCTCCTAAAGTTATAATACGGCCTTTCTTTTAGAGCTGTTTTACGAGCTTAAAGTTAGCCTTCTCTTTAGCTATTATAAAGGCCATTAATAACTCGTCTCCACTCTTAATAGCGGTAATAAATTGCTCTTTGAAATTAATAAGGTGTTAGCAATTTTATAATCCCTTTAGGCGACCTCTACCGCGTTATAGTTGCGGTATATCTGCTATAATTGCATTAGGGTTATAGTCGCCTTCTAGAGTATGTTAATTGTAATTCTCCTCTAAAGTATCCTCTGGGGCATCCTATAAAGGCTTGGAACTGTTGTTTCTATAATAGGGCTTAACAACAGTTAAGCGGAATTAAGTGGGTCTATAGGGTATCTAAAGAGTATAAGTCTAACTATTAATTGTAATAAGTTTATATAGGCCTAACCATCCTCTATTTTTACGCCATACGCGTACCTTAGATTGGAGTGGCAGATTGAGCGTAGTTAAGGTATTTGGGCCATTTCTTATTCCTAGTGCGTCGTTGACCTGGTGCGTGGTGTAGAGACGTCACACCTCTTTTATTGCTTTGCGAATAGCCTCCGCTCGTTATGTAATGGATAGGGATAGTAGAGAATTGTTAGTTATTTAAGGGTAGGCGCCAAAGACTAGCAATATAGGTATAAGCCCATCTGGGCTAGCGGAATTATTAACAGCCTTAACAGCTATCTGTAAGATAAGCTCTTTGCTAGCGCCCTCTAGTTCCAAAGAAATAATCTTATATGCTTGTTGTAATAGTGTGTAATATCGTTCTACTTTTCTAACACTATTATGTGCCTTAATAGGGACTTCCTTAACCTTAATTTCCATTGCCTTTGCCTATTGCTGAAACTCTGTAGATAAGAAGTTCCTTCCTATATTATAAATAACTCAATTAGGGGGTCCTAGGTAGACATTAATTTAGTATAATTAAAGAGTATTCTATGCGTTCCTAGCTAACATATCCTTTAGGAAACATGCGGCTTAAAAGGAGGTTAAGAGGTTAACAACTTAGAGTACTAGCTTGCCGCTAAGATATATAATATTAATAATAATACAGAAGTTAAAGTTGTAGTTATCTTTAAGGGTGAACTTAAATTGGCTAGGGGACTTCTGGTTCATTTGGCAGTAATAGCAGTACTTTATAAGATGCTTAATCGTCTTAGCCTTAACTTTATAACCTACTCGCTAAAGAACCCTAAGCAATTTATAAACTAATAGGTGACCGAAGCGACGGTGTAGTTAACGTAACTCTAACTTAGTCAAATGGCTCCAAGCAACGCTCCTTTCTAGCTGTTAAAGAAGCAACCAAGGGTGACCCTACTTGCGTACAACGGGCACCTAATTCTCTCCCTAAACGAGCATATTCTTAAGGTTATTGAGCTTAACGCCTAACTTATTTATATCTTAGATGCAGAATAGAAACGGGGTGTTCGCGGGAATAATATAGAAAGTAATATATCCTAATGGAGTTTGGACCTTAATTGTGCTGAGAGAGATTATAGTACCCTTACTAAAGCGAATTATATGTTGGCCTGCCATTAATTGGTCGATCTAAACAGAGCTATTAAGCTACTAAAGAGCTTAAACTTAAGGTTCTCCTACTATAGATACTCCTGCGGCTTTAGTATCTAGTATAATACTATAGAAGACATTTGCTAAGTATCTGTTGTTAAAGGAGAACGCGGAACTTTCTTTTGGCTTATTAAAGATATCTAACTTTGTAATAGAATGGAGCGTAGATTGGTTGTTAAGGACAGTAATAGTTTATGTGCCATTTACCTTACCATACTTGGTAAAGTATTGGTTGGGAGAGTAGTCCTTAATTTCTATATCTATAAGGAGCTGTTTAGCCTTATTAACCTTACCCTTAAGATCTTCTTCGCCTTTATATTAAACCAGAAAGCTTTGGAAGTAGGCTATAGTAACTTTACAATTTCTAACATTTTGTGCGCTCTGGCGAAACTTATTATATACCTCCTTTTATCTGTTAAGAGGGTGCCTAGTTAACTAGTAATTTGGCTTTTTACAAATATAGTATTTCTTCTATTAATTGTTTTAAGATAAACCTCCACAAGGACCTCCATAATTACTTTATAGTCGATATTAATTATACCCTCTGCCGTATCCCCTACCCTAGCCACTATATGTTTAATTAGTCTAGTTATAATCATATTGGTCAGTTGGGTTAATTAAAGTAGGTTAGGGTTAGGCGTTAAATTGCTATACTTCTTAAGAGCGCAGAGCGGTGCTAATAGAGGATCTTAATTAAGCACACACTCCTTTATAAGTATTTGCAGAATTAAAGAGGGCAAGGTTGCATTCTTTAATACCTCGGCATACGCTAATAACTTAATCGCGTAGGCTGAAGTCCTTTTAATATAATTTGGATAAACCACGCTGAATTATCTAAAGTTAATTAAAGAGCTTTTAAAGACAGTCAAGTCGAGAGACATCTGGGTTTATAGTAATAATTCTTAGGAAGGTAGTCTCTCTCCACTCTAATATATACTACTGCTTATTCTCTTCTGTTTTAAAGTGGCATCTTGTCTTATATATTATTTGGTTAAAATCGTATCCTTTTCCTACTAAACGATTATAATAGAAGGTACTGGCGCGGCCCTTAAGCATAACAGAATAAGTGTTATAATATTGGTTAGGTTCTAGTCCAACCTTTTAGTAATAGTTGTAGAAGATGCGCAGCTTTAAATTAAGGATATTATACAGTTCCCCGCTAAACCTCTTCTCCTGGTCCGAATAGAGTTTCGTAAGCTCTATAAGCATTTTTAAGGTGCCTCCAAGCGGTATTAGGCCACGTTGAAATTGCATTAGAGATTAAGGTGGGGATTGCTTTATAGGCTGCAGTAGAGATATAGAGCTTAATAGAACACAGTGTGGTACCTAATCTTCCTATAGCAGAGTTTGAAGGTTATTAAATCATAAAGCAAGGGGGTCTTGCGCTTGCTCTTAGGGGGCAGTAGTTAAAGTTATAGGTTGAATTAGTGGGAGCGATAGGTATAGCATATAAGAACTTATGCCTAGAGCAATGGAATTAGAACATGTCTCTATTAGTGTATTATTTAGATTCCATCGTGAGTTGAGCTTCTTTATATTACATAGTTGGTGCTTAATCTCTTGTGGAGTCTATTTATGCTCTTCTTTTATGTCAATAACTTGCTCCTAAATATTGTCTCTAATAGTGTCTCTATCTATAGGGATAAATACTCCGTTCTCCTAAAGGAAGTTATGGAAGTCTTATATGATATTCTTCTTCGCAAGGGCCTATGTTTCCTTTATCCATCTAATAAAGTCCTCCTTTATGCAATACCATAGCACAGTATCGTTGTATTTGCTGTCTGTGTATTGTGCTATGCAGTATAATAAGAATCCGTTTAGGTCCTGTTACTTGGCGTTTGTAGGGTTAATGTCTTTATCCCATATCTCTGGGTTAATGTTGTTCTTATACTTCTTTGGGTAGGTCAACGCCATAATAGAAGTAGAATTAATGGGGTGTCGTACGTTGAAGGTAGGTAGGATTTTCGGCTTTGTAGGATCTCGTAGGTTTGCTGTTAAAAGGTAGGCAATTTAAGGCGTAGTTGACGCGTTTTGGACGTTGACTTAGGACCCTAGGTTTAGTAACACTTCTAACCTAAAGTACTTAACCAAATCTTCGTAAACGCGATTGTTCTGCGTAATAGACGCAACTTGGTATCTCCTAGTACTTAGTAACACTTCTATTACTAGTTTTCCGCAAGCCTAAGGTAGTATAGTATCGCCAGGAACCCCTGCACGAGACTATCTCTTCTATTGATAACCTAGCTGCTCTGTGGTTGACTATGTGTTTAACTACTGATCAGTGTTGGTTATATAGGGTAACTCACCAATAACGACTACTCGAGTAGGTTATAGTGATGTTGGTTAATAGCTTCTTTTATTGGAATAAGAAAGGGCGAGGAGCTTAAGACTCCTCGCCACGCTAGTGCCGCGGCGTCACGTGACGACCGCTTGCCTAATTCCCGACAATAAGGTTAATTTAGTACTTATTATTATATAAGCAATTTAGGCAGACTTCGCCCTAGGGCGTATTTATTATAATATATACTATAATACGTTTCTTCTCTCCCTCTATATTAGGCCCTAGTTATAGTTAAAAAAGATACGCTATTAGGGCTTTAGGTTTTCCGAAAATTGGCCTAATTTATCTTTACTAGCTTACTTCTAGTATTCTTTATAGTGGCCACCTTTAGGTCTTTTTTAACTTATATATATAGTACTGGTGTTTAAGGGGTTCTCTAAGCTATCTAGCTTTTAAGTAGTCTCCCTAGGGGTTTACTAAGAAATGCTTCGCCCTTTTTAGGTTCTATTCCCTAAATCTAACTCTATAAAGCCTATACTATAACCGCGCTTTAAGCGCGAGGATTTACCGCTACTAACTACGTAATCTTCCGCAAGCTTTATAGTGTTAAGTAGTTACTTTATATAGTAGATTTTAGTAAAGAGGTCCTTAACGGTTCTTACCTGTTTAATAAAGTTTTGGCGGAAGAGCTCTACTTATAAGTAGGCTGGGAGGCATAAGAACCAAAAGTCTACCTATTACTTAAAATTAACAAAAGGAGTATATAAAAAGCGGTTCTTTAAGCTATATATATAGGCAAGGAAGACGTTATACCTCTAGTTCTCCTTTATAATAGCTATATAGTACACAGTAGTATTATTAAAGTGTCTTACTATAGGGTTCCTAATCCAGTCTTAGACTATAGTTTTAAACTTATTCTATAGTAAGGGACCTTTATCTTTAGTACCTAGCTAGTAATAAACTAGTTAGGCGATTATCTTCTTTTTTATAAGACCTTTAATAGCCTATTACGTGCATCACTTATAGTTATAATCAGCGTTATTAACCTTAAATCGGTTTCCAACTATAGCAATCTACTAGTTAAAATACTATTAAGTGGTGCCGCTAATATTAGGTAGTAACTTCTTAACTAGGACGTTAAAATTTATTTGGCGTATACTTTTACCATATAACTTATACTTTTTACTAAAGAGGCAATAGGAGGGCTTAATTAAATTAATAATGCTTTATAAGTTAGCTATTTTCTTATCTAGCTTATCTAACTCCTTTATATTAGTAGTATTTAATAGGATACTAGTAATCTTACTAAGCTTCTATTAAGCCTAGGTATATAAGTCAAACTAATCTCTAGCGTTTATAGGTGGCTAATTATTTTAAGGTTTAGAAGGTGGCTTAGATTTTACTAGTATATTTCTAGCGGTTTCGTCTATACTAGATTCTAAGGTATTTGGCAGTTATATTATTAGCATATTAGCATTAGGTATAGGCGTTGGTTTTCTTTTTAAAGGTATTATAGAAAAATTAAACCGGCTATCTTTCTAAGGAGATTAGTAAGAATTTAAATATAATATAAGAATATGGATAGGGAGCTTAATAATGGAATAATAGGATATATTATATAGATAGACAAATCCTTAAGGGAAAAAGAAGGAGTCTATATACTAGGTAAGGAAGGGTTTTCCCTACTAGGTATATACCGCGCATATACCTTATAGGCGAGTTATCCCTAGGTTGCTATAGGGTCGCCCATACCTTACAGCTATATAACTATCTACTTAGGTTTTACCTAACAGGTAGGTAAAAGCTATTAATAGTAATTATCTCTATAATAAAGACTAACTCTTATAACTTTAGTTATTAAATAGTTTAATTCTTTAACCTCTTCCTACTATTTCTTCTAGAGATAATTATTTAAGCTATTGCTATATGGCCTAGTATAACCCCCTTCTCGTTAAAGTTATATATAAATTTTAAGTGCTTAATTAAATACTTATTTTATACGCTTTAAAAGAACTTAAACTAATTATAGATAATAACTGGGTTATTATTCTAGGCCCTCTAGTAATCTAATTAACGACTTATAATAGTATAGAGCCCATGGCGTTGTATACATCCCCCCTCCTAAAATTTGCCTACTATTCTACCTTCTGCTAAAAACAAGCTCGCCATTATAGGAAGTATATTAACCTTTATTGCAAGGCCCCAAGACTAATATTCGTATATCTATTTAATAATTTAATCCTTCTAATAAGGATGTAGTAGCGTTTTATAAGCTTGGTATTAAGGGAGACGCCTAGCAAGGCGATATGTAACGGTAGAGGGGGGTAATACGCGAACGTCGGAGGCTTTGCGAATTAATAGATCAACGCCTAATTTAACGTCTTGTATAGCTTTTTATATAGAGTCTTCAGCTTTATAAGAACTTAATTTGGAAAGGGATATATTGATTTGTATAAGGAATTTCGTATTTGGGTATAATTTAGTAAGGGAAGAAGAAGAGCGCGTATAGACGCGTATATCTCGTAGGGAGGTGTCTCGCTTAAGGGGGAGGTATATTATTATCTATTTACTAGAAGCCTAGTAGGAGTTATCTCCTTCTAGAGATCCTGCTACTATTAGCCACTTTTTAGTAGCTATTCCAGTCCTATCTAGGAATAAAAAAAGCGCTTTACTTCCCTTTTTTATATAAAATAACTTTTTTAGAGAGAGAGAAGAGCCTAATTACCTTTGCACTTTCTTTCTCTCTTCCCTACGTAGGCTGCAGTCTAGTAGTAGGTGCTTAGGGGTTTATATAGCATTACATTTCCTAAAGTATCTACCATCTTCATCCTTCCCTATTATTTTAGAGAAGGATTTAAAGTAGCCTTTTTCTAGCTTTAGCTAGAAGAAAGCAGGCTACGTGTTTTGTTTGCTTATAATACGCCTAAAAAGTGTCTAGATTGCAGAATCTATTAACTATATAATAGGTACCTTTTATACAAGAATATAACTCAATATTAACGCTATTTTGGTATGTATAGTTATAGCTTAGGCAGCAGTATTTTTATATGCCTTTTTGGTGTATAAACATGCCCCTAAATTAGGGTTAATGCTTGCCTAAATAGTTAATTTAGCATATTTGCAAGCTATAGAATTACCTCAGCAAGGTTAAACCGTAGAATCAATTAGCGGATATCGCTAACCTTTTTTATTAAAAAGTTGATTCTATGGTCTAAGAGACTTTCGTAAGGTTTCTTAGGCGATTCAACTTATTTTATATGTAGAGCAGTTACTGTCGGTACCAATTTAATGGTATAAGTGAGTCGTGTCTAGGGGCACGAAATACGTATAGTATCGTATGCTTATTTAGACAGTGGTGACTGTCGATTCTATTGAGGTAGACTACGTGGTCTATATACTAACGCACCTCCCCCCTAATTAGTCAGTGCTTCAGGGGTGCACCAGACGCGTAAGCGGGTGGTTAGTGCACCGAACGCATAAACGCGTACTCGGCGTACCGAACGCGTAGGCACGCGGTTGGTACGACAGGTGCTATAATTATACACTGGCGGTACTTGGAAAATGAAACCACTTGTATATAGCCTCCGTAATTGCCTTAATAGAACCATAAAACATATAAGAAAATACATAGGAAATCCCTCCTGAGGTGCCTTCTAGGTTGCCTTCCAAATGGTGCTCCAATCTGGCCGTAAGTCCTGCTTACGGTCCGTAAAATGAACTGTACGGTCTTTTAACGGGCTGTAAATGTACCGTACGGCCCTCCGACGGGCCGTAACTGAACCATAAATGCTCCGTTAGTCTCGCTCTACCCATTCTATAACCTTTAGGTTAAGCTTGTTTGTGTTAATTAGGGTTTTAAGAGCTTAACACGGCTTTGCCTTAGTCATGGCATCTACTAGGTTGTCTCCGCTGCTAATCTATTTAACTTCCGTAATCTCGCGTTGTTTATAGGCCTAACGTAAGCACATTAGGTTAACCATAAGCCTCTTCTCCTATATCGTGCCTAGTTTGACTAGGCAGTTATAGAGGGACTTTAAATTAGTATATAAAACCAGGGGTAGCTGCTCCAATTGTAGGATCTTCTGGATCGTTGATTTAATTACAGCTGCTATATTAAAGCCATGGGCTAGTGCATATAGTTTAGAAGCTAGTACACTGCGGGTTACTCGCTTGCATTTAATTAAAGACCAGTGCAGTATATTTGCGTCCTAATTACAGTCCGTAAGTACAATTATAAAGCCGATTTACGATAACAGGTCCCTATTATTAGCGAAGAAGGTGTCCGTAAATACCATTACGCTAATAGAATTTAGGTCTAGTGGTATAAAAGTAAGTCCTTTTATCGCATTATTAATCTGCTATTAAATGCGCTTATTAAGCTGCTTGACATTTTCTTCTTACGGATCTACTGTCTGGGCCGCAAAGGATAAGTCATAGGCAGATTCAGGTTGGCAGACTATGGCAATATAGGCGCCTCTTACACACTATACAGCGTATTAGTCCTTTATATTTACGGTCTTACGGGTCTCTCCGCGGGAACTGGTGAGGTCCATAGGCTTTACTGTAATAAGCTTTAAGTTTTAAGCTTAGCGTTCCTAGGTTAGCTGGATTAAGTTGCCCTTTTATATAATTAAGCCTCCGTTAAACTTAATTGGAGTCTACTTAGTTAACTACTCTTATAGCTTTACTAGGAACTTAGCTTCTTATAGTTTAGTCTCTTTAGCGTCTACAAATGTCTAGTCTGCTAAAAAGAGGGTATTATCTGTTTAGAGTCTAATAATACCAAGGCCGTTTAATAGGGTGTATAGGAGGCAAGGGTTATAGGTTAACTACTCCATCTTAAGTTTACGGATATAGTGCTAGTGGTATATCTTAAACCAATGGTTTCCAGCTTCTAGTACTCCGTATAGGGGTTTTACAACCCATAAAATTGTTCCTAGTTGTAGGTTAAGCTCACGGGGTGGTTATATAAAGATATCCCTACTTAGGTAGGTATTAGACTGCACATAGGCTTACGAGATATCCCGTAAGTAGAGGGCTATAGGTTTGGTTTGCTGTAGCCCCGGCATAAGTGCAAGTATAATCCATTAGCTGACTCATTAAATTATAGGCGATTGTGTAAGGACTAAGTCCTTTCCTTAGTCGTTATAGGCTTATATAACAAGCCTTAATTTTTTAAAGGCTTTATTAGTACTAGGGTGCTTAATTTCGTCAACAAAGCGCAAGTTAAATATACGGACGCCTTGCAGAACGTCTCTCTCCGTTACAACCGCAAAGACGCCCTTCTTAAGTAGTCCATTAATCTCTTTGCGTCATAAGTCCGTAAAAGGGGTTTCCTGTACTAGAACTAATATATCCGCAGGCAGAGATTGCTTTGCGGATGTGCCTGCGGAGGTTAGATAATTCTCCATTATAGGGTTCTTGCGGGGGCGTCCTCGGCCACGCTTTATAGTAGGTTCTATAGGTTCATTGGGTTTCTAGGGGACCTCTAGGGTAGGTAAAGATGCTTCTAGTTTATCCAATTCAGCGGGTGCTTCTAGTTCGTCTAGCTCAACGTCATAGATGTTTTTGGACCAAAAATAGGGTTTTACGGACGTGCTTCTAAAGCTTATCAGTCCGCTAGGGAGCTATACACAGCAGGTCTCGTCTTCTACGGCTAGTAGACGGTAAGGTCTAGTCCAATTGCCACTTTTACACCATATAAGGACTTCAGAGTTAAGCGGGAGGTTATGTACTAGGGTCGTATTAGGTCCGTTATAGTGGTGTAAAGCGTTATTAACAGTTTATTTAGCCTATAATTTAACTATTTCAGCCATTACCTTCCGTATTACAGCTGCTCGATCTATAACAGACAGGGCAGGAGGGTCCAGTTTACTTATCCTTAGGTAGGCTCCGTAGACTAAAAGGGTAGGTACCAGTCCGTTAGGGCTAGCGGTATTATTAACAGCTTTTACGGCCATCTATAAAGCTAGTTCTTTTTAGATATTCTTACACTTGTCTATAATAATCTGGTAAGCTCTCTATAAAGCTAGGTAAGCTCACTTAATAAGTCCAATAGACTAGTGCGCCTTAACTAGAACAGCTTTTGTTAAAATAGCCATAGCCGTAGCATACTGTTGGAATTCCTTACTGATAAAGTTCCTACTAGCGTCATAGGTGATATACTTAGGGGGTCTAAAGTATGTATTAATTCAGCAGGTCCATAAAATATCCCAAGTATATTTTATGGATATATTTTGCAACCAACAGGCGGCTTAATAGCGGGTTACCTCGTCAACTATATATAATACTAGACTGCCGTTAATGTATATAATATCCATATACACTAAGTGGTTAAAGTTAAGGTCCTTATAAAGGGTGAACTTAAATCTGCCTAGGGAACGTCCGTATTTCTAGCAAAAAGAGCAGTATTTGGTCAGGTGGTCAATTGCCTTCCTATTAACATTGTTATGTCCAGAGCGTTCAAAAACTCTATATAGCTTTTCGGCTAACAGGTAGCCAAAACGGCGGTATAAACAGTGGATTTCAGTACTAGTAAGGTAGCACGGGTTGTAGTCAAAAGATTCCTAAATATAGGTCCATAAAGTCTCTCCCTATATAAGGAACGGGTGTCCAAATCATCGTGTAATTAGTAGGGTGATATACTTACTTCCTAGGGCAGTTACGGGGCTAGTTAAGGTATCTGTAATATTATTATAGTAGACCTATAACCTATCCATATCTGCAAAACAGAGTAGAAAAGGGATGTCCGCTTTTACTATGTGGAAGTTAACTAGGCCAATTAGGGTCTTAACTGCAACTAATCTAATTAATGCGGTTAAACCAATGCTAAATTAGATATTTACGGCCCTAGCTTGCATAGTATTAATATCCATATTATTATTTACGGTAGTCTTATATGCAAGGTATTATCCGTAACCTACAGTAGACTTCTTAGAGGCACCTATATCAATTATAATACCATAGAATTCTTTAGGGGTATAGCGTTCTATAGTAATATATGCAAATAGGTCCTATTTGCAGTCCGTAACGTCCATAACAGATCTAACAGGTGTACTTATGGGCCAGTTTTCAGGTGTAATTAAGTGTATAAAGGAGCGGTCAGCTAATATGGTCATAGTATTAAAGGCTTAACTGTCTATAAAAGGTCTAAAAGTAATTAGAAATGTCTCTAAGGTCTCCTATTCCTAAGCATCTAAGTTAAAGTCAATTATAAGGGCTTCTATTAACTCATTAGGGGGCTCCTCTACTTCCTCTCCTTTATATTCTAAAATGAACTAGTTAATCTAGTTATTAAGTCTCTTCCTAGACTTGTTACATTCTTCCTAGGTATACCTTATAGACTAATATCCTTTCTTGCCGCACATAAAGCACTTCTAACTGGTTTGTCTACGGGGGTATGTTTTCATACAGGGGTTGCTGCGGGGGTTATAGGTAGGACTTAGTCAGTATAGGTGCTGCTAGCAGTAGCGGCGGTCCATAAAGTAGACGTCTAAGTTTATTTACGGATATTAAATATCCATAGCAAAGGCTTAAGTGCTGCTTAGTAGGTTTAAGACTTTATATATTACAATAGAGGAGCGTAGATCATTAATAAGGCCAGCTAAGGTATCTATAGGCTTATAGTAGGCATACTTATAGGGCTCTACTTCCTAGCAAGCCATAATAAGTTTGTTGTGCAGGAAGTCATCTATTTAAAGCTTAGTATTAAGGCCGTGCTGTAGGTACCAGAGGTCTTTAATAAGGATCTACAGACACTCTATAGTTGATTTTTCAGTGTTCTTGTCAATTACAGTCCATAGCTTAGTTGCATTCCATTAGGTAAGAATATCACGCTTATATTCCGGTCCTTTAAAGTAGTTACGTATAGCTTTACATAGCTTATCAAAGGGAACACCAAGGGGGTTGCTCTTAAGGTTGGTGTAGTAGTAGTTAAGTGCTAGGCCGCACAGCATAGTAGAGTAGGCTTGGCTAAACTCCTATTTAGGAATATCGGCCTTTTAACAGAGGTCCGTAAAGATAGTTAGTTTAAAGTCAAAGTTATCGTTTTCACCACTATACTTAGATTCGTCGGTATAGAGCTTAGCTAGGTTAGCTAACTCCTTGCCATAGGTCTTCGCTTGGGTAGGTTACAGATTTATAACTTAGACAGGTTACAGATCTGTAACTTAGGCAGGTTGCGGATCTATGACTTAGGCAGTAGCGGAAGGGTTTTAGCCCATATTTTAGTTTACAGGGGTATTGCAGTCTGTAACTTGGGTACTAGGTATACTCTAGCCAGTAAGGTTAATTCCAAAACTGCTTAGGTTTATAGGACGAATTTAGTTAAAAGGGTTAGGTATAAGGCCAGCAATTATATTAAGTTTGGAAGAAGCAAAGAGTTCCTTAGTAGTATTATACTTGTCTAGGATTTCTTCCTTAGTCCATTCCATTCAGTCCTCCTTATATATTGTATTGTACAAGGACCGTGTAATAGTGACCTATTTATTCCTTTTAACCCATACGCCTTAGTTACGTAAAAGGGTCCGTAGGTTACAAATAGTAGTAGGGTTACATTCCTTAAAGATAGCTTCCGTAAAGTCCACAAAGTCTTCCTAGTATTGCTCCCATAGGTCGACGTTTATAAGCTTAAAGTATTCATACTTAAGGATTTTAAATTTAATATAGTTATTAACGTTATCTATAGACGTAACGTTAACTCCTTATCTTTACTTCTTTTAACCTTTATTAACCTGCTTACTAATATCTGCCATACTATATAGTATAGTGTGGTGCATAGCAGGTGGAAGAGGTCTTATAAGGGTCCGTAAAATCGGTTAACAGGCCCATAACGGTTTGTAGAAGGGTAAGGGGGTCTCTATAGGGTCTTAACAGGTCCATAGTAGTTCACAGGAGGGTAAGAGGTCTCCATAACAGTCCGTAAAAGTAATTAACAGGTCCGTAACAGTTCATAAAAGGGTAAGAGGTCTCTATAAGGGGTTAGAGAGGAGGCCGGGGTATTTTAATAGGGTGTAGTGGTTGCGTTCTTAGTATAATCGTGTTCTTAATATGGTCACGTTAACTACTGGTATAGTAGTCAATATCTCTAATTAAGGTGGAGCGTAAACGTCTTCCAAAACCAGGGTAGATTCAAGGTAATTCTAGGTAAGGTAGAGCGTCAAACGTCTTCCAAATCTAGAGTACTTTAATTCTCTTTAACTAAAATAGGGGCTTGCAAGGTGGAGCATTGGATGTCTTCTAAGCAAGTGCGTATCTCCTAATCTATACGCACTTACTAATCAGTGTTGGTACCAATTTAATGGTATAAGTAAGTCATGTCTAGGGGCACGAAATACGTATAGTATCATATGCTCATTTAGACGGTGGTGACTGTCAATTCTATTAAGGTAGACTACGTGGTCTATATACTAACGCACCTCCCCCCTAATTAGTCAGTGCTTCAGGGGTGCACCAGACGCGTAAGCGGGTGGTTGGTGCACCAAACGCGTAAACGCGTACTCGGCGTACCAAACGCGTAGGCACGCGGTTGGTACGACAGGTGCTATAATTATACAGTTACCTTTTTCAACGAAATTGTTAAAGCCACCTAAGTAAGGTCTAGGGCTGCATAGAAGTCTCCGCTATATTATGCACGCCGCCACCAAATGCACGGTTTAACCCTACTAAAATATATCAAAACACACCTTTTTAAAAAGTCTATAACTCAATAATTATAAAAGATATTAATATAAAATTTTAAATATAGGTTATCAAATGGTACCTTTGTTATTTTATAAAATAAAATATATAAAATTATAATATATATATTTCAAAAACTAGGTTCAAAATTTTTTAATTTTAATTTTAACTATAACTTTTGATAATAATTATATGCTGCCTATTATTAAACTAAATTATTTTATTTTATATACATATTAGGTAAGCAAAAGATTTTATAATATTTTAAGCTTTATAATTGTATAATTAAATTATTTTTATTAACATTTAATGAAAAATATATATTTGTATATTGAAATTATAAATAATGCTTTTATATTACAAACTATATATTTAATACAAATTATTATAATTATAATGTGTAATAAAAACTATTTCTATTTTATTTTTGTATTACCTATAGCTGTTTTATAATTTTATATAATTTTTTAAAAAAATTTCTTATTAAATTATTATTTTATTATAAATAATATAAATATTTATAATTTTTTTTAAAATTAACTTAACATAATTTAATATAATTATTTTTACCGATTTATTAATTTATTAATATAAAAGTTAAATAATTTAATAATTTGATAAATATAAAGTTTTTTTTAAAAGTTTTTTTTAATAAAAGGCCATATATTTGAATATACTATATTTAAATTTCAGATTATTTTATTAAAAGGGTAATATTTAAATATAATAGTGTGCATTATATGGCAACGTGCATAATCTAGCGGAGACTTCTATAGGCTTAGGGTTTGTTCGGTTGCAAAAATGTCAGATTAAATATAAACTGAAAGTCCGGCAGAAAGAACGCGTTCCTTCCCGATTTGACACGCATCTATAGCTCTACGGTTGCACGGACGTGTGCGAATATAAAGCCTCTATATTGAACTGGAATCTGTAACGGGAGCTTAAAGGCTCCATATTAATATAACGCCAAGAGCTCCGTTATAGAAGCCGTATACGGTAAAGTTGCTAATATTTTAGCGTGCTATTCTGGCGTTTTGCGAGCGGTGAGAGGAACATTAAAATTTTAAGGCTGTGCAGACAAAATCACTCCGAATCAACAGATTATGAACTGAATATAAGGCCTCCATATTGCAACCGAACAACCCCTTAAAAAAATTGTAAGAACCAGCTCTACAATCGATTAACTTTTGGGCCTTATATAAACACCCGTTGCGACGTCTATTGCGACGTCCGTTGCGACGTCCGTTGCGACATCCGTTACCTAAATTTATATGGGGATATATATAATATTTAACAAAGTTAATAAAACCAACCACGTAAGGTCTAGGGCTGCATATAGGCCTAAAACAATCGCAAGAACTAGCTCTATAATTGATTAACTTTTGCGCTTTATTGACCGAGTTTACGAGGTCTATACTTACGGATCTAGATTTTAAACTTTGCCAAGCCAACTTCTAATTGGTCTAAAAAAAAGTTGCGGGCGGTATCTACTTGTAGAATATACGTAACGAACATCAAAATATTGGAACATTAAAATACCTTTTAGTTGACATCTTTGTTGACATCTATTAATACTACTATACGCGTCTTAGCTATGGCAGAGCCTGCTTTAATTAGGTATAGTAAGTGCTGTTTAATACAACCCCGTGTTAATTTTATTAAGAACGGCCCATCTACTAAGCTTTTAAAGCTATGTCAATTATGTCGGTTAAAGGCGCGTTTCCCCTATATATTACCTCTACTTCTGCTTACTTCTCTAGGCCTCTAAATACAGTTTAAATAAGTGGAAAGCTCTTATGGAGCTAGGTTCTATTACTAAGACTTATCCTGCAAAGCGCCAGCTAAATACTCCACCTAGAAATGGTGCTGAGAACGCCTTTTTACCTCGCGGCTAGAACAGTTAAGATACCCCTAAAATTGCTTAGCGACGGAGGGCAATTATAGTAATATAATGGGAGCACCGCTTTCTGAATTGGTAGGGTGAAGCTTACTTGTAGACTCCTCCACTATATATATTAGATAAGGCTCTAATACCTTCTCTAACGGCAATATTTACCCCAGCGTTAATACCACCTGTTTTGGGGCAAGCTCTAACTACGGCTATACCACCTGTTTCGGCTGTCAATTGGGAGCAAATTAAGAAGTTTAGGAGTGCGCTATAAGCTAAACGTATGGAGACGTGCAGGCGTTGTAAGGAGTAGTGGTTTTAAATGGGCCTAGCTACGGAGGGTAACGATATTAGTGTATGTAAAGCCTGCATTAGGGACGCTAATAGCCTTAAGGATCTAGCCCTTCCTTCCCTGTTTAGTAAAGGCAATAAGCTTGATCTGGGGCCCGTTCCTAGCTTCCTACCTATACTTACTGCGGTGGAGGAGCTTCTGATTGCGCGTGTATACGTTTATCTGCAAGTTATGCGTATACGCGGCCAGCAATATCGCTATACTGGCCACGTTTGCTACTTTGGCCAGAACACACTAAAGACTTGGAGGCAGCTACCACGGCTACCTTCTGAACTTGATATACTGGTCGTAAGGCCTGCGGCAGTAGAGGGTGGCGAATACCTAAGTTGACGGTTTACTAAGTGGTATACTATAAGGCGCTCTGCTATAGTATATTGGCTTTCCTTTCTAAAGATCAATTATCCGGATTACCGCGACGTTAAAATATATAGTAACTAGCTTACCAGCTTACCCAAAAATAGTTCTATATTAGATTAGCTACCTTTTATTAATAAGTTGGATTCTAATTCTAGTACCCTAAGAGCTTACCCCCCTCCTAGACCGCAGGCTATATTTGCTCCTATAGGCAATTATACTTCTGCTATTAATCATCTACCTATTAAGCTTGGCAATAATATATAGGATGGCGAATTTGATAATAATATACTGGATACTTTGGTTCCTAATCTAGCGCCTAATCTTAGTAAATTGGAGCTTCTAAGTTACGAGGTTTAATATCAGCAAGGCCTATAGGCGGGCCTAGAAATCCCTACTATATAGTAGATACCTCTCTCTAAGCGATTAGCCAATTATATTATGCGCGGCGCCTTTCCTACATTATTCCCTTATGGCAAGGCTGATTTTGATATACCATAAAGACGTACGGTTACCCTGGCTGCGTACGCCAAGCATATGCTTAAGTATTAGAACGGTCGATTTGGCCGCTACCCCTTATTTCGCTACTATCTGTTTAATTAGATTATGAGAGAGCAAGCCCTTAAAGCTACTAGCTTCCTTTGCAGTCGATCTATTAAAAGTGGCCTGTCTCTAAATAAGCTTAGTAATCTTATTAGTAGTAGTAGGGGTGACCAAATTCTAAATAGGATTATACAGCATATACAAAAGCTTAAGGGCACTAGGCCTTACTGGAGACAGAAGAGAAATGAGCTTATAGCTTATGCTGAAAATATTAAGAACGGGTCTCTATTCTTTACGCTTAGCGCTGCTGATTTATATTAGTATAATCTACAGTCTTATATACCTCAATTTAATGAATATAAGGCTGCTAATAAGGCCTGGCGCCGTTAGATTGCATCTCGAAATCTTAATAAAAATCCTTATATTGCTGCTTACTGGCTGCATCGCTGCTTTGACCTGTTTAAGAAGCACGTGCTTATAGATCTATTTAATAGCACTAACTTTTGGTTCCGGTTTAAGTGGTAGGTATAAGGTAGTGGTTATATATACGGTTTCTTATAGTATTTAACGGCTCTAAAGCTAGATACGTTAACTAGTAAATTAAGGAAGGTATTTACTAAGTACTGGGCTACTCTTATATCTGCATTAAATCCTAATTAATCTAGGCCTCCTAATCTTTGACATTCTTTAGCTCTTAGCTATAAAGAACAGCTTAATAGTAGTGAGCTACTTACTGCTTACCTTAATCAATTTTAACGCTACCGCAGTTATACTAAATCCTACTACTTAAGGTTAAAGAAAGGCTCTGCTAGAGTAAAGGGGTGCCGCTTTTACTTTCCACGCTCTCTCTGCAATAAGGCTGCTGTATTAAAGAATCAAAATCCACATCACTAGACATTCTGTCCGCAGCGTAACAATAAGCTTCTTAATGGTTATAATGCAGCTATAATATTAGCGTGGATGGCTAATATTAATACTTCGCCAGCTATAAGTATATTAGTAATAGTTAACTATATAGGCAAATATTACAGCAAGGAGGAGAAGAAGTTAACTTCCTACTAGGAGTTACTCTAATTAGTATAGCCACACGCTAACAGTCTTTATGCCTTCGGCTTAGTAGTAGCCAAATTTATAAACAAGCTTATTGCTAAACGCGATTAGTTGGCGTAGGAAGTATACTATCTACTTTTTAATATTCCCCTTTATGAAGGCTCTAGGAATGTAGTAACTTTAGATTGTTAATAGAAAGACGATTAAAGCGCTATATATAAGCTTAAGAACGGGTAACTAGAGGAGCGCGGACTATCTACTTATAAGAAATATAAACGCCGCCTAGATAAGGCAAAGGACGTTACTTTTCTTAATTTTTTACTCTATTTTAATTACACTAATTACAAGCGTCGGCCAAGAGTAAGGCCTTAAGTTATATTATACTTTCCGCGCTATAAAGGCGATCCTTTCTATCCGCAGTATCCTAAGTTTTGTTATATAAAGCTCCTTCTTTATTACCCGTAGAGGGAGTATAAAGAAGTAGCTACTTATACTAATAAATTCGGGGCCCTAGATTACGTGGCTTTCTATTAGGCTTATATTATATCTTATTAGCACCCACTCAACTACTTTTATAATTGGGTACTAGAGGAAGCTTGCAAGGCTACTACTAATATTAATAAGTTTAATAACGATTTCATAAATAATCTAGAGCTATATTAGTCCTTTAAGATGCTATATGCCCGTATTTAAAACACTGATATAGTTAAAGTCGAGGACCCTAATAAGCTTAGTAATAGGGAGCTTAATTATAACTATAATTAGGGTAGGCATTGGGGTACATACCCACAGCTTAATAAGAGGACTTATTGGCAGGATATATAATTACAGCCTCTACCGCGGAGCTACCTACCACAAACAGCAACTCCGTCCTCCCTATAACCGGCCCAGCGTTATATTTATGATGTCATAGTTAGTCACTATAGGCAGATCCAAATAGGCCTTAGTCCCCCCCCACTGTGGGTTAATATTAATGGAGAGGCAGAAACTGGTAAATTATATCTTATTGCAGTTCTGTCTGCCACGCTCTATAATATGGCAATATCTAATAGTAAGCTGTTACTATTAGTTCAAGCCGCCCCTACTAGAGTAGCTGCCTTTAATATTAACGGCAGAACTATATACGAACTATTAAGGTTGCTGGTAAACCGTCCCTTTAAGGAATTGCCTATTGCCAGTCTTACGCCTTTATAATAGGCTTTTAAGGATATTTACTACCTCATCCTTGACAAAAAATCAATGATTAGGCAAGTATATCTAGCTTAAATTGATTATTGCCTCTATTAGATCTATCCTACGCGTAATAACAATTACTTTAAAGGCTTAAACGTCTTACTAGTGGGCGATTTCTATTAACTGTCCCCTGTATGTTAGACGGCCTTATACAGCAGTCTATCTACTCGCCTGTTGGAGCTTATTAGCCGTAAAAAGGAAGCCTATAAGGCAATTAACTAAACTGCTGTCCTTAATTAAGTTATATAGTAGGGCGGTAATAACGCTAAGAGTTCTATATTTAGGACTGCCCTTGCTAAGCTACATATTAATTCTATAAGTAATTTGACTTAGAAGCTTCTTTTAACTAGATATTAGCAGGGCTTATCCATTAACGAGGTTATAAGCTTTAACGACGTAATCTAGCTCTATAACACACGCGTAACTGTGGATAAGTATAATACTATCTAGCTTCGCGACCTTTTACGGCCGGTAGTGGTTATTAAGTTAGTAGACACTAGTGTAGGTGCACAAAAGGTTACTTCTAATTAGTATAAGACTGTACAGAATTTAACCCTATATATTGGCGCCAAAGTTATGCTAATATAGAATATCTGGATTGAACTAGGCTTAGTAAATAGCACTACTAGTACAGTTAAAGATGTTATATAGAAGGAGCACGCTGACGTTAAAAGGGATCAGCCCCAGGCACTACTAATTATAGTAGATGGTTATAATGGACCTGCCCTATTTACTTAGCAGGACAGAAGAAAGGTCGTCCCTATCTTTTCCATACTTTATAAGTGGGAGGGTGCAAGAGGCTCTTGCTTATAGCGTCAATTTCCAGTCACTCTGGCTTTTACTCTTACTGTGTATAAAAGCCAGGGCCTAACTCTTAACCGGGTGGTTCTAGATATTAAGGAAAAGGATAAAACAGCTAGGCTAACTTATATAGCAATCTCACAAGTTAAAAAGCTTTTGGGGCTTATGTTTAAACGTGGATTTAATAAGAAACGATTTCAGTTATCTACAAGCAAGGCTAAGGAGGCATAATAGGAAGATTTTATACGGAGGCAGTAGCAACTACTCGCAAATGACTTTTCCTAAATAGGAAATTATGTACTGGCTTAGAGGTAAGTGGAGAATGTGGCATTTATCTTAGTTTCCTAACTTTTAAACAGCTTAACTATAAAGTCTAATTTATCTAAATTTCAACCCCCCTATCCGTCCTACCTTCTTATCGCCTCCGGAGCTGTTAGATATACATATAATGGTATACAGGGAGAATTGGCAGTATTGCCAGATCAATATTGCTGCTGTCTATAGCGTTAATCGATTTTTGGAAATTTTTAGATTTTTCTTAGGGCGGAAATGTTGCTTATATAATAAATTACATGACCTCTAAGAATGTATATTACTTCTAAATTAACCCCACTTAGTTACTGCAGTAGACCCTCTTAATAAGATATAATGCCACCTAGCAGTGACTAAGGCGCCTTAACCTTACTACTACTCCTTTCGCAGGCCTCCTCCCGTCTATAAATAATCCCTCTTCTATACCTACTCTTCCTTCCTTATAGGGAGCTAGAGGTGCTTTAATACGCCTCCTTAGTCTCTACTAAGGGATCTATTGGTTAACGTGGCGATATAGACAGCATCGGACAAGAAGACAACGGGTAAGAGAGAAGATAGAAAGGACGGAGGAGCCTCTAGTAGGTATTAGTTAAGCAACGTTAATAGCTATATTATAGCCGCCTAATCTCCTATGCTTATAGGCCTCCTCCCATCTATAAATACTCCCTCCTTTATACCTTCCTCTCTTCTTTTCTTCTTCCTTATAGGAGCTGGAGGTGCTCTAATACCCCTCCCTAGTCTCTACTAAGGGATCTATTAGTTAATGTGGCGATATAGATAGCATCGGATAAGGAGATAACGGGTAAGAGAGAAGATAGAAAGGACAGAGGAGCCTCTAGTAGGTATTAGTTAAGCAACGTTAATAGCTATATTATGGCTGCCTAATCTCCTATACTTGCAGGCCTCCTCCCGTCTATAAATACTCCCTCCTCTATACCTTCCTCTTTTCTTTTCTTCTTCCTTACAGGAGCTGGAGGTGCTCTAATACCCCTCCCTAGTCTCCACTAAGGGATCTATTAGTTGACGTGGCAATATAGACAGCATCGGACGAGGAAATAACGGGTAAGAAAGAAGACAGGAGAAGACTCTAGTAAGATGCTGACGCTCTACCCCTAGGAAGACTTCTAATTTTCCTTACCCAAAAATTGCGTTATATAATGACATTCGGGAACGCAAATATATGCCCCCTCCTATACCCATACCACTGCTAAATATTTTAGATTTCGCACTTGGAGCTGCTTATAATAAGTGTTCCTAGAAGATCTGCTAATTTAGTGTTCTAAAATCGGACGTTATTAACGTTTTATATAGGGGTCGTTAATTAAGCTCCCAAGATACGATTTTTAAAGTTTAATACTATACCAATATCACGACTTTCTTGTAGTGGCCGAGCCACCCCTAATCTCCTCCCTTCCCTCCCTTCCCTTCCCTCCCTCTCTTCCCCTTCCTCTCATTGCTCGGCACTAAGCCATTGCGTTGTCGTACGATCGCGTTGTCGTGTTAAGGTAGTAGACAGCCATGCGGCGATTTGGTTATTAGGCGATCAAAAATATTTAGTATATAAAGCTTTAAATCGGAATTACAATCAACTGCTTTATTACATCCTACGTAGAGGGCTCTGTATTAAAGCTCTGTTGTCTAAATATATACTAGATTCGTGACCAATATAATCTTAATTACTAGCTATAAAAGCTCTATTAAACGCCCCTAAGCTAAAAGCCTCAAAGCTAATAGCTTCTGGATTAAAAGCTTCTAAATTAAGGCTCCACATCGAAGCTCTAAAT
>Ga0307507_10002298_pt1 | contig 40710 bp, 11 predicted proteins | sample 7_EM_MG_FD_207223 | JGI IMG/M metagenome (GOLD analysis project Ga0307507, IMG submission 207223) | Populus trichocarpa ectomycorrhiza microbial communities from riparian zone in the Pacific Northwest, United States - 7_EM | ecosystem: Host-associated > Plants > Roots > Unclassified | place...
ATCTTCTCGCGCTTAGTTATCTTCTTGCTTAGTATTTCTTGCATCTTCCTAGCTAGATAAGCTTTGCACGTGCTCTTACTAACTAGTACTGCTCTCTTCTTAAGCTTTATGCCTAGTAAGGAGTGCTATAGCTTAAATAGGTCACTATAATTTATATGTCTAGTTTGGCGGTGCTATAGCTTAGCATCTGTTTCACTGACATTTAGTTATAAATCGTGTGCTTCTGCTATCGCATTAAATGCTTCCTGATACTCTTATAGCATATAGAGGTTGTTCCTTATAGTGGCCTTAAATGTCGCACCTAATTTATGCTTGCCAGTAGCTTAATCGTCTGGGTTAAATGTAATTGAGTAGCCTTCCTAAGTGAGAGTTCTTACTAAGATTAGCTTAATTAACTTAAACGAAGGTATAAGCCAGACATCTTTTAGCTTTAGGGTACTGATTTAAACTTGACTATAGCCTATAGCAGGGACAACGGTCCTATTTGCAGTATGGACCTATTATGGCGTATTCCATCTCTTTAAGTATATTAGGTCTAATTGGTTACTAGTAAAGTGCTTAGTTGCTCCTAAGTTAAGAGCCCAAGCTAGAGACATTATTATAAGCATAGCACGTTTAGGGTTAGGGTTAAGGTAGATTAAATCGCTGTTAAATTCTTTTTTAGCTATTACTACATTCCCTGCTTCCTTTGCCTTAGGAGTACCTTAATCTATCTTCCTGGCATTATTGAATTGGAATTGCTTAAGTAGGGGATAGTCTTTCTAGTAGTGACCTTTCTAATAGTATACTCTGCACTTGTCTCTTTCTAGTCGTCTTAGCTCTTTGCTCACTTAAGACAATAAGCTATAGCAATAACGTAATAAGGAATGATTGAATCTACCAGCACGGCCTCTGCCCCTTGTTTAACCTTAACCTTAGTTTCCCCTTCTCCCCCTAGGTTTGTCTTTCCTCTTATATACAAGTATTGCATTTTGTACTTGTGTAGGGAGAGTAGTCTCTTGCTCCTAAAGAAGGGTAATGCAGCTCTTAAGGTCTTATTTGTCTTGTAGATACTAGGTCTTCGCATTCTACCACATAACATTGCTTAGGAGGGCCAAGAGAAGCTGCTCTTTAATATCGTTGTTGGTAAGTGCTTAAGGCGTTAAGGCTAGATTGATCTTAAATTGATTAAGTATTTAGAGGAACTTGACAATTTGCATCTTTATAGGGTTGAATGTAGTGCTGTAGAACTCTCTGCGGAGTCTAGAGATGTAGACCTTATTATTGGCCTTATTAAACTTCTTCATTCCTTCCCACATTCCTTAAATATTGTATACCTTTATTATCGCACACATCTCTTCCTAACGGTCGTCTCCTATTAAATTATAGATGATCTTATTTACTTCCCCTCATCTTCTTCTTCCGTTAGCTAAATTGACTTGATTTGGGTCCTCTGCACCAGTAACAAAATCCCAGCCCTCTAACATAATTAGGGCTGCCTTGCAGGTACGCTCCTAGTCTGTAAAGTTATCTCCATTAAAAATAACGATTTTACTGGCCTTGTGATTGTATATAGGTGTTGTTGAGGTTAAGGTAGAGAAGGTCATTTTTGGGGTCAATTTTCGAGTTAGGAGAGGTGTTGCTACCCGGGCTTATAACCTGTTGGAATTACAAGGTTATAAGGTCACAGCGGAGGTGTCTTAAGGGTCTATTTAATAATAGAGATGACGCAGATAATGAATATTGATTAATTCGTGATGCAGTAGATGCGGTTGATTTCTATATAGATTGCATACAGAGCTTGACCTCGCAATGTGTCCAGAGCTTAGTCAGCACCTCATCGCTAATTTCTGACACGCTGGGGCGCGTCACCTAGTTAGGGGTTCGCTTAGGACTTGGCATATGTATATAGACGTGGCCTCACCACCTTCTCTTGCTCCTTAGCTTAATATCTTTATAATACAGCATTCGTTCGCTTCATCTTGGAAGCATTTGTTTAAGTCTTCATTAAGACATTTGTTTAATGGTTCGAGCCGTTATAAATATATTGCTAGTATAGATAAATAATTACGCTTTACTTTACCATCTCTTTTATTATCTCGTCCTTTATTACGTATTCCTTTATCTTTCCCTCTACCATTTATTCCTTCCTTATTTTCTCTATAGCAGATTACTCTGCTTCTTATACTATATAGATACTAGATTACTTTATCTGCCGCTTAATAGTGCTCTTAGCTTGGGTTTTAATTAAATCTTACTAGCTATAATACTGCAAAGGCAATATTTAGACGCGTTATAGTGGCTATATAGAGTACTAAACCTATTTTTCTCTAATATAGCATTATAGAAGCTAGTAGGGATATAGAACGGACAAATAGGTCTATATTAGGGACGGACACGTCAGATAGATTATTTGGTAATTAATAGGGAGGAGTTCTAATTCTGCCATAGAAGTATTTAGAAGACACTCTTTAAGATCTATCTTATACTAGTTAGCTATCTTCTTAATATAGGCTTCCTGGGATAGCTATAGGAGCCTTTAGCTATAATTATATAGCATATAGATTCCTAGGAACCATTTTAGCTCTCTAAGGGTATTTATCTGGTATTCCTTGCTTAGCTCCTTAATCGCTTCTTAAGCTTTCTTCTTATCTATCTTTTGGTAGTAGAAGACAATATTATTAACGTAAAAGAAGATAACTATTCCTCCTTTTAGTATAACGTACGGCTCCTAGGGAACCTCTTTAAAACCTAATTCGTTTAATTAGCTTATAATATTCTTTTACTATAATAAAGGGGATTGTTATAGTCTGTAAAGAGCTTTTCTTAGGCATAGCACTTTATCTATATTTCCTTTATTAAACTTTAGCGGTAGCTTTATATAGATAACTTTGTTAAGATCGCAATAGATAAACGCGTTAACTATATCTATCTATATTATTTCTAGGTTGAATTTTGCGGTAATTGCCGTAAGGGTTTAAAAGGTCATACTTGCCAATATAACAGCTCTTATAGGGCCTATTAATTTCCGTATACTATTAGGCGTTCCTTGGATTTCTAGAGGAATGCGTGCTTATCCGTCTTATAGACAAACATCTATATTAAGCTAAGGATCTGCTATCCCTTTACATGCTTTTTATCTATTTCTTAAAATAACCTTATTTAATAATGGGATTAGAGGTGGGCTTATTAAGCCTCTTAGAACTAATCTTAAAGAGGATATATATTAAGGTCCTAGATTAACTAAGGTAGAGGAGATAAGTTCTTCCTATATAATCTAATATTACGTATTCTACCTAATTTTAGCTTACTATTGTTAAGTTAACTATTAAGGTTAAACTTCCTTCCTGCTAAGAAGGCGCTATAATAGGCTAAAGTAATCCTTTTAGTAATAAAGTCTTTAACTAAGTTATTAGACACCTCCTAAGTGTTAAACCTATCTCCTACTTGGTTAATAATGTCCTAATTGGTATCTTATATACCTGACTTTGTAGGATACTTAACATAAAAGGTATATGGAGATTCTTTATCTTCTTTTATTGGAGGTGGCGTATAATACGCATTTTTAAAAGCTCTTATAAGCTTAAGATCTGCTAACTTATTAAAGGTTTAAACTAGCTTATTATTAATATTGTTGTCTTCCTCTTAGATTAACGGTTTAAATACTTTTTTATTGTCTTCTAGAAGAACCTTATTCTTAGTTAGGGTATTAGGGAGTTAAATCTTCTTAATTAGCGTGTTTAATTTAGCATATAAGTACTTTAAGATGTCTATTTACTTACCATTAAAGATAACGTCCCTAATAGACATAACGATATCTTTATATAGGATCCAGATCCTATAGATATTAGTAAATTTATAGCTAATAAGGTAGCTAATATAAGCTTATAGATCTAGCTTACTTAGCCTTTTCTTCTTTAGCTAGGCATCTGTTATTATCGCGTACGCCCTATAGCCGTAGGCTTTTAGGTACGCTAGTTGCGGTTTTTTTTAATTTTTTATTAGCTAGGAAAGTATAAAACCTCTTATATAGTAATTTTTATCTATTACTTTTCCGTAGCATTTAATCTTAAAGGTAGACTATATAGTTGACTATCTCGTCCTATAGATTATATAATAGATTGGCAGCAATTCTTATTACTCGTGCTTTCTTAATAATTATACCCCTTAAGTGTTTAGCAGTACCGTTTTAAGCTTAGGTATATAGCGCCAAAGGTTTAAATATAATCCCTTAGGTCTATAGCTATTTAAGGGTTCTTCTTTTACCTAGCTCGCTATCTAATCTAATAGTATTAACTTTAAGGTTATACCTAAGATAAATCTATAGGATAAAATCCTTAAGCACTTATAGTGTCTCCTTCTCCTCGCTATGCGTTATTATAAAATATGGAAAGGATCTTTCTAAGAAGGTATTATAGATAAGTATAAATCGCATAAATCTAGTATATGCTTTTTTAAGGTTAGTCTAGTTAATATAGAGGTTAAGATAGGGTTTATTAATATTCTAATTTAAGAACCTTTATAAGACCTAACGCTTAATCTTAGTAAGATGTTAATATTAATATCCTGTTATTTTAGGGCCTTAAAGCTTAACTTCTAGGGTGTTAATACCTAAATAATAAGGCTTATAGGTCCTGGATAACCTAGACGCAAATACTATAGTTATATATTACCTTTTACATCTAGACAAATGTCTTTTAATAATACTCTACGCTTCCGTTAGCGGCGTAGTAGTTAGTTTATATTAAACGCTAATAGACTTCCTAGTTAGATATATTTGATAGTCTATTATCTATAACGTTCTTCTATTTAATATAGGATTGTATTATCCTTCTAAACTAGAAATTTGTTATCTTCTTTATTGTCCTAGTAGTACCCTTATTTTTAAAGTAGATAGAACAACACTAGATTTATATTAAAGTCTATATAAAAGGCAACATCCTTAAGACGTAGGGTTCCCTTACTCTTATCTAGTTTTGTAACTTAGATAGTAATATTGCCGTAGTCTAGTATAGGCACTTCTAAGCTGTTGGTAATAATATATTATTATTATTATTTATTGCTTAACGTCCGATTCGGATCCCTATTAGGCCCACGCGGACTACTCCTTATTTATATATAGGGAGAAAACTCTATTTAAGAAAACCCCGTAATCCATCTCCCCGCCTTTTAGGACTTGCCTACTTAGCGCCTACGAGTTACCGGTAGTACTCTACTACCTTACTTTTTGACCTCCTTAGGAACCACTGCTGCCGTAACAAGCCTACGGACGCGCTAGTATCGCAAACTTTACTCTACTACTATAGAGTTATTGGGGGCGCCTATTGCTCGCCCCTTTACCCTCTATTACTATTTCCTTTGCAACCTAGAACTGGTCTAGTACATTTTAGCTAATAAGCCACAAGGTAACCGCCTTAAGGCCTTTTTATATTAAGAGTAGTGTATTATAGTTCTCTATACTAGCTGTTACGGACAGCTTAAGTACGATGTTACGACTACTTAGGGAGGAGTCGGCGGAAGCTAGTTGGTTGATACAGGCACGGTCTAGGATAGATCCGGTGGAACCATGTAACGAGGAATGGTAGCCAAGGTCACGTAATGTGATCTATATAATCTGTGTAATCTGTGTAATCTGTGGGACGGAGTAGTCAGAGCACACGTACCTCACGTAGCGAAGGGATTTCTTAGGCGTACGGTTGTGTATTTAAAGGACCACAGTCCCTACCCAGATAGTTCTCTCTTTATAGTGAATCTCAGAATACAATTAGAGTTAATTTATTGGGCAACTACTCCACCAGTTGTTATTTGTTACTGTTATATTATTAACTTCTTATTTACCTATACATCTAGCCTATTAATAAGTCCACAGTAGTACCTACTACAAGGCTCCGTTATATATTTACTATCTAGTTACGGTATTAATAAAGTCGAACAATATGCCACCAAAAGCACTAATCACGACGCCATTAACGGCAGCAACGACCTTAGGATTAGGGGGAGACACTAGTATGGCAGATACTAACTCACAGTTAATTACAAGAGGCCAGTTATAGGAAATGGTTAACCAATTATTAGATAATAATAGGATACTTAAGGAACATATTAATGGAATTGGAGCAGTAAAGGTTAAGTTACCATTAATTAAACGGTTCTTAGGAGAAAGGTTAAAACTTAAGGGATTTCTTACGTAAATGCACTTTAAGGTTATATAAGAGGGAGTAAAGTTGGCAATACCTATGGACTAAGTAGCGTACACAGGATTGTTCTTAACAGGAAGAGCACTTAAATAGTTTAAACCTTACCTTACCGAAATACAGACTAACGAAATGTCAACTGCTAACTAAGAAGTACGGTATATGTTTGCTAATTGGGATGGGTTCGCGGAAAGGTTAATATAGATATTTAGTAATCTAGAGGCATTAACTATAGCGGAACAAAAATTTCAGAACCTAGTACAACGCACTTTAATAATTAAGTATACAACATAGTTTTAAATACTTGCAATATAGGTTAAGTGGAATAACAAGGCGCTTATGGTATAGTACAAACAGGGACTTAAGGCTAAAGTCCAGGACGCAATTATCCTAATGGAAAATGCGGACACTTTAAGAGAGTTAGTAGATTAGTTAATAAAGATTAATAATAGGATTTATTAAAGGGAACAAGCTAAGAAAGGGCAAGATAGAGTTCTATAGTTGTATAAGGCGTAGAGGACGCAATAATAGACATAAAGTTAAAAACTATAGAATGGCGTAGAGCTAATAGACCTAAGTGGTACTAAAGAATCTAAGAGATAGATAAAAAACTATAGAAACCTAGAGGTTAAAGATTAAGTAATTATAGGACCAAGGAGCAAAGGCCAAACCAGGGATCTTAGCAGCAGAAGACGTTTAGGCGGACTCTATAATAAGAAGAATGGTTTAAAGAAGGAGCTTGCATGAATTGCGGAAAAAAAGGTCACTATGCTAGAGACTGTAGAAGTAGTTAAAGTAACCATATAGTAAGAGGAACTGAGCAAGGCGAACTAGGACTGGTAACGAGAAGGTTACACGGAACACAGGAGTGTACAGTTAAACACTTCGCGTTTTGTTATAACAACGCATGCTGAATTTATAAGGACGCTAAGTATGGTGCAAGCTATTAGCTATAAGAGCCAGAGTTAAGAGGACTTAAAGGAACTAGAGAGTTAGATAAAGAATAAGATTAACTCTATAAGCTAGATTAAGATATTACAGCAATATACGGATAAAGATTAGCAACCATAACAATAAAGTTAGAGTACTTATTAATTAATAGCAATAAGGAAGAAAAAGAGGCTAACTAGGAGCGCTTAACCCTTGATAACGCAATAGAAGTAGAGACTGAGACCTCCATAGAACAAGGATCGATAACGGACATTATAACACTGTTGGATACGATATCCATCGCTTTATAAGAAGGAAGGAGTAATATCTAAAGATGATTAAACGGGTAAACGATTGCTAGTGCTAGCTTACCACTTGTAAAAGGTAAAAGGCTATAGGCTTAAGATTCTTACGAAAAGATAAGAGAGGCTTAAGATTTTTAAGATAAGATGAGACATACCTAAGATTCACCAGAGGTGATAAGGAAGGCTTAAACACCTATAACGGACGAAAACCGATGGAAAAGAGTAATAACTTAGTTTAAAGGCAAATAAATGAGTATAGGACGCAAGTTTAAGAACTACGAGTTTAGGGAATAAATAAGAATATTAATCCTAGGTAAACGCAGTGTTTAGCCTAAAGATTAAAAAGTTAATACTAAGATTAAGAAGTAAGACGACTTTGAGGATCTAGCTGTAAGACGTAGAAAATAAGAAACTGTAGATAAGTTTAGAGTAAGAATTATTATATAGCAAGAATAAAAACTAGACTAGAGATCTAGTGTATAAGGTTATATAAGGGACAGAGCACCTATACGAAGAATTATTAATAGGCCGAAAACAGGCACGCCTAGAGTAAAGTGGTTAAGCAAACTAGAACAAGAAGAGGATCTAGGGATTCCAACCAGGTTTAAAGAAAGATATACTAAAGGTTGTTATAATACAGTAATAATAAGGTACTTTCTAATAGACAAACCATATACACTAAACCAGCTGTATAGAAAGTGGTATAGGCAACGACACAATAATAAATAGGAAGATTTCTATATGTGGCTAGATAAAAAAAGTTGTCCAAGACTAACCTATTACGGAAAAACGCATAAGTCACATTAAAGGAGTATTAATTATAACGTTAAGGAACCTAGAAGAAGAATCTAGGGACTAGAAAAGTAAGCGATAAATCTTAGTACCTGTAGAAGAAAGACCAACAGTTAGGTTAGCTAGATAGAGGTTTAAACTTAAGGATAAAGACGAGTTAAGAGTTAACCTAAGTTACTTAGCGCATTATATACTATCGTGGATAGCTTATGTGGATAATATATACAACATATATAGGGCACTAAAAGATAAGAACCAGAAGTATCTAACCAGAATATATTAGGCATTGGATAAGAAAAAGTATAGAGACGCTAAGTATATATATAAATGGCACTTAGTAGAAGTATAGAGTTAAGGGGACCTAATACTTTAACTAGGAAAATTCCTTACGGAAGAATGCCTAGACGGATAATAGTGGTGGAATTGTTTAGAGAATAGTTGTCTATAGCATATAGAGAAAAAAAAGTGAACTAAGTATTGGCCTAAGGAGGACTAAGTACCAACGGGATCTAGTAGCTAGTAGTTAGGAAAAGGGGAGGTCTATAGGACTAGAGGGAACTAGTAGTAGAGTTTTAGACCCTTAAAGGAATTTAAGGATAATACCTAAACTTATAAGTCTGATGGCAAGATTAATAGTTTAAAGCGTTGGTAGACAGTAGAGTAATAAGAAACCATATATTACTAGCAGTAGTAGAAAGGATAGGGTTACTATATAGACAAAAGGAGCACCTATATCCACTTATAACAATTTTAGGAGATTATATAGCCTATAGAGGAGGTATTATTAATCTTAAAACAGGACCTATTTAGCTAACTATTAAAGGGAAACAAGTTACGATGTCTTTTAATATCCTACTGTTAGGGAAGGACGAGGCGATTTTAGGAATGCCTTAGTTATAGGAATACGATCTAAAGATTAATTAGATTACAGGTCAGGTTAATATTAGAGATACTTAATAACGTAAGATGCGATAATAAACCAAGTTGGTATGGTACTAAGTCGGAGCAACGTACAAAGAGACTAAGTGAGGCTTAAGTTATGTACTAAAGAGATACCACAAGTATAGAAAAAAGTTATAGTTACTAAAAAGTAAAAAACTGTTAAAATATACAGCATGGGACTATAAGATAGAATTGGAACTAGGAATAAGTTTAAAGTTCTTTCCAATCTACAAGCTTACTAAAATGGAGTTAGTAGCGCTTAAAGAGTTTGTCTAGGAGAACTTACAAAAGGGATATATTAGACTATCGCAGTTATTAGCGAGATATCTAGTATTGTTTATTCCTAAGAAAGACGGAAAACTTAGGATGTGTATAGACTATAGATAGTTAAATAGCATTACTAGAAAGGATAGGTATTCTTTACCCTTAATTAGCGAAATCTAAGATAGGATAGGTAATGCGTAAATCTTTATAAAAATATATCTAAGATAGGCGTACTATCAGATCAGAATTAAAGAAGGCGATAAATAGAAGGCAGCTTTTAGGTTAAAGGAAGGACTATATAAACCATCAGTTATACAATTTAGACTTATAAATGTACTAGCGACATTCTAGAAGCGAATTAATAGTGTATTAGGAGAACACCTTAATAAATTTGTTATGGTATATCTTAATAACATTATTATCTACTTAATGAGTGAGGAAGAACATGGAGAACACGTTAAATGGGTCTTAAAGAGACTACAAGAAGAGCAGATGCTAGTAGCAATTAAGAAATGCGAGTTCTTTATAAGGAAAACCGATTTTATAGAATTTATTATCAAACTAGGAAAAATTAGCATAGACCTAAAGAAAATTAAAGCTATAGTAAGTTAGCAAAAACCAGAGAACGTTATATAGTTAAGATTATTTCTAGGGTTTTATAACTACTACCAGAGGTTTATAGTATAGTAGTTAGTAAGTATTAAGCCGTTTACTTAATTAACAAAGAAAGAGGAACTATGGATATAGGGAAATAAGTAAAAGAAACTATTTAAGGAACTAAAAGAGTTGTTTACCTAGGAACCAATTCTTAGGATTTACTAACTAAAGCTAGATATAGTTGTGGAAATAGATGTATTAGACTTTGCACTAGGAGTATGCTTATTATAGAAATATTAGGACACATAGCATCCAGTAGCGTACTACAGTTAGAAGATAACACTATTAGAGTTAAACTATAACATCTACAACAAGGAGTTGCTAGGTATAGTAGCAGCACTTAAGAAGTGGAGAGCATTCTTATAAGGCATAGAGAAACCATTTATGGTTAAGATGGATTATAAGAACTTAATAGGGTTCCTAATAACTAAAGAACTAAACAGGAGATAAGTTAGATAGGCGGAAATGCTTATAGAATATTACTTCGAAATTCAGTATACTAAGGGTATAGACAATGCATGAGCAGATGCTCTAAGCAGAAAAGCTAAACTACTGTCACGGAACCCCACCGCAGGGGCCTCTATAGGAGAGCCCCGTGCTCTCGTGTACACCTCGCGTACAGCTTACGTCAGCTACGCGTAGGTATATCACCTCCTTACGCCCTCGACCCTTACGATCGATCGCGCAACGTCTTGTGGACTCCTCGAATACATACGTTTAGCTACCACTGTTCCGCGCCTCGTGACATTACGTTGCGCCTTTTTTTCTTACCACTGATACCTAGCCTACGATTAATTCTACGTCTCTATAATACTACAGGCGCTGCTAGAAGCAGCGTGTCTACGAGTAACCTTCGCACTATAATAGTAAGACGATATTCCTTACTAGCCACTATATTAAGCCCAAAGAGCAACCTAATACCCTGACCCAGCCTATGACGCCAATTAATCCCAGGAGAATTTAATTTATTAATCTTAGCCTTAACCCCTAAGGGCAAGCCTAGCGGCTTAAAAGAGTTACAACCACGAGTACCCCCGAGCACCCAGCACCACCTTAAAGATGATGAGAGTCAACTAGCCTAGCAGGATGGGTACACCCCTATTGGTATAGGTGGCTATAGCGACGACCTTAATAAGATAGACACCGGCGATGTCTTGTCCTTTATTAATTACATAGCCACGGAAAAGCAACTAGAAGGGCAGCTACCCATTAAGATCGAAATACGAGACGCCGAGATATTTATATAAATAGTAGCATAAGAACCTGACAAATACTACCACCTTTTACAGAACTACTACCTAAAGCTTATATAAGCTGAACTACGTGCTGCTTAAGACCATGATATTATCTAAGACTTATAAGCTAGTGAGGCACTTGCTAATAATACACGCTAAGAGACTAAAGATGACCTCCGTATATCTAAGCGCGACGTCCAACGATTAAAGAAAGCTGAGATTGTACTTATTACTAAGGTTACCGAGAAAGAGGGCATAATTAAATACCTATAGTCTCAGCTTAACGAGTATATCTATAATGATGCTGAGCATCTCCCTACTACGCACTACACTACTTAAGTCTCTACGCCTTCGGCAACCTTACCCACCTAACACTTAGCCGAAAGTTAGTGTCGAGCAGCTTTACCTAATAGGGATAACCCCTATATTAGCGACCGAACTTAAGCTATAATTGTGGGGTTTAATATACAATACCCTAATCCTCTAGTCTTTTAGGGAGACCGCAAGGAATATAGCTACTAGAAGATATAAATCTGGGAGAAACTAACCTAGAGCGCCTACCTTTTTCCTAGGGAGGATACCAAGATTGGTTATATTATTGGGCGTACAAAGGGTACCCTATTTAATAGACTTTTCGCCTAATAGGAGACTAATAGCCCCCGGAAGTAGTAGTTCTACTAGGAGGTCCTTAATAATCTTAACCTAATATATCGCGACTATAACCTAGTGGCCACCAGTTAAGCCAAACTACGCGCCCTAAAGATGAGTCCTACTAAGTTATTTGACGAGTTCTATGTTAAGTTCTAGAAATACACTGGAGTTCTCTCCTAAGATGACGCTAAAGACTAGAAAGATCTCCTTAAAAAGGTTACCTATCGCCTTAGTTACGCTGCCGCTAGTTACAATTATAATAACGTGCATAGTATGGTAGCAGGCCTACGGAAGATTAAACAATAGTTAAATTAGATCTCTACCGCTAACCCTCGCCTAAAGGCTCCTATATAAAAGCCCTCCGGGCCAACTATATCTGTATATACTAGGTCACTAACGCCTATTAGGGATATTATTACCAGAGCTAATATTAACCTCTCTATACCAACCTTCCCATGTAAACTCCTAGACGGAGAGTATAAGCTACTTTAGAAGCTAGGGCGCTGCTATAGATGCTGTTAAAAAGGCTATTATTGCGAAAACCCGAACTGCCTAATAGCTAGGTTTGGTAACTGCCGCCTAATACCTAACTTTATACCCCGAACACCGAATACCTTACTACGCACTGTTACCGTACAAGATGAAGAAGCAGCAGCAGTGGAAGTGGCGGGAAATGCTTAGTCCTAGCCCTAAGTCGCGAGTTAGGACACCCTGATGATAGAGGGATCTATATATCGGCCTACTTAATAGATAACTTAGTAAGAATAGATGGACGGAAGCAGATAGTCTTACCTATAATAGGAATAACTGCTAAAAAATAATATAAAGACCGTTCTATAATTGACTGCGGAGCTATTAATAAATTTGTAGATACCTAATTTATGCGTATATATAACCTACTAACCTTACCCCTTACTAAAGCCCGCGCCCTATAACTCGCTGACGGCAGTTGTACTGCATAAAAGATTATTTATATAGCACAACTCCACCTAGATATAAACGGACACTAAGAAGAGCTTTAGGCCTATATTACACCTCTTGCCAACTACCCTATTATCCTTAGAATGAACTGGCTTGAGTAGCACAACCCTATTATTAACTGGATGAAAAGAGAAGTAACTTTTAACTCTAACTACTGCAGAGAGACCTGCCTAGGGCATGGCCTAGCCGCCTCTACCTACTCCCTAGGCTATTAACCCAAAGAACCCCTAATTACACCACCTACGACCGACTGTTACTATGTTAGTGCCGCAGCTTTCTATTATATAGCATAAAGAAAGATCTGGGCCATTACAGCAGCCTCCTGTTCACGGCTATATAAATTTGATAAAGAATAGGATTATGTCCTCTATAGTAATAGGATAGATCTAGTGAACCTCCTAGAGAATGACACGCCTATGGAACTTAATAAACTCTCACCCTTAGACTTTGAGAAGTTTATAAGACCTAAGAAAGAACTTACTAATAAGGAACTCTGTAAACTCCTCCCTAAAGCATACTATAACCTTATTAAATTCTTCTTATAAAAGAGCGTAGATATGCTCCCCCCGCATTAACCTAATAACCATGCCATTAACCTAGAGGAAGGTAAAATGCTACCTTACAAAAGACCCTACCTAATATTAAGAGACGAGCTTCTAGCTGTGAAAAAGTATATCAACGAGCATCTTAATAAAGGGTTCATCCGTCCTAGCATGTCCCCCGCAGCCGCCCCTATCCTTCTCGCTAAGAAGCTAGGAGGAGGTATCCAATTCTATATTAACTACAGAGGGCTTAACGCCATTACGATTAAGAATTAATACCCTATACCGCTTATATATAAGACCCTTGAACGGCTTAGCTAAGCCAAGATCTATACTAAGCTCGATATTATTGCCGCTTTTAACTACCTCTGAGTGCGAACAGGTGACGAATGGAAAACCGTATTTGCATCACGTTTTGGCCAATTTGAATACAATGTTATGCCCTTTGGCGTATGTAACGGCCCAGGCAGCTTCTAAAGCTATATTAATAATACCCTATAAGATTACCTTGACGACTTCTACTCCGCGTATTTAGATGATATACTTATCTACAGTAATAATCCTTTTAAGTATACTGAGCACGTCTAAAAGGTAATATAGCGCCTTGGAGATGTAGGGCTCTATGCCAATATTAAGAAATGCGAATTCTCAGTTATAGAAGTAAAATACCTTAGACTAATTATCACTACTAAGGGTGTCCGTATGGACCCCAAGAAGGTACGCATAATTACCAAATAGTAAGCCCTTAACTGCATTAAGGACGTACAAGCCTTCCTTAGTTTCGCCAACTTCTACTAGAAATTTATATACAACTTATTAGGCGTAGTAGCACCACTTATAGCAATAATGCAAACGAAGGGCCTTTCTATAAAAGGAAGAAAAACGCATCTACGCTTTACCTAGACGCCTAAATGCGAGAAGGCGTTCTAAGACCTTAAAAACGCCTTTACTAAAGCACCTATCCTAGCTTACTTTATACTAGGACAACAACTCTATCTCAAAACCAACTCCTTAGATTATATTAACGCAGGCGTCCTCTCCTAGACGGGTAATAACGGTCTCCTCTACCTAGTCGCATTCTACTCGTCTAAGCTTATACCACAAGAGTGTAACTATAAGATCTATAATAAAGAACTCCTTGCAATCGTATAAGCGTTTAAAGAATTCTGACTAGAACTCTCCTTAGCAGAACCTAACTAGCCAACTAAAGTCCTTACGGATCATTGTAACCTTAAGTACTTTATAACTATAAAGCAGCTAAACCAACGCCAAGTATGTTAGAATGAGTTCCTCTCCAGTTTTAACTTCAAAATTGTATATAGGCCAGGAGTACTAGGTACTAAGCCTAATAGCCTAACACGCCGCTTGTAAGACCTTCCTTAGTTAGAAAACGACCCTTATAATTAGTTCCAATAACAGACAATCCTAAAAGCACGGAACTTAGCCCTAGGTATGCTACCTATAACAAAGCCAACTGCACCTTAGCTTTATACCATAGAACTAGAATTACCTCCTGAAATTAATAAGCTTATTACCGCAGCATATAATACCTCCGTTGACCTACTACTATATTAACTTATTGCCGCGAAGACCGCTAGCACCTATACACTGCCCACTAACCTCCGAAGCTTGGGCTAGATTAATATAGCAGCCTTAAAAGTAAAAGAAAATAGGCTCTATTATAGAGGCCGCCTATTTATCCCTAACTTAGAAAACCTATAACGGCAACTAATCCAAATGGCCCATAACCTTCGGTTAAGCGGCTACCTAGGCAAAGGAGGAACCTACGAGCTTCTTAGCCGATACTACTTCTGGCCCAAGATAACAGACTTAGTTAAACGCTTTATAAGTGCCTGCCATGGTTATAAGCGCGTCAAGGCCTTTAATATAAAGTACTAAGGACTATTACACCCTCTACCAGTACCTATATAACGATGGGCAGACATTGCCATAGACTTTATTATCAACCTACTACCCTGTAAACGACATGGACGTACCTATAAGAATATCCTTATAATAATATACCAACTTATAAAAGAGCGCCACTACGTCCTAACCGAAGGCGTAGCCGTTAGCAACGTTACTAACGCCTTCCTCCGCAAAGTCTACCGATTATATGGGTTACCTAACTCGATTACGTCCAACTAAGGCACATAGTTTAACTCTGATATATAAAGACGAATCTGCCAACGCCTTGGCACCTCTGTTAAGATGTCTATATCCTTCCACCACGAAACTGCTGGGTAACTGGAAAAGGCTAATGCTAGCATAAAAGCGTACCTATGACAGGTAGTCGCCTATAGTTAAGATAACTGGGTGGATTACCTTTTACTAGGTGAATTTGTAGCGAATAACCACGTCTCAACTACTATAGGACTTACTCCGTTCTTTATAAATAAGGGTTATTACCCCTAATCTGGCATAGAGCCACTAGAACCTATTAATAAGAAACTGCTATATAGAAAACGCCTTAAGATGCTACTTGCCAACCAGCATGCAGACCGTATAAAAAATCTACTTAACTACTGCAAGGGAGAAATGGCCTGGGCTTAAGTAAAGCAGGCCTACTTCGCCGATTGTTATAGAACGCCACCACCGGAGATGCGTGTTAGCGACTGGGTATGGCTAAATGCACGCAATATCTCTATGTAGAGGCCTATAAAGTCACTCGATTATAAGAATCTCGGCCCCTATTAGATTAAACGAGTTATTGATAAGGGAGCCGCATATAAGCTAGAGCTCCCGCCTGCCCTAGCTACCTGTGGGATATGGCCTATATTTTACCTATAGCTACTATACCTCCACTAGCCTAACCCCTTACCGGGATAAATACAGCCTAAACCTCCACCAGTACTAATCCGAGATAAGAACGAAGATGAGAACCATAAGGAGTGGACCATTAAACGAATTATTAACTTAAAATACTTTGGTAAAGGCAGAGGACGGCGGCTCTACTACAGAGCTATCTACACAGGATTTGACATAGATTAGCCAGAATAGTAACTATGGGAAGACTTTAAAAATACAAAGGATCTAATTAGCGATTTTTACTACGCGAACCCACAGAAACCGGGCCTAAGTAGAGATTTCGTGCCTAATCCTCTATGGGAGCCCTTATAGAGTTAAACTATACATTGCCACGTAAGGGCAAATTGCCGTCAGATTACCGCAGATTGCTATTATGTGATGGCAAAGTGCGATTACGTAACCGGAAAATCGTTAAAATGTCCAGGAACTTTAACCGGCGGTTAAAGTTGTCTGATTGGTTAAATTCTTAGGTGCCAAGTCTTATTACATGACGTTCTTGCAAGCCTTTAGCGATATCCCCTTTTCTTCTCTATACCTTAAGAGTCCCTTCTATATGTATATAGAAATTACAGCGTCGCCGGAGCTCCACCTTTATAGGAGGGGGGGTAGTGTCACGGAACCCCACCGTAGGGGCCTCCATAGGAGAGCCCCGTGCTCTTGTGTACACCTCGCGTACAGCTTACGTCAGCTACGCGTAGGTATATCACCTCCTTACGCCCTCGACCCTTACGATCGATCGCGCAACGTCTTGTAGACTCCTCGAATACATACGTTCAGCTGCCACTGTTCCGCGCCTCGTGACAACTACAGGATAATAAAAAGCCATTAGGGGCTTTACTGCGAAAGGATTAAGACGGACTAATTAGGTATAATTATCTAAAAATTATAGCAACTAAAGAGAGTTAAATCTACAAATTACCCAAAGGTAATTGAACGTAAAAGATTTAAGATGTATAGGTAGAGGATCTAGATACGGAATAATATAAGAATAGAGAAGCGACTTATATTCTAAGGTTTATCGTAAAAGAGTTTATTAAGTTATTCTATAAAGGACTAACACAAGGACACAGTGGAGCTATAGGCTTAGTATTAAGACTTTAAGAGAAGTATATTATTTAAGGAATCTAGGGACTAGTGAGATAAGTTATAAAAGAATATCTAGATTGCTAGAGGAACAAACCGACAAGGTATAAGCTATATGGAGAGCTATAACCTATTAAGATACTAGGAAAACCGTGGGAAGTTATATTATAGGACTTTATTATTAAGTTATTAAAGTTAAGAGATCCTATTACAGGGTAAGATTATAACGCGATCTTAGTAATAGTAGACAAGCTTATAAAGTGGGAATACTTTATAGCATGCACAGAAGAGATATTAGTAGAAGATGTTGCTAGAATCTATATTAAGGAAGTGTTTATAAGGTATAGAGTATTAGATAAGATTATATTAGACAGAGATCTAAGATTTATAATAGTATTTCAGGAAGTGTTTTTAGCGGAATAAGGGGTTCGCGCAGCAATATTAATAGTATATTATCCGCAAATAGATGGATAAATGGAAAGATTAAACTAGATACTAAAACAGTATCTAAGGTATTATATCAATCACGTATAAAATAATTAGGTATTATTATTACTAGTTATACAGTTTGCATATAATACAATACCACAGGAAGGAATAGGAACATTACTATTTAAGGCGAATTATAGGTATAAGCCAAGAATATTGTTATTGCTATAATAAGTAAAGAAGACAAGTAGCACAGCTAAAGAAAGAATGGAGACGTTAATGAATCTTTATATAAACCTTAAAGAAACAGCTAAGATGGTATAATAGAGAATAAACAAGTACTATAATGCTAAGAGATCTAAGGGACTAGATCTTAAGGAGGGAGATAAAGTGTGGCTACTATACAAAAATTTCAAGAGTTAACGACTAAGTAAGAAGTTAGACTACGTTAGACTAGGACCTTTTGAAATTATAAAAAGAATTTTATTAGTTATATATAAGTTAAACCTACCAGCTAAAATAAAGATCTACCCTATACAGCATATCGCAATGCTAGAGCCAGTATATAGGAATATTAAGCCACCAGTCTACGAAGCAGACACGTATAGAGGATAAGAAGAAGACGAATGGCAAGTTTTAAAGATTATTAGTTATAAGGACGTAGATAATAAAACATAGTATAAAGTAAAGTAAATAGGCTATAGTAAGACTACCTAGGAACTACTAAGCAACCTAGAGAACGTTATAGGAAAGGTATAGGAGTATTAGAAGAAAGTAGGTTAGGGAGCATTAAAAAAGGATTGCCAAAGGATGAGTTACCTAAGGGGGACCTAGGAAGAGTAACTACCACGCTACTTAGAGTTGTTTTCTTCTCTAGAGACGCTACTTGTTTATTACCTAGCTTAGACAAACCCTATTAGACAAGTTTCCACTCCTTAAAACAAACCTTCTTATGTACTTTCTTAAGACGAAGCAGTTAAGTATAGGTAGAGGCGCGGGCTTTAAGAGTGCAACGCTCCTCGTCCCTTATCCGCTTAGTATAAGCGTGATCTTCGTCCTAGAGACGGCGAATCTTACCTAGAGCACTTAAGAGCTCGTTATTAAGCTTTGCAGCGGTAGATTAAACGCAAGACCCTATAATAAGTTACTTAGGGAACTTGAAGACTGTTAAGAGTTATAGGACGCGCACACTTAGCGTTAGAAATGGAGCGAATGTCGCAGAATAACCGCATATTCGCTTTAGTGCACTCTAAATAAGAGGAGGGTTGCTGAGATAAAGGACTTGCTAGCGCAATAAAAACCAACCCCTCTTTCATATAACAAGAACATGGAGAAGGCATAATCTCACCAAGAGACAGTATAGCAGCAATAGTGCGAGACCGACGAGCTGTAGAAAAGGAGGCTAAAGGCTTAGAAACCTTAGAAGGTATAGTAAATAAAGATATCAACTAAATTAATTAGACGGACATTACACCTCTAGTAGACAACTTGGAGATGTTAGGGATTTTTAAGGACAAAGATAAAGAGGAGGGAGATAGTATTATGGACAGCTTAAGTACGATGTTATAACTACTTAGGGAGGAGTTGGCGGAAGCTAGTTAGTTAATATAGGCACAGTCTAGGAAGGATCCAGTGGAACTATATGACAAGGAATAGTAGCTAAGGTTATATAATGTAATCTGTGTGATCTGTATAATCTGTGTAATCTATAGGATAGAGTAGATAGAGTACACGTACCTTATATAGCGAAGGGATTTCTTAGGCGTATGGTTGTGTATTTAAAGGACCACAGTCCCTACCCAGATAGTTCTCTCTTTATAGTAAATCTTAGAATATAATTGGAGTTAATCTGTTGGGCAACTACTCTACTAGTTATTATTTGTTACTATTACATTGTTGACTTCTTGTTTACCTACACACCTAGCCCATTAACAAGTCTACCGTAGTACCTACTACAAGGCTCCGTTACACTAGCTACTAAGAGTATTGCTTCTTAGTTAGTGCGTAGGGGGCATAACAGTATTACGTATTTTAGTGTCTGTCTTAGCTAGCCATAATCGCATCTTAGGCTACCTACTAGGATACCCACCTAGTAGAGCTAATCTTTTAGTCCTATTATTCCTGTTCTTAAGAGTATTGCTATTATATTTTCTATCTTTATTAGGCCTTTTTAGAGCCCTTAAGTGTTTACCCCCTATAGCGTTAACTATGCTACGGCTTAGGTTCCTCTTGCTTAAGTTAGCCTCTATACTTTTAACTCCTATATGCCTCTCTAGCGTTGGTCCAACTAGTATTATATTATGGTAGATAGTTTCCTAGCATTCTTTTATGCTCTACTTTAGCTCCTTTTTCTCTCTTGCTATTATCTTTACTGGCCTCTTACGCGCCTCCCTTTCTCCTCTATATGGGCCTAGGCCCTAAAGCAGCACTATTCTTCTTCTACTTTATTTGCCTATTTCTCTAATATATCTTCCCTACTTTAGGGTTGTTGGTTTGTTCTCCTATAGGGCACCCTAGGGTCCCTCTATAGTTTATTTAGTCGTGTCTTAATGTACTTTATAACATTAGAGTTGCGTTTATTTTACGCCCTTTATATTGCAGTGGCTTTAATATATAGTTATAAGGGGGGAATATTGGCTTCCTTCTTAAGCAGTGCTACGGAAGTACTTAGACAAACACCTTAGTAAAGGATTTATTAGAGCAAGCTCTTTGCCTATAGCTGTACTTATAATCTTTATTAAGAAACCTGGCGGCGGTTTACGCTTTTATATGGACTACTAAGCTCTTAACGCTATTACTATTAAAAATTGGTACCCGCTCCCGTTAATTTAAGAGATATTAAACTAATTAAGTAAGGCTTGCTACTATACAAAACTTGACCTTATTTATGTATTTAACCGCCTCCGTATTATAAAAGGAGATAAATAGCTTACCGCATTCCGTACTAGATATGGACTATTTAAATACTTAGTAACGCCGTTTGGCCTTATAAATGCCCCGAGTTTATTCGAACACTTTATAAATAATACCCTATAACCTTACCTAGACGTTTTCTGTACTGCTTATATTAACAATATCCTAGGATATAGTAATAACCTAGCTAAATATAAGAAATACATTAACCTTGTTCTAGAAGCCCTATGTGAAGCTAGCCTATAATTAGATATAGACAAATATAAGTTCTATAAAATGGAAGTTCTATGCCTTGGACTTATTATTTTTATAGATAGTATATAAATAGATCTAAAGAAGATTAAAGTAATTATAAACTGGTAAGAACCTAAAAACGTAAAGGACGTAAGAACCTTTATAGAATTTGCTAATTTTTACTAATGGTTTATTAATAACTTCTCCGCCCTAATTTTACCCCTTATAGCTCTAACCCAAAAGGATAAAGCCTTTATCTTTAATAAAGAATGTAAGAAGGCCTTCGCCTATCTAAAAGTTATATTTACTACTATACCTATACTCTAACACTTTAACCTAAACTGAAAGAGTGTTATAGAAGCTAATTTATCCGACTATATTACTAGAGGCATTTTGTCTTAGTATAATAAGGAAGAAGTACTGTACCCTATAGCATACTCTATAAAATGGCTAAGTTTAGCCAAATATAACTACGAGATCTACGATAAGGAATTATTAGCTACTACTAAACATTTTAAATAATGGCAACCCAAACTAGAAGGCACAGGATTTCTAATTAAGGTTCTTAGTAACTATAAGAATCTACATTACTTTATAACTATGAAACAGCTAAGTTATTATTAAGCCTATTAGTTAGAATATCTATCTCGTTTTTAATTCTTAATTACGTACCGCCTAGGCGTTTAAGGTTAAAAACCTAATACCGTAACCTAATATTTATAAGATATACTAGTATAGGAAGAAGTATATATCTACTATAATTAAACCCTACTTTGCCCTAAACTATTTAACCCCCTAGCTAAAGACCTTATAGTATACATCCTTAAAATAACTAATTAATTAATTAAATAGATTATAATTAATAAATACCTAAATAACAAGTTTATCTAAAAAATACTTAAGTTAATTTAAGACGGCGTTAGACGCTTTAAAAGGATATCTTTAAGTAAATATAAAGCTCATAGAAACCGCCTAGTTGTATATAACTATAAAGAACTTAAACTTAAGCTCTTTAAATATGTATATAATCTACTAGTAGCCAGCCACCTAGGCTAAGGAAAAACCCTAGAGCTACTCTAATAGTAGTACTACTAGCCAAATATATATAATATAACATAAAGGTACGTTTCTAGCTATTATACCTGCCAACGAGCTAAAGCTTTATATAAGAAGTATAACGGCTTTTTAAAGCCACTGCCTGTTCCAGACTAAAGATAGAAGGATATTTTAATTAACTTTATTATTAATCTCCCTATAAGTAAAAGCTGTGTAAACATTATAATAGTTATAGACCGACTATTTAAAATAAAATACTTAATCGCCTATCCTAATACATTAATACCTGCTATTGCCTAACTGTTCCTAGATTACATATAGAAACTCTATAAACTCCCTAAAACAATTATCTCTAATAGAGGTAGCTAGTTTGTCTCTGTGTTTTAGAAAGAATTAACTACCTAACTCCGTATTAAAGCACTATTATCTACGGCATATTACTTAGAAATGGATAGTTAAATAAAATATATAAATGCTATAATGGAATAATATATTCGGATATATACGTCGTATCTATAGGACGACTGGATAGACTAGCTCGTATTTACTAAGTTTACTATAAATAACTCCGTCTTGGAAACCATAAAGATCTCCCTATTTCTGGCTAACTACGGCTAGTATCCGCGAATAGGTTTTAAACCCTTTAGTAATGTTCCTCGCCTAGCTTATTAAGCCTTATAAGTTATAGAAGTAAATAAATTTATAAAGAAGATGGAAGAACTATAAGAGTTCCTTACTAATAAAATAATATAGGCCTAATTTATCTATAAAGCTGTAGTAAATAAGAACCGAACCCTAGCACCAGCCTACTAAATTAGTAACTTTGTCTAGCTAGATATAAGAAATCTAAATATAAAATAACCTACTAAGAAACTTAATTAGAAGAACGCCGGCCCTTATAAGGTTAAAAAAGTTGTCTCTCCTTATACCTACCAACTAAAGCTCCCTAATACGGTTAAAATCCACCCCTATATTCTATACGTTAGTCCTCCGCCCTACTACCCCTATATTAGACGCCCTGCCTAAATAGATCTAAGACCCTCCCCCACTAGTTAAGGTAGATAGTAAGGATAAGTACCTCATTAAAAGAGTTAATAACATTAAGTATAACAAACGGAAACGCAAATATATATATATTATAAAATAGAGAGGCTTTACTAAGCCCTTATAGGAACCTGTTAACTCTATAGGACTTATATAAGCCGCAGAAGACTTTTATAAACTCTACCTAGAACTACTATAGCCCCATCTCGCAGAAGCTCAAGTTTAAAGGGGGGATACTATTATAGGACACCTCCGTAACACCTTACACACGTCTACCTATTTCTACCGCCTTAACCTCTATATAAATAACTTAGTTAATTAAGGTACATAACGGCAATCTAAGGCAATTTGCCATTATATAACGGCAATCTAAGGCAGTTTGCCGTTCTCTACTATATTCCGCCACATTTCGCTAAGTTCCGCTAGGACTATAACCCAAAGCCTATTCCGCCCCATATACGTGTTAACTAAGCAACTAAGTTAACGATATATACCCCTTTCTTTCCGTTTCCTTACCTTCTCTCCTTACGTAACGTCTTAACTTTATTACATAGTTTATATACATAGCTTAATAATATCTACTTCGCTATATATTATTACTATTTATACTTACTCCGTAATACTGTTTACCTATACTTCTACTACCCTTAGGCCCTAAACTAGTTAACCCCTAAAGCCTTAGATGTAAATTATGTGCTAAAGATCTATAGATTAGTTGCGTTTTTTTTTAAAGTAGATTAGTTAGTATTTCTCTAGTAAGAATTAGACTCTATATCGTCTTGCCTATTCTATATAGGTATTATAGGCTTTCTCTAGTGTTCTAAAATTCTCTGCGGCTGTTGGCCCGTATATAATTAGGTTTATATTGTCGATAAAGCCTATCCCCTAGGTCGCCCCTTCCTTAAAGAAATTGAGTAGGTTGCTTATAAAGAAAAGGAAGAGTAGAGGCGAGAGGGGTAATCCTTATAGTATTTCTGTTGCGACTGCAATAGGGGGGCTCTGGTATCCGCTAAAGACTAGTAATGTTTCTTTCTGGCCTATAAACCCTTAAACAAATTATATAATCCATTTTGGGAAGCCTTTTGCCCTAAAGATATATAGGAGACGCTTGTAGAGTACGTTATTATAGGCACCACTAATATCTAGGCTAAGCATTGATACTACGAAGTCCCTTCGCATCGCCTATGCAGATTTGATGGTGGCAGTGAGTAGCGTAAGTGCTAATAGTGTTGGGCGGTTCTTTCTTGCCCCCATTTGGCTTTGTTGGTAATAATATATTTATATCTTAAAGCTTTTCTAAAGTTATAGAAACGAGAGAGGTTATTAAAGATATAGAAAGTGGTTCCTAAGTTAAGAATAGTTAATAGCTTTAGTAGATAGAGTTAACCTATATAAAACAATTCTAGGAATATCGCATTAGCTTTTCCCTTAATCTTAACTATCTTATATTTCTTATCCTATTGTTATTAAGCTTTATTAGCATTTAATTCCTTAAGCTTAAGTCGTTTTACTTAGGCAGCTAGATTCTTGTTATGCTCTTCCTTTATAAGCACCCTTTTTATATATATACCTACGGCTTTAAATCCCTTAGGCCTCTTATACTTAAGTAGATACTAATAGTTAGGAAGGGTATGTCCCCTTATATTACATGCCAGGCATTTTAGGTTCTTTAACTTCTTAAAAGACATTCCTTTAGTTAAATTTATCCCTACCCTTTTTTAACTATAAGATAAGCTATTCCCTCTTCTCTTTTAGACTTTAGCAGTAATAGAGATATCCTCTTTAGGCTCTTCTATAAAGTCTAATTAAATATACTCCCTCTAGTAGTTAAGGATAGTATAACTTTTAAGAGGTTTACGAATGCTTCTTACAGCTCTATTACTACTTTACAGGATTTTAATAAGTAAGCCTTTTTAGTATTATTTGCCTATTTAGTGTATATAATAAAATAGGTTGTACTTATAGGTTATATTGAATTTATAAGGTCCATTAGCTAGATCCTATTAGTTATTTATAGAAGATCGTACTTCTCTACTATCTTTATTATATATTCCTATTAGTTAAGCTACCAGGTAATTTTTACCTACTTAAGTCCCTTAAGCGATTCTATATATTATAGTTATACCTTCCTTATTATAAAGTTCTTTAAGGGCTTAGTGTCTTCTTTTAACCAACTTAGCCATTCCTTAACTATAAAAGAAGGGTTAAGTAGTAGCTTCTTCTAAATTAATACTATAGATGTAATCTAGGTGCGGATCTATTAAAGATAATCTTCCTATCTTAGGAAATACTTTATATTCTAGTTATAGTATTATCTGCTATTCTTATACGCTTTTTATTAATTTGTCAAGAGCAATATATATAAGGTTACATTCTTATTAAAATCTATAACTTCTAGATAGGGTGGTTCTTAAAGTAGACCTTATTAAGGTGCTATATTGTTTAGGTTAACATAGGCCCATATTTGCTAATCTATAAGGGCTTGGAGTTGCTATAGCCATTACTCCCAGTCTTCTGGCTTATTAAGGATAATCGTATTTAGCAAACTTATTGGTAAAGTCATTTAACTAATAGGTAAAAGAGAAATTAAGATTGTATTTTGTTGACAGGATCGTCCTATAACGATTAAGGTGGAATCTTGTAGAATCTCGTGGAATCTCGTAGAATCTTATATTAGAATTGCCCTGTAACAATTAAGGTAGGATTTCTATTAGAGTCTAATAATAAGGTAGAATTTCTTTAAATGATTAAATAATAGCTAAATAGCTTCTTAAGTCGGCGGACCGGGCTTATAACTATTAGATAATGCACGTATTGCTATTTATTGATAAAATCGGTTAATTGATTAATGATCTTAGTCTTATCTTGATTAACGTGTTCTGTAAAACCCCTAGGGCTTTAAGCTACGAAGAGACTTTATAGTGCATGCGCTCTGTGCATGTAACTCATGCACGTAACCCACGCCTTTAGAGAATATAGATTATCTAACAAAAATAGACGCTAAAGCGCAAGTATAACTAGCTTAATACCAAGTTTAAAGACTTAAAAGAGTTTAAGGCAGCTAAACTAGACGCTAAAGCGTAAGTATAACTAGCTTAATACTAAGTTTAAGGACTTAAAGGAATCTAAGGCAGCCGAAATAGAAACCGGAGGTGTTAAAAGGAATTCTAAAAATAAACTTTTAAAAGCTATTAAAGATAAGCAGTTAGCCTATAAGACATGGGCTTTCTATTTAGTTACTTTACGGGCTTTAAATTATCTATATTATTGCCGATACCTATTATCTAGCCTAGCCCTTTAGCGTTACCCTAATAATAAATATAAGACTTCCGGGCAGCAGCTTAAGTTAGATATTAGTTAAAACTCTATATACTTAAAACCGGATATATACTTCTAAGTACTAACTTATTTAGCTACCTTAAATTAATTAGCACTACCCTTAATCTTCCGTTTTTTTGCTATAGCTTATATAGAAATAACGGAATCCGTAGGTCTAGATAGCTAACATTATTAGGCTCTATAATATTAGTAGTAAATAATATCTTTGCCATAGCTATAGTCCTATAGCTATTACCTAAGAATACTATATATTATTATTTAGACAAATAAAGGGTTTTTAGGTACTATTAAGTCTTTAGTTTATAGTATCCAGTTCAGCTACTTTAGACTCTTTAAGTCCTTAAACTTAGTATTAAGCTTAGTGTTAAGCCGGTTATACTTACGCTTTAGTATTTAGTTCGGCTACCTTAGACTCTTTTAAGTCCTTAAACTTAGTATTAAGCTAGTTATACTTACGCTTTAGCGTCCTATTAAATAGATATATTAACACAAGCCTATACACTATTAGGGTATAAAGAGCTAAAATACAGTTAGAGTCCTTTAAATAATTTGGCAGAAAAGAATAGGTTATTTAAATTAGCTTATAGATCGGCTAATTTAACATTAATATCCTACTTTAGCTTATAAAGATTAGAGCTATCTCTACCTAGTATACTACCGTTAATTTATATATTAGCATCTCTCTTATTTATAGCGGCTAAAAAAGCTTTAGGTGTCTAGTCTCTAAAAGGTATTATAATATAGCTTTTAAGAGAGCACGCTCTACACTAGGGCACTAGATGCCATATTATAGGTAGAGCTTATAGTAGTTATATAAAGTAGGATATATTTCTAAGCAGTATGTATTTAGAGAAATTAAGGCTAAGGCAAGCTTAATATAGCTATATTTTTAAAGATAAAAAGGCTGTAGTATTGGTTTAGGCGGCTATAAAAGTTTAAAAGATTAAGTAAATAATAATAGGAAATAGAAGAAAAAGGCGCGTAAATAAGAGTACGGTATTATAGGGCTAAAGTAATAATAGCTGTGTTATGGATGGCTTAATATATAATTTAGACTACGGAACCTATATATAAATAAGTCTAGTAAATATCTTTAATATAAAGCGTAGTAGCTATAAGCGGGATCTAGGATACTAGTTTTGGGTTGCCTATATAGTAGATATAATAGCTTACCTAAAAAAATTGCTTTGTTAGTAATATAGCCCAAAAATAAATTATACTTTAGGTAAAAGGGCATGCTAAAGAATAAAATACTATATTATATTTTTCTTTGTTTTATACAATCTTATACTTTTTATAATATCTTAGATTATCCCCCTACCTCTCTCTATTATATACTTTACCTTATCTTACACTTATAGGACAAAATACTATATTATATTTCACTTTTTTTTATACAATCTTAGACCTTTTATAATGTCTTAGATTATCCCTCTACCTTTTTCTGCTATATATTTTATCTTACCTTACACTTATAGAATAAAATGCTATATTATATTTTACTTTTTTATACAATCTTAGATATTTTTTAATATCTTAGATTGTCCTAAACTTATTCTCCTACTTTTTTAAAACTACTTTACTAACTAGTTATAATATAAAGAATAGAATTATCAGCTCTTTTATTATTATATATCTAGTCTGGTTGCTTAAGTATACCTATTAGGATATTTATTATCCTATCTGTAGCTCTTTGGCTTTTTATATAATATATACGACAATAATATTCTAAGGCTTTTACTATGGGTTATACTTGTTTTTATATGCTTTGCTATTTATATCTTATAATTTTATTTACTTAGTCAGCAGCGTAAATCTTATATTTTGTTTTACTATATATCTTTTATTTCGTTTCTTACTTTAAGTCTTATATTTTGTTTTACTGCCCGTATTAAAGCTTACGTCTTATCCTACTTTTTGTATTAAGACTTATATTTTATTTTATTCCTTATATTGCTCTTATATTACTCTTTTTAGTATACGCTATTATCTTAAGTTAATACTATTGGTATACCTTCTTATTATAACTATTAGGATTGTCTTATTAGATTATTACTAATTGTCTAATATATTATTTGCTCCACTATCTTTATAAGTTACTCTATATCATTTTATATAAAGCTTTCACCCACTTATAAGTATATAGGGTTTTTAACTATAATAGTGGCGCTATACCCAGAATCTAGTTGGTACTTAACTACTATAACTAACAAGAACTTATCGCAAATAAGTAGTCTAAAGCTGTAGTAAGGACTTACAATTAATTTAAAAAAATATACAACGAAATCCTTTAATACTGTGCTAGTGAAATTAATAAAGCGTTTAGTGGTAGGCTGTTAGCGTCTATGCCTATATAAAATAGAGTTAAGCGTACAGTCTTTAATCCTTTTAATATTAAGTATAGGCATATATTTAAGAGATCCAATCTACTATTAAAGTTTAAAGCTTTTACTATTGCTGCTAAAAAAATTATATGGCGATATATAATAACTAATAGAGGTAGAGGCGTAGAGGCGTAGAGGCGTAGAGGTTATAATAGCTAATATTATTTAAAAGTATAGCGCCTTGTTTTCTAGAAAGCAGTTTATTAACTTATTTAAATTAAGGGCAACCTCTAAGGCTGCCTAGGTACTTAGTAGTCTAGGGAACTGCTAAATAGGTCATGGAGATACTATAGGGAGGCGGTAATCTTAAAGATCTTATAAGATACTTCTACCGCTATAAGTTACTCTGGCTTAAGCAATATATAGAGAGTATACTATAATACCTTAAACACTATATTAAAGAGTTTCCTACCCTTTACTGGCTACTATATAAAACTATTTAACCTATAGTGGCAACTATATACGAACAGCTACTATAGCGTATAACGCTGCCTATAAGCGTCCTAAGGGACCTTTAGGACCTACCTAATAATAATATAGAAGACGAGCGTAACCCCAACCTATTAAAAATTCTATTAGGCCTAAGGGACTTACTTAGGGTATTTTTAGGCAGATAAGCCAAAGTCTTTTAACAGAACTTAGAATATAATTATATAATTAATCTAGAAGAAGGTAAATAACCGCTAAACCTTTCTATTTATAACCTCTCTTATAAAGAGCTTAAGATCCTACAGGAGTACCTTAACGGCTTACTAGAAAAGGGATGGATACGGCCTAGTAAGTTACTAGTAGGCCCGCCAATTCTCTTTATCCCAAAACCAGATAGAACCATAAGGCTATATATAGACTATCGCAGTCTTAATAAGATTATAATTAAGAACCGTTACCCACTATTACTTGTTAGTAAAATGCTAGATTAACTATTTAGAGCAAAGATCTTTACAAAGCTAGATTTATAAGACGCCTATTATAGGCTCCGTATTAAAGAAGGGGATAAGTAGAAGACCGCTTTTAAAACCTAATACGGCTACTTTAAGTATCTGGTAATGCCCTTTAGGCTAGCTAATACGCCTACAATATTCTAATTATATATTTATAGAACCTTAGGGGGACTAGTTAACTGCATATATATTATCCATTTAAATAATATTCTGATCTACTTAGAAGATAAGGATTAGCACGAGTAATACGTCTGCGAAGTGCTGGAACGCTTAGATAATTAGGGCCTCTACGCTAAGGCGTTAAAGTATATCTTTAATACTAAGTAGGTTAAGTTCCTAGGTTATATTATAATGCCTATAGGTATAGTTATAGACCTAATATGGGTGTAGATAATCTAAGAGTAGCTAGAGCTAGAGAGCTACTAGGATATTTAAGTGTTTCTAGGCTTTGCCAATTTCTATAGGCGCTTTATTTATAACTGCTTAGACATTACCTAGTACCTATCTAACTATATTACTAAAGCTTTTTAAGACCTAGCCTAGGGAGTAAAAAGCTTAAAAGCGGGAAGGAAGAAAACCAAGAAGGGACTAACTAAATAGTATAAACTATAGATATAGCCTAGAAAGGTCTAGGAAGCCTTTTAGGAACTATATATAAAGTTTATAGAAGCTCTACTATTGCGGCATTTTAACCCAAATTAGCTACTAATAATAGTCACTAATATATTAAATTTTGCCTTTATTGGTATCCTATTATAACCTAATAGGCATTTAGATGCTACCTAGCTCTACTAAAAACCGGTAGTATTTTATAGTAGAAAATTCCAGTGACCTAAAGTTAGGTATTATGCCCATAATAAAAAACTGCTAGCTATAGTTAACTGCTTTAAACAGTGGCGACACTACCTTAAGTACGCAAGCCATACCATCTATATACTCTTAGATTATTATAATCTACGCTACTTTATAACTATAAAGGAGCTTATACCTTAATAAGCCAGATAGGCAAAGGAGCTTGCGTAATTTAACTTTAAAATTAAATATAAGCTAGGGGAAAATAACCATGCTAATAGACTATTATAATGGCTAGACTATACCTACCACGAAATGTATATAGAGCAGTTCATTAATAAAATGGGTTAATTGATTAATGATTTTGACTTAATCGTTGATTAATAGATCTGATAAGCCCCTAGGGCTTTAAGCTATAAAGCAGGCTTTATAGTGCACGGGCTCTATACACATAACTTATGCACGTAACCTACGCCTTTAGAGAATACAGATTATCTAACATACCCCCTTAGCTTCGAGCTCTTTGAGGTCAAAGCTAACCACCTTCTCGTGTCCGTTAATAAGTCAATTAAACCATAATCTTATCTAAATCCTTCCGTCTTGCTCTAATACTGTCCCTTAGGTCCTCTAGTTACTTTTTCTTATTTAGCCACTCCTTAGTATCTACTATTCTAATTATATTAACGAAGCTTTAAAACCTTTACTTGGGCAGGGCCTTTATAAGCCTATTAGCAATTATCTCCTTCGTCACTATTTATTAAAATCATATCTATCTTATTGCGTATTCCTAACGTAGCTAGTAATAATAGATATTAATATATTGGAGCCTTGTAATTAGCTTTGCTATATCTTCTATAATTAGTTAGAGCGTCTAGGTGTTATCACATTTAATAATTAAGGGCTTATTTAGTTATAACGTTATTACTTTAAACAACCTGCTAATAAAGATAGCTTTCTTTACTATCTGAGATAGGGCTAACAACTTGGCTTCTGTGCTCGACATTATTACCATACCCTACTTATTTACTCTCTTGGCGATTGTTCCCCTAAATAGCTTTATAATATATCCTTATAAGCTCTTTCTGTTAACGGAATTGTCTGTAAATAATATATCGCTAGCATAGATAAATAATTAAGCTTTACTTCTACCGTCTCTTCTGTTATCTTGTCCTTTATTACGTATTCCTTTATCTCTCCCTTTACTATTTATTTCTTCCTTATCTCCTCTATAGCAGATTGCTCTGCTCCTCGTGCCATATAGGTACTAAATTACTCTGTCTACCGCTTAATAATACTCTTAGCTTAGGTTCTAATTAAACCTTACCAGCCATAATACTACAAAAGCGATATCTGGACGCGTTATAGTGGCTATATAGAGTACTAAACCCATTTTTCTTTAATAGAGTATTGTAAAAGCTGGTAAGGATATAGGACGGACTAATAGGTCTATATTAGGGGACGGACGCGTTAGACGGATTAATTGGTAATTAGTAGGAAGGAGTTCTGATTCTGCTATAGGAGTATCTAAAAGACGCCTTTTAAGATCTATCTTGTATTAGTTAGCTATCTTCTTAATATAGGCTTTCTGGGATAGCCATAGGAGCCTTTAGCTACGATTATATAGTATATGGATTCTTAGAAACTATTTTAGCTTGCTAAGGGTACTTATCTAGTATTCCTTATTTAGCTCCTTAATTGCTTCTTAAGCCTTCTTCTCGTCTATCTTTTAGTAGTAGAAGATAATATTATTAATATAGAAGAAGACAACTATTCCACCTTTTAGTATGGTATATGGCTCCTAGGGTATCTCTTTAAAACCCAATTCTATTAGTGAGCTCGTAAGATTCTTCTACTATAATAGTGGTGATTGTTATAGTTTATAGAGGGCTTTTCTTAAGCGCAGTACCTTATCTATCTTTCCTTTATTAAACCCTAGTGGTAGCTTTATATAAACTACCTTGTTAAGATCGCAATGGATAAATATATTAACTATATCTATGTATATTGTCTCTAGGTTAAATTTTACGGTAATCGCTATAAGGGTTTGGAAGGTTGTACTAGCTAATATAGTATCTCTCATAGGTAGGTCTCCTAGGGCCTATTAATTTCTATATACTATTAAGTGTGTCTTATATTTCTGGAGGAATTTATACTTATCTGTCTTGTAGACGAACACCTATATTAAGCTAAGGATCTACTATCCCTTTACGTACTTCTTTTCTATTTCTTAAAATAACCTTATTTAATAATGGGATTAGAGGTAGGCTTATTAAGCTTCTTAGAACTAATCTTAAAGAGGATGCGTATTAAGGTTGCGGATTAACTAAAGTAACGGAGGTAAGTTCTTCCTATATAATCTAATATTATATATTCTACCTAATTTTAGCTTACTATTGTTAAGTTAACTGTTAAGGTTAAACTTTCTTCCTGCTAAGAAGGCGCTATAATAGGCTAAAGTAATTCTTTTAGTAACAAAGTCTTTAAACCTATTATCGTAGGCTTCCTTAAATAAGTCTTTAACCGAGTTATTAAACACCCCCTAAGTGTAAAACCTATCTCCTACTTGGCTAATAATGTCCTAATTAGTACCTTATATATTTAACTTTATAGGATACTTAACGTAAAAGGCATATAGAGATTCTTCGTCTTTTTCTGTTAGAGGTAGCGTATAATATATATCTTTAAGAGCTCTTGTAAGCTTAAGATCTACTAACTTATTAAAGGTTTAAACTGGCTTATTAACGTCATCGTCTTCCTCTTAGATTGACGGTTTAAATACTTTTTTATTATCTTCTAGAAGAGCCTTATTTTTAGTTAAAGTATTAGGGAGCTAAATCTTCTTAATTAGCGTGTCTAATTTAGCGTGTAGGTCCTTTAAGATATTAGTTCACTTGCCGTTAAAGAATATCTTTTTATTAAAGATAATATCCCTAATAAAGATAATAGTACCTTTATATGGGATCTAGATTCTATAGATATTGGTAAAGTTATAGCCAACAAGGTAGCTGATATGGGCTTGTAGATCTAGCTTGCTTAGCCTTTTCTTCTTTAGCTGGGCGTTTAACGTCATTACGTACGCCCTATAGCCGTAGGCTTTTAGGTGCGCTAGTTGCGGCTTTCTTAATCTCCTATTGGCTAGGAAGGTATAGAACCTCTTATATAGCGATTTCCAACCATTGCTTTCCCATGGCGTTTAATCTTAAAGGTAAACTGTATAGTTAACTATCTTATTCTATAAATCGTGTAGTAGATTAGCAGCAATTCTTATTATACGTGCTCTCTTAATAATTATACCCCCTAAGCGTTTGGTGGTACTATTTTAAGCTTAGGTATATAGCGCCAAAGGCTTAAATATAATCCCTTACGTCTATAGCCATTTAAGGGTTCTTCTTTTCCCTAGCTTATTGTCTAATCTAATAGTGTTAACTTTAAGGTTATACCTTAGACAAATCTATTAGATAAAATCTTTAAGTACTTATAGTGTCTCCTTTTCCTTACTATACGTTATTATAAAATATGGAAAGGATCTTCCTAAGAAGGTGTTATAGATAAGCATAACTTATATAAATCCGGTATACGCTTTTTTAAGGTTAGTCCAGTTAATATAGAGGTTAAAATAGGGTTTATTAATTTTCTATTTTAAGAACCTTCTTAAGACCTAACGCTTAATCTTAGCGAGACTGCAGTATTAACATTCCGTTATCTTAGGGCCTTAAAGCTTAACTCCTAGGGCGTTAATACCTAGATAATAAAGGCTTATAGGTCCTGGATGCCCTAGACGCAAATGCCATAGTTATGCATTACCTTTTAAATCTGGACGAATGTCTCTTAATAATACTCTACGCTTCCATTAGCGGCGTAGCAGTTGGCTTGTATTAAACGCTAATAGACTTCCTAGTCGGACGTATTCGATAGTCTATTATCTATAACGTTCTTCTATTTAACATAGAATTGTATTATCCTTCCGAACTAGAAGATTGTTGTCTCCTTTATTGTCCTAGTAGTACCCTCATTTTTAAAGTAAATAGAATAACACTAGATTTGTATTAAAGTCTGTATAAAAGGCAACGTCCTTAAGACGTAGGATTCCCTTACTCTTATCTAGTTTTATAACTTAAACATTAATATCGCCGTAGCCTAATATAGGCACTTCTAAGCTGCCGGCGATAACGCATTTATATCTTAGAGCTTTCCTAAAATTATAAAAACGAGAGAGGTTATTAAAGATATAGAGAGTAGTTCCTAAGTTAAGAATAGTTAATAGCTTTAGTAGATGGAGTTAACCGGTGTAAAACGATTCTAGGAATATCGCATTGGCTTCTCCTTTAATCTTTTTAACTATATCCTAACTCTTATCCTGTCGTTATTAAGCTTCGTTAACATTTAATTCCTTAAGCTTAAGTCGTTCTACTTAGGCAGCTAGATCCTTATCATGCTCTACCTTTTTACACACCTTTTTTATTCGTGTACCCTCAGTATTAAATCCTTTAGGCCTCTTGCACTTAAATAGATACCAACAGTTAGGAAGGGTATGTCCCCTTATATCGTATACTAGGCATTTTAGGTTCTTTGACTTCTTAAAAGACGTCTCTTTAGTTAAATTTATTCCTGCCCTTTTTGTTACGGACGCTTTAAGTACAATATTACGACTACTTGGAGTAGAGTCGGTGGAAGCTAGTTAGTTAATACAGGCACGGTCTAGAATAAATCCGGTAGAACTATATGACAAGGAATAGTAACTAAGGTCACGTGGTGTTGAACATATTGACTGTGTTAAATAAAAGGGATGTTATGTTTAATACAGACAACACGTACCTTACGTACAAGAGAGGATTTCTTAGGAGTACGGTTGTGTATTTAAAGGACCTCAGTCCCTACCGTAGATAGTTCTCTCCTTGTAGTAAATCTTAGAATATAATTAGAGTTAATCTATTAGGCAACTACTCCACTAGTTATTATTATGTTGTTAATTTATTCTTACCTATATACCTAGCCTAATAATAGGACCCACCGTAGTTCTAGCTATAAGGTTCCGTTACACATTTACTACTAAGGTTATAGTGTTAAATAAAGTTAAATAACATACTACCTAAAGCACTAGTTGTAATAACATTGGCAATAGCCACAACCTTAGGGCTAGGTGATACTAGTATAGATAATAGGGATTCTTAAGTGGTTACGTGAGGTTAGTTATAGGAAATAGTTAATTACTTACAAGATAATAATAGAATACTTAAAGAACGTATTAATGGAATTGGAGTAGTAAAGATTAAGCTACCTTTAATTAAATAATTCTTAGGGAAGAAGTTAAAGCTTAAAGGATTTCTTACGCAGATGCACTTTAAGGTAGTACAGGAAGGAGCGAAGTTAGCAACATTGTTAGATTAAGTAGCCTATACAGAATTATTCCTAATAGGGAGGGCACTTAAGTGGTTTAAGCCGTATCTTACGGAAATATAGGCTAATAGCATAACAACTACTAACTAGGACATACAGTATATATTTACCAGTTAGAACGGGTTCGCGGAATAACTAATATAGATATTTGGAGACCTGGAGGCTATAACCACAGTAGAACAAAAGCTTTAGAACTTAGTATAATATACTTTAGCAATTAAGTATATAATATAGTTTTAAACACTAGCTATATAGGTTAAGTAAAATAACAGGGCGCTTATAGCACAGTATAAACAGGGACTTAAGGCTAAAGTCTAGGACGTAATTATCCTAATAGAAGATACGGATACTCTAAGAAAGTTAATAGATTAGTTAATAAAGATTAATAATAGAATCTATTAAAGGGAATAAGCTAAGAGAGGGTAAGATAGAGTTTTATAGTTATATAAGGCGTAGAGTACGCAATGACAGATATAGAGTTAAAAACTATAGAATAGCGCAGAGCTAATGGACCTAAGCGGTACCAAAGAAACCTAAAGGTGGGAAAAGAAACTATAAAAACCTAGAGGTTAAGGATTAAGTAATTAAAGGACCTAGGAGCAGAGGCTAAACCAGGGATCTTAGTAATAGAAGATATTTAGGCGGACTCCACAGTAAAAAAGGTGGTTTAAAGATAGAGCTTATATAAATTACGGAAAATAAGGTCATTTTGCTAAAGACTATAGAGGTGGTTAAAGTAACCACATAGTAAAGGGAACTAGGCTAGCAGACAGCATATATATATAAAGGGACAACAGTATACTGTAAGGAATAAAAGAGTGTTTAATTAACAGTTTTGCGTATTATTACAACAATGTATACCAAATTCATAAGGACGCCAAGTATGGCGCAAGCTATTAGCTATAGGAGCTATTATTATCTAAGTTTAAAGGAACTAACAAACCAGCTTATAGATTAGATATTAAAGACGATAAATTTAATAAAGATAAAGTATTTACTAATAATAAGGTAATAAAGGCAGCTTACTAGAAGCATATAGACCTTAAAGAAGTCAAAATAGAAGTAAAGACTAAGACTATTACAGAACAAGGTTTAGTAACGGGTATTATAACACCATTAGATACAATTTCTATTACTTTACAAGATAATAGGAGTAATGTTTAAAAGAAACTAAGTAAATAGACAACTACTAGTGCTAGCTTATCACTTAATAAAGGCAAAAGGCCATAGGCTTAAGATTCTTAAGACAAGATAAGATATACCTAAGGACCTACAACAGACGAAAACCAATAGGAAAGGGTAGCGACTTAGTTTAGTAATAAACAAATAAGTATAAGACGCAAGTTCAAGAACTATAAGTTTAGGGAACAAATAAGAATATTAGCAATTCTAAGTAAACGCAGTATTCAGCCTAAAGATTAAATAGTTAATACTAGGATTAAAAAGCAAGACAACTACAAAGATCTAGCTACAAGACGCAGAAAATAAGAAACTATAAATAAGTTTAGGATAAGAATTATTATATAGCAAGAGCAAAAGCTAGATAAGAGGTTAGCTATACCAGGTTATATAAAGGACAGAGCACCTATATAAAGAGTTACTAATAGGCCAAGTGCAGGGATACCTAGGGTAAAGTAATTAGATAAACTAGAATAAGAAGAGGATCTAGATATTCTAACTAGGTTTAAAGAAAGATATACTAAAGGATATTACAATACAGTAATAATAAGGTACTTTCTAATAGATAGACTATATACACTAAACCAGTTATATAGAAAGTAGTATAGGCAATAACATAATAACAAATAGGAAGACTTTTATATATAGCTAGATAAAAAAGTTGTCTAAAACTAACCTATTACGGAAAAACGTATAAGTTATATCAAAGGAGCGTTAATTATAATATTAAGAAACCTAAAAAAAGGATCTAAGGACTAGAGAAGTAAGTAATAAATCTTAGTACCTATAGCAGAGATACTAGTGGTTAGGTTAACTAGGTATAGGTTTAAACTTAAGAATAAAGATAAACTAAAAGTTAACCTAAAACATGCAGCGCATTATACACTATTATAAATAGCTTATATAAATAACACGTGTAATATATATAGAGCACCTAAAGACAAGAACCAGAAGTACCTAGTAGGGATAAATTAGGCACTAGAGGAAAAACGGTTTAGAAATACCAAGTATATATATAGTTAGCACCCAGTAGAAGTACAAGGTTAAGGGGACTTAATACTTTAACTAGAAAGATTCCTTACGGAAGAATACCTAGACAGATAACAGTAGTAGGAGTGCCTAAAAAATACTTATCCATAGTATATAAAGGAAAAGAAATAAACTAAGTATTAGCCTAAGTTAGACTAAGTATAGGCAGGATCTAGCAGCCAATAGTTAGGAAAAGGGGAGGCGTATAGAACTAGAGGAAACTAGTATTAAAGCCTTAGACCCTTAAAGGAATTTAAGGATAATACCTAAATTTACAAGTCAAATGGTAAGATCAGCAGTTTAAAGCGTTAGTAGATAGTAGAGTAACTAAAAACCATATATTACTAAAGGCAGTAGAAAGAATAGGGCTACTATATAGATAGAAGAAACACCTATATCCACTTATAATAATTTTAGGAGATTAGATAGCCTATAAAGGAGGTATTATTAATCTTAAAATAGGACCTATTTAGTTAACTATTAAAGGGAGACTAGTTAGAATATCTTTTAATATCCTACTATTAGGATAGGATAAGGTAATACTAGAAATGCCTTAATTATAGGAGTATAATCTAAAGATCAATTAGGTTATAGGTTAGGTTAATATTAAAGATACTTAATAGTATAAAGTGCAACAGCAAACCAAGTTAGTATAGTACTAAGTTAGAGCGATATATAAAGAGACTAAGTAAGGCTTAAGTTATATACTAAAGAGATACCACAAGTATAGTAAAAAGTTATAGTTACCAGAAAGTGAAAAGCTGTTAAAGTATATAGCATAGGACTATAAAATAGAATTAGAAGAGGGAATAAGTCTAAAGTTCTTTCCAATCTATAAGCTTACTAAAACAGAGTTAGTAGCGCTTAAGGAGTTTATCTAGGAGAACTTATATAAGGGATATATTAGACCATTATAGTTATTAGCGGGATACCCAGTACTATTTATCTGAAAGAAAAACGGAAAACTTAGGATATATATAGACTACAGACAGTTAAACAGTATCACTAGGAAGGATAGGTATCCTTTACCCTTAATTAGCAAGATCTAAGATAGGATAGGCAACGTAAAGATCTTTACTAAGATAGATCTAAGGTAGGCATACCATTAAATTAGGATTAAGGAAGGTAATAAATAAAAGGTAGCCTTTAGGTTAAAGGAAGGACTATATAAGCCATTAATTATATAGTTTAGGCTTATAAACACATTAGCAACGTTCTAGAAGTAAATTAATAGTATATTAGGAGAACACCTAGATGAATTTATTATGGTATACCTTAACAACATTATTATCTACTTAGAGAGTAAGGAGGAGCATAGAGAACACATTAAGTGGGTCTTAAAGAGACTATAAGAAGAATAGATGCTAGTAGTAATTAAGAAATACAAGTTCTTCACCTAGAAGACCAATTTTGTTAGATTTATTATTAAATTATACCAACTTAGTATAGATCTAAAAAAGATTGAGGCTATAGTGAATTAGTAGGAACTAGAGAACGTTACGCAGTTAAGATCATTCCTAGGGTTTTACAATTATTGTAGAAGGTTTATAGCGTAATAGTTAAAGGATATTAAGCTACTTACGCGGTTAACAAAGAAAAAAGAACTATAGGTATAGGGAAAGGAGTAATAAGAACTATTTAAGAGAATTAAAGAGTTATTTACCTAGGAGCCAGTTCTTAAGATCTATTAACTAGGTCTAGAGACGGTTATAAAAACAGATATATTAGACTTTACACTAGGGGCATACTTTATGCAGAAATATTAAAATAGATGGTACCTAGTAGCATACTACAGTTGAAAGATAACACTACTAGAGTTAAACTATGATATCTATAACAAGGAGTTGTTAGGTATAGTTATAGTACTTAAGAAATAAAAAGCATTCTTACAAGGCACAGAGAAACCATTTATAGTTAAGATAGACTATAAGAACCTTATAGGATTCCTAACGACAAAGGAACTCAATTAAAGACAGGTTAAATAGGCGGAAATGCTTATAGAATACTATTTTAAAATTTAGTATACTAAAGGTATAGATAATGCACAAGCAGACGCTCTAAGTAAAAGGGCTGAATTACAAAGTAATAAAAAGCTGTTAGGAGCTTTATTGCGAAAGAATTAAGACGGATTAATTAGATATAATTATCTAAAGATCGCAGCAACTAAAGAAAGTCAGATCTATAAATTACTAGAGAGTAATTAGATATAGAAGATCTAAGAAGCGCAGGTAGAGGATTTAGACTTAGAGCAATATAAAAACAGAGAAGTAACGTATATGCCTAAGTCTATCGCAGAAGAATTTATTAAGGAATTCCACAAGGGAATGATATAAGGACATAATAGAGCTATAGGCTTAGTGTTAAGACTTTAAAAAGAGTACATTATTTAAGGAATCTAGGGACTAGTAAGACAAGTTATAAAAGAATATTTAGATTGCTAAAGGAACAAACCAATAAGGTATAAGCCGTATAGAGGGCTATAACCTGTCAAAGTACCAGAAAGACTATAGGAAGTTATATTATAGGACTTTATTATTAAGTTACTAAAGTTAAGAGATCCTATTATAGGACAAGATTATAACGCGATTTTAGTAATAGTGGATAAGCTAA
>Ga0307507_10002299_pt1 | contig 40708 bp, 13 predicted proteins | sample 7_EM_MG_FD_207223 | JGI IMG/M metagenome (GOLD analysis project Ga0307507, IMG submission 207223) | Populus trichocarpa ectomycorrhiza microbial communities from riparian zone in the Pacific Northwest, United States - 7_EM | ecosystem: Host-associated > Plants > Roots > Unclassified | place...
TCTCATGGGGCGCCGGCCGGCTGGACATCTTTGGGCTTGGGACTGACAATCAGATGTTCCACAAGGCGTGGGATGGGTCATGGTATCCTTCTCAAACTGGCTGGGAGGCGCTCGGCGGGGTCTTTACCAGCCCCCCAGCTGTAGCCTCATGGGGCGCCGGCCGGCTGGACATCTTTGGGCTTGGGACTGACAATCAGATGTTCCACAAGGCGTGGGATAGATCTTGACATCCTTCTCAAACTGGCTGAGAGGCGCTCAGTGGGACCTTTGACTCAACCTAATATAGTCCAACATGTTGGAATCAATCGCTATGCCTTTGTCGTCTGTTTACTCCTCAGATTCTAACATCTACTCTCAACAAAACATTAAGGTAGATAGACGGAGACCTGTCGTATGCACTGGGAGGCTACTTGAGCAGATGTAAAGGAGGCAAGAACATCGACGGCCCGATTGAGCGATGGAAGCTAGACATTAGTATATCATGCCTATTTCCTGTCTTTGGGGATATTAGATCACTTCGTTATTAGAGCTAGTGAAGACTATAGAATTTCGGTTTTTTATGTTAAAGCAGCATACTAAAGGTAGTGCAAATGCGGGTTAGTTAAGCTGCGAGAGCACGCTTAGGAATAATATCTAACAGTAACGTAAGTAATTTGGCACTTGATATCGCCACCACTAGCAGGGAGGTGGCCGACCCGCTCTGGCCACACCCTTGTCGAGGTGGAGAAAAGATGGGGAGAGACTTAGCCACCGGAGCACGTCCCTTGCAACATCGGCTTCGCCCTACGTAAATTTTCAGCGCACGGTCTTTCCTGAAGCTCTTGGCTTTTGTCTATACCGCATCTAGGCTAGTATCTAGTGCCCTATATTCTAGTTAAGGCCCTTCCTAGATCTACTCCAACTTTAAAACTTATAGTAATGTATCTTTTAAGGCTGCCTCGCCACCGGAGACCTCCCTGCTAGCGCCGCTATAAAGTTAAAGTGAGTTGTTACTTTAGCGCGTAGTTTAGCCGCACACACTCTAGTATTGCTTGACGTGGTTGGGAAAGTGTTGCCGCTGTCAGGTGACTCTTGTATACCTTACTTTCTAGAAACGACTAGGAGCACTCGTAGAAGACACCAGAATCCGAGTAGCGAATACGACAACTATATAGGCACATGTTCCCCTTAACCCTCTAGGTGTAAAGAAATAATATATTATATATATGACTAACCTCACTAACAATCTATACATTTTTCTTAATTATACGGTCTTTAACCCTAGCTTAAATTCGAGAAATGAAATACCCCCTGATGAGTGTCCCAACACGACCATTCCGTTCCAGACAGCTACGCAAGTCGCTCGATAGTCACGAGGAAGCCAAAGAATACTCTCTCCTTCCTCTATTACCCAATCATTTAACACATATAGAGCACGCACCCGCTCTAAAGAATCTGACGATAACTCAAGAGAGCTTACATGGAATACTCCCCTATCCGTTTTAAGGTATTGACCCGAAGTAGAGAATGAAAGAGTTCTAGTTGTTATACCAACCTTAAGCGTCTGCAGCGGCGCACCCGTGCCGGCGTCCCAGAGCCTAACTGTGTTGTCGGACGAGCCCGACGCTATCAACTTGCCGTCCGGCGAGAATGTTACTGAGGAGACCCTGCTCGAATGGCCCTCGAGCGTCTGCAGCGGCGCACCTGTGCCGGCGTCCCAGAGCCTGACTGTGTCGTCGTACGAGCCGGACGCCACCAGCTTACCGTCCGGCGAGAATGCTACTAAGCAGACCGGCCTCGAATGGCCGTTGAGCGTCTGTAGCGGCGCACCCGTGCCGGCGTCCCAGAGCCTGACTGTGTCGTCGTACGACCCCGACGCCACCAGCTTGCCGTCCGGCGAGAATGCTACCGAGAAGACCAAGTCCGAATGGCCCTCGAGCGTCCGCAGCGGCGCACCTGTGCCGGCGTCCCAGAACCTGACTGTGTTGTCGGACGAGCCCGACGCCACCAGCTTACCGTCCAGCGAGAATGCTACTGAAGAGACCTTGCTCGAATGGCCCTCGAGCGTCTGCAGCGGCGCACCCGTGCCAGCGTCCCAGAGCCTGACTATGCCGCCGTATGAGCCCGACGCCACCAGCTTACCGTCCGGCGAGAATGCTACTGAGAAGACCGACCTCAAATGGCCCTTGAGCAGCTGTAGCGGCGCACCCGTACTGGCGTCCCAGAGCCTGACTGTGCTGTCGTTCGAGCCCGACGCCATCAGCTTGCCGTCCGGCGAGAATGCTACTGAGGAGACCAAGTCCGAATGGCCGTTGAGCGTCTTTAGCGGCGCACCCGTGCCGGCGTCCCAGAGCCTGACTGTGTTATCGTACGAGCCCGATACCACCAGCTTACCGTCCGGCGAGAATGCCACTGAGGAGACTGAGCTCGAATGGCCGTTGAGCGTCTGCAGCGGCGCACCCGTGCCGGCGTCCCAGAGCCTGACTGTGTCGTCGGCCGAGCCAGACGCCACCAGCCTGCCGTCCGGCGAGAATGCTACTGAGGAGACCCAGCTCGAATGGCCCTCGAGCGTCTATATTAAAGCGCTCCAGTGCTTCTGGACATCCGGTCCTCTTTGTATCCAGCTCGGCGTCCGATCCGCAAATTGTTTTCTGACTATGCTCAGCACTGGGGTGAAAGCGAGCGCACTACAATATATCTGTAAGGGAGCCCGTTCGATTGCTGACCGATTATGCAGGGCAAACCGCTTCATATCATGAATAAACGCGTATAAACTGGGACACTGGCCCGTCTAAATATGGTTTAGCTCAATAATTCCGATATATTTCACATATGCTTACAAGAGCAATCGACTCTAAGGAGGCTACAGCAATGATTCCTTCGGAAACCTTCTGCATCCAGCTCAGCGCCTCTAGCCAATGGAGTGAATGTACCTGCAGGAACTGATGGACTTGGTTATCGTCAAATAGCTGAACACCACTCTTCTCAAGATGCTGGACCCAGTAGAGACATGCGTACTGCACCTCTGGAGGAAGCCGTTCATCCACTCGACTGCTCTCCACATCAGTCGCGAACACACCCGGAGCGCTCAGGCCACAAATATCTTGCTTAAGAGAGGTTGACATGAGCTGTATACAGGTATCGGCCAACGTCCGATGCCCTTGCTTCTCGTCCACCCACAATTTTGAATCGCCACATCTATCTTTGCTGAGAAGGAAGTCGCGAAATGAAGGATGATGAAGACGAATTGGTCGAGCCCGGTCTTCTGGAATGTCGAGGATGGAATGTAGGTCATCTAGTGTTTGGATGATGTCTTCTCTACGAACACTGAGTAAGCCGGCCAATGAGAAGGCAGAAAGGGGAGAGGATAGAAGAACAATAGTTCCAGCGGTTTCCCTCAGCGATTTGTACCATTTTTTTCTTTCTTGCCTTTTATAATTGCGAATAGAATTTTTGAGAACTGCGATGTAAATTTTATTCAGTTGCTCTTCTGGTGCAATCGTAGAGTTGCCCGCGGAAGAGTCATCTGTCGCGGAGTCATCCGTAGAGCAGTCGTCCGTAGAGGGTTCGTCGTTGAGGATTTTAGACAGTCGATCTGCAGCAAATTTTCTCCCTTCGCGAATAAACCGGCAAGCGGTTGCCGCCCATATAAACAGCCCACTTGCTCCTTGGACCAAACGCTTGATGACATCCTCACCGGGCCAGCTAGTCTCTAGAGAGAATTCCTCTCTGATGAGCCTCAGATTGTATTCGAGGAAAATAGCGATATCATGATCGACAATCGGCGGCGATATGTTGTGGAGGACAAAATCCTGATGTCCAGCCTCTGGTATCTGGTAAAAGCCGTGTCTAATTGGAATTTCAGGTCTGCTCGTTATAAAGATCCGCAGCCGTACCGTCCTCAATGATCGAGCTTCAGCCAGGAGTTGGAGAACCGTCCGAATGTCATTATCGTCGCCACACTCATCAAGGGCATCAACGACAAGGATGTATGAGGATTGACTAGGGTTGCCATGTAATTTCGAAAGGGGCCCAAGGACGAGCTGTTGCCATTGATCGCGGAGAGACTGGGTCGCAATATTGTTATGTTGCGTAATAGCTTCGGAAATGTAGCGTAGTAGAGATAATGACTTCTTTGCGAGTTGCACCGCAATACTTGTTACAAACTTGCCGGCACGACTAACATCGCCGCCACCTCTTGAGAAGAAGAAGCTTGCTGCAAGACGTTCCTGGACATAGTATCTACGAGCGACAGTGCGTGCAATCGTCGACTTGCCCGTGCCAGCCAAGCCGTTCAACCAGAATATGCACCGCTCATCTGAACTATCAGCCCAAGCAAATACCTCCTGGAGAACGTCGACTCGGGTATCAGGGAGGCAGGTAGGAACGTGTTGAGTGTCGAATGAATTGAATGGGGCATTTTCAGCGTAAGGTAAACGATTTAGCGGGCTATCCGGCCCTAGTTTACTAGTCAGTGTACCGCTTTGCTGCGATCTCTGAAGTACGCCTACTGGAATAATACGCAAGTTCGGCGTTAGCACCTCTGTCGAGCTGCTCCTGAAGCGCCTGATAGATATCTTGAAGAAGTTTCGTCTGCTGGCTTTTCGCATTATCAACGAGCTGCTCAAGGTGAGATCTGATTTGTTGGGCATTGTATGCATCTGAATCTTGACGAACTGCATTTTCAGCGTCTTGAACATTCTTTAGGTTGCCGTCCCAGTCATCAAGCTTGATGACGTCTCGTAAGGAACCAAGGAACTGATTTCGGTAGTACGAGCAAACACTTCTCATCTGGTATGAAAGAAGCACTTTGTAGAGGTCGACGATTCGTTTCTCTAATTCACGTTTTAGTCCCGCAGAGGATCCTTCATTGACCATATTTTCCTTCAGGAGGAGGCTTGACATATTCCAGTACCAGTGCATCCTGGAGATGACGTGAACGATCCCTTCGCGATTGGTTTTTGTCTCAGTTGTGGGATTTTGGAGTACCTCGAGGCAGGTTCAGTACGTAGAGTGGGTGCTTCTAGACGACACATTTACCTGCAGTGCAAAAGAAACACCCGTCCAAGCGAGAGCAGCTTGTGGTACCGTCTGTACGGCCAAGTCTATAATATTCTTTGCCGAGAGTATGACGTCTACAACCTCCCCAATACCATGTTTCACTTTGACCACACTCTCCGTCTTCTTCAGGCCGGCTTGGACGAGTCGACCCATCTGCAACCTTCGCACCGCTGGGTCTCTCTGCTCAATCGCATTTATCTGGAACTCCAATGCTCCAGATTTTGGAGCCTTCTCATTGAGTCCGCGAGACAAGATTTTCTCGTATGCCAGTACTAATGCAGACTCATCGACTTTAAGGTCGTCATAAGCTCGGTCCCAGAGTCGCTGCGCTCTGCTTGAGGCATCAGTGGCTACGGTATCGGAAGTGGTTGAATTAGTACAAGTTGCTGCTGGAGCAGTTGGAGCTAATGGAGAAGGAGATGTTGGTGAAACAGCAGTTACTGGCTGCTGAACAGTAGTAGCAGCCTGAACCGTAGGTGACAAGACTCGCTCGGTAGATTGGGATTCGACTTGGGGTATGATATCTGAGGTTTGACCATGTTGAGAGATATCTTGAACCGTCACGGTCCGCTCCCTGACACTTTTAGATGGTGTTGTCGTCACGGTGGATAAGGCTGTAGTACTTTGGTATTGATTACCGTCCTTCCTCTTTAAGTTTTCGGGGTTCGACGCGCCATGATCTTTGCGGAAAAGCTTCAATCTTGACCGAAATGACGATGGAGACATGACCACAAGATTGGTTGACGCTTAATTCAGGGCTTAGATCAGCACAGATCGGCCTTGTTCTGGTACAACAACAAAATCGATTATCCCTTAGTACGTCAGCGTCTAACAAATAAGTGGTCCGTGCGGGAACACCGTTTTCAAAACAACGCGTATATCTATATAGATCCAAGCAATCAAATACCCACCGCAATGCCTTCTAATCGTGCTAGAATTGATACAGATCTTATTCAACCTACTCAGAATAATGTTTAGCCAGATAGGAAAGCCAAAAAACATGCCCCAAGCCCTAGCTACCCAAATTCGAACCCCTTATTGGGACGACCATAAGTCCAGGTGCCATACCGTTCTATAGAAAGGATAAGTGCTAGAAACGTCATATTGAGTGACTTGGCTCTAAAGAATAAGTTTATATATTAAAATACTATGGTGTTTGGCCTCTATCAAAAGCTTTATATTCCTGAGTACGGGCGTTAAATGCAGCTCAATTGATTGGCTAGATCTTATCGATAACAGGTGGACCCGAATTGACGTGCTACGTATAATATCGCTATAATATCCCTTCCGCTGATGGTACGAGAGGCGGACCGTGCGCGAACACCAGAATCGAAAGTACGCGTATGGTCACGGAGCCTTGATCCTATTGATTCTATTGGCCAGCTCTTATCGATAACAAAAGGACGAAATACACCAGCGGAAGGGATAGAGGCGATAGACAAGATAAAGAGCTTTTAGCTTATAGTATTTTAAAAATAATTAGACCTAGAGAAGTATGTAAGGTATAGTAGTAAAGCAAGGTTATAATAGAATTTTAAAACTTTAAGCTACTACTAAAGCTAGTCCCATAAGCTCTTACAGCATCTCTTCAATTCCGGTGGTTAGTACAGCCACTTCCGCACGGTCTTTTGTAGGGGAAATTTTGGTATTTTTGCTGTTTAGGGGAAAGTTGACAAAACAGGCTAACTACGGGGTGCTATAGATTCTCTCGGTGGAAAATTCGTTGGTGATAAGGAGCAGTATGCCGGCACGTGCGCGTAGTGCACGTACCAACGGTCCACCGGGGTCTGATTTGTAAGATAAACGATACTAACCCCTATCCCTGCGAAGCGAAATACCGCGTAGCGAAACACATTTAGAGCCTACAATCCGCCTACACCTTAATATCTCTATCCTAAGCTATACTAGAATATTGTCTTGCTATTTCTAAACCTATGTCCCTATTGCTGCTTTAAAATTACCTTAAGCTTGGTTATCTCGCTACTAAACGCCCTTAGAGACACAGTTTGCTTTAGAATCCTACTTCTTCCGCAAATTATAACATAGCTTTATCAGCAAAATATGGTACCCTTCCAATGGCCTCAATGGTTGGTGGTTGACGCAATTGGCGCGCAGTTGAGGGTATTTGGCAACTCGACCGACTAGCCTATGTCGTGTTTTTTTAACACGCAGCCTGCGCGCAGCCTGCGCGCAACCTGCCAGTAATCTGCGCATTTGGCAACCATAATTATATTTAGAGCTATTTGCCTCTTTTATACTAATAGCATATTTTAAATAAATAAAAGCTACTTTAAAGCTATTTATAAGGCTAGCAAAATAAATAATAATATTTTAGATAATTTAATATAATATAGCGATGGTTCTCTTCTACCTATCTACCTATTGACTTACCTATAGTACCTGCCTATCTACCTACCTGCCTACATCGCCTACCTATCTGCATTGCCTACCTGTCTATATTGCCTACCTATTTGCATCTACCTACCTGTCTATATCTGCCTACCTGTCTATATCTACCTACCTGTCTATATCTGCCTACCCGTTAGCATCTGCCTACCTGTCTGCATCTGCTTGCCTGTCTGCATCTACTTACCTATCTGTATCTGCCTACCCGTCTGCATCTGCCTACCTATCTGCATCTGCCTACCTGTCTGTATCTGCCTACCTATCTGTATCTGCCTGCCTGTCTGCATCTACCTACCCGTCAGCATCTCCCTGTTTGTGCCTACCTATCTATACTACCTTGATTCGCTCTATCGATCGAATCGTTTATAGTGTTCGCTGGCTAGTCGTTGTCGTCTGGCTCTGGCGACGGTCGTCTGGTTCTGGTAACGGTCGTCTGGTTCTAGCGACAGTCGTCTGGTTCTGGTAACGGTCGTCTGGTTCTGGCGACGGCCGTCTAGTTCTGGCGACGGTCTTCTGGTTCTGGCGACGGTCGTCTAGTTCTGGCGACGGTCGTCTGGTTCTAGCGACGGTCGTCTGGTTCTAGCGACAGTCGTCTGGTTCTAGCGACAGTCGTCTGGCTCTGGCGACGGTCGTCTGGTTGTGGCGACGGTCGTCTGGTTGTGGCGACGGTCGTCTGGTTCTAGTAACGGTCGTCTGGTTCTAGCGACGGTCGTCTAGTTCTGGCGACGGTCGTCTGGTTCTGGCAACGGTCGTCTGGTTCTGGCAACGGTCGTCTGGTTCTGGCGACGGTCGTCTAGTTCTGGCAACGGTCATCTGGTTCTGGCGACGGTCGTCTGGTTCTGGCGACGGTCCTCTACTAGCTGCCGTTCCAGTGCCTCCTAAGTTAGGGAGGATGTAAGGAAGGGTAAAAAATAAGGTGGCTGCAAATTAATAAAATGGGTTGATTAATTGTCTGGGCCCCTAAGGGTTATCTCATAAATTAGACGCTCCGCAGAAGATTTATTCCGTGACATGGGATAACGTATAGGCCCTCTAAAACTCCTAAGCTAATTAGAATAGTGTCCTAATTCCTGCTAACTCCTAGACCAATTAGAATAGCGCACTAGTTTCGGCCCCCTACGTACCCCCTATCACCTAATAAAATCTTCTGCGGAGTGTCTAAGAGCTTATAGGCCTCGCTTTAGTAAGAAACAAATATTTTAGATTATATATTTTAACTTTAACTAGCTCTACTAAGCCCCCACTAATAGTTATTAATACTTTGTTTGATGTAATAGGCTCTTTAGGTAATTAAATCTTTATAAATATATACTATAGCCCTATATATGGAGTATTAAGAGGCGAGATATATTATCGTAAAAGTTAAGTTAAATTTAGAATTAAATATTTATAGATTTTAGGCTAACTACCTATATCTAACTTCTTATATAATAAAGCTACGATATCGCTATAATATAGAGGCAATAGAGAAGACAAAGGGCTTTTAGCTTATACTATTTTGGAGATAATTAGACATAGAGAAGTATATAATTTTTAGTAGTAAGGCAAGATTGTGATAAAATAGACTAAAATAACTAACTACCTATGTCTAACTTCTCGTAAAATAGAGCTATAATATTGCTGTAACGTAGAGGTAATAGAGAAGAAAAAGAGCTTTTAGCTTATAGTATTTTAGAGATAATTAGACGTAGAGAAGTATATAAGGTATAGAGCTTTGAGTAGAGCTTTAAGCAGAGCCTCGTGCAGAGCTTTAAGAAAAGCCTTGTATAGAGCTTTAAGCAGAGCCTCGTGTAGAGCTTTAAGCAGAGCTTCGAGCAGAGCTTTAAGCAGAGCCTTATACAGAGCTTTAAGCAGAGCAGTAAGGTAAGATTATAACCAACAAGTTTTATAACTAACGATTTTTGCAACCAATAAAAATATAACTAACGAAAATACAACTAACTAACATAGCCACGACGTCTTTATTTATTATAATAGATAGAGAAATTAAAGAGCTCCTACCTTATAGTATTTTTATAATAACTAGACGTTATAAAAGGGTTAAGATATAGTGTTATAATAGAAGAGTTGTTACCTAATAAGAAATATTTAGTTCTTATATAAAGAGGGCCCATAAGCTTTTAGACCCTTGGGGAGGAATTCCTCTTAGTATAATCTAATTGGTCTAGGAGTCTACAGGACTAGGGTAAGGTCTATAAGTATAGCGCTAGCCCTTAGCTATATTGTGGCGCAATTTCTCCTTAGGGTTTAATTTATAAGATAACCTAAAGGCTTTAAGCTTATCTTATAAATCAGACCCTGGGGAGAAATAGCGCTATAACATAGCTAAGGGCTAGCGCTATACTTGTGGACCTTATATTACGGACGCTTTAAGTATAATGTTATAACTACTTGGGGAAGAGTCGTAGGAAGCTAGTTAGTTAATACAGGCACAGTCTAGGATGGATTTGGTGGAACTATATAACGAGGAATAGTAACCGAGGTTACGTGGCGTTAAACGTATTAACTATATTAAACGGAAGGGACGTTACGTTTAATACAGACAATACGTACCTTACGTACAAGAGAGGATTTCTTAGGAGTATGGTTGTGTATTTAAATGACCTTAGTCCCTACCGTAGATAGTTCTCTCCTTATAGTAAATCTTAGAATATAATTGGAGTTAATCTGTTAGGCAACCACTCCACCAGTTATTGTTATGTTATTAATTTGTTCTTACCTATATACCTAGCCTAATAATAGGACCCACCGTAGTTCCTGCTATAAGGTTCCGTTACATATTCACTACTAAGATTATGGTATTAAATAAAATTAAACAATATGCCACCTAGAGCACTAGTTATAACGGTATTAACGGCAGCCACAACCTCAGGACTAGGAGATGTTAGTATAGTAGATACGGATTCTTAAGTAGTTACGCGAGGTCAGTTATAGGAAATGGTTAATCGCTTATAAGACAATAATAGGATACTTAAAGAACGCATTAATGGAATTGGAGTAGTAAAAATTAAGCTACCTTTAATTAAACAATTCTTAGGAGAGAAGTTAAAGCTTAAGGGATTTCTTACACAGATATACTTTAAGGTAATATAGGAAGGAGTGAAGTTAGTAATATCGTTAGATTAAGTAGCCTATGCAGGATTGTTCCTAATAGGAAGGGTACTTAAGTGGTTTAAACTGTATTTTACGGAAATATAGGCCAATGGCATAACAACTACTAACTAGGACGTACGGTATATATTTACTAGTTAGAACGGGTTCGCAGAATAACTAATATAGATATTTAGAGACCTAGAGGCTATAACCACAGCGGAATAAAAGCTTTAGAACTTAGTATAACGCACTTTAGCAATTAAGTATATAACACAGTTTCAAATACTAGCTATATAGGTTGAGTGGAATAACAGGGCGCTTATGGCACAGTATAAATAGGGACTTAAGGCTAAAGTCCAGGACGTAATTATCCTAATGGAAGATGCGGATACTCTAAGGGAGTTAATAGACCAGTTAATAAAGATTAATAATAGGATCTATTAAAGGGAATAAGCTAAGAGAGGGTAAGACAAAGTTCTACAGTTATATAAGGCGCAGAGTACGTAATGACAGACATAGAGTTAAAAACTATGGAATGGCGCAGAGCTAATAGACCTAAGCGGTACTAAAGAAACCCAAAGGTAGGGAAAGAAACTATAGAAATCTAGAGGTTAAGGATTAAGTGATTAAAGGACCTAGGAGTAGAGGCTAAACTAGGGATCTTAGTAGCAGAAGACATTTAGGCGGACTCCACAGCAAGAAAAGTAGTTTAAAGATAGAGCTTGCATAAATTACGGAAAACAAGGTCATTTCGCCAGAGACTATAGAGGTAGTTAGAGTAACTACATAGTAAAAGGAACCAGGCCAGCAGAAGACACATACATATAAAGGGATAATAGTGCACTGCGAGGAATAAAAGAATGTTTAATTAATAGTTTTGCGTATTGTTACAATAACGCATGCCAAATTTATAAGGACGCTAAGTATAGCGCAAGCTATTAGCTATAGGAGCTATTATTATCTAAGTTTAGAGGAACTAATAAACCAGCTCGTAAATCGGACATTAAAGATAATAAGTTTAATATAGGCAAAGTATTTACCAATAATAAGGTAATAAAGGCAGCTTACTAGGAGCATGCAAACCTTAAAGAAGTTAAAACAGAAGTAGAGACTAAGACCATTACAGAACAAGGTTTAGTAATAGGTATTGCGATACTATTAGATACAATTTCCATCGCTTTACAAGATAATAGGAGTAACGTTTAGAAGAAACTAAGTAAGTAGATAACTGCTAGTGCTAGCTTATTACTTAATAAAGGCAAAAGGCCACAGGCTTAAGATTCTTAAGAAGAGATAAAAAAAGCTTAAGATTTTTAAGATGAGATAAGATATACCTAAGGACCCACAACGGACAAAAACTGATAGGAAAGGGCAGCGACTTAGTTTAGTAATAAACGAATAAGTATAGGACGCAAGTTTAAGAACTATAAGTTTAGGGAACGAATAAGAACGTTAGTAATCCTAGGTAAACATAGCATTTAACTTAAAGATTAAACAGTTAATACTAGGATTAAAAAGTAAAGCGACTATAAAGATCTAGCTGCAAGACATAGAAAATAAGAAACTATAGATAAGTTTAGGATAAGAATTATCGCATAGCAAGAGCAAAAGCTAGATAAGAGGTTAGCTATACCAGGTTATATAAGGGATAGAGCACCCATATAAAGAGTTACTAATAGGCCAAGTATAGGGACACCTAGGGTAAAGTAGTTGGATAAACTGGAATAAGAAGAGAATCTAAGTATTCTAACCAGGTTTAAAGAAAGACATACTAAAGAATGTTATAATGTAGCGATAATAAGGTACTTTCTAATAGATAAACTATACACACTAAACCAGTTATACGGAAAGTAGTATAGGCAACGATATAATAACAAATGGGAAGACTTTTATATATGGCTAGATAAAAAAGTTGTCCAAGACTAACCCATTGCAGAAAAACGTATAAGTTATATTAAGGGAGCGTTAATTATAATATTAAGGAACCTAGAAGAAGGATCTAGGGACTAAAGAAGTAAGTAATAAATCTTAGTACCTACAGCAGAAATACCAGTAGTTAGGTTAACTAGGTATAGGTTTAAACTTAAGAATAAAAACAAACTAAGAGTTAACCTAAAATATATAGCGCATTATATACTATTATGGATAGCTTATATAGATGACATATATAACATATATAGAGCACTAAAAGATAAGAACTGGAAATACCTAGTAAGAATATATTAGGCACCAGAGGAAAAACGGTTTAGGAACGCTAAGTATATACATAGATAGCACCCAGTAGAAGTATAAGGCTAAGGGGACTTAATACTTTAACCAGAAAGATTCCTTACAGAAGAATGCCTAGATAGATAATAGTAGTGGAAGTGCTCAGAGAACACTTATCTATAGTATATAGAGGAAAAGAAAAGAACTAAGTATTAGCTAAGGTTAGACTAAGTATAGGCAGGATCTAGCAGCCAATAGTTAGGAAAAGGGGAGATATATAGGACTAGAGGGAACTAGTATTAGAGCCTTAGACCCTTAAAGGAATTTAAGATTAACACCTAAATTTATAAGCTAAATGGCAAGATTAACAGTTTAAAGTATTGGTAGATAGTAGAGTAACTAGGAACCATATATCACCAAAGGTAGTAGAAATGATGGGGTTACTATATAGATAGAAAGAATACCCATATCCACTTATAACAATTTTAGGAGATTAGATAGCCTATAGAGGAGGTATTATTAATCTTAAAACAAGACCTATTTAGTTAACTATTAAAGGAAGACCAGTTAGAATGTCTTTTAATATTTTACTATTAGAATTATTAGTTACACAAGGTGATATCACATAGCTACGGTTCGTAGATAGTATAATGGTTGTTCTTCTTAATAGGAATGAGGAAAGGGGTAAGGAACTTAAGGTTCCTTACCACGCTAGGGCCATATTAACACATAACGGCAACATGCCTCGCGTAATAGCAACTTGCCTTATTCCCAACACTGGCAACTCTTCTTTTTGTGGTTGCTATCTATATATATACAAACAGACAGGATGCGATAATACCAGATAGTGTACAACAATACTAAACAATATGCGACAATATGCGACAATACAGCAGTTAGTAGAATTTGGCGGATAATGCAAAGATAGGTAGGCCGCTAAGGCGCTAGTAGTAAGTGAGCTAATAGCGATTTTCTATCCTGGGGATAGAAAATCCTGATTGGCTGGTTTAAGTTAGGGTCTATAGAATGTTATACTCCTACTTCCTTTTAACCTAACCTTTAACTTATATATATAGAGTGTTTGTGTTAACAAACGTTTCTAGAGCCTTGTTTAGGTTTGCCTTTATTATTATATTTACTGGGTTATCTTAACCATTAATCCATTAAATCTTAAAGAGTTCTTGCCGTTTATAGGATTAATAAAGTGCTATAATATTAATTATAAGGCGCTTCTCCTTTATAGTACTAAGCTTAACCAAGCACTTATAGAGAGAGTATAAATCGGTGCATACAATTATAGGGATAATAGGAAGTTCAAGTTAATCTATAATTATCTTTAGGGTAGTTCTAATTGCAATTGCTATATCAACTCTGTTAACCATTCTATATATCTCTGACGCTAGAACGCTTTAAGTGATACGCTTACTCTTAGTTAAGCTCTAATAGATAAGATTGCTATAGATTATAAAGTTATTCTCTCTAGTAAATTTGTTTGTGATAATAATTTTATATCCCAACTGGGAGCTAAAATCTTTATTATTTATAAATAATCCATTAACAAATATAAAGAGCTTAGCGGTAGGAAGATTAATAGGCATATAGAATAGTCCCTAATTAAGATAGTTTATTTACCAGGAAAGATATTTATTTAGGGCAAGAATATTATCCTTAATTAGTTCCTGGTGTTAGGCGGTAATAGAGAGATTAAATAAAGCCTTAAATTAATAGATAAAAGTAATATAAGCTCTATAAGCGCGTTGCTCTATATATCCTTGCTTTAGGGAATTAATGTTAATAACGTCAATTTTTTTACCTTAACCCTTCTAGTATAAAGCAATAGAATCCTTATTTAGGGAGAGGATGCATCTATTAAAAAGTAATAGTGTTATTAAATTAAGCTTTTCTTTTAGCTTTGCTATAAAATTTGCCTTTACTAGCTTATCTTCTTTAAGAGCTAAGAATTGGTTATCCCCTAAGATAATTATATTATTAGTTTGCATGCTAATAATTCCAAACAGAGTTCCTATAGTTGTGATAAGGAAGCAGGGATTAAATATAGAAGTAGTTATTAAAAGCTTCTCTTTATAGTGCTTGCTATAGGTAGCCTACTAGTGAGTTCCTGCCTCTGCGATTCTATATAATAGCTTAAGCATAACTATGATTATATCTTTAGGATACTAGTGGCGAATTTACTCTGGAAGGTATGCCAATATTAAGCGCTAAAGGTGCATCTCTAATTAGGTATAGACTTAAGTAATATCTTACAAATAAACCGCCATTCTATTCTTTATTAAGGAGGGAGCTAGCATAATAATAACTCGCTAACTAGCTTGTTAAATTATAGAAGATTACGTAAGAATTACCTCCTTACCATTATTATTATAACCTTGGATGACAAGCCTTAATTTCTTAAATGGGGCATTAGTAGCTTTACCTTTAATCTTATTAACTATTCTTAACTTAAAGATGCAAACTTCATTAAACTTAGTAGGGTTATACTTCTTAAATTTAAAAACTTCTCTTGTAATAAGACTGTTAATCTTCTGCTTATTAGATACTTAGAAAGGAGCTCCTAGGGTTATAATATAACCTTCCTTTTAGAGCTGTTTTGTAAGCTTAAAGTTAGCCTTCTCTTTAGCTGTTATAAAGGCCATTAATAACTCAACTCTATTCTTAATAGCGGCAATAAATTGTTCTTTAAAATTAATAAGATATTGGCGATTTTATAATCCCTTTAGGCGACCTCTACCGCGTTATAGTTATAGCGCATCTACTATAATTATATTAGGATTATAGTCGTCTTCTAGAGTATATTAATCGTGGTTCTCTTCTAGGGTATCTTCTAGGGCATCCTGTAAAGGCTTAGAATTATTATCTTTATAGTAAGGCTTAATAACAGTTAAACGGAATTAAGTGGGTCTATAAGGCATCTAAATAGTATAAGTTTAACCATTAATTACAATAAGTTAATATAGGCCTAATTATCCTCCCTTTTTATACCATACGCGTACTTCAGACTGGAGTGGCAGATTAAGCATAGTTAAGGTATTTAGGCCATTTCTTATTCCTAGTACATTATTAACCTGGCGTATAGCGTAGAGACGTTGCACCTCCTTTATTGCCTTGCGAATAGCCTTGGCTCGTTACACAATAGAGGGAGATAGTAGAGAATTGTTAATTATTTAAGGGTAGGCGCCAAAGACTAGCAATATAGGTATAAGTCTATCCGGGCCAGCAGAATTATTAACAGCTTTAACAGCTATTTATAAGGTAAGTTCTTTACTAGTATCCTTTAGTTCTAAAGAGATAATCTTATATACGCGGTATAATAGCGTGTAATATTGCTCCACTTTTCTAATACTATTATGCGCCTTAACGGGGACTTCCTTAACTTTAATTGCTATTGCCTTTATCTATTATTGGAACTCTATAGATAAGAAGTTCTTTCCTATATTATAGACGATTTAATTAGGGGATTTTAGGTAGACATTAATCTAGCACAACTAAAGGGTATCCTATGCGTTCCTAGCTAATATATCCTTTAAGAATCGTGCAGCTTGGAAGGAGGTTAAGAAGTTAATAACTTAGAGTACTAGCTTGCTGCTAAGATATATAACATTAACAATAATATAGAAGTTAAAGTTATAGTTATCTTTAAGGGTGAACTTAAATCAGCTAGGGGACTTCTGGTTTATTTAGCAGTAATAGCAGTACTTTATAAGATGCTTAATTGCCTTAACCTTAACTTTATAGCCTACTTACTAAAGAACCCTAAGTAATTAATAAACGGATAGGTGGCCAAAACAATGGTATAGTTGGCGTAATTCTAACTTAGTTAAGTGGCTCTAAGCAACACTCTTTTTTAGTTAATAAAGAAGCAACTAGGGGTGACCCTACTTGCGCATAATAGGCACCTAATTATCTCCCTAAACAAGTATATTCTTAAGGTTGTTAAGCCTAACGCCTAACTTATCTATATCTTTAATACAAAATAGAAACGGAGTGTTTGTAGGAACAATATGGAAAGTAATATATCCTAAAAGGGTTTAGACCCTAATTATACTAAAAGAGATTATAGTACCTTTACTAAAGCAAATTATATATTGGCCTGCCGTTAATTAGTTAATCTAAATAGAGCTATTAAGCTGCTAAAGAGCTTAAACTTAAGGTTCTCCTACTATAGATACTCCTACGGCTCCTATATCCGGCATAATACTATAGAAGACATACGCCGAGTATCTATTATTAAAGGAAAACGCGGAACTCTTCTTTGGCTTATTAAAGATATCTAATTTCGTAATAGAATGGAGCGTAGATTGATTATTAAGAATAGTAATGGTTTATATACCATCTACCTCACTATACTTAGTAAAGTATTGGTTAGGGGAGTAGTCCTCAATTTCCATATCTATAAGGAGCTGTTTGACCTTATTAACCTTACCCTTAAGATCTTCTACGCCTTTATATTGAACTAGGAAGCTTTAGAAGTAGGCTATAGTGACCTTACAATTTCTAATATTTCTTATACTCTAACGGAACTTGTTATATACCTCTTTTCGCTTATTAAGGGAGTGTCTAGTTAACTAGCAATTTAGCTTCTTATAAACATAGCACTTCTTCTAGTAATTACTTTAAAATAAACCTCTACTAGGACCTCTACGGTTGCCTTATAGTTAATATTGATTATACTCTCTTCCATATTCCCTACTATGGCCACCATATATTTAATCAGTCCAGTTATAATTATATTAGTTAGGAATACTTAGTTAGGTAGGGTTTTTAGTATAGAACTGTTAAGATTCTTATATTTACATCGCAGTACCTATAGCGGAGCGTAGCTTAGTATATACTCCTTTAAACGTATTCACAGGTTTATATAGCGCTAAGTTATACTTAGGAACGCTATAGCATACTAAGATAACCTAGTCCCTTAGGCTGTTCTTATTTTAGTAAGTTTTAGTAAGGCCATATTAGATTTTCTAGAGTTTATTAAAGAGTAATTAAAGGCACTCTAAATAAGTCTTTATTAGGTTAGAAGCAATAACTCTCTAGAATATAGTCTCCCGCCATTTAGATATATAAAGTTGGCGATTTTTATTAGTCTTAAAGTGAGCTCTAGTGAGCTAAAGCATTATATTAAAGCTATAGTTTTTACCCGCAATATAGTCATAATAGAATGTCGCTGCCCGTCCCTTTAACATAATGGAGAAAGCGTGGTAGTACTAGTAGTATTAAATTCCAACCTTATTGCAACAGTTATAGAAGACCTATAGTTTTGCTCTGAGCATATTATATAGTTCTCCTCTAAACTTCTTTTCTTTGTCTAAATATACCTTTATCAGATTTGTGACTTTTTGTAGTAAAGGCTTACCAGTTGGCTAGAGTAGAGGAAGTAGAGGCGGAGCAACTCTAAGTAGAAGGGCACCTCTAGGTAGGAGAGCAGCTTTAGGTAGGGGGTTAGCATTCTAGGGGTTTTAATACAAATTAAAGTTGCCTTTTAAAGAATATAGATTGTTTTTAGGTTTCTATAGTTAACATATAATCTCAGCTTCCGTCCATATTGGTTCTTCTATACTAGTAATAACGGCCTAAATATTACTAGTAATTGGGTTACTATTCTCAGCAACATATACCCCATTCCTATGGAGGAAGTCTTAAAAATCCCAAACAATATTAACGTTGCTAAGTGCCTAGGTATTAGCAGTCCATCCCATAAAATCCTCCCTAAAATACTCCCATAGTTATAAATCAGCATAGCATCTATTTCGGTAGAATATAATATGGTGTAGAAGAAAGCCGTTAACTTATTTTGCGGTATAAGTTGTTATATTAAAGGCGAATTCATCCTAATCTTTATTAATAAGTTTCGCATGCTTAGCTACCCCTGGTAGTAAGGAGTCTTTCCAGTTATTTAAAGTAGGCGTAGCCATGTTTTTAGAGGGAGGGAAGTGTTATTGGTATAGAGATTGTCGTTTAGTACGCGTTTAGACGTGTATTTGCGATTATGGGGCTTAGGACCAGTTCTGGCCTTAAATCACGAAGACTCGTAAAGCGTGTTATTCTATGTAATGGACGCAAGAATCCGTAATCTTAGAAAGGCTTAAGACCAGTTCTGGCCTTTTAAATCCTTAGATTTGTGGAAGAGTTCTATTTAAGGTTTAGGACCAGTTCTAACCTTAAAAAACAGCTTCCTCTAGCACGAGTAGCACTAGTATAGTGGCTTATCTCTTCTTAGTGGAATACCTAGCTACTCTATAGTATAACAGTGAAGTTAACCACTAATCAGTGTTGGTTATACAAGATAATATCACGTAGCTACGGTTCGTAGATAGTATGATGGTTGTTCTTCTTGATAGGAATGAGGAAAGGGGTAAGGAACTTAAGGTTCCTTACCACACTAGGGCCACATCAACACGTGACGGCAACATGCCTTGCGTGACGGCAACTTACCTCATTCCCGACAAGAATAGGACGAGGCGATACTAGGAATACCTTAGTTACAAGAGTATAATTTAAAGATTAATTGGGTTATAGGTTAAGTCAATATTAGGGATACTTAACGGCGCAAAGTGCGATAGTAAACCAAGTTGGTATAGTACCAAGTTGGAGCGACATACGAAGAGACTAAGTGAGGCTTAAGTTATATACTAAAGAGATACCACAAGTATGGCAAAAAGTTATGGTTACTAGAAAGTGAAAAGCTGTTAGAGCATGCAGTATGGGACTATAAGATAGAATTAGAAGAGGGAATAAGTCTAAAGTTCTTTCTAATTTATAAGCTTACTAAAACGGAGTTAGTAGCGCTTAAGGAGTTTATCTAGGAGAACTTACGTAAAGGATATATCAGACTATTATAATTATTAGTAGAATATCCAGTACTGTTTATCCTAAAGAAAAACGGAAAACTCAGGATGTGTATAGACTATAGATAGTTAAACAGCATTACTAGGAAGGATAGGTATCCTTTACCCTTAATTAGCGAAATCCAAGATAGGATAGGCAATGCAAAAATCTTTATAAAGATAGATCTGAGATGGGCATACCATTAGATTAGAATTAAGGAAGGCAATAAATAGAAGGCAGCCTTTAGGTTAAAGGAAGGACTATATAAACCATTAATTATGCAATTTGGGCTTATAAACGCACCAGTAACGTTCCAGAAGTAAATTAATAGTATATTAGAAGAATACCTAGATGAGTTTATTATAGCATATTTTAACAACATTATAATCTACTTAGAGAATGAGGAAGAATATAGAGAACACGTTAAGTAGGTCTTAAAGAGACTACAGGAAGAACAGATGCTAGTAGCAGTTAAGAAATGCGAGTTCTTTATAAGAAAAACCAATTTTGTAGGATTTATTATTAAACTAGGAAAAATCAGTATGGACCTAAAGAAAGTTAAAGCTATAGTAAGTTAGCAAGAACTAGAGAACGTTACGCAGTTAAGGTCGTTTTTAGGGTTTTATAACTACTATAGGAGGTTTATAGCACAGTAGTTAAAAAGTATTAAGCTATTTACAAGACTAACAAAGAAAGAGGAACCGTGGGTTTAGGGTAGTAAATAGAAGGAGCTGTTCTAGGAACTTAAAGAGTTATTTACCTAAGAACCGATCCTTAAGATCTATCAACCAAAGTTGGAAATAGTTGTTGAAATAGACGTATTAGACTTCGCACTAGGAGTATACTTGCTATAGAAGTACCAGGACACATAGCATCCAGTAGCGTACTATAGTAGGAAAATAATACTACTAGAGTTAAACTACGACATCTATAACAAGGAGTTGTTAGGTATAGTTATAGCACTTAAGAAATAGAGAGCGTTCTTACAAGGCATAGAGAAACCATTTGTAGTTAAAACGGATTATAAAAACCTTATAGGATTCCTAACAACGAAGGAACTTAACCGAAGACAGTTTAAATAGGCGGAAATGCTTATAGAATACCATTTTGAAATTTAGTATACTAAGGGTACAGACAATGCAAGGGTAGATGCTTTAAGCAGAAAAGCTGAACTATAAAGTGATAAAAAGCTATTAGGAGCTTTGTTGCGAAAGGATTAAGATAGAGCAATTAGGTATAACCATCCAAAGATTACAGTAACTAAAGAAAGTTAGATCTATGAATTACTAGAGAGTAATTAAATATAAAAGATCTAAGAAGCATAGATAAAGGATCTAGACTTAAAGCAATATAAAAATAAAGAAGTAACGTATGTGCCTAAGTCTATTACAGAAGAGTTTGTTAAGGAATTCCATAAGGGAATAACACAAAAACACAACGGAGCTATAGGCTTAGTGTTAAGGCTTTAAGAGGAGTACATTATTTAAGGAATCTGGGGGCTAGCAAGATAAGTTATAAAGGAATATCCAGATTGCTAAAGGAACAAACCAATAAGATATAAGCTGTACGGAGAACTACAACCTATTAAGATACTAGGAAGGCCGTGGGAAGTTATATTATAGGACTTTATTATTAAGTTACTAAAGTTAAGAGATCCTATTATAGGATAAGATTATAATGCGATTTTAGTAATAGTGGATAAGCTAATAAAGTAGGGGTACTTTATAGTATGCACTAAAGAGATATTAGTAGAAGATGTCGCTAGAATCTATATAAAAGAAGTATTTACAAGACACGGAGTACTAGATAAGATTATATTAGACAGAGATCTAAGATTTATAGTAGTATTTTAGGAAGTGTTTCTAGTAGAATAAGGAGTTCGTGTAGTAATATCTACAGCGTATTATCCGCAGATGGATGGATAAACGGAAAGACTAAACTAGACACTAGAATAGTATTTAAGGCACTATATTAATTACGTATAGAATAATTGGGTATTGTTACTACTAGTTATATAGTTTGCATATAATGCAACACCATAAGAAGGAATAGGGACATTACTATTTAAGGCAAATTATAGATACGAACTAAGAATATCGTTATCGCTATATTAAGTAAAAAAGACAAGTAGCACAGCTAAATAAAGAATAGAGATATTAATAAATCTTTATATAGACCTTATGGAAATAGCTAAACTAGTATAAGAATGAATAAAAAGGTACTATAATGCTAAGAGATCTAAGGGACTAGATCTTAAGGAGGGAGATAAAGTATAGTTACTATATAAAAATTTTAAGAGTTGATAACTAAGTAAGAAATTGGACCACGTTAGACTAGGACCTTTTAAAGTTAAGTAAAAAATTTTATTGGTTACGTATAAGTTGAACCTATTAGCCAAAATAAGGATCTACCCTATATAATATATTGCGATGCTAGAACTAGCATATGGAGATATTAAGCCACTAGTTTATAAGGCAGACACGTACAGAGAATAAGAAGAAGATAAGTGGTAAGTTTTAAAGATTATTAGTTATAAGGATGTGGAAGACAAAATGTGGTATAAAGTAAAGTAGATAGGCTATAGTAAGACTATCTAGGAACCACTAAGCAACCTAAAGAACGCTATAGGAAAGGTATAGGAGTATTAGAAGAAAGTAGGTTAGGTAACATTAATAAGAAAGGATTGCTAAAAAATAAGTTACCTAAGGGGGACCCAAGAGGAGTAATTGCTAAGCTACTTAAAGTTGTTTCCCTTGTAGGAGGAGAGCCAGTTCTTTTATTACTAAGTTTCTATAGACCTTATTAAACAAGTTTCCACTTCTTAGAACAAACCTTCTTACAAACACGTTTAAGACGTTAAAGATAAGCATAAGCCAGACGTTAGGCTTTAAGGACGCGTGCGGACTCTTCTAAGGCACGTTAAACCGCGAGCAACGCTAAGGCTAGCCTACCGTTAAGTTTTATAGTGGTAGATTAAACACAAGACCCTATAACAAGTTACTTAGGGAACTTAAAGACTGTTAAGAGTTATAGGACGCATATACTTAGCATTAGAGATAGAGCAAACGTTGCAAAACGATTAAATGTTTGCTTTGGTGCACTTAGAGTAAAAGGAGGGTTGTTAAGATAAAGGGCTTACTAGCATAACATAAACCAACCCCTTTTTTGCGCACCTAGAGTAAGGAATCGCCATTACTTTACTAAGTAACAGTATGGAGGAAACCGTATAAAGGCGACGCTTAACCCAGAAAAGAGAAGAAGAAGCTTTAGGTATAATAAGTAAGGATATTAACTAGACTAATTAAACGGACATTACACCTCTAGTGGACAACTTGGAGATATTAGGAATCTTTAAGGACGAAGATAAAGAGGAGGGAGATAGTATTACGGACGCTTTAAGTATAATATTATAACTACTTAGGGAAGAGTTGCAGGAAGCTAGTTAGTTAATATAGGTATAATCTAGGATAGATCTGGTGGAACTATATAATAAGGAATAGTAACCAAGGTTACGTGGCATTAAATGTATTAACTATATTAAACGAAAGGGACGTTACGTTTAATATAGATAACACGTACCTTACATATAAAAGAGGATTTCTTAGGAGTATAGTTGTGTATTTAAAGGACCTTAGTCCCTACTATAGATAGTTCTCTCCTTATAGTAAATCTTAGAATATAATTAGAGTTAATCTGTTAGGTAACCACTTTACTAGTTATTGTTACGTTGTTAATTTGTTCTTACCTATATACTTAGCCTAATAATAGGACCCACCGTAGTTCCTGCTATAAGGTTCTGTTATACCTTACCCTAGTCCTATAGACTTCTGGACTAATTAGATCTTACTAAGAGGAATTTCTCCCTAAGGGTCTAAGAGCTTATAGGCCCTCTTTATATAAGAACTTAATATTTTTTATTAGGCAATAACTCTTCTATTATAATACTATATCTTAACCCTTTTATAACGTCTAGTTATTATAAAAATACTATAAGGTAGGAGCTCTTTAATTTCTCTATCTATTATAATAAATAAAGACGTTGTGGCTATATTAGTTAGTCGTATTTTTGTTAGTTATAAAACTTGTTGGTTATAATCTTACCTCACTGCTCTGCTTGAAGCTCTGTATAAGGCTCTACTTAAAGCTCTACACAAGGCTCTGCTCGAAGCTCTATATAAGGCTTTTCTTAAAGCTCTGTATAAGGCTTTTCTCAAAGCTCTGCACAAGGCTCTGCTTGAAGCTCTGCTCAAAGCTCTGCTCAAAGCTCTGCTTAAAGCTCTATACCTTATATACTTCTCTACGTCTAATTATCTCTAAAATATTATAAGCTAAAAGCCCTTTTTCTTCTCTATTACCTCTACGTTACAGCAATATTATAGCTCTATTTTACGAGAGGTTAGACATAGGTAGTTAGTCGTTTTAGTCTATTTTATCACAATCTTGCCTTACTACTAAAAATTACATACTTCTCTACGTCTAATTATCTCTAAAATAGTACTAGCTAAAAGCCCTTTGTCTTCTCTATCGCCTCTATATTATGGCGATACCGTAGCTTTATTATATAAGAAGTTAGATATAGGTAGTCGGCTTAAAATCTATAAATATTCAATTCTAAATCTAACTTAACTTTTGCGACGATGTATCTCGCCTCTTAATACTCTAGGTATAGGGCTATAGTATATATTTATAAAAATATAATTATCTAAAGAGCCTATTACATCAAATAAAGTATTAATAACTGTTAGTGGGGGCTTAGTAGAGCCAGTTAAAGTTAAAATATACGATTTAAAACATTTATTTCTTACCAAAGCGAGACCTATAAGCTCTCAGACGCTCCGCAGAAGATTTTACTGGTGGTAGGGGGGTGCGCAGGGGGCTGATATTAGTGCGCTATTCTAATTGGTCTAGGAGTTAGTCTATGCGCCATATCACCGGAATAAATCTTTTGCGGAGCGTCTGATTCATGAGATAACTTTGAGCTACGAAGAGATTTTACAGTGCACGTGACCTGTGCACGTGACCTGTGCCTTAGAGAGAATACAGATTATCTGACAGATGCAGAGCTTCGTGTAGAGCCTCCGTACGCAGAGCTTCGCGCAGAGCCTCGTGCAGAGCCTCTGTACGCAAAGCTTCGTGCGGAGCTTCGTGCGGAGCCTCGTGCGGAGCCTCGTGCGGAGCCTTGTGCGGAGCCTCTGTACGCAGAGCTTCGTGCGGAGCTTCGTGCGGAGTCTCGTGCGGAGCCTCTGTCGCGGAGCTTCGTGCAGAGCTTCGTGCGGAGTCTCGTGCGGAGCCTCTGTCGCGGAGCTTCGTGCAGAGCTTCGTGCAGAGCTTCGTGCAGAGCCTCTTGTAATTAGCATATAACTTAAATAATATATTACATTACCTCAATTGCATATTAAGGAATGTATAAGTTAGTCAACTACATATTATTTAACTTATAAATATGTCAAATTAGTCAATTATAGGTTAATTGCGTGTTGTTTAACTTTTAAATATGTTAAATTGGTTAACTGCGTGTTAAGTTAGTTAAGTTGCATGTTAAGTTAGTTAATTGCGTGTTAAGTTAGTTAAGTTGCATATTAAGTTGGTTAATTGCGTGTTAAGTCAGTCAAGTTGCATGTTAAGTTGGTCAACTGCATGTCAATTACGCGAAACGCGCTTAGTAAAGTCGACTTAAAACCCAGCCTGCGGATATTTTCCCGATGTACTAAAACCGAGTTAGTAGCGCTTAAGGAGTTTATTTAAGAAAACTTATAAAAGGGATATATTAGACCATCGCAGTTATCAGCAGGTTATCTAGTGTTGTTTATCCTAAAGAAGAACGGAAAACTTAGGATATGTATTAACTATAGACAGTTAAACAGTATTTGTTACGGAGTGAGTACAAGTGGTAATAATATATAGCGAAGTAGATATTATTAAGCTATGTATATAAACTGTGTAATAAAGTTAAGACGTTGCGTAAGGAGAGAAGGTAAGGAAACGGGAAGAAAGGGTATATATCGCTAGTTTAGTTGCTTGGTCGACACGTGCACAAAGCAGAATAGGATTTGAGTAGCGGTCCTAGTAGAACTTGGCAGGATTTAGTAGACTTGGTAGAATATAGCAGAATACAGCAAATTGCCGTTAGATTGCCGTAGATTACCGTTAGATTGCTGTCTCGTGGTCGGTCTCTTCTTACTACATAGGTAGAAACAGGTGGACGTGTATAAGGTGTTACGGAGGAGTCCCGTAATAGTACCCCCCCTTTAAACTTGAGCTTCTGCGAGATGGGGCTAAGGTAGTTCTAGGTAGAGTTCATGAAAGTCTTCTGCGGCTTGTGTAAGTCCTATAGAGTTAATAGGTTCCTATAAGGGCTTAGTAAAGCCTCTCTATTTTATAAGATATATATATTTGCGTTTCCGTTTATTGTACTTAATGTTATTAACTCTTTTAACAAGGTATTCATCCTTACCATCCACTTTAACTAGTAGGGGAGGGTCTTGGATCTGTCTAGGTAGGGCGTCTAATACAGGGGCGGCAGGGCGGAGGACTAACGTATAGAATATAGGGTGGATTTTAACCGTATCAAGGAGCTTTAGTTAGTAGGTATAAGGAGAGACAACTTTTTTAACCTTATAAGGGCCAGCGTTCTTCTAGTTAAGTTTCTTAGTAGGTTGTTTTGTGTTTAGATTTCTTGCGTCTAGCCAGACAAAGTTACTAATTTAGTAAGCTGGTGCTAGGGTTCGGTTCTTATTTACTGCAGCTTTATAGATAGACTAGGCCCATGTTATTTTGTTAGTAAGGAACTCTTATAGTTCTTCCATCTTCTTTACGAATTCGTTTACTTCTGTAACTTATAAGGCCTGATAAGCTAGGCAAGGAATATTACTAAAGGGTTTAAAACCCATTCGCGGGTACTAGCCGTAATTAGCCAGGAATAGGGAGACCTTTATAGTTTCTAAGACGGAGTTATTTGCAGTAAACTTAGTAAATATAAGCCAGTCCATCCAGTCGTCCTATAAATACAACGTGTATATCCGAATATACTATTCCATTATAGTATTTGCACGTTCCGTTTAACCGTCCGTTTCTAGGTAATATGCCGTAGATAACAGCACTTTAATGCGGAGTTAGGTAGTTAGTTCTTCCTAAAACGCTAAAACAAACTGGCGGTCTCTATTGGAGACAATCGTTTTGGGAAGTCTATAGAGTTTCCATATATAATCTAGGAATAGTTGGGTGACGGCAGGTGTTAATATATTAGGGCAGGCGATTAAGTATCTTATTTTGGATAGTCGGTCTATAACTACCATAATGTTTATATAGCCTTTACTTACGGGGAGATTAATAACAAAGTTAATTAAGATATCCTTCTATCTTCAGTCCGGAACAGGCAGTGGCTTTAGAAAGCCGTTGTACTTCTTATATAAGGCTTTGGCTTGTCGGCAGGTGTGATAGCTAGAGACGTACCTTCGTGTTATATTGTGTATGTTTGGCCAGTAGTACTCCTATTAGAGCAGCTCTAGGGTTTTTCCTCAGCCTAGGTAGCTGGCTACTAGTAGATTGTGTACGTGTTTAAGGAGCTTAAGCTTAAGTTTATTGTGGTTAGGTATAACTAGGCGGTTCTAGTAGTATAAGCGTTCTCCATGAGCTTTATATTTACTTAGAGAGATCTTTTTGGAGTATTTAACGCCATCTTAAATTAACTTAAGTGTCTTTTAGATAAACTTATTATTTGGGTATTTATTAACTATAATCTGCTTAATCGATCAATCAGTTATTTTAAGGATGTGTACCGTAAGGTCTTTAGCTAGGGGATTAAATAATTTAGGGCGAAGCAGCGTTTAATTACAGTAGGCGCGCGCTTCTTCCTGTGCTGTTATATCTTGTGAACGTTAAGTTAGGGCATTAGGTTTTTGACCTTAAACGCCTAGGTGGTATATAATTGAGAATTGGAAACAAGACAGATATTCTAACTAGCGGGCTTAATAATGACTTAGCTGTTTTATAGTCGTGAAGTACTATAGATTCTTATAGTTACTAAGAACCTTAATTGGAAATCCAATACCTTCTAGTTTAGGTCGCCATTGTTTAAAACATCTAATAATAGCTAATAATTCCTTATCATAGATCTTGTAGTTACATTTAGCTGGACTTAATCGTTTTAAAAAGTATGCTACTAGATATAGTACTCCTTCCTTATTATACTAAGACAGAATGCCTCTAGTGACGTAGTTAGATAAATCAGCTTCTATAACACTCTTTCGGTTTAGGTCAAAGTGTTAGAGTATAGGTGCGGTAGTAAATATAACTTTTAGATAGGTAAAGGCCTTCTTATATTCCTTATTAAAGATAAAGGCTTTGTCCTTTTATATTAGAGCCATAAGAGGTAAAACCAGAGCAGAGAAGTTATTAATAAACTGTTAGTAGAAATTAGCAAATTCTATAAAGGCTCTTACGTCCTTAACGTTCTTGGGTTCTTACCAGTTTATAATTGCTTTAATCTTCTTTGGGTCCATTTATATACCATCTATAGAGATAATAAGTCTAAGGTATAGAACTTCCGTTTTATAGAACTTGTATTTATCTATATCTAATTATAGTCTAGCTCCACGTAGGGCTTCTAGAACAAGGTCAACGTGTTTCTTATATTTAGCTAGGTTATTGCTATATACCAAAATATCGTTAATATAAGCAGTACAGAAAACGTCTAGGTAAGGTCGTAAGGTATCATTTACAAAGTATTAGAATAAACTTGGGGCATTTATAAGGCCAAACAGCGTCACTAAGTATTCAAATAGTCTATATCTAGTACGGAATGCGGTAAGCTATTTATCTCCTTTTGCGATACAGAGGCGGTTAAATGCGTGGATAAGGTCGAGTTTTGTGTAGTAGCGAGCCTTACTTAATCGGTTCAGTGTCTCTTAAATTAACGGGAGCGGGTACCAATTCTTAATAGTAATAGCGTTAAGAGCTTAGTAGTCTATATAGAAGCATAGACCGCCACCAGGTTTCTTAACGAAGATTATAGATACAGCTATAGGCAAAGAGCTTACTCTAATAAATCCTTTACTTAGGTGTTCGTCCAAGTACTTCTACAGCACTTAGAGTTTGTTTTAGGATATTTTGTATAAGGGTCTAAATCCTGGCTGTTTTCCTTCTTCGAGTACGATCTTATGGTTATATAATTAGTGTTCTGCTAGTTTATCGGCTTCCTTTCGTGAAAATACTTCCAGGTTATTATAGTGGCATACTGGTACTTTTATAGCAGGGTTGGTGTGTTTCTTTAGTGCTAAGGCCTTTTTAATATCGGCTATTATAACAGCGAAGATCATATATTTAGGTTTCTTGGTAAGTCGTGCTAATAGGGTAGCTCCAATTATGTAAATATCTAAGGTATTAAGTAAACTTAGATTGTCCTTAGTTTCTTATATAGTTTCTTATTCGGGTTCAAGTTTAGTATTAGGTACGGAGTCGGTGTTAGATTTAGGTTTGGGTTCTTTAAGTATTCTTTTTATAGTAGAGTACCAGTTCTTTTAGTACTTTTATATATTAAGCTTAAGCTTCTGCTTGGTTTAGGGTATAGCAGTCAGAGTCGGTTTGTGTGGTTATATATTATTTCCGGGTTCTTAGTAGACGTCGGTGGAAATCTTAAACTGGTAGATCTTGGTGGATTTTCTAGATTTTAGTTTAGGGTCTAAGCAGCGGGTCATAAGACACTTCTGCTTACAATAGGAGGCAGTAAATAGAAGCTTAAGGTTGTCCCAATTAATGGTTACCTTATATAGCTTTATCTAGGGTTGTCCAAGGATCACTAAATGACTTAGGGTGGTAATAAAAAGCCTAATCAGTTCTTTATGGTTTAGGTATTAGAGTCTTAGGAATACTACATAGGTAATACGGCCTAAGATAGTACGTTTACCATCAAATCCAAATACGTTAATATGCTAGTTAAGGGGGGTTAGAGTAAAACTATTATCTTACGCAAAGATCTTGTTAATAAATCCTATGCCGCTAGCTCCTATATTAATTAGGACTTGAGCATTAACCTATTAATCGTTCTGCTAAAGACGATAGTTAATAGTTATGCTATAATCCTAAGAGTTAGAGTTCGTGACATCTAAAGCATTTAACGAGATCCTAAGGCAGCGCCGTCCCGGAGAGTGACTTAGCTCTAGGACCTTCCTTTTGGAGGCGATTAGGGTGGAGTTCTTATAGCATATTAGTTATAGCTTTGTTCTTATAAGTGGTGCTTACTGGATGCGGGGCTGGAACCAGATGGAGATTGGGGACGGTGACTAGAGGATTAATACAGTAAACGGCTGCTAGTATTGGCCGTTTGTAATTTGTGTTGGGGCAGGGGGACGGAGTAGTAGTTAGAGAGGTAGGAGCTACTTCTATACTTAAAACAGAGGCCTAGCTTAGTGCGTCGTTCTTATTTAAAGGACCCTAGTGGGGCGTATCCTAGGGTTCCAGTATTAATATCCATGGCGTTGGGGTGCTTAGGCTAAGACAATGGCTTAGTAAACATTCGCGGGGTTGTTGTATTATATTAAGGAGCGGACTTTGGTGTCAGACGTAGTATATTATTATACCGTTTATTAATAACGTTTGCGCAGGCATTAAGGGCTCCCGGTAGGTCTACACCTATTAGGGAGGTTTTTAGTTCAGGACTTAGGGATTTAATAAGGCTGTTAATTAGTGCGGAGTCATTCCAGCCTGTTTCTTTTACGTAACGGTTAAATTTAGAGAAGTATACTGGAAAGCTTTTTATTCCTTAAGTTATATGGTTTATCTTTCTCTAAGCAGTAGCTTAGCGGTTTGGGTTACTATACGTGGCTTTAAGAAGTACAATTAGGCTTAGTACTAAGTTCGGTTAAAGAGGTTTAATAAGGTTAGCTACATCTCCTCCTAGTCAACTTAGGGCATAATAGAGTTAGTTAGCTTTAGTTAGGTAGCGGTTGGCGTTACTAGTTAGCTTATTTTTAAGCCGGCTTAGGAATAATTAGAGTTCTCATTGTTTACTAGTGAATATTAGAGGGTCTGGTAATCGTTCAAATCATTACGGTGCAGTAGTCGGTTCTATTGGTGGGATGACTATTACTAGTTCAGGGCTCGCGTTCCGCGTATTGGCTTCTAGTAATAGCGACCGGTCTTAAGGGCTTAGCGTGGACATTTTAAGGGTGCGGATTTCTTCTTAGAGGGCCTTAATTGTTTTCTAGTACTGTGCTTCTTGTTCGGCTTGCTATTAAGCTATAGCAGCTTGGTTTTATACAAGGGCGTCTATAAAGGACTTTTATATATCTGCCAATTGTTCCCGGAGTGCGGACATAATGTTAGCGGCCATTATAGGGGCTTTAAGGTCGTTCTGCATTTTAAACAGGGCGGGGCGGAGTATAGGTTTTAACGCAATATAGTGTCACAGAGTAAGTACAAGTGGTAATAATATATAGCGAAGTAGATATTATTAAGCTATGTATATGAACTATATAATAAAGTCAAGACATTACATAAGGAGAGAAGGTAAGGAAACGGGAAGAAAGGGTATATATTGCTAGTTTGGTTGCTTAGTTAACACGTGCACGGAGCAGAATAGGATTTGAGTAGCGGTCCTGGCAGAACTTGGCAGGATTTGGTGGACTTGGCAGAATATAGCAGAATGCGGCAGATTGCCGTTAGATTGCCGTAGATTACCGTTAAATTGCCATCTCATGGTCGGTCTCTTCTTGCTGCGTAGGTAGAAACAGGTGGACGTATATAAGGTGTTACGGAGGAGTCCCGTGACAGTATTATATAAAAGGATAGGTATCCTTTACTCTTAATTAGCAAAATCTAAAATAGAATAGGTAATGCGTAAATCTTTATAAAGATAGATTTAAGGTAGGCGTACCATTAGATTAAAATTAAGGAAGGTAATAAATAGAAGGCCGCCTTTAGGTTAAAGGAAGGACTATATAAGCCGTTAATAATGCAGTTTGGGCTTATAAATACACCAGTAACATTTTAGAAAAGAATTAATAGTGTATTAGGAGAACACCTTAATGAGTTTATTATAGTATACCTTAATAACATTATTATCTACTTAATAAGTGAGGAAGAACATGGAGAATATATTAAGTGGGTCTTAAAGAAACTACAAGAAGAAAAGATGCTAGTAGTAATTAAGAAATGCGAGTTCTTTACTAGGAAGACCAATTTTATAGGATTTATTATTAAGCTAGGTAAAATTAGTATGGACCTAAAGAAAGTAGAAGCTATAGTAAGTTAGTAAGAACTAGAGAATGTTATACAGTTAAGATCGTTTCTAGGGTTTTATAACTACTATAGGAGGTTTATAGCGCAGTGGTTAAAAAACATTAAGCCATCTATAAGACTTATAAAAAAGGAGGAACCGTGGACATAGGGAAATAAGCAGAAGAAGCTGTTTAAGGAACTTAAAAAGCTATTTACTAAAGATCTAATCCTTAAGATTTACCAACTAAAGTTAGATACGGTTATGGAAACAGACGCATTAGACTTTGCACTAGGAGTATACTTGCTATAGAAGCACCAGGAAACATAGCATCTAGTAGCATACTATAGTTAAAAGATAACACTATTAGAACTGAACTACGATATCTATAATAAGGAGTTATTAGGTATAGTTATAGCGCTTAAAGAATAGAGAGCATTCTTACAAGGCATAGAAAAACTATTTGTGGTTAAAATGGATTATAAGAACCTAATAGGGTTCCTAATAACAAAGGAACTTAATTATAGATAGGTTAAATGGGCAGAAATGCTTATAGAATATTACTTTAAAATTTAGTATACTAAAGGAACTAAAAATATAAGAGCAGATACACTTAGTAGAAGGGCAGAATTATAAAATAATAAAAAACCATTAGGCGCTATACTAAGAAAAGATAAAGACGGATTAATTAGGTATAATAATCCAAAAATAGTAGCCATAATAGAAGGACCAGAATAAGTTTATAAGACCCTAGAGAGTAAATAGTTATAAAGAATCTAGGAAGTATAGAAAGAAGATCCAGGATATAAGGAATATATTAGTAGGGAGGCGATATATATCCTAAGGTTAATAGAAAAAGAGTTTATTAAGTAATTCCGTAAGGGAATAACTTAAAGACATAATAGAGCTATAGGTTTAGTATTAAGACTTTAAGAGGAGTATATTATTAATAGAATTTAGGGGCTAGCAAGGCAAGTTACTAAGAAATACCTGGATTGCTAAAGAAATAAACTAATAAGGTATAAGCCGTATAGAGGGCTATAACCTATTAAAGTACCAGAAAGACTATGGGAGGTTATATTATAGGACTTTATTATAAAGTTACTAAAGTTAAGAGATCCTATTACTAGATAAGATTATAACGTAATCTTAGTAATAGTGGACAAGTTAACCAAGTAGGGCTACTTTATAGCATATATAGAAGAAATCTTAGTGGAGGATATAGCTAAAATCTATATTAAAGAAGTATTTGTAAGACATGGAGCACTAATAAAGATTATATTGGACAGAGATCCAAGATTTATAGTAGTATTTTAGGAGGTATTTTTAGTAGAATAAGGGGTTTAAGCAGTAATATTAATAGCATATTACCTATAAATAGACGGTTAAATAGAGAGACTAAACCAAACATTAAAACAGTACTTAAGGCATTATGTCAATTACGCATAAAATAATTAGGTATTGTTACTACTAGTTATATAGTTTACATATAATATAACACCACAAGAAGGGATAGGCATATTACCTTTTAAGGCAAATTATGGATATAAGCTAAGAATATTATTGTCACCATAATAAATAAAGAAAATAAGTAGCATGGTTAAAGAGAGAATAGAGAACCTAATAAATCTTTATAATTACCTTAAAGAAATAGCTAAACTAGTATAGGCAAGAATAAAAAAGTACTATAATACTAAGAGATCTAAGGGACCAGATTTTAAGGAGGGAGATAAAGCATGGCTACTATATAAAAAGTTTAAGAGTTAACAATTAAGTAAGAAGTTAGACCACGTTAAACTAGGACTATTTATAGTTAAGGCAAAGATCTTAGAAGTTATATATAGACTTAACTTACTAAAGAAAATAAAGATCTACTCTATATAGTATATTGCAATACTAGAGCTAGTATACAGAGATGTTAAGTTACTGGTTTACAAGGCGGACATATATAGAGGTTAAGAAGAAGACAAATGGGAAGTTTTAAAGATTATTAGTTATAAGGACATTAATAACAAAACATAGTATAAGGTTAAGTAGATAGGCTATAATAAGACTACCTAGGAGCTACTAGATAACTTAAAGAATGCTATAAGAAAGGTACAAAGTATTAAAAGAAAAAGGGTTAGGCAGTATTAATAAGAAAGGATTACTAAAGAATAAGTTACCTAAGGGGAACCCAAGAGGAGCACCTACTGAGGTATTTAGAGTTATTTCCCTCTCTATTAGAAGAGAATCCATTCTTTTATTACTAAGTTCCTAAAGGCCTTATTCTATAAGCTTTTACTCCTTAGAGCGAACCTTTTTACGCACCTTTTTAAGACGAATTAACTGAGCGGACGCAGCTAAATGAGAATTAAGAGTATATTGTTAAGCATTAGTAGCCTCTTACTTAGCGTTATAAGAATAATAAAGCTTAGCCAACGTTACTAATAGTTTATTATTAAGCTTTATAGCAGTAGATTAAACCTAGGACCCTAGCAGCAATTAATAAGGGTACTTAAAGGCTGTTAAGAGTAATAGGATATGTATACTTAGCGTTAAAAACAGAGCAAACATTATAGGATAATTAAATATTCGCTTTAGTACACTCTAAATAAGAAGAGGGTTGCTAAGATAAGGGACTTACTAGCGCAATATAAACTAACCCCTCTTTTACACAACAAGAATATAGAGACGGCATTATTTCACTAAGAGATAGTATTGCGGTAATGGTATAAGACCGGCAAGCTATAGAAGAAGAGAAAGAGGCTTTAGGTATAATAAGTAATAATATTAACCAAATTAATTAAACGGACATTATACCTCTAGTAGACAACTTAGAGATATTAGGAATCTTTAAGAACGAAGATAAAGAGGAGGAAGATAGTATTACGGACGCTTTAAGTACAATGCTTTAACTACTGGGTAAAGAGTTAGAGAAAGCTAGTTAGTTAATTAGAGTATAGTCTAGGATAGATCCCGTGGAACTATACGGTAAGGAATAGTAAGTAAGGTTATATGGTGTAATCTATATAATCTATATAATCTATATAATCTATATAATCTATATAATCTATATAATCTATATAATCTATATAATCTATATAATCTATATAATCTATAATAGAGTAGACAGAGTAGATAGAGTAATAACTTTTTTAGGAGTATGGATGTGTATTAAAAAGGACCATAGTCCCTACCTAGATAGTTCCTTTCCTTATAGTAAATATTAGAATATAATTGGAGTTAATCTGTTAGACAACCACTTTACCAGTTATTATTTGTTACTGTTATATTATTAACTTCCTGTTTACCTATATACCTAGCCTATTAGCGAGTCTACCGTGGTATTTCCTATAAGACTTTGTTATAAAATCTACTAAGTTTATTATATCTTTAATGTTTCTATAGGATTATTTCTTACCTTTATTTCTAATTTAAATATAACTAACGTATAAGGATTAATTATAAACTCTATTATTAAGGCTATAATTTCCAAAAATATAAGTAGGCAGATATATATTTTTATTATAAACATAGCTATAACTAGACTCCTAATGGATTAAGCTATTATAGCTAGACCTACCATTCTTATAGGTAAGTTTTCGCCTTTAAGTCGCTTAGTATATTTATTTTTATTAAAAACCTAGTATCGCAAGCTCTTACTAACTGCTCTACTAGTTGGTCCGCCTATACTAGTAATTGATAACTATTAATCCAAGTCGGATTTTGCCAATTACCCTATTTATATTCCAGTTCCCTATTACTCTATTTCTATTACCTGTTTATTACCTATTACTAACTAAGTGGCAATATTGACCGGGTAGCAATGGAGTAATAATTTCAAATCGTTATCGGTATCACCGACAGCCTATTACTACCTACTTATATATATAATAAGGCTCTAAACCCTCTGGCAATAAAACAGAGTCATTATTCTTTTAATCTTTTGGTCTTCCGATCGACTATAATATAATCTTATAATCGTCTTCTTTTCTTTATAACGCGTTAGTATAGCCTTTTGGTTTGGGAATAAGACTTATCCTGCTAACTACTAGATTGCGGCTGTAGTATGCTATTTGTGGCAATAGCGAGGCGTTGGTTGTGGTGCAGCGCCAATTGCGGATGCGCGCCGTATAGACGGTAGGCGTAGCATTGACATGCATCAGGGCATAGTGCTAAGCATTCGGCCCCCTCCGATAGTTAACGGCGCTTGATAGCAACGGAGGTCGTGCACTACTACTTCGTACAATATTTAATAAGACTTGAGATATAGTTAGTAGTGTGAAATTCGATTTGGCGTGGATTCTCTACCACAACAACCTAGCTCTTTTGCATGAACGTGTTATAGGTTGAAGTGCCATCCGTCATTTAACACACCAAGCATCCTTATGCCCACTGGTTTTGGCAAAGCGCCTGCTGTCCACCATTATTTCGGCTGTTAAGGTTCGCGGGTGCTACGAGCGTAAGGGTCTCGGGCCATATTTGCAAGAACTATATTTAAAAAGTCACGACGCTTTACAGAAAGTGGCCGCCTAGTGCGATTGGGATCAATGACAGGACGATACTTCTATACTGTGGGTAGTTGAAGTAAGGCACAAGGGTTCTTACGGACTTGGCGACGTAAAACGTCGATTGTCTAGCTGTCAACCGATAAAATACGTCCTATTTGGCTTCGCCAAAAAGGACCAGTCTTTTTGGGCCAATTTTGCGTCGACACTAGCCTTTACACTTCCCTATATACCATGAGATGAGGAGTACTGGCATACTAGCGCGATAGATGTGAGTACTGCTAGATGGCACAATGACCTACTATTTCAGCCCCTAAAGTCATCGTATATTCGAGAATAGCTCTTAAAATTTCACCAGCTCAAGGGCCTCGGATATGTAGGAGGTATCAAGCTAATGTAAACAGGGTAGGCGAAAATAAAATCTTATCTAATAAGATCGATAAATTATTATAATTTTCGCTTATTAGTATTTATCGCTTTTATTTCGATAATTTCTTAGCATACCCCACTTAGAAAAAATTCTCTACTTTTAATAAAGTATTATATAAACTATGGCTTCTAAAGCAGACTCCTCCCCTCTTATAAATATAATTAATACTTCTAGCACAAAATAGGCTAGTTAGAAAAAGTCTCTAATCTATAAGCACTCTTATAAACTAAATAAAGGAGAGCTAATATATAACTTAAAGAAACGGAAATATATCTACTGTAAATACTGCACGTACGGTGCAATATTAACAACTAACCTTCGAAACTACTTAAAGTTAAAGTATAGAATTATTGTTAAGGCAATACAAAGTCGTATAAAAGCATTAATAAGTTAGAAGTTGGAGGAGCTCTATAAGTAAACAGCAGCCAAAAATAAAACAGACGATTTTAATTTCTATATATTAAAGAAGGTCCTTAACAAGGAAGTTATTAACTAGGCTCTTATAAATTTAATTATTATATAAATCCTTTTATTCCGGACTGTTAAGTAGCTAAAGTTTTATACTTTCTACTAGGCTCTTAACTAAGCGTTAGATAAATATCTTAAATTACACATTTAGAAGTTAGTTAGATAATTAATTAGTTATTCTAGTTATAAAAAGATATCGTATAAAAACGAGTTTAGTCAGTATTAACAAGCATTTATCTCTCTATTAATATCTAGACCTCTCTAAACAACTACCTTCTCCTTAGAATTTGCGCCTACTTTATTAACAATTAGGAGAAGCGGATAAAAGCTTTTCTTACTCTTTATACAGTAGCTATTTATAGCGGAGAAGAGTAATAGATTACTCTCCTTTTAGTACTATAGGAGTATATAATTCTTTAAAAGCTTAAAGCTATTATTACTAATAACTCTATAATAAATAATACACTTTATTGTGCCATTTATAAGTATCTTGCTAATAATCAGGATATTACCTGGAATTTTATCTAATAACGTATCCACTACTAAGGGTATACTATTAATCTCGCCGTCTAGGCCTTCCTCTTTAAAGATATTCTTAAACTTAAGGCTATTAAGTTATATAAAAGAAATAATATAAGTAAAGAGGAGTAAAGTTATAAGGAAGAGATTAAACAGAAATAGGCCTTTTAAGTAATAGGCCCACTTAGCAAGCTTTATAATATTATAGTATACTTTTATGCTTTAGTAAGTCGTATAAAGGAGTTTAAGACTTTAGTTAGAAGATAAGTTTTACTTAATAATTATATAAGATAGAATAGCTAGTATTAAATGCTAAGCGTCTTACTTAAGTAAGAGTTAGGAATTAATAACTATATTAAAAGCAACTTTAATACACTTAAGGAGGATTATATCTTGCCGCAAGACTAGAAGCTTTTTTATACAATTTATACCTTTCTAAAGCCATTCTACTATGCAATCTTAGAGACATAAAGGGATTATACAACACTTAATTAAGTACTCTTATAATGGATATGCTTATTAAATATATAGAGAGCTCTCTTATATAACTCTTTTTTTTAGCTACTTTATTAAAGCTAAAGCTAATATTATATAATAGGTACTTTTTAAATTAAATAAAGCTCTCTTACTTTAAGTAAAGAATATATAGGCGAAGTTTAATAAGTACTACCAAAGAACGGATAACTTGCCTCTTTACACCGCTGCACTTATTCTTTACCTAAATTGTTATATAAAGTATATTAAGATATTTTAGAAAAAGGAGTGGTAAAAAACAATGCTTTTAAAGGTTTAACAGTTCTAGGAAACATACTAATAATTAAAGAAGCCTATTACCTCTCTTTAGATAGTATTATATAATAAGCTGTTATAAAATAAGTACAAGGAACTTAATAAGTATAATTAAATTATAAATAAGTTAAATAAAAAGATTACTTGACTAGTAGGCTAGGACAAGTATAATAACTACTACTCTAAAGTACTATACGAAATTAAAGTTTCTCTACTTTAGTAGTGGTCTTAAAAATAACAAATAAAGCACTAGCTGCGGCTTTTACTCTTTATAAGAGAGGTGCTTTTAATTCTAGCTATAAGTAATAAACTAGAGAGAGTATTTTTAGGAGGACGTTGTATAATATTATGGGAAAGGATATAGCTTAGAATATTAAGTGTTAAAAAAATAGAGTATATAAAGAGTTGGTATAGGAGTAAAATTTTAGAAGAGAATACCTAGATTTTAGATAAAAGAAGAAATAAAAAAAATATAGTAATTATATAAGGGAAGGTATATCCCTTACAACGGTGTAATTCGTCCTACTGTTATCGATAAGAGCCGACCAATAGAATCAACAGGATCAAGGCTCCGTGATAAGAAATATAAGGTTGTAGAATCTACTAGTTTCCATATACAATTGCTATATATACTTAATCTTTGGAGTTAAGTCGCTTAAGATAAGGTAGCTAACACTCATCCTTTCTATAGAACGGAATTTGGTAAATAGAGCAGCTAAATATAGTCCTTAGAGCTCTACTAGGCCTCTTCTAATTCTTACTATTGCGAGCTTTATAAGTCGTATTTAGTAAGAGCTCTAAGAGAGCCTTTTTACGTCCTCTATGTTGCGCCTAAGTCTTCCTTCCTGCCTTAATATAAGCAGAGCAGAGCTTCTGCTTTATAAACAGCTTTATAAGCTTATAATTATTAATAGGGTACTATAAAATATCACTTATAGAGTGTCTGACTGGCGCCTTCTAACTACACTCTTGCGAGAGACAAAACAACTACTTAAAGAGAGCCTACTAAAGATCCTTCTAAAACTGCTTATATATATCGCAATGATTTAAGTAACCGTCAGAGGACTGGTAGGAGGAGAGTAAAAAGCAATTAACAAGTATAATATTAAGTAGAAAATGCCACATAGGCTTCCAGGTTTTTATATAAGGCCGCTAAGTATTATAATAAGATCGTCTCTAGTCAGTAAGATTAACCCCCAGTATATAGTAATTGTAGTCATTTATAAAGGTAGGAATTGGCAACTTTTTAATAACGGCGTTTCTAAATACCTTGCGCGTTTATTTAGCAGAGCTGGCAGTAAGAGTAGGACGCCGCTAAGAGGTAATAATAGATTTCTGCCCTAGTTGCGATGTATAATATTAGCAGAAAAGTAATTAAGGAGTAAGGTAAATTTCCTACTATTGTTAACTATACTTATAAAGAGGATAACTTAGGCGTCCTTCTAAGCAAATTCCATTACGTTTAAGTCCCTTAAGGTAGCTCCGTATAGTACACCCTACGGTAGCTAAGCTATATAGTGGAGCTTAAGGTAAAAAAGTCTCTTATTAATTTGCTTAGTAGGAATTTTCTTCCTGCTCCCTCTAGCGTTAATTAAGATATTACCTTTAGAGTCGCCTAACTCCTCACGCTTTGTTTTAGTTGTTTAAATAGTGCCTATACCTCTAATTCCTAATTCGCGAAGCCTAGTAAGAAGTTTAATACTTATAAATAGATTATTAAGCTAAATAATATAACGCCCTAGAGAACAGAGAGGCTTATTTATATCTAGATTACGCTAAGTACATCGGGAAAATATTCGCAGGATAAGATTCAAGTAGACTTTGATTTTCGCGTTTCGCGTAATTAACATACAATTTAACCAACTCGATACGCAATTAACTAACTTAACACGCAATTAACTAACTTAACACGTAATTTAACTAACTTAATATGCAATTAACTAACTTAATATGCAATTTAACTAACTTAACATGCAATTAACTAACTTAACACGCAATTTAACTAACTTAATATGCAATTAACTAACTTAATAACTTTAAAAGCTAACTATATATTTCTTAATACGCAATTAACCTACTTGGCAACTTTAAAAGTTAAATAATATGCAGTTAACCTATTTAATAACTTTAAAAGCTAACTATATGTTCCTTAACACGCAGTTAACCTACTTAGCAACTTTAAAAGGTAACTATATATTTCTTAACATG
>Ga0307507_10002300_pt1 | contig 40685 bp, 7 predicted proteins | sample 7_EM_MG_FD_207223 | JGI IMG/M metagenome (GOLD analysis project Ga0307507, IMG submission 207223) | Populus trichocarpa ectomycorrhiza microbial communities from riparian zone in the Pacific Northwest, United States - 7_EM | ecosystem: Host-associated > Plants > Roots > Unclassified | place...
AGGTCTATATACTGATGTGCCTCCCCCTGATTAGTCAGTGCTTCGTAAACAGTGGTTGGTGCACCAACGCGTAAACACGTACTTGGTGTACCGAACGCGTAGGCACGCGGTTGGTACAACAGGTGCTGTAATTATACAGGTTTAAAACCCATTTGCGGGTACTGGCTGTAATTAGCCAGGAATGGGGAGACCTTTATAGTTTCTAAGATGGAGTTATTTGCAGTAAACTTAGTAAATATAAGCTAGTCTATCCAGTCGTCCTGTAGATATAATGTGTATATCTAAATATACTATTCTATTATAGCATTTATATATTCTATTTAACCATCCGTTTCTGGGTAATATACTATAGACAACAGTGCTTTAATGCGGAGTTGGGTAGTTAGTTCTTTCTAGAATACTAAGACAAACTGGCGGCCTTTATTGGAGATAATTGTTTTGGGGAGTCTGTGGAGTTTCTATATATAATCTGGGAATAGTTGGGCAATAGTAGGTATTGATATATTAGGGCAGGCGATTAAGTATCTTATCTTAGATAGTTAGTCTATAACTACCATAATATTTATACAGCCTTTACTTTTGGGGAGATTAATAACAAAGTTAATTAAGATATCCTTTTATCTTCGGTCTGGAACAGGCAGTGGCTTTAGAAAGCCATTATACATCTTATATAAAGCTTTGGCTTATTAGCAGGTGTGGCAGCTAGAGATATACCTTTATATTATATTATGCATATTCGGCCAGTAGTACTCTTATTAGAGTAGTTCTAGGGTTTTTTCTTGGCCTGGGTAACCGGCTACTAGTAGATTATATACATGTTTAAGAAGCTTAAGCTTAAGCTTATTATAATTAGGGACAACTAGGTGGTTCTAGTAGTATTAGCGGTTTCTACGGGCTTTGCATTTACTTAGAGAAATCTTTTTAGAGTGTTTAACGCCATCTTAAATTAGCTTAAGCGTCTCTTAAATAAACTTGTTATTTAGATATTCGTTAACTATAATCTATTTAATAGTTTAATTAGTTATTTTAAGGACGTGTACCGTAAGATCTTTAGTAGGAGGTTTAAATAGCTTAGGGCGGAGTAGGGTCTAATTGCGGTAGGAGCGCGCTTTTTCTTAAGCTAGTGCGTCCTGTGAATGTTAGGTTAGGGTATTAGGCTTCTGGCCTTAAACGCCTAGGCGGTATATAATTAAGAATTGGAATTAGGATAGATATTCTAACCAGCGGGCTTAATAGTGGCTCAGCTGTTTTATGGTTGTGAAGTACTATAGGTTCTTATAATTGCTAAGAACCTTAATTAGGAATCCAGCTCTTTCTAGTTCTAGTTGCCATTGCTTAAAGCATCTAATAATAGCCAGTAATTCTTTATTGTAGATCTTATAATTGTATTCGGCTGGGCTTAGTTATTTCGAAAAGTATGCTATAGGGTGTAATACTCCTTCCTTATTATACTAAGATAAAATGCCTCTAGTAATGTAATTGGATAAGTCAGCTTCTACAATACTTATTTAGTCTAGGTTAAAGTGTTAAAGCATAGGTGCAGTAGTAAATATAACCTTTAGATAAGTAAAGGCCTTCTTACATTCCTTATTAAAGATAAAGGCTTTGTCTTTTTAGGTTAAGGCTATAAGGGGTAAGACTAAGGCGGAGAAGTTATTAATAAACTATTAGTAGAAGTTGGCGAAGCCTATAAAGGCCCTTATATCCTTAATATTCTTAGGTTCTTACTAGTTTACAATTGCTTTAACTTTTTTAGGGTCTATTTATACGCCATCTATGGAAATAATAAGTCCAAGGTATAGGACTTCTGTTTTGTGGAACTTATATTTATCTATATCTAATTATAGGCCGGCTCCACGTAAGGCTTATAGGACCAGTTTAATATATTTTTAGTGTTTAGCCAGATTATTACTATATATTAAGATGTTATTAATATAAGCAGTATAAAAGACGTCCAGGTACGGACGTAGGGTGTTATTTATAAAGTGTTGGAATGAACTTAGGGCGTTTGTGAGGCTGAATGGCATTACTAAGTATTTAAATAGTCCGTATTAAGTACGAAATGTAGTAAGCTATTTATCTCCTTTTGCGATATAGAGGTGGTTAAATGCGTGGATATTATTAAGCTTTGTATAGAAGCGAGCCTTACTTAATTAGTTTAGTGTCTCTTGGATTAACGGGATTAGGTATTGGTTCTTAATAGTAACAGTATTAAGAGCTTGGTAGTCTATGTAGAAGTGTAGACCGCCGCCAGGTTTCTTAATAAAGATTACTGGTGCGGCTATAGGTAAAGAACTTGCTCTAATAAATCCTTTGTCTAGATATTTGTCTAAATACTTCCGTAGTACCTAGAGTTTATTTTAGGACATCCCGTATAAGGGTCCAAATCCAGAATATTTTTCTTCTTTAACTATAATCTTGTAATTATATAGACGGCGTTCTGGTAGCTTGTTAGCTTCCTTTTATAAGAATACATTTAGATAATTATGGTATTCTAGTAGTACTTTTGTGGCGGGGTTAGTGTACTTCTTTAGTGCTAAGGCCTTCTTAATATTGGCTATTGTAATAGTAAAGATTATATGTTCTGGTTTCCTAGCAAGTTATACTAGCAGAGTAGCTCCAATTATGTGGATATTTAAGGTGTTAAGTAAGCTTAATCGTCCTTAGTTTCTTATGTGGTTTCTTATTTAGGTTTAGGTTTAGTGTTAGGTACGGAGTTAGTATTGGATTTAGGTTTAGGTTCTTTAAGTATCCTTTTTATAGTAGAATACTAGTTCTTCTAGTACTTTTATATATTAAGCTTAAGCTTCTACTTGGTTTAGGGTGCAGCAGTTAGAGTTAGTTTATATGGTTATATATTATTTCTAGCTTCTTAGTGGACGTCGGTGGAAATCTTATATTAGTGGAATTTGGTGGAATTCTTAGGTAGGTGGAATTGGGTGGACCTTTTAGGTGTAGGGTGGATATTAGTGGAAATTTTAGACTGGTGGATCCTAGTAGATTTTTTAGATTTTAGTTTAGAGTCTAAGTAGTAAGTTATAAGGCACTTCTACTTATAACGGGAGGCGGTAAATAGAAGCCTAAGGTTGTCCTAATTAATGGTTACCTTATATAGCTTTATCCAGGGTTGTCTAAGGATTACTAGGTGACCTAGGGTAGTTATAAAGAGCTTAATTAATTCTTTATGGTTTAGGTATTAGAGTCTTAGGGCCGCTATATAAGTAATATAGCCTGAGATAGTGCGTTTGCCATTAAATCCAAATATGTTAATATGCCGGTTAAGGGGTGTTAAGCTAAACCTATTATCTTATGCGAAGATCTTGTTAATAAATCCTATACTACTGGCTCCTATATTAATTAGGACTTAAGCACTAGCCTATTAATTATTCTGCCAAAGATAACAGTTAACAGTTATGCTGTAATCCTAAGAGTTAGAGTTCGTGATATCTAGAGCATTTAATAAAATCCTAAGGCAGCGCCGTCTTGGAGAGCGACTTAGCTCTAGGACCTTCCTTTTAGGGGCAACTGGGGCGGGGTTCTTGTAGAGTATTGGTTAGAGCTTCGTCCTTATAAATAGTATTTACTAGATATGGGGCTAGAACTAGGTAAAAATTGGGGTTAGTGGCTAGAGCTTAATTAAGATAATCTACTACTTGTTTGTTTATATGTTTGGGATAGTAGGACACCGCCTATACCGGTTGTTTATATATGCGTTTAGGGCAATAGGATAAAGCAGTAACTTAAGAGGTAAGCATTACTTCTGCACTTAAAGTAAAGGCCATATTTAATGCGTTATTCTTATTTAACAGATCCTTTTAGGGCGTAGAAGAGGGTTCTAGTGTTAATATCTATGGCGTCTGGGTGCTTGGGCTGAGACAATAACTTAGTAAATGTTTGTGGGGTTATTATATTATATTAAGGAGCGGACTTTAGTGTTAGGCGTAATATATTATTATACTATTTATTAATAACATTTATATAGGTATTAAGGGCTCCTAGTAGGTCTACACCTATTAGGGAGGTTTTTAGTTTAGGACTTAGGGATTTAATAAGGCTATTAACTAGTATAGAGTCATTCCAGCCTGTTTCCTTTATGTAATAGTTAAATTTAGAGAAGTATATTAGAAAGCTTTTTATTCCTTAAGTTATATGGTTTATCTTTCTCTAAGCAGTAGCTTAGTGGTTTGGGTTACTATATATAGCTTTAAGAAGTATAACTAGACTTTATACTAAGTTTGGTTAAAGGGGTTTAATAAGGTCAGCTACGTCTCCTCCTAGTTAACTTAGGGCGTAGCAGAGTTAATTAGCTTTAGTTAGGTAGCAATCAGCATTACTAGTTAGCTTATTTTTAAGCTGGCTTAAAAAAGATTAAAGTTCTTATTGTTTACTAGTAAATATTGGGGGGTCTAGTAGTTATTTAGATCGTTATAGTACAGTAGACAGATTTACAGGATAAATATCCACAGCTGGCTTAGGGTTTATACCCAATAAGCCAGGTCCAGATTTAGTCATTTTTATCTCGTCTATGGGTGGCGTGTTAGCAGCCTCTTAGGCTGGTATTTGGTCTTGGGACCCTAACGCGAGTATCTTTAGGGCGCGGACTTCTTCTTAAAGTGCTTTAATTGATTCCTAGTGCCGTGCTTCTTATTTAGCCTATTATTCAGCTATAGTAGCCTAGTTTTGTGCAAGGGCGTCTATAAAAGACTTCTATATATTTGCTAATTGTTTTTAGAGTGCGGATATAATATCAGTGGCCGTTGTAGGGGCTTTAGGATTGTTCTACATTTCGGAAGGTAGTATATAGGGTTAACGCAATATAGTGTTATAGAGTGAGTATAAGCGGTAATAATATATAGCGAAGTAGATATTATTAAGCTATGTATATAAACTATATAATAAGGTTAAGATGTTATATAAAGAGAGAAGGTAAGGAAACGGGGAGAAAGGGTATATATTGTGAATTTGGTTACTTAGTCGACACGTGCACGGAGCAGAATAGGATTCAAGTGGCGGTCCTGGCAGAACTTGGCAGGATTCAGTGGACTTGGCAGAATGTGGCAGAATGCGGCAGATTGCCGTCAGATTGCCGTAGATTGCCGACAAATTGCCGTCTTGTCGTGGTCGGTCTCTTCTTGCTGCGTCGGTGGAACAGGTGGAAACAGGTGGACGTGTGTAAGGTGTCACGGAGGTGTCCCGTGACACTTATAGATATAGCCAGAGTATGCTTTATAATAGGCTACTACCTATAACTTAGAAGATCTATAATAACGGATATCTTATAAAAAGAAGGTAAAGTAAACTATTTAGTCCTAGGAAGCTACCGCCCTATTACTTTAGAAAACTCCCTTAGCAAGATCTTAGAAAGGGTTATAGCGGACTACATAGCAGATATAATAGAGGAATACGCCCTACTACTACAAAGCTAAATAGGAGTAAGAAAGAACCGCTTAACGCTATTAGTACTTATACTACTCGCTATAGCTATTAAAACTGTATAAGCTATGCGAAGGGACTTTGTAGTATTAATGCTTAGCCTAGATATTAGTGGCGACTACAATAATATACCCTATAAGCGCCTTCTATATATCCTTAGGGCAAAGGGCTTCCTAGAATAGATTATATAATTTATTTAAGGGTTTATAAGCCAGAAAGAAATATTATTGGTCTTTAGCGGATACTAGAGCCCCCCTATTACAGTTATAATAGGAATACTATAAGGATTACCCCTTTTGCCTATACTTTTCCTTTTCTTTATAAGCAACCTACTTAATACCTTTAAGGAAGAGGTGACCTAGGAGATAGGCTTTATTAGTAATATAAACCTAATTATATACGGCCTAATAGCTATAGGGAATTATAGGATACTAGATAAAGCCTATAATATCTACTTAGAATAGGCAGGACGATATAGAGTCCAATTCTTACTAGAGAAATACTAGCTAATCTATTTTATAAGAAAACGTAACCAATTTATAGATCTTTAGTATATAATCTATATTTAATGCTCTAGGGGTTAACCAGTTTAAGGCCTAAGGGTATTAGTGTATAGGTAGATAGTAAGCTCTAGTGGAGCGTATATACGGCATAAGCGGCCTATAAGGGCTAAGTATAGTACATCGCCGTATTAAGGATCGTTAATTCTATATAGGGTCCATGCTTTTAGAGGTCACGCCTACTATATATAGTAGTTGTCCGGCCAACCATAACGTATAAATCTAGTATTTGGGCCATTAGAGAAACCGAGAAAGGCCCCCCTAAATTACTCCTTAAACTACTCTAAAAGGTCTAAATAGCCTACCTCTGGAATATAATAGGTAGGTATAAGTAAACGGCTATAGCACTGCTCGAGAAGGAAGCTAATATTCCCCCCTATAACTATATATTAAAGCTAATATATTATAAAGGACGTAAAAGGAACGTGACTCTAACGTTATAAAGTATATTAAGACACGCCTAAATAAACTATAGAGGGACCCTAGGATGCCCTATAGGAGAGTAAACCAATAACCCTAAAGTAGGGAAGACATATTAGAAAAATAGGTAGAGAAAGCAGAGGAAGAATAGTGCAGTATTAGGGCCTAGGCCTATATAGAGGAGGAAGGGAGACACGTAAGAAACTAGTAAAGATAATAGTAAGGAAGAGAAAGGAGCTAAAGTAGAGCATATAAGAACACTAGGAAACCATTTACTATAATATAATACTAGCTAGACTAACGCTAAAGAGATATATAGGAGTTAAAGATATAGAGGCTGTCCTAGGCAAAAGGAACCTAAGCTATAGCATAGTTAACGCTATAGAGGGTAAATACCTAAGGTGTTACGGATCGACTTAGCAGTTGTAAATAAGCTTAATTGCTAGCTATTGACCGTGCTAAGTACATTGACGCGTAATGGTTTAAGACGTTTGACAAGGAACAGAAACAGGTTTAGGTTGACGGGTCAAGATATAGGGGTTGTAATGGTACGTGCGTAGGTGTTATAGAACGAATGTGCGCGGGTGACTCCCGTAATATAAGGGCTCTAGAAAGGCCTAACAAAGGCAGAAAATATAATAGCAACACTCCTAAGGATAGGAATAATAGGTCTAAAAGATTGGCTCTACTAGGTAGGTATCCTAGTAGGTAACCTAAGGTATAAATATAGCTGGGTAAGATAGACACTAAAACACGTAATACTGCTATGCCCTTTATACACTGGCTAAGAAGTAATACTTTTAGCAGCTAGTATAGAGAACTATAATATACTACTCTTAATATAAAAAGGCCTTAAGGCGGCTACCCGGTGGCTTATTAGCTAAAATATACTGGACTAGTTCCGGATTATAAAGGAAATAGTAATTAAAGATAAAGGAGCGAGTAATAGGCGCCCTTTAATAACTCTATAGTGGTAGAGTAAAGTTCGTAATATTAGCGCATCTGTAAGCTTATTATAGCAGTAGTAGTTCCTAAAGAGGTTAAAAAGTAAGGTAGTAGAGCACTATAGATAACTTATAGGCAATTTATAGGCAAGGCCTAAAAGGCAGGGAGACGGATTACGGGGTTTTCTTAAATAGAGTTTTCTCCCCATATATATATAAGAAGTAGTCTATGTAGGCCTAATAGGGATCTAAATTAGACATTAAGTAATAAATAATAATAATAATAATAATAATAATTCATTGCTTAACGTCCGATTCAGATCCCTATTGGGCCCACGCGGACTACTCCTTATTTACATATGGGGAGAAAACTCTATTTAAGAAAATGAGAAAACCCCGTAATCTATCTCCCCGCCTTTTAGGACTCGTATATAGGGCGCCTGTAAGTCACCTATGGTGCTCTACTACCTTACTTTATAACCTCCTTGGGAACCACTGCTGCCGTAACAAGCCTATAGACGCGCTAGTATCGCAAACTTAACTCTACTACTGTAGAGTTATTAAGGGGCGCCTAGTACTCGCCCCTTTACCTTTTATTACCATTTCCTTTGTAACCTGGAACTGGTCTAGTACATTTTGGCTAATAAGCCACTGGGTAACCGCCTTAAGACCTTTTTATATTAAGAGTAGTGTATTATAGTTCTCTATACCAGCTACTAAGAGCATTACTTCTTAGTTAGTGCGTAGGGGGCATAATAGTATTACGTATTTTAGTGTCTATCTTGGCCAGCTATATTCGTATTTTAGGCTACCTACTAGGACACCCACCTAGTAGAGCTAATCTTTTAGTCCTATTATTCCTATTCTTAAGAGTATTGCTATTATGTTTTCTGCCTTTATTAGGCCCTTAGGTATTTACCCCCTATAGCATTAACTATACTACGGCTTGGGTTCCTTTTACCTAAGACAGCCTCTGTACCTTTAACTCCTATACGCCTCTCCAGTATTGGTCCAACTAGTGTTATATTACGGTAGATGGTTTTCCAGTGCTCTTTTATACTCTACTTTAGCTCCTTTTTCTCTCTTACTATTATCTTTACTAATCTCTTATGCGTCTCTCTTTCTCCTCTATGTGGGCCTAGGCCCTAATATAGCACTATTTTTCTTCTACTTTCTTTACCTGTTTCTCTAACATATCTTTCCTACTTTAGGGTTGTTGGTTTATTCTCCTATAGGGCACCCTAGGGTTACTCCATAGTTTGTTTAGGCGTGTCTTAATATACTTTATAATATTAGAGTTACGCTCCCTTTACACCCTTTATATTGCAGCGGCTTTAATATATAATTATAGGGGGGGGATATTAGCTTCCTTCTCAAGCAGTGCTATAGCTGTTTGCTTATACCCGCCTATTATACTCTAGAGACAAGCTATTTGGACCTTTTAGAGTGGTTTAAAGAGTGATTTAGGGGGGCCTTTTTTAGATTCTCCTATGGCCTAAATACTGGATCTATACATTATAGTTAGCCAGATAACTGCTGTATATAGTAGGCGTGACCTCTAGAAGCATAGACTCTATATAAAATTAACAATCCTAGATATTGCAATATACTGTACTTAGCCCTTATAGGCCGCTTATAACGCATATGCGCTCTACTAGAGCTTGCTGTCTACCTATACTCCTAATACCCTTAGGCCTTAAACTGGCTAACCCCTAAAGCCTTAAATATAAATTACATACTAGAGATCTGCAGATTGGTTGCGTTTTCTTATAAAGTGGATTAGCTAGTATTTCTCTGGTAAGAATTAGACTCTGTGTTGTTTTGCCCATTCTATATAGGTATTATAGGCTTTCTCTAGTATTCTGCAATTCTCTGTGGCTATTAGGCCGTATATAATTAGGTTTATATTGTTAACAAAGCCTATCCCCTAGGTTGCCCCTTCCTTAAAGGAGTTAAGTAGGTTGCTTATAAAGAAAAGGAAAAGTATAGGTAAGAGGGGTAATCCTTATAGTATTCCTGTTATAACTGCAATGGGGGGGCTCTAGTATCCGCTAAAGACTAGTAATATTTCTTTCTGGCCTGTAAACCCTTAAACAAATTATATAATCTATTCTAGAAAGCCCTTTGCCCTAAGGATATATAGGAGGCGCTTATGGGGTATATTATTATAGGCACTACTAATATCTAAGCTAAGCATTAATACTACAAAGTCCCTTTATATCGCCTATATAGACTTAATGGTAGTAGCAAGTAGCGTAAGTGCTAATAGTGTTAAGCGGTTCTTTCTTACCCCTATTTAACTTTATAGTAATAGGGCGTGTTCCTCGGCCGTATCTGCTATATAGTCTACTATTACCCTTTTTAAGATTTTGCTAAGGGTGTTTTCTAAGGCAATAGGGCGGTAGCTTTCTGGGATTAAGTAATCTGCTTTACCTTCTTTTTATAGAATAACCGTTGTTATAGATCTTCCGAGTCGCGGGTAATAGCCTATAGCAAAGTATACTTTAGCTATATCTACAAGCTAAGGTGCTATAAGTGGTCCATAGGTTTTTAAGGCCTTATTTAGAATTCCATCTGGTCCTAGTACTGTATTATTTAAAAGGCGGCTAATAGTTCTAGCTATTTCCTCTATTATCATATCGCTGTTAACCCACAGGTAAGTTACTAGTATTTCACCCGTAATGTTACTAAGGTCTACTGGAGCTGGTTAGGGGAAGAACCTTTTTATAAGGATCTTTGCCTTCTTATTATTATTATTAGTGGCCTGTGTTTCCCCTACTCTTTATAGGGGTAGTAGGTGTGGGTCTTCTACTAAGCGCCCTACCTTTTTCTTTAACTATTTCGCTATGGCCCAAAGGCCCTTATTATAGGGGAGGCTCGGATTAGAAGTGTACTTATTTATAAACCGTCTCCAGTTATTCCTTGCTTCTTTTTTTAGGGTATTCTTTAACTGGTTTCTTATGTCTTTATATTATCTTTTATCTTTAGGGTTGTAGCTACTTATGTATTTCCTTCTTGCTTGTTATTAGCTAGTAATAAGAACCGCGCATTATATGGACTACGCGTGTCGCGTATAGAGGCCTAGTTTTAAGACTAGGTAGTGCTCTTCCAGCCTATTTTTAATTACTGCCTAGATCCTTTCTAGTCTTTAGTTAATTTCCTTAGGGGTGGCTAATAAGCCTTGCTTGTTTGGTATTAGGTGGATTTCTTCTAGGTTTTAAAGTTATTGTTTAACTATACTAAGGAAACTATCTGTCTTAAGCTTCCTTATTGCATATCTTTTACTATTTAATTGCGCCTTGATATCTAGATCTAGTTGTATCTAGATAGGGATATAGTCTAAAGCAAGTGCCTATTCTTCTTTAGGGTTGCACCTTTTGAGTCTCTAGTATAGGCCTTCGTCCATAAATATAAGGTTAATTGTACTTCTGGCAGTACCTCGTTGCCATATAATTGCTCCTAGGGGGGTGGCCAGCTTAAGGCCCCAGATGTCTATAACTCTTAATAGGTACTCTACCTATTAGTTAGCAGCAATATAGATACCTCCCCACCGTAGGTAGTAGAGGTTTATATCTCCTAATAGAATAAACTCTGTGCCTTTGGTTTCTAGTAAGCTTATTACTAATATAATATTCTCTATTTATGGGATGCCTTTAATCCTAGGGTTATATATATTAATAATTTATACTGGTCCCCTATATGTCTAGATTGTTATAACTGCAATATCTAGGTTAATTGCCTGCTATAACTATAAGGACAGGCTAATAGCCTTACTGATTATAAAGCACACGCATATAGCTGCTTTTGGTTTATACAGGAGCTAAAATCCTTAGGGGCAGTATATTAATTATATATAGGTATTATAATACGGCTCTTATATAGCAAGGATATAGTATTTCTCTAGGTCTAGACTATCTAGTAGGGGCCTTACAAGACGGTGGTTTATATTACCGCAGTTATACTATATAATAGATAGGTGGTGGACCCCTGGCAAGGGTTTTTTATCTTTTCTTTATTCCTCGCTTCTTCTATTTCCACTTTCTCTAGGATATTTAGAACTTTTATCTCTTGTGTCTATACCCTAGTCGCTACTTATTTTATATAGAGCTTTCTATTTCTATATCTTGTATTCCTACTAGCGCTTCTATGTCTGAATCTGTTATTGTCTCCAGTTCTTCCCCTAATCTTACTAGTCGGCTATATGCCCTTTATAGGTCGGCTGTAAATATTATATTTGCCGCGTTAAGTCTAATTCTTAATTGTCCTAGTCTTGAGCTTACTATAGATGTCCATAGGGGTCTTCCTATAGGGCGTCTTCTCCCTTGTATACCCTATAACCCTTATGTCCCCTATAACCCTTGTGTCCCTATTCGGTCTGGTAATATTACGCAGCACCGCTTCTGGCCCGTTAAGGCTTGGGATGGCTGGCCTAGCCCCCTATTACTAAAGGTAGAAAACGCTGGGAAGGCACCTGCGTCCCCCTAGCTTATCACCTATTATTTCCATTTATATAACCTAGCGTGTAGTTATTCCCGTAGCTATTAAGCCCTTGCCTTCCGTCTCCTATATTTAATACAGTCTTCTCTCTCCTACGCCTTATATGTGCTTTGGTAGCAGTTTACGCATTTTATTTGGTCTTGGTTTAAGCAGTGTCTTATATTATAGGGGCCTGCACAGTAGCCGCAGCACACCTGTGCTGCGTATATGGTTTAGGTGTGTCCCTATTATATATAGCAATAGCATCGTTCTAGGCGTAGTCTGTGGTTATAGAGTCTTATGTTGTATATAAGGCCATTTATAATTATTCCTTCTTAGATAAGGAGTTTTTGCATTCCTAGTGTATATATACTAACAATAAGGGAGCTATACGTTCGTCTAGTGTCTCCCTAGCAAGTCTCTGGCAACCCTTATATCCTCTCATTGTTCTTATTATATGCTTGGTTTGCATTTTCCTATTAAAGCTATTGGATTTAGGTGATCTCAAGTCCTAGAATAAGGTATTCCGTTTATCTTACTATCTCCTATATAATTGCTATATTATCCGCCTGGCGTCCCTTTTCTACCCTAAGGCTTATGGGAACCGCTAGGATTTCAACTAGGTAATCCTCGCGGAGTACTTTTATGCTAATATGTTTACCTAGCCTGTCCCCTGCCCTTACGGCTCGTTCCTTTGTCTATTAGTCCTTTAGGGTAACTCTAATGTCTCCGCTCCTAAGGTGTTAGACTACGACAGCGTTATAGACCTCTTTGCGAATCTCTATAAGGACTTCTATTTCTAATTATCCCCTAAGCCCCTCTGCTTTTTCTATGTTTGGTTATATTATAATTATATACCCGGTTGTTGTCTTATAGGGGGTGGGTTCCCTGTGCTATGGCAGGTAGTTATATAGTAGAGTTTAACATACCTGCTTATCTAGGCCTCTACCCTAGTTTTCTAGTATTTAGTCCCAGTTACCTAGGCCTAAAGGCCTAGGGGGCTTTCTATAAGCAGTTGGCTGCCACTACTAATTAACGGGGGGTTTTACCATTCTTTTGGATATCTTATAATGGGGTTAACCTAAGTACTAGACCGCCCCCTAGCGGTCTATATAAGAATCTCCTCCTAGAGTTAGTATGCTTTTATATGGCTTAGGAGCCTTCTATAGCCTCTAGTTTTACGCCTTTCTTTATTATTTCTGCTAGTATAGGCATAAGCTGCCGCTTCTAGGGGTTGTAACTCCCTTCTTATGTGCCTACTGGCGTAATCCTATAAGGGCGTTGTGGCTGCATCCTATAATATGGAAGCCTTAGGTACCTTTTATAGTTAAGGCCTAGACTAAAAGCCTTCCCTACCTAAGTAACTCCTATTTACTCCTTAAGCATACCTCACCGGCGTACTACCCTAGAGGCGAACGGTTCCGTCTGTTGGTATACTAACACGCGCATCCGTTCTTTTAAGCCACGTAGTAGTCTCTCTGGCTAAGACGTGATCCTGCCTGCCTACTAGGTACACCAAGGGTTAGGGCCTAGCTAAGGGGTAAGGTCCTTAAAGCTAGCAGTGGCTACTATACACTACGCCCCGCGGGAGGCTAGTAATAATATAGGGGCGTAATACCCTATGCTGCTGCCAGTTCCCGTTTCGCGTTGCCTATAAGAGTCTCCTTATAACAGGCCAACCGTGTCTTATAGGAGAGGGGCCGTAGAGACACTAGGTCCTATACTAGATAACCTACTCTCCCCTCTCCTACTAACTAAGCTTGTGTCCCCCCCTTTTATAAGCTGGCCTGTGTCTCTAACTGTCAAGTCCTTGTCTAACTGGCCTATGTTTCCCCTATAGCCTCCCCTATATATATGCATTAGGTTGCGAGCACCACGCCTATTAAGACCCTCCTATAAGTCGCCTTATATATATGCGCATTAGGTTGCGTGTACTACGCCTATTAAGACCCTCCTGTGAGTCGCCTATAAGTTAACTATGGGTCAACTATAAGTTGACTATAAGTTAAACGCTATAGGGCCGTTAAAGCTGGCCTATGTTTCCGCTGCCTAGAGCTTTACCCGTGTTTCCACCTTGTTAAGCTGTCTGGTCGCCGTCGCGTTGCCATTACGTCGCTGTCGCTGTACCAGGTTGCGTGTACCACGCCTATTAAGACCCTCTTCTGAGTTACCTAAGTGTACTAGATACCAGATAGGCCCTTATAAAGGGGCCTTAATAAGTTCTCTAGGCAGGGCCTTAATAAGTTCTTTATAGTGGCCTTAGGGCCTTAATAAGTTTTGTACAAAGTATCTACAACGCGTTAACCTTAACAAGTTCTTATAAAAGGAGGATCCCTACGCCCTTATCGCGTATACTTCGCGATCTTAGAGCTAGTGCAAGCCTAAGGGTGTCCTATTATACGCCTAGGACGCGTCCACGTCGACTAGCTGGATAAGGCCAGTTTCGCAAAGCGTCTCCGGGCATATTCATCCCACACAACCGTGATTAGTAAGCGATTAGTAATCCCGCATGGGCCGCTATTAGGGTGGCTAAAGAACTTCAAAAAAGCATGTCCTTACCGCAACTTATATTATAGAATATCTATGCAACTACGTGGTAAATAGACTGGTTCGGGGCGCGGAATTGATAGCTTATTATATAGACTAAAAGCCCTAAACAGCTTATAAAGTAAACATTAGTGCTAGGTTTAAGATATAACGCCAAAGTTGGATGACTTTAATAGCAAGTTTCTGGAAGTTTTCTACTATAAAGTCGCTCTAAATCTACACCTTATAAAGCCTATATCAACTTCCTACTATACAGCATGGCCGATAGCTCTTTGTTTAATATTGATTCGACTCTTCCTAACCTTAATAAGCTCCTGCAGCGTTGCCCTACTACCTATACTGCCTATACTGCCTCTGCTGCTCTGGTACGAAAACCTGGTGATCGCCAGAGCAACCCTATTAAAGTCCTTAATACCCTACCCCCCCTTTACCAGGTTGCTCTAGCTGCTTAGTATAAGGTTTCTTAGGCTCCGTTGACCCCATCTTAGCTTTACCGGCCATAGTATGCAGGTGTAGAGAGCTCGGCGCAGGCCTTTACGCAGGAGTCGTTCTCTCCTCTATCCCCTCCTAGAACTCCAACCCCTAGCGGTTATAAATGTCGTACTGCTTCTGCTCCTTTGGTACACGATATAAATAATCCTCTTCTGCTATGGCTTTAATCGCCGTCACCAGAAGTTAAGATTTAACGTCTAGAGTGGCAGCTAAACCACCGTTTACATCTAGACCTGGCTCTGGTAGTAAAAAAGGTAGTTAACTCTATACCCGCCCACCACCTTTTAGAGCTATATAATGGTAAGACCTTTAAGAATCCTAACACCGCGTTTAATTGATACCAGGACTACGCCTTTAGTAAAGGCTTTTTTATTGTTATACTGTCCTTAGGCGATAAAACCACTCTATAGCCGCACCGTGTCTTTGGCTATAAACACCATAGTAAGCATACCCAGAATTACCGCAAGTTAGACGACTTCTGTGGTAAAAATAGCAACCGGCAGCGAGAGGCTACTAAGGTACACCAAAAAAACTGCGGCTGGTGTATTTAGGTGGCCTAGAAGAAGCTTCCTGGCTATATAGGTAATATTAAAGGATGGGTGGCGACTATTATGCGTGCTAAGCACTCTAATCTAGATGCTCTAGAGGCTCCAGAATACAACTTCGTCGCAAATCTTCTTGCTTATATTGGCTACTAGGATCAACTACTAGAGGCCAAAGAGGCAGCCATAGAAGCCTATGCTCTTAGGGCAACTCAGGAGACCTACCTTATTACACAGCGTCAGCTTTCTGCCTGAGAGTTATATATAAGTAAGAAGAAATACTATAGCTTAACGCGATTATTAAGCGGCCTTTCTAGTAGAGCTGAGGGCCAACCGCGAGCGCTTGGCGCGCTTGAGCTGCTTCTCTACTAGCATAGATTTAAGTACCGGTCTTAATATACCTATATAATTAATCCAGAATTAGGTTGTTTAATTACCCAAAGTCTCTAGTAGCTTGTGTTCTGGCTTCCTATCTAGGTAGATTTGGCACAAAGGTTTATTACTAACTTTGGCTGCCAAATGGATGCTATATTTAATACTAATTAATCTAAGCTCTTATTGGCTATTATTACTGGCGTTACTAATACAGGGTCCTCTTTTCTAGTAATGCAATCGTTTATTAAGAGCGAGTCTTAGCTAGATTAGACCTTTTTACTAGAGTCTGCTCAGCAGAAACTTTGGAAACGGCTACCTAAAGTTATTGTTGCTGATTTTGGTAAGGGCCTTGCAGCCGCCTTATTGGTAGGGTAGTTAATTGCAGTTATTCTCCAGTACTGCTAGTAGCACGCCGCGAAGGCAATAAAGAAGCGGATTGATAAGGGGATCCAGACAAAGGCCAAAAGGCCGCATGGCTACTTAGCGGAAGAAAGGAAGGTAGTAAAGGAACTATTTTGGCCCTACCTAAAATCTAAAATAGTAGTAGAGCTTAAAGCCAATCAAAAGGCAGTCCTGGATAAGCTACACCCATGCAATAAGGTATGGTTTCAGACTATATACGTTAAAAAGGAGAGCCAGATAATTACCTGTTATATTAGGTAAGTTTTAGTAAGCTAGGGAACAGAATATCGCCATAAGGCATTTGGATAAGCTTTACTATAGGCCGGCCTATAGTAAAGCTCATCCAAATATCTTGTGGTGACATTCTGTTCCCTGGCTTAAAAACCTTATTTTAATGTTAACTTTTCCTTAACTGCTTACTCCCTTACCAGATACCTTCTAAATTTAGGTACAGCAGCAAGCCAACAAGGCGAGGGTATTAATAGAGGATTAAAATGCTTTACCAATTATTAATTAAGTCTTGAGGATACTATAATTGAGCTAAAGAGGTGGATTTTAATATTATATAAGGAGTTAATTAAATCCGAATATACATCTAAAATGTCCCTCCCCCGAATTATCACCCTAGATCTTTTTTAGCACCACTTTACGCAAATTAATGGTATAGTGATATACTATGCGCTTGAGCGAATCTTTAATTCTATGCGTGGCGCGAGAGCTTTAACAAATGAGGAAAAGCAGGAGTGGGCTAATTAGGAGTAGAAGCAGAACGACTATAACTGCGAGGACCCTTACCGATATAGCCTCTCCTGTCACCATATGCTTATTTAGTGCTTAATACAGAAGCTTCCTATATTGCCGGCTTTAATCCACCCTCGCTAGTGTATCGCAACAAAGCTAATTGCCGCTCTAGATTGGCAGCCGCGATATATTAAGGATATGGCGTTCTGGGGTGACCTACTGCTAGGGCACCTAGAGGCTCTCACCAGGATCTAGCTATCAGTTCTCCGCCTCCTTAATATTATTAAGGACCTTCCTGCTAAAGAAATAAGCGAGCTTGCTAATAAATTTAAAGACTTTAAGGTGGCCTAAGTGGCTATTTTAACTAGATAGATAGAGCTTTAATTACTACCTAAGGGCGCTCCATTTAAGGTTCCTCCAAAGGCTCGCTGGCAGCCACCACCTAAAAAGAAGCATAGTAAGGCTAACTAGTGGGGTAAAACAAGTGCTAAGATTGCTGAATGTGCTGCCGACGTTGCTGTGCAAGAGCTCTAAAAGGAAAGGTAGGAGGAGGCCTGGAAGTAAAAGGAGCAGGTACTAAGCGGCGGCATAGATCTTAGCCAATTTCTAATCTAAAATAAAGAGCCAGCCAACGAAGTAGATATGGATATTAAGGAGGATAAGTAGCAACCGTTTAACGAGCCGTTGGTACTATATAACGAAGTTTTAGGGGGGTTAGAGGATGAGGTGGTCATTTTAGAAGCGGGGGAGGACAATAACTCGTGGCTTAATAACGCAGAAGTACTCCAAGGTACCATACTAGACGACCCTCACTAAAATATTGGTGAGAAGGAGCCTATTAAAAACCATTCGGCACCTGCCAATTATTAAGAGCCGCTACCTCTCCTACTCCATTAATCTGGTAGAGCGGCGCGTACTAGAGCTTAAAGAACCTATACTTAATTAGCTTATGGTAATTTTACATTAATTATAAGTGATACTAATAAGGGTCCTAGTGATCCTGAGCCTAAAGAGGTTGGCATTCCGTTGAAATTAAAGCGATCGCGATAGGGAGCTTCTGTAGACGCGCATAAGGCCCATAAAGCTAGCGCACTTGCTATTAGGTCCCCTAAGGCTAAGCGCACACGTGGTAGTAAAAAGGGAAAGGACCCTGTTAAAATAGATGGCCGAATATTGGAGTATTACACGTGTAAATAGTGCTTTATTATTTAAATCGGAATTCAAGTTGGCGATAGTGGCCTGTGTGGGATTACTAATCGCTTACTAATCACGGTTGTGTGGGATGAATGTGCCCGGAGACGCTCCGCCAGTTTCGGGCCTGGCTGCGAGCTAGGTAGTTGTATATCGGGCGGTTTTCATATCCCAGTTTCCCTTGCTAGGCCTCCCTAGATGGTAGAACAAGAGCTCCAAGCGGAGGCAGTAAGGCTCCTGGTGTTGTTAAGGGCGATGCTTTATACGCGTCGCGGGCCCATCACCACAGAGTCGAACAACAGCGCTACACGCGCTGCGACGGCTCTCTACCATCGCCTCTGCACTTAACCATCAATAGGAATAGGATTCCAGATAATGTTTCCACCCGCGGCAACGTGGACGCGTGCAGTAGGGCTTCGCGGGCATAAATCTTTATATATACCTTAAGGAAACAGCTAAACTAATACAAGAGAAAATAAAAAAGCACTATAATGCTAAGAGATCTAAGGGACCAGATTTTAAGGAGGGAGATAAAGTATAGCTACTATACAAAAATTTTAAGAGTAGATAACTAAGCAAGAAGTTAGACTATATTAAACTAGGACTATTTATAGTTAAAGCAAAGATCTTAAAAGTTATATACAGACTAAACTTACTAAAGAAAATAAAGATCTACCCTATATAGTATATTCCAATACTAGAACCAGTATATAGGAATGTTAAATTACTAGCTTATAAGGCAAACATATATAAAGGATAAGAGGAAGATAAATAGAAAGTTTTAAAGATTATTAGTTATAAGGACGTTAATAATAAAATATAGTATAAAGTTAAGTGGATAGGCTACAATAAGACTACCTAAAAGCCACTAAATAATCCAAAAAACGCTATAAGAAAGGTATAGGAGTATTAGAAGAAAAAGGGTTAGGCAGTATTAATAAAGAAGAATCGCCAAAGAACGAGTTACCTAAAAGGGACCCAAGAGGAGCACCTACTGACGTACTTAGAGTTATTTCCCTCTCTATTGGAAGAGAATACGTTTTTTATCACCAAGTTTCTAAAGGCCTTATTCTATAAGCTTCCACTCCTTAAAATAAACCTTCTTATAAACCTTCTTAAGACAAAGCAGATAAGTAGACGCAGCAATACGGGCTTTAAGGGCCCTCTATTCTATATTGCAAGAATATTCCAAGTCTACCAGAGCTTAAGTTAGCTCACTATTAAGTTTTATAGCAGTAGATTAAATCTAGGACCCTAGCAGCAATTAGTAAGGGTACTTAAAGACTATTAAGAGTAATAGAACGCGTATATTTAGTATTAGAAACTAAGCGAACATTATAGGACAATTAAACGTTTACTTTAGTGCACTTTAAATAAAAAGAGGGTTACTAAGATAAAGGACTTACCAATGCAATATAAACTAACCCCTCTTTCGCATAACAAGAATACGGAGATGGTATTATCTTACTAAGAGACAGTATCGCAGCAACCGTCTAAGCGCGGCGTTGTGCTTGCGAAGAAGAAGGAGCCTTAGGTATAATAAGTAATAATATTAACCAAATTAATTAAACGGATATTATACCTCTAGTAGACAACTTAGAGATATTAGGAATCTTTAAGGACAAAGATAAAGAGGAGGGAGATAGTGTTATAGATGCTTTAAGTGTAATACTATAACTACTTAGAAAAGAGTTAAAGGAAAAGAGTTAAAGGAAGCTAGTTAGTTAATAAGGGCACGGTCTAGGATGGAACCCATAGAACCATATAACGAGGAATAGTAAGTAAGTTATATAATATTATATATAGGGTACGCGGTATATAAACGGAACGTATGTACAATATATATAATACGTACTTTATATATAAGGGAGTTTCTTAGGAGTACGGATATGTATTTAAAGGACTACAGTTCCTACCTAAATAGTTTCTTTCCTTATAGTGAATCTTAGAATATAATTGGAGTTAATCTGTTGGGTAACCACTCCACTAGTTATATTACTTATACTCTTATATTGTTGACTTCCTGTTTACCTATATACCCAGCCTATTAGCAAGTCTACTGTGGTATTTCCTATAAGGCTTTGTTATAACTACGCCGTAGGAACCTATACTATATTATCTATAAAACGTCAAGGAGTGTATTTTTAAGTATAGGCCTTTTATTTATAAATTAAGCGTTTAAATAGGGCGTTACAGAGGTTAATTTAGAACTATTTATGGCTATTTTAACGGCCTCTATAGTGGTCAGTAGGTCTATAAAAGGATAGTAAAAAGAAATTCCTAATAACTATATTAAATAGGAAGTGCTATAGAGGCTTCTAGGTTTGCCTATAGGTTCTCTATATTAAAAAAATATAAGTATAGTTAATCTATAATATCTATGCTACCTATATAGTAATTATAGAAGTAGATAAAGGTTAGAATAGGTAAATCCTTCTCTTTTTAATTGCTAAAGATCTTTTAAGTCTATCTAGCACTGCTAGTAGTAAGGGGAGGATATTTCTACTTAATAATTTTAGTATTTTAACCTAGTAATATATAATATTATTAGCTTTTAAGCCTTAGAGTTAAGTTCTAGAACTTACTATTATTAATAGTACTTATAAAAAGTATAATATTGGCGTCTTTTTAAGTAAACTCTATTACCTAGCTGTTTTTAGAAAGTGCCCTATACAGTTCTCCCTATAGTATTTAAGCTGTGTAGGTTAATTTAAGCTCTGCAAGCGTCTAATTAATTTACTTAGTAGGCACCTTTTTCTTCTTCTTCTTTCCTTATATAGTTGTAACTACCTTAATATTGCCTTTAAGGTCCCCCTACTCCTTACGCTTTATTTTAGTTGTTTAAACGGTTCTAGCGCCCCCAGTACTAAAGTCCTGTAATTTTATAAGAAGCTTAACGCTTATAAATAGGTTATTAAGCTATACAACGTGCTTTTTAGGTAGGTAGAGGCATTTTTCTATATTAGTATCTTTTTAAAGGAGTAAATTAAGGACTATTGCCTACGTTTTTAAAAAGCCTTTATTAATAAAAGATATATCTAAATTAACTAGGCCTTTCCTATTACCTTTAGCGTGCTATATAAAGTCTAGTATATAGCCCTTATTTGCCAGAACCTATATTTTAAAACCCTTAGGTATAGATTTTAATAGAATATTAATAATCTTATATACGCGGCCCGTAAAGCGTTAAATTATCTTATTAATTATAAGGCGGGTTTTAGGGTTATAAAGCCTTCTATAAGTAAGCTAAATATACTTAGTAAGCTTACTAACCCTATTAAACATAGATTTAGGTATTATATCTAACTTTAGCCAAGATAGTACGGCTTAAAAGTAACAAGTATGTTACGGACGCTTTAAGTACGATGTTACAACTACTTGGAGAAGAGTCGCAGGAAGCTAGTTGGTTAATACAGGCACGGTCTAGGATGGATCCAGTGGAACTATATAATAAGAAATAGTAACCAAGGTTACGTGGTGTTGAATGCGTTAACTACGTTAAACGAGAGGGACGTTACGTTTAATATAGATAACATATACCTCACGTACAAGAGAGGATTTCTTAGGAGTACGGTTATGCATTTAAAGGACCTTAGTCCCTACTATAGATAGTTCTCTCCTAGTAGTAAATTTTAGAATACAATTGGAGTTAATCTATTAGGCAACTACTCCACCAGTTATTATTATGTTGTTGATTTATTCTTACCTATATACCCAGCCTAATAATAGAACCTACCATAGTTCCTGCTATAAGGTTCCGTTATACATTTACTACTAAGGTTATAGTATTAAATAAGATCGAACAATATGCCACCAAGAGTAGTACTAGTCATAACGATGTTAACGGCAGCCACAACCTTAGGGCCAGGTAATACCAGTATGGACGATGGGGATTCTCAAGTAGTTACGCAAGGTCAGTTATAGGAAATAGTTGATCACTTATAAGACAATAATAGGATACTTAAAGAATGCATTAATGGAATTAGAGTAGCAAAGATTAAGTTACCTTTAATTAAACAATTTTTAGAAGAGAAGTCGAAGCTTAAGGAATTTCTTACATAGATGCACTTTAAGGTAGTACAGGAAGGAGCGAAGTTAGCAATATTGTTAGACTAAGTAGCCTATACAGGATTGTTCCTAACGGGGAGAGCACTTAAGTAGTTTAAGCTATATCTTACGGAAATATAGGCCAATGGTATAACAACTACTAACCAGGACGTACGGTATATATTTACTAGTTGGAATGGGTTTACGGAATAACTAACGCAGATATTTAGAGACCTGGAGGCTATAACTATAGCGGAACAAAAGCTTTAGAACTTAGTACAATACACTTTAGTAATTAAGTATACAACACAGTTTTAAACACTAGCTATGTAGGTTAAGTGGAATAATAGGGCGCTTATAGCATAGTATAAATAGGGACTTAAGGCTAAAGTCCAGGACGCAATTATCCTAATAGAAGATGCAGACACTCTAAAAGAGTTAATAGATTAGTTAATAAAGATTAATAATAGGATCTACTAAAGGGAACAAGCTAAGAGAGGGCAAGACAGAGTTCTATAGTTATATAAGGCGCAGAGTACGCAATAATAGATATAAAGTTAAAAACTATGGAATGGCGTAGAGCTAATAGACCTAAGTGGTACTAAAGAAACCTAAAAATAGGAAAAGAAACCATGGAAACCTAGAGGTTAAGGATTAAGTAATTAAAGGACCTAAGAGCAGAGGCTAAACTAGGAATCTTAGTAGTAGAAGACATTTAGGCAGACTCTATAGCAAGAAAAATAGTTTAAAGATAGGGCTTGTATAAATTGCGGAAAACAAGGTTATTTCGCCAGAGACTATAGAGGTGGTTAAAGTAACTACATGGTAAAGGAAACTAGGCCAGCAGACGGCACATACGTATAGAGGGACGACGGTGCACTATAAGGAATAAAAGAGTGTTTAATTAACAGTTTTGCGTATTGTTACAATAATACATACTGAATTTATAAGGACGCTAAGTATAGCGCAAGCTATTGGCTATAGGAGCTATTGTTATCTAGTTTTAGAGGAACTAACAAACTAGCTTGTAGATCGGATATTAAAGACAATAAGTTTAATAAAGGCGAAGCATTTACTAATAATAAGGTAATAAAGGCAGCTTACTAGGAGCATGCAGACCTTAAAGAAGTTAAAATAGAAGTAGAGACTAAGACTATTACAGAATAGGGTTTAGTAACGGATATTATAATACTATTAGATACAATTTCCATCGCTTTATAAGATAATAGGAGTAACGTTTAGAAGAAACTAAGTAAGTAAATAACTGCTAGTGCTAGCTCATCACTTAATAAAGGCAAAAGGCCATAGGCTTAAGATTCTTAAGAAGAGATAAAAGAAGCTTAAAATTCTTAAAGTGAGATAAGACACACCTAAGGACCCATAATAGACAAAAACTAATGGGAAAGGGTAGCAACTTAGTTTAGTAATAAATAAATGAGTATAGGACGCAAGTTTAAGAACTACAAGTTTAGAGAATAAATAAGAATATTAGTAATTCTAGGTAAATGCAGTATTTAGCCTAAAGATTAAACAGTTAATACTAGGATTAAAAAGCAAGATAACTATAAAGATCCGGCTGCAAGACGCAGAAAATAAGAAACTATAGATAAGTTTAGAACAAGAATTATTATATAGCAAGAGTAAAAGCTAAATAAGAGGTTAGCTATACTAGGTTATATAAGGGATAGAGCACCTATACAAAGAGTTACTAATAGGCCAAGTGTAGGGACACCTAGGGTAAAGTGGTTAAATAAATTAGAATAAGAAAAGGATCTAGATATCCCAACTAGGTTTAAAGAAAGACATACTAAAGGATGTTATAATATAGTAATAACAAGGTACTTTCTAACAGATAGACTATACACACTAAACCAGTTGTATAGAAAGTAGTATAGGCAACAACACAGTAATAAATAGGAAGACTTTTATATATAGCTAGACAAAAAAGTTGTCCAAGACCAACCCATTACGGAAAAACGCATAAGTTATATTAAAGGAGTATTAATTATAATATTAAGGAACCTAGAAGAAGGATCTAGGGACTAGAGAAGTAAGTAATAAATCTTAATACCTACAGCAGAGATACCAGTGGTTAGGTTAACTAGGTATAGGTTTAAACTTAAGGGCAAAGATAAACCAAAAGTTAACCTAAAACATGCAGCGTATTATATACTATTGTGGATAGCTTATATGGATAACACATATAATATATATAAAGCACTAAAAGATAAGAACCAGAAGTACCCAGTAAGGATATATTAGGCACCAGAGAAAAAGCGGTTCAGGAATACTAAGTATATACATAGTTAGCACCCAGTAGAAGTATAAGGTTAAGGAGACTTAATACTTTAACTAAAAAGATTCCTTACGGAAGAATGCCTAGATAGATAATAGTGGTAGAAGTGCCTAGAGAACACTTATCTATAGTATATAGAGGAAAAGAAACAAACTAAGTATTAGCTAAAGTTAGACTAAGTATAGGCAGGATCTAGCAGCCAATAGTTAGGAAAAGGGGAGGCGTATAGAACTAAAGGGAACTAGTGTTAGAGCCTTAGACCCTTAAAGGAATTTAAGGATAATACCTAAATTTATAAGTTAAGTGGCAAGATTAGCAGTTTAAAGTATTAGTAGATAGTAGAGTAACTAGAAACCACATATTACCAAAGGTAGTAAAAAGGATAGGGTTACTATATAGATAAAAGGAACACCTATATCCACTTATAACAATTTTAGGAGATTAGATAGCCTATAGAGGAGGCATTATTAATCTTAAAATAGGACCTATTTAGATAGCTATTAAAGGGAGACTAGTTAGAATGTCTTTTAATATCCTACTGTTAGGACAGGACGAGGCGATACTAAAAATGCCTTAATTACAGGAGTACAATCCAAAGATTAATTGGGTTATAGGTTAGGTTAATATTAAGAATATATAATAGTGTAAAGTGCGACAGTAAACCAAGATGGTATAGTACCAAGTTAGAGCGACATATAAAGAGACTAAGTAAGGCTTAAGTTATATACCAAAGAGATACCACAAGTATGGTAAAAAGTTATGGTCACTAGAAAGTGAGAAGCTATTAGAGCATATAGCTTAGAACTATAAGATAGAATTAGAAAAGGGAATAAGTCTAAAGTTCTTTCTAATCTATAAGCTTACTAAAACAGAGTTAGTAGCGCTTAAGGAGTTTATTTAGGAGAACTTATAAAAGGGATATATTAGACCATTATAGTTATTAGCAGGATATCCAGTACTATTTATCCTAAAGAAAAACGGAAAACTTAGGATATATATAGACTATAGACAGTTAAACAGTATTACTAGGAAGGATAGATATCCTTTACCCTTAATTAGTAAAATCCAAGATAGGATAGGCAACGCAAAGATCTTTACAAAGATAGATCTAAGATAGGCATACCATTAGATTAGGATTAAGAAAGGTAATGAATAAAAGGCAGCCTTTAGGTTAAAGAAAGGACTATATAAACCATTAATTATATAATTTAGGCTTATAAACGTACTAGCAACGTTCTAAAAGCAAATTAATAGTGTGTTAGAAGAACACCTAGATGAATTTGTTATAGTATACCTTAACGACATTATTATCTACTTAGAGAGTAAGGAAGAATATAGAGAACACATTAAATAGGTCTTAAAGAGACTACAGGAAGAACAGATACTAGTAGTAATTAAAAAATACAAGTTCTTTACTAGGAAGACCAATTTTGTTAAATTTATTATTAAACTAAGCTAACTTAGTATAGATCTAAAGAAGATTAAGGCTATAGTGAATTAATAGGAACTAGAGAACGTTATGCAGTTAAGATCGTTCCTAGGGTTTTGCAATTATTATAGAAGGTTTATAGCACAATAGTTATAGAATATTAAGCCATTTACGCGGTTAATAAAGAAAGAAGAACTATAGGTATAGGGAAAGGAATAATAAGAACTGTTTAAGAGAGTTAAAGAGTTATTTACCTAGGAGCCAGTTCTTAAGATCTATTAACTAGGTCTAGAGACGGTTGTAAAAATAGATACATTAAACTTTACACTAAGGGCATACTTTATATAGAAATATTAAGATAGATGGCACCCAGTGGCATACTATAGTTAAAAGATAACACTACTAGAGTTAAACTATAACATCTACAACAAGGAGTTGTTAGGTATAGTTACAGTACTTAAGAAATAGAGAGCATTTTTACAAGGTATAGAGAAACCATTTATAGTTAAGACGGACTATAAGAACCTTATAGGATTCCTAATAATAAAGGAACTTAACTAAAGATAGGTTAGATAGGCGGAAATGCTTATAGAATACTATTTCGAAATTTAGTATACCAAGGGTACAGATAATACACGAGTAGACGCTCTAAGTAGAAAAGCTGAACTATAAAGTAGTGAAAAGCTATTAGGAGCTTTATTGCGAAAGAATTAAGACGGATTAATTAGGTATAATTATCCAAAGATCACAGCAACTAAGGAAAGTTAGATCTATAAGTTACTAGAGAGTAATTAAACACAGAAGATCTAAGAAGTATAGGTAGAGAATCTAGACTTAGAGCAATATAAAAATAGAGAAGCAACGTATATGCCTAAGTCTATCGTAGAAGAATTTATTAAGGAATTCCACAAAGGAATAATATAAGGACATAATAGAGCTATAGGCTTAGTATCAAGACTTTAAGAGAAGTATATTATTTAAGAAATCTAGGGACTAGCAAGATAAGTTATAAAGGAATATCTAAATTGCTAAAGAAATAAACCAACAAGGTATAAGCTATATGGAGGGCTATAACCTATTAAGACACCAGGAAGACTATAGGAGGTTATATTATAGGACTTTATTATTAAGTTACTAAAGTTAAGAGATCCTATTACAGAATAAGATTATAATATAATCTTAGTAATAGTGGACAAGCTAATAAAGTAGGGATACTTTATAGCATATACTAAAGAGATATTAGTAGAAGATATTGCTAGAATCTATATAAAGGAAGTATTCGCAAGACACAGAGCACTAGATAAGATTATATTAGATAGAGATCTAAGATTTATAGCAGCATTTTAGGAAGTATTTCTAGCAGAATAAGGAGTTTGCGTAGCAATATCTATAGTATATTATCTGCAGACAGATGGATAAACAGAAAGACTAAATTAGACACTAGAATAGTATCTAAGGCATTATATTAATTACGCATAAAATAATTGGGTATCGTTATTACCAGTTATATAGTTTGCATACAATGCAATACTATAAGAAGGAATGGGGATATTACCATTTAAGGCGAATTATGGGTATAAGCTAAAAATATTGTTATTACCACGTTAAGCAAAAAAGACAAGTAGCACAGCTAAGTAAAGAATAGAGACGTTAATAAATCTTTATACAAACCTTAAAGAAACAGCTAAACTAGTATAAGAACGAATAAAAAGGTACTATAATGCTAAGAGATCTAAGGGACCAGATCTTAAGGAGGGAGATAAAGTATGGCTACTATATAAAAATTTTAAGAGTCGACGACTAAGTAAGAAATTGGATTATGTTAGACTAGGACCTTTTAAAATTAAGTAAAGAATTTTATTAGTTATGTATAAGTTAAACCTACTAGCCAAAATGAAAATCTACCCTATATAATATATTGCAATGCTAGAGCTAGTATATAGGAATATTAAGCCACCAGTCTACAAGGCAGACATATATAGAGGATAAAAGGAAGACAAATAGCAAGTTTTAAAAATTATTAGTTATAAGGATATAGATAACAAAACATAGTATAAAGTAAAGTAGATAGGCTATAGTAAGACTACCTAGAAACCACTAAGCAACCTAAAAAACGCTATAGGAAAGGTACAGGAGTATTAGAAGAAAGTAGGTTAGGCAATATTAATAAAGAAGGATTGCCAAAGAATAAGTCACCTAAGGGGGACCTAAAAGGAGTAATTGCTAAGCTACTTGGAGTTGTTTCCCTTATAGAAGGAAAGCTAGTCCTTTTATTACCTAGCTTGTTAAGACCTTATTAAACAAGTTTCTATTCCTTAGAACGGACCTTCTTATAGACATATTTAAGACGTTAAAGACGAGCATAAGCTAAACATTAAGCTTTAAGGACGCGTGCGGACTCTTCTAAGGTATGTTAAACCTTAAGTAGCGCGGAGGCCAGCTTACTATTAAGCTTTATAGTGGTAGATTGAATATAAGACCCTATAATAAGTTACTTAGGGAACTTGAAGACTGTTAAGAGTTATAGGACGTGCACACTTAGCATTAAAGATAGAGCAAACATCACAGAACAATTAAACGTTTGCTTTAGTACACTTAGAGCAAGAGGAGGGTTGTTAAGATAAAGGGCTTACTAGCGCAACGCATACTAACCCCTCTTTAGCGTAATAAGAGTAAGGGATTGCCATTACCTTGCCCAGCGACAGTATGGAGGAAACTGTATAAAGGCAACGCTTAACCTAGGAAAGAGAAGAAGAAGCTTTAGGTATAATAAGTAAGGATATTAACCAGACTAATTAAACGGATATCACACCTCTAGTGGACGACTTGGAGATGTTAGGAATCTTTAAGGACGAAAATAAAGAGGAGGGAGATAGTGTTACGGACGCTTTAAGTACAATGTTATAACTACTTAGAGAAGAGTCGTAGAAAGCTAGTTAGTTAATATAGGCATAATCTAGGATGGATCTAGTGGAACTATATAATGAGGAATAGTAACTAAGGTTATATAGTATTAAACGTGTTAACTGCGTTAAACGAAAGGGATATTACGTTTAATATAGATAACACGTACCTTACGTACAAGAGAGGATTTCTTAGGAGTATGGTTATGCATTTAAAGGACCTCAGTCCCTACCATAGATAGTTCTCTCCTTGTAGTAAATCTTAGAATACAATTGGAGTTAATCTGTTAGGCAACTACTCTACTAGTTATTATTATATTATTGTTTTGTTCTTACCTATATACCTAGCCTAATAATAGAACCCACCGTAGTTCCTACTATAAGGTTCCGTTACAGAGTAAATTACTAAAATTAAATAATTCCTATATACCTCTTAACGATATACTTAGTACTATAGGTGGTTAAATTCTTTTAGTAGTCCTTAATATATAATTCTATAGTAATGCCTATATAAATCTACACTATAAAGTACGTATAGAGTTTCTACTTATATATTGGCTACTATAGGTATAGGTGTTTATTATCCTTATCTAACGGGTAGAGCTCTACGTACTTATTTGTCTATTCTATAAGCTTATCTATAATCTTATCCGTAAAGAAGAGACTAAATAACTTAAAAGGATCGTGTGTATTAGTATTAGAAGGTAGATTTGGCAAGCTATAGTTATCCTAATTAGTAATATAGAGAGGCTTTAAATTTAGGCAGCGGCTAAGGCTTAGGGGGAGGTATTTCCGCAGTCTTATTTAGAGGAACCTTATACTAAGTCTTCTAAACAAGATCAGCATCAATTGTAGCACGATTAGAAGGCATAGTGGTAGTGTATTTAATGGTTGAATTCTAATATACACGTTGTTTTGGTTCTGGTGTTCGCGCACGGGCCTTCTCCTCTGGGTGCCCTAACGTGTTAAGGGATGGGCTTACAGCTCGGCGTGGTCCGCAAAAAACTCGGCGTGGTCCAAAAGTTCAACGTGGTCCGAACTTCAAATTTAACTTTAGACCACGATCAGCTTTAAACCACGCTGAGTTTATATATATGCAGCGCATATACAGTTTTTGTTTTTATTTTAAAATTTAAAGTGTTTAATAAATAAAAAAGATTATAAGTTGTATATGCGGGGCGTATGCATATATCCAGCTACCTAGGTATAATCACCTATATATATCGCATATACTCTAGATATGCTAAGCATATGCTTATTTTAATACTACTAGTTTTATCTCCCTAGGTATACACTTAGCATATACTAAGCATATGCTCTGGATATGCTCATTTTATATACTACTAGTTTTATCTCCTTAGGTATATATTTAGCATATACTAAGTATATACTCGTTTTATATACTACCAGTTTTATCTCCCTAAGTATACACTTAGCATATATACCACTAATATATTATATATACTTACTAAAAAGCCATTTAAGTACCGTGATATATTCTTATAGGTGAATATATATACTTACTATTCTAAAAAGGCAGGTATAGTGTGCGTTGGCATATACTAAGCATATGCTTAGTATATGCATCCACTAATAAGCTCTTTATCTTGTAGTTATATATGCATATGTTTAGCATATGCACCGCATATTCAATGTATACAGTCGCTTAGGTAAATTGTGGCGTTCTGTATGGCTAAAAGTTGAGTACCGCCGACCTTTTTCCGGCGTTCCATCGGTGACCACGCTCAGCTTTCGCCGACCCCCATCGGCGACCACGTTCAACTTTTTCCGGACCACGCTCAGCTGTACCCCGTTAAGGGATACACCAGATAGGTGGCAAATAGGTTGACGACTACGTCGTCATTCAGTCGGTAATTAGTAATGGAAATAGGTAATGAGACATTCGATGAGACATTCGATGAGACATACGATGGTAAGCAGCGGGGTAGTGAGACAGTGGTAAGCACGTCCGATTCAGTTCGACAGGCGGTCTGTCCGTTGAGTCCAGCGATGACATACGTACGCAATTAGACCACGAAGAATTTATTCGTCTCATTAAAATAGGATGTTCGTTAGTTACCTAATCTCGACAGGTCAGAGATAGAAGATAAGAGCAAAGCTAATTAAAGCTGATAGCTTGCGCTCAAATCGCATGGTTTGTCTACAAATTGATAGGTCGTACGATCCAACATCTCCCTGTCACGACACTGGAGCTCTTCACTCTCGTCATTGTTTACTGTACCGTCATGACTTGCGTACTATGGTGGCGAAAGCCGCTTGATATACGCAAACCTTGTGTCATTAAAGAAAGTCATGGACCCTTGATGGCCAGGCTAATCTAAGTCTTTCCAATACAATACCCCTACCAGTCGACCAATCTTTGCTTCCTTAATTATCATTATTTTTAGTGCCTGTCATATCGCAGGATGGAATTTTTCTTTCGTTATACCAACGGAAGGGTGACCTTAGAGAATTTCAAGTCTTGTTATTATTGCGCTGTTGAGGTCGTTTATGAAATATGGCCCGTGCACGAACACTAAAATATTAAACAGACCTGCGGAGGATAAATTATCCTATCCGGTCGGGCGGATAATAATCCTATCCGAGGATAGTCCGGATATCGGATAATATCCGGATAATATCTGGATATCCGCAAAAATTTAACTATCCCTCCCCTTAGTGACGTCCCGTAAGAGTTAAACTATATATAAATACTAGAATTAAAAGTATATATATATTTATAAAGTCTTAATCCTATTAATTCTATTAGCTAGCCCTTATTAATAATAGTAGGACTAAATATACTTGTAATAGTACTAGGGTACCGCCCCTGTAGCTAGCTTGGTGTAATCTCCGGAGTTCGCCCATACTATATATATTACTCCCTAAAGCCTTATTTCTTCTTCTTCTTCTTCTCCTTAGCTTAGTATTCTTATATAATAGCAATCTATAAGCTTTAGTTTAGAAGCAGTTATATCCCTTAACCCGTTAAGGCCCTTAGCGTAAGTAGTCCGTACAGAATATTGTTTTTAACGAAGTCAAAGGCTTCGTATTTCTGAGAACGGCTGCTTAATTCGACCGGTTTAATTGGTGGGCTCTTATTGATACTATAAGGACCAATTTTAACGGGTTAAGGGATAAGCCCGTTATAATACTAGGGGAAAGGATAAACTAAACCTTTACCCCCTATTATACGACGCTATAAATATAGCTAGTACTAGTAAATTTTACCCTAAAAACTTTAATAATAATAATTCCTTTAAAGTTAATATACTTTTTACCCTTTTAAGCGGTATTAAGACTAAAGCTAATACTAGTTTAATCTTAACTACTTATATAATATAGATTATTACGGCACTATTATAGACTCTAGTTAGGGGCTTATCTAAGCCTTAGCGCTATATATATAGATATATCCTTTTCTTAACCTTCTTTTAGTCCTTGTTTTAGAATTTTAGTTTACTAGCTACTAATAAATCCTTATTTTTTTTAACTAAGCCTTTAAACAGATCTTAAAATAAGTCTTCTTAATTTATAAATATACTTATATAGTAATAAAGGAAGCAAAGGCTTATATAAAGGCGTATAGGTAGCGTATATATATATATATAATTATTTATTACTTAACGTCTAATTTAGATCCTTATTAGGCCTATATAAAATTACTCCTTATATATAGTGTTACGGACGCTTTAAGTACGATGTTACGACTACTTGGGGAAGAGTTGGAGGAAGCTAGTTGGTTAATATAGGCACGGTCCAGAATGGAGCCGGTGGAACCATGTGATAAGGAATGGTAAGCAAGTTACATAATGTTATACGCAGTGTACGAAGTATACGCAGTGTATGTCTGCGTATAACACGTATAACACGTACCTTACGTATAAGAGAGGATTTCTTAGGAGTATGGTGTGTATTTAAAGGACCTTAGTCCCTACTGTAGATAGTTCTCTCCTTGTAGTAAATCTTAGAATACAATTAGAGTTAATCTGTTAGGCAACCACTCCACTAGTTATTATTATATTGTTAATTTATTTTTACCTATATACCCAGCCTAATAATAGGACCTACTATAGTTCTTGCTACAAGGTTCCGTTACACATTTACTACTAAGGTTACGGTATTAAACAAAGTTAAACAATATGCCACCCAAAGCACCAGTTATAACGACGTTGACGGCAGCCATGACCTTAGGGTTAGGAGACACTAGTATAGCAGATACGGATTCTTAAGTGGTTACACAAGGTTAGTTATAAGAAATGGTTAATTACCTACAAGATAATAGTAGGCTACTTAAAAAATGTATTAATAGAATTGGAGTAGTAAAGGTTAAGTTACCTTTAATTAAATAGTTCTTAGGAGAGAAGTTAAAGCTTAAAGGGTTTTTTACGCAAATATATTTTAAGGTTATGCAGAAAGGAGCGAAGTTAGCAATACCTACGGACTAAGTAGCATACGCAGGATTATTCTTAACAGGAAGAGCTCTAGAGTGGTTTAAGTCTTACCTCACAGAGATATAAGCGAATGGTGTAATAACTACTAACCCAGACATACGGTATATATTTGCAAGTTAGAATGGGTTCGTAGAACGGTTAACGTAAATATTTAAAGACCCCAAAGCAACTATAATAGCAGAATGGAAACTTTAGAACTTAGTATAACGCACTTTAGCTATTAAGTATACAACGCAGTTTTAAACACTAGCTATATAGGTTAAGTGGAATAATAGGGCGCTTATAGCACAGTATAAGTAAGGACTTAAGGCTAAAGTCTAGGACATAATTATCCTAATGGAAGATGTGGATACTCTTAGAGAGCTAATAGACTAGTTAATAAAGATCAATAATAGGATCTATTAAAGGGAATAAGCTAAAAAAGGGCAAGACAGAGTTCCATAGTTGTATAAGGCGCAGAGTACGCAATAATAGACATAGAGTTAAAAACTATAGAATGGCGCGGAGCTAATAGACCTAAGCGGTACTAAAGAAACCTAAAGATAGGAAAAGAAACTATAGAAACCTAGAGGTTAAGGATCTAGTAATTAAAGGACTAAGGAGTAGAGGCTAAACTAGGGATCTTAGTAGCAGAAGATATTTAGGCGGACTCTATAGCAAAATTAGTGGTTTAGAGATGGAGCTTATATAAATTATAGAAAACAAGATTATTTTGCTAGAGACTATAGAGGTAGTTAGAGTAACTATATAGTAAAGGGAACAAGACTAGCAAAGGGCATATATATATAGAGGGATAATAGTACACTGTAAGAAACAAAAGAATGTTTAATTAACAGTTTCGCATTTTGTTATAACAACGCATGCTAAATTTATAAGGACGCTAAGTACGGCGTAAGTTATTAGCTGTAGGAGCTATTATTATCTAAGTTTAGAGAAACTAACAAACTAGCTTATAGATTGGATATTAAAGACGATAAATTTAATATAAGCAAAGCATTTACTGATAATAAGGCAATAAAGGCAGCTTACTAGGAGCATACAGACCTTAAAGAAGTCGAAATAGAAGTAGAGACTAAGACCATTATAGAACAAGGTTCAGTAACGGGTATTATAATACTATTAGATACGATTTCCATCGCTTTATAAGACGATAGGAGTAACATTTAGAAGAAACTAAGTAAGTAGACAACTACTAGTGCTAGCTTATTACTTAATAAAGGTAAAAGGCCACAGGCTTAAGATTCTTAAGAAGAGATGCAAGATGCTTAAGATTTTTAAAACAAGATAAAACACACCTAAGGACCTACAACGGACGAAAACCGATAGGAAAGGGCAGCTACTTAGTTTACAAACTAACGAATAAGTATAGGATGCAAGTTTAAAAACTGCAAGTTTAGGGAATAAATAAGAACATTAGCAATCCTAGGTAAATATAGTATTTAGCCTAAAGATTAAATAGTTAATATTAGGATTAAAAAGCAAGATAACTACAAGGATCTAGCTGCAAGACGTAGAAAATAAGAAACTATAGATAAGTTCAAAATAATAATTATTATATAGCAAGAGCAAAAGCTAGACAAGAGGTCAGCTATACCAGGTTATATAAGAGACAGAGTACCTATACAAAGAGTTACTAATAGGCCAAGTATAGGGACACCTAGGGCAAAGTAGTTAGATAAACTAGAATAAGAGGAGGATTTAAATATCCCAACTAGATTTAAAAAAAGATATACCAAAGGATATTATAATACAGCGATAATAAGGTACTTTCTAATAGACAAACCATACACACTAAACCAGTTGTACGGAAAGTGGTATAGGCAACAATATAACGATAAATAGGAAGACTTTTATATATAGCTAAACAAAAAAGTTGTCCAAGACCAACCTATTACGGAAAAACGCATAAGTTATATTAAAGGGGCATTAATTATAACGTTAAGGAACCTATAAGAAGAATCTAGGGACTGGAGAAGTAAGCAATAAATCTTAGTACCCGCAATAGAGATACTAGTGGTTAGGTTAACTAGGTATAGATTTAAACTTAAAAATAAAGACAAACCTAGAGTTAACCTAAGTCACCTAGCGTATTACACACTATTGTGGATAGCTTATGTGGATAACACCTATAACATATATAGAGTACCCAAAGATAAGAACCGGAAGTACCTAACTAGGATATATTAGGCACCCAAGAAAAGGCGGTTTAGGGACACTAAGTATATATATAAATAGCACCCAGTAGAAGTACAAGGTTAAGAAGACTTAACATTTTAACTAGAAAGATTCCTTACGGAAGAATACCTAGACAGATAATAGTGGTGGGAGTGCCTAGAAAACACTTGTCTATAGCATATAAAGGAAAAGAAATAAACTAAATATTAGCCTAAGTTAGACTAAGTACAAGTAGGATCTAGCAGCCAAGAGTTAGGAAAAGGAGAGGCGTATAGGACTAGAGGGAACTAGTGTTAGAGCCTTAAACCCTTAAAGGAATTTAAGGTTAACACCTAAATTTACAAGTTAAATGGCAAGATTAGCTGTTTAAAGCATTAATAAATAGTGGAGTAACTAGGAACCACATATCACTAAAAGCAGTAGAAAGGATAGGGTTACTATATAGACAAAAGAAACACCTATATCCACTTATAACGATTTCAGGAGATCAGATAGCCTATAGAGGAGGCGTTATTAATCTTAAAATAGGACCTATTTAGTTAACTATTAAAGGAAGACTAGTAAGAATGTCTTTTAATATCCTACCATTAGGACAGGACGAGGCAATATTAGAAATACCTTAGTTATAGAAGTATAATCCAAAAGTTAATTAGGTTATAGGTTAAGTTAATATTAAAGATACTTAACGGCGCAAAGTGCGACAATAAACCAAGTTGGTATAGTACCAAGTCGGAGCGACATATAAAGAGACTAAGTAAGGCTTAAGTTATATACCAAAGAGATACCACAAGTACGGTAAAAAGTTATGGTTATTAGAAAGTAAAAAGCTATTAGAGCATGCAGCATAGGACTATAAAATAGAACTAAAAGAGGGAATAAGTCTAAAGTTCTTTCCAGTCTATAAGCTTACTAAAGTAGAGTTAGTGGCGCTTAAAGAGTTTGTCCAGGAGAACTTATAAAAGGGATATATTAGACCGTTATAGTTATTAGCGGGATATCCGGTATTGTTTATCCCAAAGAAAAACAGAAAACTTAGAATGTGTATAGACTATAGATAGTTAAATAGCATTACTAGGAAGAATAGGTATTCTTTACCCTTAATTAGCGAAATCTAAGACAGGATAGGCAACGTAAAAATCTTTACAAAGATAGATCTAAGATGGGCGTACCATTAAATTAGGATCAAGGAAGGTAATAAATAGAAGGCAGCCTTTAGGTCAAAGAAAGGACTATACAAGCTATTAGTTATACAATTTGGGCTTATAAACGCACTAGTAATGTTCTAGAAGCAAATTAATAGTATATTAGGAGAACACCTTAATAAGTTTATTATAGTATACCTCAATAATATTATCATCTACTTAATAAGTGAGGAAGAACATAGAGAACACGTTAAGTGGGTCTTAAAGAGACTACAGAAAGAACAGATGCTAGTAGTAATTAAAAAATACGAGTTCTTCACAAGGAAAACCAATTTTGTAGGATTTATTATTAAACTAGGAAAGATCAGTATAGACCCAAAGAAAGTTAAAGCTATAGTAAGTTAGCAAAAACTAGAGAATATTACGTAGTTAAGATCGTTTCTAGGGTTTTGCAACTACTATAGGAGGTTTATAGCACAGTGGTTAAAGAGTATTAAGCCGTTTACAAGGCTAACAAAGAAGGAGGAACCATGGGTTTAGGATAGTAAGTAGAAGAAGCTATTCTAGGAACTTAAAGAGTTGTTTACCTAAGAACCAGTCCTTAAGATCTATTAACCAAAGTTAGAAACGGTTGTTAAGATAGACATATTAGACTTTACACTAGGAGTATATTTGCTATAAAAGCACCAGGACGTATAGCATCTAGTAGCATACTATAGTTAAAAGATAACACCACTAGAGTTAAACTATAATATCTATAACAAGGAGTTTCTAGGTATAGTTACAGTACTTAAAAAATAGAGAGTATTCTTACAAGGCATAGAGAAACCATTTGTGGTTAAGATAGACTATAAGAACCTTATAGGATTCCTAATAATAAAGAAACTCAACCAAAGACAGGTTAGATGGGCGGAAATGCTTACAGAATATTATTTTAAGATTTAGTATACTAAGGGTATAGATAACACACGAGCAGACGCTCTAAGCAGAAAGGCTAAACTATAAAATAACGAAAAGCTATCGGGAGCTTTATTGTAAAGGGATCACAACGGATTAATTAGGTATAATTATCTAAAGATTATAGCAACCAAAGAAAGTCAGATCCACAAATCACCTAAGAGTAATTAGATATAGAAGATCCAAAAAGCATAGGTAGAGGATCTAGACTTAGAGCAATACAAAAATAGAGAAGCAACGTATATGCCTAAGTCTATTATAGAAGAATTTATTAAGGAATTCCATAAGGGAATAATATAAGGACATAATAGGTCTACAGGACTAGTGTTAAGACTTTAAGAGGAGTATATAGTTTAAGGAATCTAGGGACTAGCAAGACAAGTTATAAAGAAATATCTAGATTGCTAAAGGAACAAACCGACAAGGTATAAGCCGTATAGAGGGCTACAACCTATTGAAATACCAGGAAGACTATAGGAAGTTATATTATAGGACCTTATTATTAAGTTACTAAAGTCAAGAGATCCTATTACAGGACAAGATCATGACGCGATTTTAGTAATAGTAAATAAGCTAATAAAGTGGGGATACTTCATAGCATGCACTAAAGAAATATTAGCAGAAGACGTCGCTAGAATCTATATAAAAGAAGTATTTATAAGACACGGAGCACTAGATAAAGTCATATCGGACAAAGATCCAAGGTTTATAGCAGCATTTTAGGAAGTATTTCTAGCAGAACAGGGAGTTCGCGTAGCAACCTTTATAGCGTATTATCCACAGACAAATAGACAAATGGAAAGACTAAACTAGACACTAGAATAGTATCTAAGGCATTATATTAATCACGCATAGAACAATTGGGTATTATTATTACCAGTTATATAGTTTGCATACAATACAACACCACAAGAAGGAATGGGGACATTACTATTTAAGGCGAATTACGGGTATAAACTAAGAACGTTATTATCGCCACATTAAGCAAAGAAGACAAGTAGCACAGCTAAGTAAAGAATAGAGACGTTAATAAACCTTTATATAGACCTTAAAGAAACAGCTAAACTAGTATAAGAATGAATAAAAAGGTACTACAATGCTAAGAGATCTGAGGGACCAGATCTTAAGGAGGGAGATAAAGTATAGCTACTATATAAATTTTTTAAAAGTTAACGACTAAGTAAGAAGTTGGACTACGTCAGACTAGGACCTTTTAAAATTATATAAAGAATTTTATTAGTTACGTATAAGTTAAACCTACTAGCTAAAATAAAGATCTACCCTATATAACACGTTACAATGCTAGAGCTAGTATACGGGAATATTAAGCCACCAGTCTATAAGGCAGACATATATAAAGGACAAGAGGAAGACAAATAGCAAGTTTTAAAGATTATCAGTTATAAGGATGTAGATAATAAAATATAGTATAAAGTAAAGTAGATAGGCTATAGTAAGACTACCTAAGAACCACTAAGCAACCTAGAGAACGCTATAGGAAAGGTACAGAAGTATCAAAAGAAAAGGGGTTAGGTAATATTAATAAGAAAGAATTGCCAAAGAATAAGTCACCTAAGGGGGACCTAAGAGGAGCACCTACTAAGCTACTCGGAGTTGTTTCCCTTTTAATAGGAGGAAAGTTTGTTCTTTTATCACTAAGTTCCTAAAGGCCCTATTCCACAAGTTTCTACTTCTTAGAACAAACCTTCTTATAAACCTTCTTAAGACGAGTTAACTAAGCAAACGCAACCTACTAAGACTTAAAGGAGCGACGCTGAGCCTTAAGGGCCCGAGCGGTCTCTTTAGCAGAACAGTAGAGTTTGGCGCGTGCGGCGGCCAACTTAGACTTAAGCTTTATAGCGGCAAGTTAAACACAAGACCCTATAATAAGTTACTTAGGGAACTCAAAGACTACTAAGAGTTATAGGACGCGTATACTTAGCGTTAGAGATAGAGCGAACGTCGTAAGACAATTAAATATTTGCTTTAGTGCACTCTAAGCAAAACAAGGGTTATTAAGATAAGGGACTCGCTATTATAACATACACTAACCCCACTTTCGCATAATAAGAACACGGAGACAACATTATCTTACTAAGTAACAGTATGGTAGCCATAGTGCGAGCACAGCATTGCGCTTATAAAGAAGAAGAGGCTTTAGGTATAATAAGTAGGGATATTAACCAAACTAATTAAACGGATATTACACCTCTAGTAGATAACTTAGAGATGTTAGAAATCTTCAAGGACGAAGATAAAAAGAAGGGAGATAGTGTTATAGACGCTTTAAGTACAATATTATAACTACTTAGGGAAGAGTTAGAGGAAGCTAGTTAGTTAATATAGGCACGGTCTAGGATAGAGCCGGTAGAACCATGTAACAAGGAATAGTAAGCGAGTTACATAATATTATACGCAGTATACGAAGTATACGTAGTGTACGTCCGCGTATAACACGTATAACACGTACCTTACGTATAAGAGAGGATTTCTTAGGAGTACGGTATGTATTTAAAGGACCTTAGTCCCTACCGTAGATAGTTCTCTCCTTGTAGTAAATCTTAGAATATAATTAGAGTTAATCTGTTAGGCAACCACTCCACCAGTTATTATTATGTTGTTGATTTGTTTTTACCTATATACCCAGCCCAATAATAGGACCCACCGTAGTTCTTGCTACAAGGTTCCGTTACACATAGAGGAAGAAAACTCTATTTAAGAAAAACCTATAATCTATCTTTCCGCCTTTATATAAATATATACTAACTTTAAATATAATAGATTATAAGTTTAAATTCTACTAATACTGTCCTTTATTAGGAATTAGAAAATATAATTATCTAGTATACTTCTTGTCCTACTATATAAAATATTCTCTAATAATATTACTAGACTATAAGTAAACTCTTCTCTCTATATAATACCTATATAACTAACTACTCTTAGAATAAGTAGAAGAGAGTAGAAGTTTTACTAGTAATTAATATAAAGGCTTAAGTAGGGGTATATTAAAGAAGTGGGTATAGATAGGGAGGCCCTTATATATAAATATAATTCTAATTTAGAGCCGTAGATCTCTAAATATAACTATAAGTAATCTATATTACTTATATAAGGCAGAGAGCTAATTAATACTAGTTTTATAAGGCTTATATAGCA
>Ga0307507_10002301_pt1 | contig 40683 bp, 12 predicted proteins | sample 7_EM_MG_FD_207223 | JGI IMG/M metagenome (GOLD analysis project Ga0307507, IMG submission 207223) | Populus trichocarpa ectomycorrhiza microbial communities from riparian zone in the Pacific Northwest, United States - 7_EM | ecosystem: Host-associated > Plants > Roots > Unclassified | place...
TAGTTTTAAATTATAATTATATTTAGAGCTTAATAATTAATATAGAATCTTAAGCCTCCTCCTAGCTTTTTAATAAATAGTATAGGTAAGGTAAATAGAGATTAACTAGGGCAAATAAATCCTTTTTTCAGATACTTGTTAAGGTATTATTATATTATAAGTAATTCTTCCCATAATATACTATATAGTGGACCAAACTTTAGTATTATACTAGGCTTAAGTTTTATTTTAAAATTATACTTATCTTAGTATGGGGCTAGTTAGTCTATAAATTATTTTTTAAACTTGTTAATTAGGTTATAGTACTCTTTAAGTATAAGAGGTTAAGGATTAATATACTATTTTAGTTCTAGTGCTTTCTTAATATCTTCTATAGTTATAGTAAAGATTTTATAATCTTATCTTTTTACTAATAAAATAAAGGGTGCGGCTTGTATTATCTAAATTTTAAAAGGTTTTAATAAAATATCTTTGTATTCTTTGCCATAATTAGTAGTTATAGCTTTATTATCTTATTTTAAGGTTTATAGTAAGGGTAATTTATATTATATTAAATTTAAATAGTTATATGCATATTTATAGGGCATATAGTGTTCTAAGTAATAGCTTTAGTAGTAAGTTATATAGAACTTTAGTGTTTCTTTAACCCAGCTAATTAAAGGGTTGTGTTATTTTAGCTATTTATATCTAAGTATAACTTTATATTGCTTTAATGGTGTTATAAATAGGGAGATATGTTTAAGGTGTTTACCTATTTACATTTTTACTAAGGCGTAGTATATTATTTTGCTATATATTAAGGGTTTGCTATTAAAGCCTTATAGGCCTTAAGGCTTATTAAGTTTCTTTAAATTTAGGCGTTAAGTTTTTATATAGTTTATATTAATAAAGCCTATACTAGTGGCTCTGCTATCTATTAGAATTTATACCTTTTTCTATTTTCTAAGTATTTAAATTTTGCTAAGTATATTAAGGGAGTTATGCTGTATATTAGCGCTAGAAGAGCCTAGATACTTATACTCTTCTACTTTTTATTCTAAGGCGCGACTTGGCCTTAGGATAATTTATTTTCTAAGTTAACTAAAGGCAAGATACTTTATAGTATCTAAGTATAATTTATAGAGCGGGTATAATTTAAAGGATATATATAACTTAAGAAATAGGTATAATTTAAGAAATAGGAGGAACTATAGCGGACCTTTTTAAAGGGGTAAGTTTAGTAATACTTTTAAATATACCCTTTTTTACCGCATCTAAAGCATTTTCTATTTATGGCTTAAGTTCTTTATTTATTGGTTCCTAAGGATATATAAAATTAGGTGGCTTTAAGGTCTATAGGGTTATATATAGGGCTTTTAGGTCATAGAGAAGGATTACGCCTTAAAGCATATACTAGTTTTATAGAGTTTTAAATATAAGATATGGTTAACTTTAGAGAATAAGTCTATTTATTATATTAAAGGTCTTTATTAATTTATTAATATATTATAGCAAATTTAGATAGGTTTTTTAGTAGTTCTCTACCTACTAACTAGGCTTTAATTTTATCTAAAATAGCTTATTAAAGGGTAGTAACTTTAGTGGCTTTATTTTAATCTAGCTTGCTTATAAGGCCTAAAAATTCTAAAAAGAAGCTAGTAAAGTCTTAGTTCTATTATTATAGGTTTTTAAGTTTAGTAATAGCTATATATTCGCAGCTGGCGTTATTATATATTTATTCTAGCAGAGAGATAAAGGTTTTAAAATTAATAAAAGTGCTATTATAGAAGAATGGATTTATAGTTTATATAGCGTCCTTACTTAAATAAGACATTTTATAGCTAACCTTACTAGCCTTACTAGGGTATTAATTATAGTTTATTAAGAGTTTAAAACAGAGCTTAGTTATAAAGGGATATAGGTTATTTTAGTTTCTATTAAATATTAAAGGATTAGGGAGCCTTTTAGATTTTATAATAGGTACTAAGTTCGCTATAGATATAGATTAAGCTACTATTACTAGTTTAGTATTCGCATTTAACGGGTTAGGTTTAGGTACTATTATTTTAATCTTATTTATAGGTGTTACTATTAGGGTCTATAGTATAAATACCTTAATATTATAGAGTTCTTTATAGAGTGCTTCTATTAATTACTAGTACTAGGCTTCTAGTACAGCCTGCTACTAAGCTAAGGCATCTATAAAGGACTATTATATTATAGTTAACTGTTCCCTAACTAGGGTTATAATACTTATAATTATTAAAAGGGATTTGGGTTTATTTACTATTTTAATAGTAGTTATTTTAATATAACGTAATATAAGGGCGCAAAGAGGCTTTAGGGAAGATTTAAAGAAATAATATAAATTCTATCTAAATCTAAGGGTATATAGCTCTTATAGAGTATAAGATATTATATAAAGAAGAGAAAGGAATATAGGAAACTTATAACTAAATATTTAGGATCTTAGTAGTAGACGCGTAGGTATAAGCCTACGCGGATTTTAATAGGGTTTAACTAAATTCTATTATATTAGTGGAACTTAGTAGAATTTAATTAAGTTAGCGGAATTTGGCAGAATTTAATTAACTTAGTAAATGGAGTGTTGGTGTCGCCGCATTAGGAAATAGAGGCTTCCTTTTTGGGTAAAGCGCCTCGCTTTTTGACCGTGGCCCCGCCAAGACTGCCTCTTGACCTTAACCATAAAAGGCCGTTTCCCTTGCTGCTTTTTCTTTTATCTTCTATCTTTCTTTCCTCCCAATACTACGCCGCCCCCTCTTCTAACTACTAGTCCCTGGCATGGTTGCATTGAGGCATTTCTGCCGTCCCTTAGCGCTTATGCATATATAAGTCTAGCCCGCTTATTCCTCTTTATTCCCTGTGTCTTAGACTAACAATTAATGTAGTAAATTGCGGCCTTTCTAATAGGGCTACTCTTTTATGGTAATATATGGATGGTTATAGCTTCCTTTTCTAATCCCTACCTCTGGGGCCGATGGCCTTAACTATTGTTAAGCCCTTTTAGCGCTGCCTCTGTCCGCTGGGCGCGTATATGTCTTTATAATCCTGTTTTCTCTCTCTCTCTTGCCCTTTATTCTCTCGCACTTAGACAACGCTTATCCGCAGCCATCCCATAAAAGGGGGTTAGGGGAAGTCTGCAGTTACTGGCTGTAGTAGTACTATTGTCTTCTACCGAACTAGGGAGTAACAAGCGTGCCATATTGCCCCCTTTAAGGGCTTAAGCCAACTTACGTCGCACTTATTTTAGCTAACACACTTAACTTAATTACGCGCTCTTTTCTTATCTAGGATATACTGTTGGTTAGACCGCCTACTTTAGTGTTTGCCGATAGCTAAAGCTACCTGCATTATAACTGACATGCGTACTAGGCTACTTAGTGGGAAAGCAGCTGGAGATCGCCGATCCGAGCAACCACGCCGTGCTAGGCTATGCGCTATTTAAACGGACGGAGCACGGAGTACCGCCTAAGTGGCCATGCATGCCTGTTTAGCGGTATGGTTGCATTACTACAGATGTTTTGGAGACGCCGTTCGATCTGCTGGTTTAGGGTTAAGGGGCTATTAGCTCTAGCTATCTTACTACTTAGTAGTAGAGCGGTAAAGGATTAATAATCTAGCCTTTTAAGCTATGGGGCTATTGTAGGAACCACCTAAATTAAATTAGAAGGTTGTAGCTTTTGGGCGTATTATAGATTAGCGGCACGCCTATAAAGGAATCTCTAATACCAGCCAGCTATATTAGAAGGGCGAGCATTACGTAGCACTATATATAGTACCCTATGCAGTCCTTTACCTAGTATATTTATGCGTCTGCACACGATTACCGTGTGAGCTATAGACGTATTTGTCACTAGGTAGTTAGTATTAGAGAGCCCCGCTACTAATAATAATACTACCTCCTTTTGTTACAAATAGCTCGCAACGTATATGTATAAGCAGGGCTTCACATCCTGCTAATATAAGCGGTATAGAAGATTAGCTAGATCGGCATTATTAGGAAGTAAATAGATATGTTAGTATTGCCCTTTACTAAGGAATAAGGGTAGAGAATTTACGCCACTAACTTTCTAATAAGGGGCTAGGTGCGATGCCTATATTAGCTAAATATGCCAGCTTGGATAAGCGGATATAGTTTAATCGCAATTTGCTAAGGGTGTTAACTAGGCACTAGGAATTTAAGCCCTTACAAACCTTTATACTTTATAAATGGCAATCTACTCTAGTTTATGCCAGAGGCGTACGTATTAAATGCTTTAATTTAATAAGAAACCTGGGGTAATGGGTAAAAGGCAACAGGCAAGAGCTAGCGGCGAAGGGAGGACTAATGTGCACTTAAAAAGACCTTTAATTTCCCTTTAAAGCTTTTAAATGCTATAAAGTAATAGCAACTCTAACGGTAATACCAATTTTGTCACTATTTAAATCTTTATTTTGTATCCCTTACGAAATTTCGCTTAATAAGAACACTTTCTATACTAGTTCCCTAAGAAAATCAACAGCTTTATCTTAGTACTATGTGATTACAGCCCCTAAGAAAAGCGCGAGCAGTAAACCTAAAAGAAGGAGTAGGGGAGTACCTCTTTTCCCCCTAAAAAGTTAAGAAGTATTAGAAGCTTAGGTAATTAACAGCATATTATTTTACTTAGGGTCTTACAGAGATTCTGTCTAATAAAGCGCCTATAGACCCTATATATGATTATAAGAAAGCTTATAACAAGTATTATAAAAATATTAAGGATAATAAGGATAACGAGGAAGATTTCTATAGGGATAGAAATAACAGTTAAGTCGCTGGAGGAAGTAGTTAAGGTAATTATCCTAATAATTACCTAACTACTCTCCCTTTTTCCCTAGCAGTTCTAAATATGTAGTTTTGATGACTAGTAGCAAATGTAATAGTTATTGAAGACGATATAACCGATCTAGACTTGGAAACTAAGGGCGACAAAGCTAACAAAGTTGGCGAAGCCAATAATTAACCAATACCTTGTGGATTAAGTATGTGCTTCCCCTTTTAATTTACAATAGCCTTATCTAAAAACTAGTAGATGATGGAAATAACGGTAGTAATAAGGATAATAAAGATGACGAGGAGCTGCCTTGGTTAGAAGCGCTAAAAGAGAAAGTACGCATATCTGCGCATAATTATACTACACCCTCAACGCTAGACGGCAATTAAACGGATAATTTAGCTGAGGGGCGTCGCACCAGAACTGCTCCGCAGCTTAGGTAGGAGCTTAGGATATTAGTAAGCCCTAGTTAAGAATCTTTAGGAGCCAAAAAGTTAAAGAAGCAGAGGTTTGATTATATTAGGCAACTAGACAATATTGATTATATCTCCAATACTTCCGTTAGTAAAAGTGGTGAGAGCCTACGACTTAGGAAGTAACAAAGCTTACTAGCTTCCTAGAAGACCTTGCCTTTTGGCCCTCCTACCTTTAGTCTTAATAATGGCGATAAATGTATTAAGGAGTAAGCAACCTTTGCCACACAGTCTACTAGCTCTTCCTTTTAATAATCTTTGTCTTCTTATAATATTAGATTACCGCAAGATAAGGTTAATAATAATTATAATTAAATTCTTAACAATCTTGTTAATAGCTTAACTAAAGAATGCGATTATAGCGATAATAACAAGAACGGTAAGGATGTTATGGACGAAAGTAATGCTAAGAACTGCAACTACGGAAGCGACAACAGCGGCCATACGGATGACGACGCTGAGGACGGCGATAGCAGCGATGGCGACAGCAGCGATAGCGACGAAGGTAATAAGGCCTATGGGTATATAGGGCGACGAGGATTGCTAATAACCGTTAATGGTAGATTAAAACCTGGATCCCCTATATATAATCGCCTTTGTGCCTAAAAGCCGCTATTAAACTTAACCTCTAGCTCTAACTCTAGTAAAGTAATACTAGGAGCCGTCTTAAATGCTAATTTGGAAGAATGGTTAATTTAAGCAACTCTTAGGCGCTAGGAAAATGGGTTATATATACTAGATATTCTTCCTTAACAATTCCCTTTACCTTTTAATATGGTTAAGAAGCCTTAGGAGCTAAAGCCCTAAGAGCTAAAGTCCAGAATAAAATTTACTAAAAAGGAAAACATGCTGCTTATTAAATTAAAGGAGGAATATAATCTTTTATGGGTATAGATTAAAGACCGCTTTCTAAGAAGAAGTCCTAGATTACTATAGACGCATTATTATTTGAAATTAAAGGCCTGGCCTGTTGTATAGAAGGGAAGGGGCCGGCCTACTACATAGAAGAACCGGCGGTAATAGTGATTTAGAGTATGCCTATACAAGATCTTACGCTTTTTTTATTTTAGAGATCTGTTTTAAGCTTATTCTACTTCTAGTGTGAGTTCTATTTAGCTCTAGCGTCTTATAATCTCTAGCTGTAAATTACACGTAATATATTTAACGGATAAAGGGCAAAGGTATACTAACTAATCTTAACTAGCTAGCAATATCCACCCTATAGCCTACTAGCGCTTTACTTTAGGAGCCTACTTATTCCCACGATATTATACCACCGTATAAGGCTGGCAATTGTCTGACTGCCGGAGTTTTGCGCCGTTTCGTAGATGTCGCATATATATAGTTATAGGACAAAAGTCTTCGCGTCTAAGTGATTTTACACCAAAACTTACTATATTCGCAATTCACACCTCGCTAATTGCTACGGGTGATAGAGATTAATATTTAGCAAGTATTGCCGTCTATAATCCTGTCCCTTTTATAACTACTGTTCCGCATAGCCTTTACGCATAAGGCCGTTGCATCGCCTTACCCTCCGGTCCTCGAATATAAGGTATATACAACGAGATCTGCTAATAAACCGAGCGACTAGGTTTATATCCGTGGAAGCAATATAGAAGGCATCTATTCCTTTGTATTAGGACAAAAAGTAAACCACCATATAAGCCTATAAGCTTATACAATGTGTTTAATTCTGGATTTTAGATAATTATTGATTGTTCCTAATAAGCTAACACTATAAGCTGCGGAAGAGCTAGAAGGGTCGGCGCTGTTTCTTAAATTCTCTCTGTTTGTAGTACTTAGATCGTAGCTAGAAGCTCTTAATATAGTAAGGCAGCGTTTTATTTCCTTTATGTTTACTAATACTCTTCTCTAGCTAAGTACCCTAACTTGGAATTACGAAAGTTTAACAATTTAGTCAATCTCTTCTATAAGGAATTTCTTACTATTGCGAAAGCTTTATTAAGTTCTCTAAACTTAACTACCAGACCTGCAAAAACCGCATATAGTATTACAGTAAATGATGTGTAATAGACTATATAGAGAAGCAATTAAGCTTTCTTATCTCTTGCGCTCCTGAAATTACTAAGGTTGAGTATAGGTCTGTCTTTAAGTTTCTTACTTCTGTACCTGCCCGTGATAAGCTAAAAGTATAATACCTAAATTGAGGCCTTATTCGCCATAATGAGGAAGAGCCCCGCATAGAGAAAGGCATGAGAAAGATGGTTATAGAGGAAGTGGTTCATAAATATATATAAGCTATTGTAGTGAGCTTTAGATGCTAGGTAATAAATATATAGGAATAACTTATACTATAAAAATAGTAAATCCGGCGCAAAAGAGCAATGCTCTAATAATGAGTAGAAGATGGTTTATATGTTTTTTAGTAATGTTGATTAATGTTAGCTTTAAAGTATATTGGTATAAGTAATAAAGCTATATTCGTTAAATCTATCTACTAAATATTAATAGTTAACTTACTTTATGGAATATAGGCATATATATTACAATACTATATAAAGCAATTGTTAAAACTCTTTGATTTACTTTAAATAGGCGTTAAAATAAGGAAATTGGGAGTTTCTAGCGTTTGATATACCTTCTAGGGTTTTTAGGGAGATATATAAAATTTAAATCAATAATAGACAAATAGAAATTATAAAGGCCAGAAATAAGCTGATAATTTGAGGAAGAAATAATATCTATTTCCTTCCCATCTGTAGCTGGAATGAAAAGAGAAGTAAATATAATATTAGGTATAATAAAGTAGAGGCGGATAAAATGAGAGAAATAGTAACTATAGACTTAGATTGGGAATAAGTGGAATCCTAAGGGGCTGAATATATCTCTTATAGATAATACTGCTTTGGGTATTAGGATAAGTAGAGATATAACCTAAAAACGTTTATTTAAAAACCGTTACAAAAGTAATGTTTCTTTTAATTAAACTATCTTACGTTATTAAGGGTCTATAATGCTTAATCTAAGCTTTGTTCTTAAAACAGTAGTGGCTGCAAGCTTTACTGCGCTAATTAAGCGAGATCCCTAAATTGAGGATTATCTATATAAAAGTTATAACGTGTATTAAGGTCCTAAGCAAGCCATATTATGCTAACAATGCAAGAACCTAAAATTGAGGGTTATCTATATAAAGCCTACTGTGTAAAAAAGCTATAGTAATAAGCCTAATTACGCTTATTAATTAAGATCCCCTAAATCTAGAAACACGCATAAGCCTATTTAACAATTAGAAAGTGCTACTTAACACTAAAATTTTCTTCTTTAAGCAGGCTTAGAGTGGTTCTAAAACCTTGCTACTATATCTATATAAATATCCCAGACCTTATCTCACTAACCTTCCCCTTGAAAAGAAAGGGGAGAACATTTGCTTCTTTACCTAAGCTAACTCGGCATTTTATGGGGCACAGCGTCTTTGGATTTAAGCAATGGCGAGGTTTTTATTGCTTCTTGGTGTCTGCCTTTATTGGTATTTCTGGCCCTTAGACTTCTTAAACGTAGCAAGCTCTATATTTTATCAAAATTTAGCCCTTTATAATGCGTTATGGCTTGCCACCCTGGCCTATCTAGCTGTTATTGAGTTTATTGCCCTCTGCACCTAGTCTAGTCACTTTTAGCCTTCGCTTGGATGTAATATGGTGGGCTGCACAGGGCTTTATAGACTTGTTATTAACGAAGATATTGCTCTAAACTAACACGGATACTGTAATTAGGGAGTAAAGCCTAGAACGCAATTTCCTTGGCTAGCGGGCCTAAAACAGGCACGTATAAACAATACTATAGAGCATAGGAAGAAGATATTAAATTTTAATATAATTAAACCTAAATATCCAAAACCTGATAAATCCTTTTGGGTTAGAGGAATTTATAGAATGTAATAAAATAACTTTGGAAATTGTATACTCCTAATATTTAGAGTACTACATTATAGCGCCCTAAGTAATTATGCCCCTTAAATTCGTGTTTGCAATTAGAGCATAGATTTTGTAGTATATGTCCTATAAATAATAGGTTCTAACTATTTCCAAATGGCACGAAACCTGTATATAAGCACTGGTAACTCCCAGGAAGAAAAAGACTAGATATTTATCTAGGCAGCTACGACCCTAGAGTATTCGAGCGTGTTTTTTAGTTGTTTAGGTTTATAGGAGTGGGAAGAGGGCGACCTAGGAAGACTTGCTGGGAGACTACTGGTATAGTGGAGAGGCTAGCAGCCGCGTTTATTTCTTCTTATCTAGGCGTCTAATGCTTTAATTCTATAGCTAGCTAGGAGAGACCCATTTAAATTGCGATTATCTAAAACATTTTCTTCTTGTTTCTAAAGACTGATGTTAGTTAATATCTGAAAAAAAGTCAATAGCGGGCTTATATATTATATAAATAGGCTAGCTAGGATTTCTAGTTTTTGTTCTAGGCTGCGTTTCCTAATATCTTAAAGTATCGTTTCCTATATGCGTCGCCACTACACCCTAGGGATTTAGTAGTAATAGTCTTCCAATTACTAAGTGATTTTTGTTGGTTTAGAAGCAATTTATCTTCGCCTTTATTTTAAGCTTTTAAAGTCCTAGATTGTCCATTACTAGAATATAATAAGTCTTTAATGTTAGATAGACCTGTGTTATGCGAAGGATTAGTCTAGGAATGCTGCAATAATCTAAACTTATTAGGCGCTACTGAAGAGTTTATTGGCCCTATAGAGGCCAACTTTAGCCGCTTGACTTGGCGGAGTGGTTTATCTGTAATGTCTACATTTGTCCATTTTTGTGCTGTCTTGCTTGTTATCCAAATATCTCTATATCTACGTATATAGCTACATAATATTGGCTTAACGTTTGTTAGTAATTGAAAAGGATAAGGCCTCTAAACTTACCTATAATTTCCTCTAGTTATTAAAGCCTATTTTGTTGTCTGGTGGAGTTGGAGAATAAATATATTAAAGTATCTTTTACTTTATCTCGACCTTGTCTAACTTCGGGATAAACTCTAAAGGTATACTATAAATAGAGTTATATGCGAGCCTAAGCAGCTTATATTGTTCTGCACTTAATTCTTTTATAACTTTACTGGATATACAACTTCTTACTACCTTGTTTATCTGGGGGAAAATATATTAGAAGGCGATATCTATAGCGTTTAGGGCAAATATTTTTATGTTATTATTGGCGTATATAGGCTCCGCGAACCTATTCTAATAGGTTGGCTTTATGTTTCGTTCTAGCAATTTATCGATCTTTGAAATGATAGAGGTGGCCTATTAAATATTTTCCTGCCTACCGTTAGTCCCACGATCTAATATTTAATAGAAATACAACCTGTAGGCTAAGAAGTATAATAATTTGAAGAACCAGTAGGATGGAAAGAGTAGGCGGAGGGGAGGGCTTTTTTAATATAACTGTTGCTTGCCTAATAAATCCCTATAGAGCAAGGCGTAGCTATAGGATACAGCCTTACGGGCAATTAGATTGATATATTAATGAACTCTATACTTCTATCTATTGTGGTAGAAATTACAACCCATTTAAGGATATACTAGTTTGTTAAAATGCTATACCTACTAAAGGAGTTAGCTTTTTTTTTTTTTAGGAGCTATGATAAACTAGACGTTCCCTAAGCTACGACCTCTTCAATATTATAGTTGCGGAGCTTCGAAGCTGCTCGATCTGGTAAAGTTAGGTTTTAATATTAATGGCTAATTAGGTGGCTAACCAAAGAGACTTATATAGATATAGAGGCAAGGTCTAAGATTAACTAACTCTAGTCTACCTAGATATCTATAGATTATCTTTATATACTAATTATACTAATCTAATGCCCCGTTGTACTTCCTGGCCGTTAAATATAGCAAATACGTGTTTCTTAATATATAGATCACCCTTGATTTCGGGATCTTGGCTAATTGATATAAAGGGGGTTACCTTCGATTTTAGGATCTCGCTTAATTAGTATAATAAGATATATATAGGTGCTAGGCTTTAGATAGGGATTACCTTTAATTTTAGGATCTCGCTTAATTAGCATAATAAGACATGCGTAGGTGCTAGGCTTTAGATAGGGATTACCTTCGATTTTAAGATCTCGCTTAATTGACATAATAAGGCGTGTATACGGCTTTGCTGTTAGGCTTTTCACTTCCTCTCTAGGACCACAATACTAGGCATACGTTGTGGGTTACCTTTAATTTTAGGATCTCGCTTAATTAGTGTAATAAGGCTTGTATATAGCTTGCTATTAGACTTTTTACCCTCGAGTACCTAAAAAATTATATTTTAATATATTTTTAGGTAAGCTTTCTTGGGCTAACTCTACTGTTACGGACAGCTTAAGTACGATATTACGACTACTTGGAGAAGAGTCGGAGGAAGCTAGTTGGTTAATATAAGCACGGTCCAGGATAGAGCCGGTAGAGCCATATAACGAGGAATAGTAACCGAGGTCACATGACATGCTCTGTAAGGTCTATAAAGTCTATAAGGTCTGTTACGTACCTTATATACCTTACATACCTCACGTACAAAAGAGGATTTCTTAGGAGTACAGTTATGTATTTAAAGGACCTCAGTCCCTACCATAGATAGTTCTCTCCTTGTAGTAAATCTTAGAATACAATTAGAGTTAATCTGTTAGGCAACCACTCCACCAGTTATTATTATGTTGTTGATTTGTTTATACCTATATACCCAGCCTAATAATAGGACCCACCGTAGTTCCTACTACAAGGTTCCGTTACATATTCACTACTAAGGTTACGGTATTAAAATAAGATCGAATAACATACCACCTAAAGCACCCGTCATGATGGCGTCAACAATAGCCACAACCTCAGGACCTAGAGACACCAGTATAGCAGATACGGATTCTCAAATAGTTACGCAAGGTTAGTTACAAGAAATGGTTAATCACTTATAAAATAATAGTAGGATACTTAAAGAACGCATTAATAGAATTAGAGTAGTAAAAATTAAGTTACCTTTAATTAAACGATTCTTAGGGGAGAAGTTAAAGCTCAAGGGATTTCTTACGCAGATGCACTTTAAGGTAATACAGGAAGGAGCGAAGTTAGCAATATTATTAGACTAAGTAGCCTATGCAGGGTTATTCCTGACAGGGAGGGCACTTAAGTGGTTTAAGCTATATCTTACGGAAATATAGGCCAATAGTATAACAACTACTAACCAGGACGTATAGTATATATTTGCTAGTTAGAACGGGTTCACGGAATAACTAACGTAGATATTTAGAGACCTAGAGGCTATAACCATAGCAGAACAAAAGCTTTAGAATTTAGTACAACGCACTTTAGTAATTAAGTATACAACGCAGTTTCAAACACTAGCCACGTAGGTTAAGTGGAATAATAGGGCGCTTATAGCACAGTACAAATAGGGACTTAAGGCTAAAGTTTAGGACGCAATTATCCTAATAGAAGATGCGGATACTCTAAGGGAGTTAATAAACCAGTTAATAAAGATTAATAATAGGATCTATTAAAGAGAACAAGCCAAGAGAGGGCAAGACAGAGTTCCACAGTTATATAAGGCGTAGAGTACGCAACAACAGATATAGAGTTAAAAACTATGGAATAGCGCAGAGCTAATAGACCTAAGCAGTACTAAAGAAACCTAAAGATGGGAAAAGAAACTATAGAAACCCAGAGGTTAAGGATTAAGTAATTAAAGGACCTAGGAGTAGAGGCCAAACCAGGGATCTTAGTAGCAGAAGACGTTTAGGCGGACTCTATAGCAAGAAAAATGGTTTAAAGATAGGGCTTATATAAATTGCGGAAAACAAGGTCATTTCGCCAGAGACTATAGAGGTGGTTAGAGTAACTACGCGGTAAAGGGAACCAGACTAGCAGGAGACATATATATATAGAGGGACAATAGTACACTGCAAGGAATAAAAGAGTGTTTAATTAACAGTTTTACGTATTATTACAACAACGCATACCAAATTTATAAAGACGCTAAGTACGGCGCAAGCTATTAGCTATAGGAGCTATTATTATCTAAGTTTAGAGGAACCAATAAACCAGCTCGCAGATTGGACATTAAAGACAATAAATTTGACATAGGCGAAGCATTTACCAACAATAAGGTAACGAAGGCAGCTTACTAGGAGTATACAAACCTTAGAGAAGTTAAAATAGAAGCAGAAACTGAGACCATTATAAAATAGGGTTTAGTAACGGATGCTATAACACCATTAGATACGATTTCCATTGCTTTATAAGATAATAGGAGTAATGTTTAGAAGAAACTAAGCAAGCAGATAACTGCTAGTGCTAGCTTATTACTTAATAAAGGTAAAAGGCCACAGGCTTAAGATTCTTAAGAAGAGATAAAAAAAGCTTAAGATTTTTAAGATAAGATAAGACACACCTAAGGACCCACAACGGACGAAAACTAATAGGAAAGGGCAGCTACTCAGTTTATAGACAAACAAATGAGTATAAGACGCAAGTTTAAGAACTATAAGTTCGGGGAACAAATAAGAACGTTAGCAATCCTAGGTAAACGCAGTGTTTAGCCTAAAGATTAAACAGTTAATACCAGGATTAAAAAGTAAGACGACTATAAAGATCTAGCTGCAAGACGCAAAAAACAAGAAACTATAGATAAGTTTAGGATAAGAATTATTATATAGCAAGAGTAAAAGCTAGACAAGAGATTAGTAATGCCAGGTTATATAAGGGACAGAGCACCCGTATAAAGAGTTACTAATAGGCCAAGTGTAGGGACACCTAGGGTAAAATGGTTAGATAAACTGGAACAAGAAGAGAATCTAGATATCCTAACTAGGTTTAAAGAAAGATATACTAAAGGATGTTACAATATAGCGATAACAAGGTACTTTCTAATAGATAAACCATATATACTAAACCAGTTATACGGAAAGTGGTATAGGCAACGACACAATAATAAATAGGAAGACTTTTATATATAGCTAGACAAAAAAGTTGTCTAAGACCAACCTATTATGGAGAAACATATAAGTTATATTAAAGGAGCATTAATTATAACGTTAAGGAACCTAAAAGAAGGATCTAGGGACTAGAGAAATAAGTGATAAATCTTAGTACCCGTAGTAGAAATACCAGTGGTTAGGTTAACTAGGTACAGGTTTAAACTTAAAAGTAAAGATAAGCCAAGAGTTAACCTAAAACATATAGCGTATTATATACTATCGTGGATAGCTTGTGTGGATAACATGTATAACACGCATAGAGCACTAAAAGATAAGAACCGGAAGTACCTAGTAAGAATATATTAGGCACCAGAGGAAAAGCGGTTTAGAAACGCTAAGTATATATATAAATGGCACCTAGTAGAAGTATAAGGTTAAGGAGACTTAATACTTTAACTAGGAAGATTCCTTACAGAAGAATGCCTAGACAGATAATAGTGGTAGGAGTGCCTAGAGAACACTTATCTATAGTATATAGAGGAAAAGAAACGAACTAAGTATTGGCCAAGGTTAGACTAAGTATAGACAGGATCTAGCAGCCAACAGTTAGGAAAAGGGGAGGTATATAGGACCAGAGGGAACTAGTATTAGAGCCTTAAACCCTTAAAGGAATTTAAGGATAACACCTAAATTTATAAGCCAAGTGGTAAGATTAGCAGTTCGAAGCGTTAATAGATAGTGGAGTAATAAGGAACCACATATTACTAAAAGCAGTAGAAAGGATAGGGTTACTATATAGATAGAAGGAACACCTATATCCACTTATAACAATTTTAGGAGATTAGATAGCCTATAAAGGAGGCATTATTAATTTTAAAATAGGACCTATTTAGTTAACTATTAAAGGAAGACCAGTTAGAATATCTTTTAATATCCTACCATTAGGACAAAATAAGGCGATACTAGGAATGCCTTAGTTATTGGAGTATAATCTAAAGATTGATTGGGTTATAGGTTAGGTTAATATTAAGGATACTTAATAGCGTAAAGTGCAACAGTAAACCAAGTTGGTATGGTACCAAGTTGGAGCGATATATAAAGAGACTAAGCGAGGCTTAAGTTATATACTAAAGAGATACCACAAGTATAGTAAAAAGTTATGGTTACTAGAAAGTAAAAAGCTGTTAAAGCATACAGCATGGGACTATAAAATAGAATTGGAAGAAGGAATAAGTCTAAAGTTCTTTCCAATCTACAAGCTTACTAAAACGGAGTTAGTAGCGCTTAAGGAGTTTATCTAAGAGAACTTACGCAAGGGATATATCAGACCGTTACAGTTATTAGTAAAATATCCAGTACTATTCATCCTAAAGAAAAATAGAAAACTTAGGATGTGTATAGACTATAGACAGTTGAACAGCATCACTAGAAAGGATAGGTATCCTTTACCCTTAATTAGCAAAATCCAAGACAGAATAGGTAACATAAAGATCTTTACAAAGATAGATCTGAGATGGGCGTACTATTAGATCAGAATTAAGGAAGGCGATAAATAGAAGGCAGCCTTTAGGTTAAAGGAAGGACTATATAAACTATTAGTTATACAGTTTGGGCTTATAAACGCACTAGCAACGTTCTAGAAGCGAATTAATAGTGTATTAGGAGAATACCTAGATAAATTTATTATAGCATATCTCGACGATATTATCATCTACTTAGAAAATGAGGAAGAGTATAAAGAACACGTTAAATGGGTCTTAAAGAGACTATAGGAAGAATAGATGCTAGTAGCAATTAAGAAATACGAGTTCTTTATAAGGAAAACCAATTTTATAGGATTTATTATCGAACTAGAAAAAATCAGCATAGACCCAAAGAAAGTTAAAGCTATAGTAAGTTGGTAAGAACCAGAGAATATTATGTAGTTAAGGTTGTTTCTAGGGTTTTGCAACTACTACAGGAGGTTCATGGCATAATAGTTAAAAAGTATTAAGCCATTTACACAATTAACAAAGAAGGAGGAACTGTGGGTTTAGGGTAGTAAGTAAAAGAAGCTATTCTAGGAACTTAAAGAGTTATTTACCTAAGAACTAGTCCTTAAGATCTATTAACTAAAGTTAGAAACAGTTGTTGAGATAGACGTATTAGACTTTGCATTAGGAGCATACTTGCTATAGAAGCATTAGGACGCATGGCATCCAGTAGCATACTATAGTTAGAAGATAACACCACCAGAGTTAAACTATAATATCTACAACAAGGAGTTGTTAGGTATAGTTGCAGCACTTAAGGAATAGAGAGCATTTTTATAAGGCATAGAGAAACCATTTATGGTTAAGACAGACTATAAGAACCTTATAGGATTCCTAATAATAAAGGAACTCAACTAAAGACAGGTTAGATAGGCGGAAATGCTTATAGAATACTATTTTGAAATTCAGCATACTAAGGGTACAGACAATATACGAGCAGACGCTCTAGGCAGAAAGGCTAAACTACAAAGTAATAAAAAGCTATTAGGAGCTTTATTACAAAAGAATTAAGACAGATTAATTAGGTATAATTATCTAAAGATTATAGCAACTAAGGAAAGTCAGATCCATAAGTTACTAGAGAGTAATTGGACATAGAAGATCTAAGAAGTATAGGCAGAGGATCCAGACTTAAAGCAATATAAAAATAGAGAAGCAACATATATGCCTAAGTCTATTGCAAAAGAATTTGTTAAGGAATTCTATAAGGGAATGACATAAGGATATAATAGGTCTATAGGACTAGTGTTAAGGCTTTAAGAGAAGTACATTATTTAAGGAATCTAGGGGCTAGCAAGACAAGTTATAAGGGAATGTCTAGATTGCCAAAGAAACAAACTAACAAGGCATAAGCTATATGGAGGGCTACAACCTGTTAAGATACCAGGAAGACTATAGGAAGTTATATTATAGGACTTTATTATTAAGTTACCAAAGTTAAGAGATCCTATTACAGGACAAGATTATAACGCGATTTTAGTGATAGTGGATAAGCTAATAAAGTGGGGATACTTTATAGCATGCATAGAAGAGATATCAGTAGAAGATGTCGCTAGAATCTATATGAAGGAAGTATTTACAAGATATGGAGCACTAAGCTATTACGCCGTTAACTGCCTGAAAGTTTAGATTATATACTTGCTTTTATATACCTTGCTTATTAGATAATGGCTCTTCTCTACAAGATAGTGCCTATATTTAAGGATACCTAGATTAAATGTCTTAGTAATCTTAGTCAATATTATATAGCTATTAAAGATAAGGACCTACGCGATCGCGAAACCTAGGTAGGTGTTACACGTTTCTGGTATAGTAAAGCTACTAATAAGAGTCCCTCTGTGGGCCGTTTATACTATTATTTAGCCATACTAGCGCGGCCTAATGCGCTTTAATAACTTTACTACTATTTACGGTCCTTAACCTACGTCTAGCTATTTATAAGCGCCTAAGAATCTATTTTAACACTACTAGATCCAATCCTTGGCCGTTTTAGAATGTCATATTCACACTCTCTACCTGTAGACATAAGTTTTATTAAAGCTCACGGTATTTTCTTTGGAAAGCTATTATTAGAAGGCTTTAAAGAAGCTCTTGTATCATTCTTAAGTCAATTGGATAATTATGTCGGGCGCGTAACCGCTAAATGGAAAGAGTAAGGTATCTATATTGCCATTACTAATATTGCTGGACTTTTTAATTACGGCTTATAGGACTTGATCCTTAGGCATGCCTTCTAGTTATACGCTAAAAAATCGCTCTGTAGCTCTTATACTAAACGACCGTTAACTCCCTTAAATAATAATTTAAGTTATTTACTATCTTTAGTTTCCCTAGAACTAAAACACTTTTCTAATAAAGAGCTATCTGCTTAGCTCCTTAAATTTCCCTCTAATTTTGTATTCTTCTATGCTTATTATCTAACATTTTTAACTTTAGCTCTTATTCTTTGGCGTATTAGGGACAAAAATGTTCTTCCTTATATTTACGTTTTGTTTGTATTCCTTTCCACCACTGTTTTAATCTTATACGTTAGTATATTGCTGTGCGATATCGCCCCCTGGTTAGAAATCGTTGCTTTCTTTAATATGTTATTAAAGTCTAAGAGATATAAGCCGCTTATTATAAGTGATCTGTTCCCTAATTAAGATTAAAATAATAGCCGTCCGTTACCAGAAGATTACCTTATATATAGGCAAATTTGGAGTTAATGCTATTTCCCAGAATGGTGGTTTAATAGTAAGTATAATAAAGAGGAGCGCTCTCTTAAACTCGCCTTAATAATTAAATTAAGAATAAAGTGTATTTTACGCCTTGGCTAACAAATCGCATCTATAAGATTAAAGGCTATAATTAAGGACTTTTAGCCTAACTTTGTCTTAGTATAAACGCTAGATATATTATAACTAGACATCTAATACGTGGTCTATATCCTCTGCATTTATATAAGTCTGGCTAGGGCATAAAACTAATAAAGAGGGTTCTTATTCCTTAAACCGTACGTCACTGTTAGTTAATGCAATGGATATAGATTAAAAGCCTAATGATGTTTACAATATTAATAACGACTTACCGGAGATGCAAGATCTTAGAGCTGAATAAATAAGTTTTTCTAGTTAACTGCAATTAGTGCCTAAAGCTTAGAATCCAAGCGCCACTATAACTTGGAGCGGTTATGCGCCCATTCCTACAAAGGCGGCCAATAGGATTTTGCTTAGGAATTACACTGTAAGATAATACTGCGTGTCTTCTTTTAGTGCTTTGTTAATGGTCCTATAAACTAGGTTATAGTTTGTGACACTAATCTACTACTTAATTAACAAGACGTATTTCAGATGCTACTTAAGGAGGGTAATTGGAGCGTTGTAATTCTAGATAGTAGTGCATAGCCGCATATAATGTTGATTTATAGGCGTATCTAACTAAAATGTCTAGTTATCGCTGAGCTCCTTATGCTATTAAGGAACAAAGGTTCGAAAGGTATAGCTGTATAAAGTGCTCTTAGTAGCACCAGGGCTGCTATTATAGAAGAGAAGAAAGTGCGAATTGCTACCACTATAGATAGTGATGTTACTTAGCGGTTTATGGATAAGCAGATAGGCGATTATATGACGGAAGAAGGGAGGAATTCAGTCGAAGTTATTGAGGTGGCTTGTAGAGAAAGTGATTTTAACTAAGAGGCTCGAGGAAACCGTTTAGGGGACTATCTAGGAGCAAAACCCGCTGTTCTTGTTACCGAAATTAGAGCTATGAGACTTAAAGCTGCTATAGCGGGGGTTGCCGCCGTTGCTATGTCCATAATTAAAAAAGTCCTAATCGCACTAAGGAGAAAATCTAACCTTAAAGAAAACATCTCTTAAAAGAGCTTGATAATAATTTTTAACTACCGATTTTCTTTTAATAAATGGTCACTTATGGGAAAAGCGCTAAGCATTAGTAAGAGATTTTCTTTAAGTAAGATCTCTGTTTCTCTATAACTGCGTAAGTACTCCGTGCATTTCTAAAGTTAAACCTCTACTATTTACACTCAGAACACCTAACTCTATATACTCTATTTAATTATTTGCTAACCGCGGTTAAGATCTAGGATTATATTAGACGTATAGACACTGCTTTAAGTAGGATAGACTATGGCTAGTTAAGCAAGCGAAGGGTAACGCTTAGAGAAGGTCGTTAATTAATAATACTGGTTTATCCAGTACAGATGTATTGAGATTTGTTAACCGTTGAGGTTACTGTTAGGTACTACCTTATGACTTACTACCCTGTTTCTTGCCATCTTTGACTCGGTTATCGACTTGGTTATTAATACAGTTACTGACTTAGTTTATTACCCTTTCCTTATATATATAGAGAGCTTCTAGAGCTAGCTTTAATTGATAGAGTTTTTATAAGTGACTTATCTGTCTAACAAGATTGTACTCCTTTCTTAGGATTTTAATATACTATAGCACTTGTGTTAGTAATAACGCCTTTAGCCTTTATAAAGGGAATCTGTATATTGTTTATGTCCTTTATTACGTCTTCTTCTATCTAGCTATTTGTATGTTCTTTAAATAGCATTTTAAGCACTCTCTAGTACTGGTAGAGACTAGATTTCTTCTATATGTAAGGGAAGAAATTTAAAACCTATCTAAAGAACGCTATATAATGTTCTGTGGTTAAAGATTTTAGAAAGTTGGTAGGATTTTAGTTAACCCCTTTACAATATCTAATCGCTGGTAAGTAGGATTTGTAGGATAATAAGCACTTAACCTATAGCTTCTATTTCTTCTATACTCTGCTTATATTAGTCTTAGTGGTATCTATAGGCTCTACTTTAACTGGACCTTATAGTGCTAGCTTTTTAATAAGATTTTTATAATAATCCCCTACGTGCTTAACTTTCTTTTATTAGGGTTTCTGTCTTTAAACCTGTATTGTTATCTTGTAGGCCTAACTATAAGTAATAATATACTGGAAGAAGGGCGATGGAGTGGCGTAGGGCTGTGGGTAGGAGGAGTACAATAATTATAAGTGGAACGGTGATGGAGGGCAGTGAAGCAGCTAAGGAGTAGTAAAGAGCAACTAGAGCGTATAAGATGGAGGAATGAAGACGTGCGCTAAAAGAATAAAATGAGGAAAGAGGTCTATAGTTTAGGTTAAGAGAGTTACGACGTTAAAATAGGGATAGGTAAGTCGCGAATAGCGGTAATAAAGAAGAGGCGGGTTTGGGTAAGAGGCTAGCGTAAGTATTTATACCCTTTCTCTATGGTGCCGACCTAGTCGACTTTTAAGGACCCAAAGGGTGAGCGCTTCGATGGCTAATATGGTGGGTTTTATGGGTTAGGGTGGTAAGTAGGGGGTAAAGGGGAGTGACACGTTTAAGGGCGGTAAGGGGTTGTGTTAAACTGGATCGGATTTCCTTACCACCATCTTAATACTGGCTTTAAGTCTAGAGAGCCCTTTTTAATAGACAGAGTTTTTATACCTTATTGTCCGTTCGACAGGTTGCGGGGTTTGACGCAGTATTAGAGCCTTGATTTAGCTTAGAAGGTAGAAATTATTAGGCACAAACGGCAACTCTATTATATAGTATAGTGGGATTAGTGGATTTTAGCTTTAGAGCTGCGTAATCCAGGTGATATAATATATGAGTATTGGGCTATATCCAAATTCTTGCCATTTAGAGCATTCTATTTAAGAAAAATTGAAAAGTGCTTACTACTAAGTTTGGGTTAATATTCATTTCTTACTTGCTAGGAGAGGATAGTATTGTTAATAAAGAGCTGTTCCCTTAAGGCTTATGCTATTCTATCTTAATAAGCAAAATCTCTAGATAGTGCCCTTGCAAGGCTATTTTATGTATATAAGATTTGACTTAAACTAAGCCATTACAAAGGGGATATTTTTCTGAACGCTACCATCTCCTAGGAATACCACTGAATTATAAGAAAATGAGAATGTTATAAGTCTTGGCTAGTTTAAGTAGGCCACCTCTATATCTTAGTTATTATGGCTTAAGGTTAGGAGGAAATATAAGCATATTAGTTAAAAGGTTAAAGGAACCCTTTATATCCTGCTCTTTTAACAATGCTAAAGTATCTATCTCACTCTTAATATTGTAGGCTATTGGACAGTGCCACCTAATAAGGTGCGATAGCTGTAAAATCTAAATAGAGGACGTGAGTTTAAGGATGCATATAGCCTAGCTAAACCGCGATCTATTAGAGTCGGATATTGTGGAGTATCTATATATTAAGAACCACCTGACTACGCTAAGGTGTAATAGGAGGATAAGGTAGCTAAGAGTTATCTTTAGAAAGTTTATCTACTAATTTAAATAGCCTAGGAGTTTACCTATTTTAGAGTTTATGTTATAGTAAAAGATAACGGTCTTAAGACTAAAATTGGACTTAAGTATCTATTACTATTTAGCGATTGCCGGCTCTGGTTATTGTATCTTATACTTTATTATATTCTGCTAGGGTTAACTGGTTATCTATAGACTTAATAGGTGGAATCTTGGTAAACTTTTCTATTTAGGACTTGTAGGATAGTTTGTGATTAAGTAATAAGTTATAATTAAGGCAATATTAGTAGGACTAATCGGTTACAAATGGTCCATATATTTTTGGGCCCAATCAGCGTATATGGTCCGCTTGAGTGCATTAGCCTTTTCTAGTATTTTACTACTTTATCCCACTTAGAGTAGGATACCTCTCGCTAGGGGAGTAGAAACTCTTCTTTAATTATTCCTACTAGCTTAAGTGATAACTTGTTAATATAAACCTTAGGTCCTTAGCCAAACCAATAATAAAGTTATAAAGTAAGAATTGCGGAAGATCCTTTGGCGTAGGCCTTAAGATGCGCTCCAAGTTTAGTAATGCTAATAGGAAATACCCATATAGTTTAAAAATGGGTTATTTTTAGGTTTAGTTAATAGGGTAATATTTGTGCAGATCCCTAGAGACCGCTTAATTTAAAGCCTAGCTACCTATATCCTGCTCTAGCGATCTTAACGCCACTAGAACTGTTAGTGCAGGTTCTGTTATAGCGTGGGGTGAACTATTTTAGTCCTACCGGGGGGTTAAAGTGTTAGTTGGCGTATAGAAACGCTAAGGCTGTATTAACTGCGACTAGGGAATACTCTGAGTTCTAAAATGCGGAGCTACTGGCGATAATTGTATTATCTTCTCTTGTTATTGAATTGAGCTAACTGCTATGTTTATGGTTAACTAACAACCTGGCGTTTTATAGTGGACACTAATTGGGTTCTTAAACGTCAGCTATATACAGCGTATTAAAATCTAGATTTGGCCGTGTAATATACCCTATTATAGGCTTAAGTTTGTGTAAGCGAACCTGCCGTGCTACTATGGTTTACTAATAACCGAATGTTTATAGTAGGTTGTTCTTTCTAATAATAGGTTCTTACTATATAGCGCAGTTAAGAAGTGTGTGACGCGTTAAATATAATATGTTCTATAGTCTAAAAATAAATTTTAAAGCTAGCAGCATACTAATAAATAGACCGCTATAATTAGCTAGAAGTGGAATAACAAAAAAGATATATAACACCAGATATGGCGCGAAGCTCTATTATTAACTGAGAGTTTAGCAAAATTAAAAGGGCTACTAAAGACCTCCTGGTATGTTAAAGATATATAGCTTTGGCCATATCTGACCAGATTTAGGAATGGGTAAAGGTATTCCGTACTGATAATTTTCCTTATATTTACAAAAATAAGGATGTTCTAATTAATGTAGGGGTTAAATGGGACAAGGTTTGGAAGGGCCTAAAGAATATTTCTACGTATTTTGACAAATATATAGAAAATTCTAAGCCGCGTAAAAGATATGGTAAAAGAATATTAGGTTTAGCGTCTACCCGTTTAGGTATTTAGAGAGTTTAATATCTAGACTTAATTAAACTTTTTACTGGCGACTGCAACTAACTTACTGTTAAGGAGTTGTAAAACCTTCCTTATACCTTTCGCTCTATTCTTATAGAGGAAGTTTACAAGGACGGATTTATCCGGATTAAAGTACCTATAGAACTATTTGACTTTGGTAGAGCGCATAAAAGATTCCCGTTAGTGATTTTTAAAAGCACTATGTTTTAGCTTTACTATAACGACCTTTTAAAAAAGTCTCTAAACTCTTTAGTCTATTAGGTAGGCCGAGGTAGGCCCTATAAGAATCCTTTTATACTAGATATAAAGGCGCCTACTCTATATAAAGATCTACCTTTGTTACCGACCGCGCAGTCTTAGGGAGATTGGCTGACCGAATTAATTAGAGGATTGCCTATTAATATAGACTACTATATACTTAACGCAAAAGACCCAAAGATATAAGCCTTAATTAGCTTACCTCTAATACCACTTTAATATAATAACCGCTTAATGCAAATGGCCCAGAAGTTAGAAGGTATACACTATCCCTATATATATATTAGTCGAACAATATCGCCGTTTAGTATGCATATTAAAGATGCCGGTCTTAGCTCTATTAATCTCTTCTATACTAGCTCCCTAAAAGTATGGATTATTATACCTCTATATTATTCCTGTCTTCTTAAATCTAAGCTAAGAGAAACCTTTTGTAGTATTAAGTCTTATACTTAATTTGTCCGCTATTTGGCTCCTTTTATTACTCCGTTATAATTGCTAAAATGGAGTGTTGATTTTACTATTATCTATTAGGAACCTAGGTAGGTTGTTAGAGTTCTGGGAGATATATACTATTTTGGGCTAAACCTGGGTCCTAATTGCGCTAAGGCCATTAACTTGACACTAAAAGGCGACTGGCAAGCTCCTGTCGGTTACTGATTCTGCTTGGAGAAATGTATAAGGGATGTATATATTAACGTATAAGATTTGTCTATCTTGCCCAGCAGTTTAAACCGGGAATTTTCTTTATTGTTTAAAGACGATATAAGGCCCGGACATGATTAAGTAGCTGTAAATAAACGTAAGAATAATATAATCTCGGACATGGAATTCGGTAATTAGCTTTTAGAAACGCCTAGCTCAGCTAAATTAACCAACTTAGATGCTCTTAAGCGTGAGTTAAGGAAAGCGCTTAAACTAGAAGATTATAGAACTCCTCCTAAAGTAGTTTCGTCTATTAGAGTTCCTAGTATGCAATTTACTAATATAGACGCTCTCTAAGGGACCTCTAAGTTTTCTCTGTTATTTAAAGAACAATCCTGCACCTCTTCTACCTGTGGGTTGGATGTTGAACCTACAATAGACCTCTATTTTATGGATACACTAATGCTAAACTCTATCCTAGACGGCGGTTCTGAGTACCCCTTATTAAGATCCTTAAGTGTGCTACTACTAGATAGTTCTAAAGAACTACTAACTCTGGATAATAATACTATTATAGATATATGTACCCTAATATTAACGGTTATGTCTATAGACTTTATAAATACCTACTACTAGACCCTAAGGTCCGAACACTATGTTAAGTAAGTGCTAGGACTACTCTTAGGAGATAGGGAAAGTATGCTTAAAGTAGAACTTGCAGTAGGCTATAGATCCTAGGTACTAGGAAGAAAGAGAAAATATATAATAGATAAGGGCTTTTCTCTAAATATATATATAGCCTTACCAGTCTTAACCACTAGTGACCGTTGGATGTGCTGTCTTCGGGCCTCCGCGGTGGCTGCGGGCTATAAGGAGTATTAAATACTGTGTATTTTAAAAATGTGGGATAATCGTCTAGAAGATTAAACAGACAGATATGTGCTTTGGATAATTTAACTAGTATATAAGATTGGGAAACTAACAATTCTTAAGTGTTTTAGAGATACTATACGTTATACAGAGTCTTATACACCCATAAAAGATATAGCGAAGAGTATAGATGGCATTATGGAGTCGCATCTTGCAGCAGAAAATTCTGAATATAATATTAGTTTGAATTCCTTATACGAGTACAGGTCCGCTCTTTATTAATACTTTTAGAACTTCTCTAAGGAAGTTAAAGTAGTAAAAAACCAACGGGCCGAGTCCTGGAGTAAGATTGGGAAAAAAGTAACTACTATTGTCTATAATACGGTTGTCCCTTGCCTGGAAAAGCTTTACCTATATAATAACTATAAGAAATTAAAAGCTAAGCTAAAGAAAACTATTACTAAAGGACGTGTATTTTATTATGCCCTCTTATATCTTAATTTGAGTTTGCTTCTACTATTCCTAGGCCACCCTTTAACCCCACTATTGCTTAACCTAAATTTAAATAATCTGCTAAATTAGATCTCGTACTTGTTGCATTAATTTAAGAGATATTAGTTAGTAATCCGCTCTACTATAAGTTATAGGAATTGCTAATAGTACTAGTTTATTCTAGCTTAGTTACCCTAATATAGGTTATAAAAAGATTTAGGAATATTTTGGAAAATACTTAATTAAAATGTTATCTAGGTTAAAAGAACTTAATCTAGCCAATATTCTTAATGTTCTTAATGGCTCACCCATAGCTTCTACTGAGGTTGATGCTGATATTATAAGTAAAATAAGGTTAATAAGTTGCTCAGATAAGGAAATTGTAATAGTGTAGTAGAGAAGAGGAATTTAGGACTTATTTTAATGTAACTAGGAATTCTTATTACTATACTAAATGTTCTTTCTATCCTTTGCCCTCTTGTATAAATTCTATAATATAGTGTATACTATGTTTTAATAAAGTGAATCTTTGCTCCACTGAATTATATCTCTTATTTATATTAGTAAACTTATCCTATATATCCTCTGTGTAGGGTAATCCTAAGCTGGGTTATACTTAGTAGAAGTATATAGTATATCCTAAGAGCTAGCCCTATTTAAAGGGCTTCTGCTCTTTGTTAATGCTTCTAAAGCTACTCTAAGCAATTTCTGGGAAAAAAACAACTACTATACTCTATAATATGCCTACCTCTTACCTAATAAAAGGTTTTCCATAATATAGGTTAATTAAAAGCCGAGCTAAAGAAAACTATTTATAAAGGACGTTTACTTTACTAGGTACTTCTTCTATATTGCTTCTATTATTCCTAGGCCATTTTTTAACCCCGTTGCTGCTTGACCTAAATTCAAATAATCTACTAAAGAAAATTCTATACTTATCGAATCGATTTAAGAGACACTAGTTAGTAATCTGCGTTACTATAGACTATAAGGAATTTCTAACTGTACTAGTTTATTCTAGCTTAGTTATCCTGTTAACCATGATTGGATTTGCTTACTTTGTTTTTAGTTGCCTATTACCTTATAACTCGCTACCCTGTTTTTTATTACTATATTGCTTACTACTAGTTTCTGTTGCCTGTATCTACTTTGTGTATATAAAGAGCTTTTAGAGCCAGCCTTAATAGACAGAGTTCTTATTTTTAATCGTCTAGTTTAACATATCCTAATATGGGTTACGAAAAGATTTAGGCGTATCTTGGATTATACTTAATTAAAATTTTACTTAAGTTAAACGAACTTAATCTAACCAAAGTTCTTAATGCTCTTAATTAGTGATCTACTTGGACTGGAGTGGAGTGGATTTGGGATCAAATCTACTCTAGTCTAAATTACTTTAGGCTTAGCTTCTTTCTAGTTTGGCTAAATACCTGCCTAAGGAGGTATAGCTTTGCATTAGATCTAATACAAGGCGATTTTAGATCTAGTCCAAGTAGATTACTACTCTTAACGGCTTATTGGTGGCTTATACTAAGGCCAATACTAATACAGCAGGCAAAATGGGGCTAATGAGTTGCTTAGATAAGGATATTGCGATCACGCGGCAGAAAAGGGAGATTTAGAGCTTGTTTAAGTTGCATATATTTTGCACGTTATTATATACGGTATTATTGTCTATCTATATATATGTGGCCGTAGGTAAACGATTTTATGTTCTATATGCTGTGGTAAGTAAATTAAGAAGATTGCCTAGCGCCTAATCTATAGACTGGTATATATAAAGTGAATAAAGTAGTCCATTTAGAGCTGAATTTCTAATATTATTACTTATTCTAGTAATTGCGTTCTAGAGGAGAACTAAAAATGGATCAGCTTGTCTAGAGTTATATATAATAATTGCACTAAGAAGTCCTTAAATAACTGCATTAACTACTAGTGATACTACGGGTGCAGGCGCAGGCGCAGGCGTAGGCGTAGGTGTAGGCGTAGGTATAGGTATAGAAGCAGGCGCAGGTGTAGGCGTAGGTATAGATATAAAAGCAGGCGTAGGCGTAGGCGTAGGTGTAGGTACAGGTGCTTGATTAAAGTAGCCCTTAGTTGGATTTTAATAGACTCTAGCTAGATTTTAATAGGCTGGATTTTAATAGGCTGGATTTTAATAGGTTGGATTTTAATAGGCTGGATTTTAATAGGTTGAGTTTTAATAGGCTGGATTTTAATAGGCTAGATTTTAATAACCTCTAGGATTTTAATAGGCTGGATTTTAATAACCTTTAGGATTTTAATAACCTCTAGCTGGATTAAAGTATCCCCTAGCGGGACTAGAGAAGCCCTAGGCTAGGGAGGTATTTACTTAGCGTATATTCTGCCTAGAATAGGCTTGTTGTCTATTTAGGGGCCAATTAAATGGTATACTCTGTCTACTATTATAACATATACTTATAACTTATTGGCGAGCTACTATGTCTAAACGGAGCAGTGCATTTGCGTAGTTACTAAATATAAAGAATTTATACTTTTTTCTATTTCCTATTTCGACCTACGTCTAGGTAGCCCTTCTAAATATAATATTAGGGCGTCTTCTTAGGAACCTAACTTCTTAGACTACTGGATTTTCCCCACTATGTTATATCTCTCTTAGGGTTTCTGCGTTTCTAATATTTATATATATTGTTTGCTGTGCTACGCGGGCCCATTTAATAAAGTTTTATGCGATGTTGAGTCCTCCTAATATTATATCTATAGGAACAATATTGAAAATTAGCGTCCCTTGTTATTATCTGTTATTCTTAAAAAATAAATAATATAAGTCGTTATCGCTTCTTGTTTATACTAAGATTAACTCTCTCTAAATATTTTGGTCCTATGCAAAGAAGCGATTATTACGTACTCTCTACACTGGATTAGCGTCTTGGGGAGGTCCTATCCCTAGAGGAGGAGGAGGTACCTATTCTGGGGGTGCGTTATAATTAGGTGGAGGCTGTTAAGGAGGTATGCCTTAGTGAGGTGCGCTATAAGGTGGAGGTGGAGGTTGTTAAGGGGGCAGAGGCTGTTAAGGGGGCGGAGGCTGTTAAGGGGGCAGAGGCTGTTAAGGAAGTGGAGGCTGTTGAGGAAGTAGAGGCTGCTAAAGAGGCGGAGGCTATTAATGGGGTGGAGGCTGCTAAGGAGGCGGAGGCTGTTAATAGGGTGGAGGCTGTTAGTAGGGTAGGAGCTATTAAGGAGGCGGAGGCTGTTAAAGAAGTGGAGGAGGCGGAGGCTGTTAAGGAAGTGGAGGCTGTTAAGGAAGTAGAGGCTGTTAAGGAGGTAGAGATATATCTAGTGTTACTAAATTAATTACTATTGGACTCCTCCAGTACTAATATGTTAGTATAATTGGGATAGGGTGCCTAGATATTAACTAAGATATTTCACCTTCTTAGCGACCTGCATTTTCTAAAAAGTTATTATAGATTAAGTTTTTGTGGTTTTAAAATAGATTGTATAGATTTTAAGTAGGAAGAGATAGAGAACCTAATTGTTAGAGCCTATCTAATGCCGCTTATAAGATAGGGGTTAGAATATTTATATTATTCTTTTAAATAAGAAGTTATAAGTATGACTAAAGTTCTTAGTAAATTAGATTAGAAGTTAGGTAACTTATAATAGCGTCTAGTAGCTATTTTTTATATGTAGGCTAGACATTAAGATCCTTATCTATAGTACGCCTATATAATGGACAAGGTATATTATCATCCTGCAAAAGTGCTATAACGCTTAGGCGAACAAAACACTCCCTATAAAATTTATAATTATAGAGGTTAAGTCTAGATGTAGGTTCTGGGTTATCTATAGGTACATATTGGTATATGGCGCACTGTAGTTCTTGAAGTGGCTGTTAAAGCGGCTACTAAAGTGGCTGTTAAAGCGGTTGTTGATATAGCTGTTGAAGTGGCCCCTAAGGAAGCTGCTGCTGAAGTGGCTGTTGAAGTGGCTGTTAAAGTGGCTGTTAAAGTGGCTGTTGAAGTGGCTGTTGAAGTGGCTGTTGAAGTGGCTGTTGAAGTGGCTGTTAAAGTGGCTGTTGAAGCGGTTGTTGATATGGCTGTTGAAGTGGCCCCTGGGGAAGCTGCTGCTGCTAAAGTGGCTGCTGAAAAGGCAGGCTGACTTTGGGAACAATTTCTTTAGAAACATTTTGCTCTACTAGGGATAAGATATAGCTTAGATTTTGGCTTATTAATTAGTTACTTAGCCTATTAGTAGTTGCTGTCTTATTGTTAATATTTTTAATAGTAGGTGTAAGACTTTGTCCCCTTCCCTAATCTCTAGTTATTGTAGATGCAGACTATAATCTAGAGCTTTTAGCAGCGTCTAGCGGGATTCTAGATTGCGAATTGACTTATATTGGTTAATTAGTTGCAATTGGATTAGATACTCCGGATATAGGTAGTCCTACTAATGCGTCTTATAAGGCGGAACCTCCTACGGGTCTATTAGTAGTAGAGAGGTTGGGTAGATATAAGGCGGAGCCTAGCTATTATAAGGTAGAGCTTAGCTGCTATAAGGCAGAGGTAGAGCCTGGCTATTATAAGGTAGAGCTTAGCTGCTATAAGGCGGAGGTGGAGCCTGGCTGTTATAAGGTGGAGCTTAGCTGCTATAAGGCGGAGGTGGAGCCTAGCTATTGTAAAGTGGAGCTTGGCTGCTATAAGGCGGAGGTGGAGCCTGGCTGTTATAAGGTAGAGCTTAGCTGTTATAAGGTGGAGCTTAGCTGTTGTAAGGTGGAGCTTGGCTATTGTAAGGTGGAGCTTAGCTATTATAAGGTGGAGCTTGGCTGTTATAAGGTAGAGCTTGGCTGTTATAAGGCGGAGCCTGGCTGTTATAAGGCGGAGCTTAGCTGTTATAAGGCGGAGCTTAGTTGTTGTGAGGTGAAGCTTAGCTATTATAAGGTGGAGCTTAGCTGTTGTGGGGCGGGGCTTTGCTGTTATAAGGCGGAACTTAACTGTTTTTGTTTAAAGTTACGCCTAAGTGCGTTAGGGTTAGGAAGTTTAAATAAGCTCTATAGAACCCTATTATAGCGCCCTCCACTTTTTAATCTTGGCGTCTGTGCTGGATAGGCTGGAAGAGATCCTCTTCTAGGCGTTTTTCCTTAAGGAGATTTAATAAGAGATTCTTCGTCCTAGCGGCGTATATGTAATCTTAGGGGAGCTATATTAGGGAAATAATAATTATCTTTAGTCTAGCTGATTTGCTCTGAAATAGACCTGTATTTATAGTTCTTATATAGATTATAGAAATTAAATTTAGAGTGCAGGTACCTTAACAGTCTTACTTCTAAAGTAAGAAGGTAGGCTTAGTTAACTAAATTTAGAAGATACCTGTATAATTCTCTACTGTTAAAACTTAAATTGTATTAAATTCTATATTCCAAACTCGTTTACCTTAGGGGACAATAGTGGACGCCCCTAACAATATGACTCCCAAGCCTCCTTAGCCAAATTTGGAGTATTTATTAACTCTTTTTCTTTTATTGTAGTATCTAGGAGCTGAATATAATCTAGATATATTAATATATTTCTAAACATGTGCGAAGTTTACTTACTGGGCTGTAGAATGGCTCTTTTTAACTCTAATAGGTTTTAATATATTTGGTTAACCTCTAGGCTAATCTATACAATACGATCTTTTAAGCACTTTATAGTTTTGCACTTGCTTGGGTAGTAGCGGGACTATTTCTAATTTAGTAACTAACTAGAAAACAAATTAATAGCTTACTTTAGCGACATCCATTGCAATAATACGATTTATTTAAAAAGATGCAAATATTTGTAATAAAATATAAGTTTCTAAACCTATTATTATTGTATCTGAGTATACGCGTAAGTACAGTACTCTATATAAAGTAATAGTAAAATATAAGCCCCTAGGTTCTATAATAAACGTATTTAAGGACGCGCGTAAGTGTAGTGCTCTATATAAAGTACGGGATAAGATTTTTAATAGTACTAGGAGTATACCTAAAACAGGGGTAATATAAAAAGCATTTTCTGCAACATAGGAGGTTTTATTAGTGCCTTCTTATTTTGTATAAATTACGTCTTTTTAACCCACTTCTATAAGCCAAAGAATTGATTTTCTGCGAAATGGATCCTTAAGACGCTGCCTAGATAAAAGATTTAGAGACCTTTTTTAAAACTAATACACTTCCTAAGCTTCTCAATAACTCTAAACGGCAGGAAATGTCGCTTTGGGATATAATTTCTATGCCGAAAACCCTCTGCAGCTCTTCTATAATGTTAATTATAGGAGTAATTATTGACTCTTGGCTCCCTATAACAATGGATATAAATATATCTTTGCCGCATTTTATACCGCTTAAGGACGATTAATTCTTTATAGGGCTTCTTTCTAATCCTAACCTTCTTTAGCCCCAATTCAATGCATCCGGCTTGTTGGATATGCCGCAGCTATAGGATATAATAGATAATTTATCGCTTCTAAATCTAATATATATTTGCCTAGGTATTTTTTAGCAACCCATCTACTCTAAGCTAAGTTTGGCATCTTTAGTTTAAGTAGTTTAATAAGAAATACTAGACTTTAACTTTGAAGATGCGCCTAGTCGCAAAGAGTTATATAATTAGTATGTTTACCTACTAGCTTAAATTTATAGTGTCGCTAAAAGTTTTATAGAATTGAGGCATTAACGTAGTAAGTTTTATAGCCATTATTTATTTTTAGATTATTAACTCTTGCTAGTTAATTATAGGTATATAAAGAGTATCTGCAAGGTATATAGGCATGGAGTTATACTATTAGCAATAATATCGCAATACTAAAGGATAATTTATGTTATAAAGAGGGCCTATAAGCTAAGAAACTGCGCACCTGAGCTTAAATAGTTGTATTATGCTTATACCTTTTATTTTACTGTTTTGTGCTATTAAGGACCGGCAATGGATATTAAGAAGTAGTTTCCTAATATAGATTACTAGCATTCCTTATTATCTTGGAAATGCCTTCGCTAAATTAAATTGTCTTGTCGTAATAGAATTTAGCCACCTCTGAAAGAATGCTATTATGTCTTTTCTCCGCGATTACTATTTCTTTCTATAATAGTATTTCCCTTTTCTTAGCGTTTTCAATATTATGCCTTAGAATGGCGTTTTTAGCTTAAAGCTTTGCAATAGTAACGTAAAGAGTGTTAGAGCCTGCCGGTGCAATCTTCTAGAGTAATTTCTTTCCTTTAGGGATGGCTTAGAAACCTGACCTAACGCTATAATATAGGTCTTAATGCGCTTTGGTTAAGTGTTTGCTAATCTGTTTAATAAATAAATATTTTTTATTAGAAGAGATTTCCTAGTTATAGGGATCCCGGCTTCTAGTTATTAACCAGATATTCTAGGGTAAAATATTAATATTTAAAGCCTCCTCTAAAATTGAAGTTAGTAAAACTAGATTAAAAAAGGTCTTTACTAACTAATATATTTAGCAAGCTGGGCCCGACACTGCTCTCTCTAGTCGATTTTGCCTTTCTTTATATTAAGTAATCGCGCGCCCTTGTATTACATACCTGATAGCTACTATATATATACGGGCCCTAATCTGGGAATAGACCCCTATAAATTTTGATAGGATATATCTGGGGGGAATAGGCGCCTGCAAATATTCTCTAAAATTAAGGTATTGACGAAGTGTTATATTTATAAAGTAACTAAGGATTACTAACTCTTAGAAGTTAAGTAAAGATACATTAAGAGTATCTTTAAGAGATTTAGGTATAGAGACATAATATTAGCAATAATATCACAACGATAAAGGAAAATTCACGTTATAAGAAGGGTCTACCTACTAAGAAGTGCCGAGCTTAAATTACTAGTACAAGTTATATTACGCTTTTACTTTGTATTTTATTGTTTTATACTATCTAGAATCGGTAATAGATATTAGGAACTAGTTTTCTGGTAAAGATTACTAGTCTCTTATTATTCTAAAAATACCTTCGCCTAATTAAATCGTCTTGTAATAAAATTTGGCGGCCACTAAAGAAATATTATTATGCCTTTCACTGTTATGAAGTCTTTTATCTATAGTTGCTATTAAAGAGTAATTCTCTTTTCCTGGTGTTTTCGAACTCAATTCTTTAAAATAGCGTTTTTAGCTTAAAGCCTTGCGAGAGTAATATTAAGAGAGTCGGAGCCTGTAAGCATAATCTTTTAAAACGGGTTCTTCCCTTTAGAGTAGCTTGGAAACCCGACCTAACGCTATAATATAGGTCTTAATGCGCTTTAGTTAAATATCTACTAATCTATTTAATAAATTCAATTTGGCTACTCTACGACCTCTAACACTTTACAATCTATAGAGAGCCCGTAACTCCCCGCTGATATTATTTACAAATAAGTAACTAGTAAGAAACTGGCAGCATAATAACCTAGGTAAAAACCAATCCTATTTAGCACCTAAGGAGACATCTCACGCTTATAATATAAAAGATTGTTAAAATATCTAGTAAAGAACGCTTTGAAGGACTTTAAATATTTAAGGGGATATTATTTAATGTTGTGCGCAAAATGTAGAGTAAAACATAAACAATAAACTAAGAAATATTAAATCTATATAGGATGGAAATAAGAATATAGCAAAAGAGAAAAGGTTAGGGAGAATTAGCAAATAAATACTAGCGAATTAGTTAGAAAATGGATTGTTTGCGGATTTTTTGTTAAAAGGGGAGTTTCCTCTAAGATCTCTATAGCTGCTTATCTATAGATGGCCAGGGCGAGCTACCAAATCGCTAATGTTGTATATACTGACTTGGCTAACCTTTTTAGCTTCCGAGCTATAGGCGTTAGAAGTTGGCTTAAAGGTTAGGAAAGGTTAGGGTTAAACTATGTTTAGTACAGCTTTGTTAATAGGATATTTATATGGCGGTACTGTAGTATTAGGCTGGAAGTTGTGGCCTTGGAAGTTTTTAGTAATAGGATTAACGGTATATACTTGGCCACTTTCTGTATAGGTTTTTTCGCGCCTAAAAAGGAGTATATAAACACGGACTGCGCTAATAAGCGCAATAAAGACCTAAATTAGAACAAGGTAGCTTATAATAATTGCTTCTATATAGATGCCATTCTGAAGTTTGTTTGTAAGCTTAAAAACTAAGGTAGAAATATTATCCATGGTGCTGCTACCTAGGTTAGCAAGGAGATTTGCTAAAGAAGAATTATTCCTGATTTTGGCTACGGCACTAAGTGAGAAAGTATTATTTGTAAGTATAGGGAAGTTAATATATGCGTTATCTAAGACCCACATTAAGGCTTTCTAAAAGCCTTAAAGCTTAAGCAGAATAAGGCAGTTTAGAACACCTATAATAGGGTTATAGAGAATAGTCCCTTTAAAGGTAGTGTTAAGCGTATCTGTTATCTAGTCCACAAACTTATTTAAAGTTAAATTTACGGCTGTAGTGGTAATATTAACCCATCCAAAAATACTCTTATTGATATTGGCGTTTAATATATTAATAGTATTATTTACCCTATTGGCCTAGGTCTTAGAAGTGTTATTAAGGGAGCTAATAACCTTATCTGTAAAGCCTGTGACCTAGCTTATAAGTGCTAGAACCTCCTTTTTAATTACCTTAAGGAGGATGTATTGGTATAAGCAGGTAGAAAGTCTAGAAAGCCCTAGGGAGAGTATAAAAAGTGCTGGGGTTAATATTGCGTAGGCTACTACCTATTTAATAAGAGTCTGTTAATGTGTGGATCTAAGGCGGTTTGCAACCTTAATATTAAATATTGCTGTATATGGTTAAGAAGCTATATAGATAACGTCTATTAAGTTATACCCACTTTGACCAACAAGCTAGGCTTATTGTTATATCTTTTGCCAGTGTCGGATCCCTTTATAGGCTATAGAAATGCATGCAAGGATGGCTAGAACTATAACGACGCTAATAAAGATCTTTTGGGCTATAATCTCTAACTTTACTAAACTGTTAAAGAAGTTGTTAATCCTATTGTTTTTAGAGCAGAAGCTAAGCAGCTCCTTTTAGGGGATAAGTAGTAAGGAATGGTTAAATATAAAATTTTCCAAGGTCTTACTAATGAGCTTCTTTACTTCTTCAAACAGAAATTTAATAACTGTTTTAGTGAAGTTTTAGACGTCGGTAAAAGTAAAAATAGAATTGTTAAGATCCTGCAGTCCTATAGAGACGTTAGTGGGCATTACTAAAAATTTTAGCTTCTTAATATCCGTATTAAGATTTAGCGTTGGTAGGTTAATGTTCGCGAAAGGAATACTCTTTACACTATTTATAAAGCTGTTGAAATCCTTTTTAAAGGTGATTGTGATACTAGCAATATTATCTCTAATTACAGGAATGGTGCTGTTTAGAATCTTAACTACTTTATCCCTAAGTTAGACTGTAGTATAGAGACTTCCACTAACAGCGAGAGTAATTAGACACATGTAGGTCTAAGTTATTATATTAATAATAAATAGTACAATGTTCTTAACAGCGGTGACGCTGAGATTTATTATTAATAGGAGCCCATTTGCTTCCTTTTTAATACTATTAGCGGTTAGCCTATTAACGCCCTATGCTATATAATAAGGCATAGATACTATGGTGCTGCCAATATTTTCTACTTTTGTATAGGCGTAAAGGGCTTATTGTCTAGCTGAGGAGAGATTATTATTAATACTAGCAATAGCGATAAGGGTTCTAGCAAGAATAAGAAAGAGGAGGACTATTTAGTAATTAAGCTATACTTATAAGAGTCTAGCTCGAAGGCCAAGGTATAGTATAAGGTATAGAGCTTGGTGTATTAAAGGCCGTGGTATATTTTGTAGGGTGCAGTAGTCTCGTATCTTATAATCGCTAGTGGAGAGAGATGGAGGTATAGCTAGGAAGGTTTGCTGTTAATTCTCTAAGGAAACTATAATAACGGTAGGTAGTGCGAAAGGCCTTAGTTTATAAGGATAAATATTAGGAAAAAGCTAGCTAGCGGCAAATAATATAGATGCAATAAGCAGACCTAGGGGAATAAGCCCTAGGGAATAAACCCCTACGGGATATATCCCCTGGGGGAATGAGCCCCTAGGGGAATAAACCCCTACGGGATATATCCCCTAGGGGAATAAGCCCCTGGGGGAATAAACCCCTACGGGATGTATCCCCTAGGGGAATGAGCCCCTAGGAGAATACTATTTATATCCCGTGGTTAAAGCAGGCTAGACTAGCGTATAGGCAGAGTTACTAAGCAATTTAAAAGGCTAGGATTGAGCTGCATTTATGCCAACTGGAGTGATTCCTCTATTTAAATAAGCGAATTTTTTAGACCCTCTTTATATTATGGATTAAGCACATTCTTAGATAAGCGAGGATTTTGTAAAATTTTCCTTTATTAACCCGGTTTGCCTTACTTAAGTTATAAATAATATGGATTACGCCTAGAGCCCCTTTAAACCTATTATTAAGCCTAAGGGGTGTCGTTATTAGATGTGTTTTTATGCTTAAACACTTAAAGAAGAGCTTATTTAAGATCGTATTACTATCGCATCTCTATAAAATAAGCAGTCTAAAGCCGAGTTACGGTTTTAGAATTTTCGGCTATAAACTTAACGTAGATTTTAAATACTTAAGAGAAAGTTTAATGAGAACGATAAAGTTGCTAAAGAAATAAAAGTTGCTATAAAGAGATTAAGATAAGCAATGGAGCGAATTACTATGGTATAGGAGGGGGACAAAGAGGACAATGCTTTAAAAGCCCTTATTAGCCTTAGGTTGGGTCTTCCCAAGTATCCTTTAGCTCTAGAATAGATAGATACTAATAGTTAGACCCTCTTTTATCTTTAATAGCTATAAACTAATCTTGTATTAGATTACGATTATATGGCGGAAGATGCTAAAATACTCTCTCTTAATGGTATAAACGGTGCGTTTGCAGATGGAAAAGATGATATTTAAGGGGTGGATTTAGAGAGCTTAGTTAAGTTAAATGGTAATAACTAAAGCCCTTTTATAGGAAATTTGCTCACTACCGTAGACGAAATTCAGGTAGAGGCAGATAGGAATTGTTAAAGGAATGTAATATCTATAGAGGTGAACAGTTTTGACATTTATCAGGGAGAATCCTCTATAAATTTTAACCTTCTATAAGCCATTTCTAAGGGATTATATTGCAATGGGTTATAGATTAGAAGAAGAAGCTTTGGCTAAGAAGTCGTTTCAAGCCCTATAGCTTAGTCTTGGCAATTTATTAAGGATACAAGATATAAATCTACTATTAATTGCTATGTATAACTTATTCCGAAATTCTAGTTTGCACCTAAAAGTGATATAATTATACAATAAGGGTGTAATTCTAGAGGTTTTTTAAGGTATACCTATAACCTTTTTAGTGAACCTATTGGGAGACTTAAAAGTGCTAAGGTAAAGTAGATATATATATCCCTTAGACTAGTAGCGTCCTATAATAATTAGACCGTACGCAGAATAGAATTAAAAGTACGCGTACCACCTACATAGATTTAAATATTATACGCTAATTAACTATGCCTTCTAATCGTACTTTTAATAATATAGACTTTATTCTACTAACTTAATATTTAATTCCACCGGCTTAGAAGGCAAAATAACCCTCCCCTATAGCCGTGGCCGTTGCCCTCCTTTAAGCCTTTATATATTGCGGAATTTGACAGCCTAAATCTTCCTCTAAACCTCGCTGTTTGCAAAATTCCGTTCTATAGAAACGATAGATATTAGTTGCCTTATCTTAAGCGACTTAACTCCAAAGATTGGGTGTATATAGTAATTGTATATAGAAATCAGCAGATTTTACGACCTTATATTATTACAGTACTGGCAGAATTTGGCAGAACTTGGTAGAGAGAGGTCTTATGGCTAAAAAGAGAACTGGCGAGAATATGTCAGTAATTATTTGTATAAGTTGCAGTACCACGTAATGAATAAAAACAAAAATAATTATCGTTTAGCGTGAATATTTAGATTATTAATAGGGACCTTTAACTATCAAACTTGACTTTGGCGTGTATAGCTACAACCTAGGCCTAATTGAGGAATTAGCTCCGAGGATTGTCAATCCCAATATTGACGAGTTCAATATGGGTTTTGATGGCCGCTTATAGTTAGATCCTAATAACTAAGCACGATATTTAAACGTTAACTACTCCTATACTGCGTAGGGATATATTACTCTGGATATCTTATAAATGGTAACTACTAAGATATTTTATATTATAGGATTGTAGAGATCGATAAGGCGAATTCAATGGTATAAATATTATAATATTTCGATTTATAGTTGGTAAGAGATTTTAAGTTGGAGGGGTTTACTAGGGAATTTTGGTTTGGTAGAATAATTGTAGCAGAAATTAAATATGTACTAGAAGAGGGAGAGGGGGAAGGTACACCAGATATAGAGCCTAAAGTAGTAACGTTAGTGGATAGTGTAGTAATGGGTAATAGATAATATAAAGCTAATTGAAATTTTTAATACTGCCGTTAATAGTGCGGCTGTAGAAGATGGTAGAACTGGATCCTAAGCTAGACATGCTTATTGGCTTGCTAAAGATGTTTGTGGGAGGAATCCAGTAGAAGCGGTAGCGACAGTTAATGGGCTGCTCGCCGTTGGCGTAGTTAGAGTTAAAAGAACTTGTTAAACTAAATCGGACTTACTTGTTACTATTTTACTACTATCAGTTACCTACCCCTTGACTTGGTCATTGACTTGGTTATCGAATTAGTCTCTAATACGGTTACTAATGTAGTCTACTACCCCTTTCTTATGTATATATAGAGGTTCTAGAGCCATATTTAATAGATAGTTCTTATTTCTAATTATCTGTTTAACAGAACTATATTAGGAACGCTTAGTTTGATAGCCTATAAGATACTACTTCTAGATGTTGTCTAGTTTTGCTTCCTTCTAAAATAGTTATTTGAGATACTAAGATTATACCTATTTGAGAGGTGATTGCTAATGGGATGGCTTGCGTATTGGTTAGTGTTAAGACACTCTATACAGTAGAGGGAGTGATCGACTTTAGTAATGTCTATGGTTCTTTACAGACAACCTATATATAGTATTAGCAATAGTTCTTAGTAACTAGTATTAAGTGGAACCTACCTCGCCTTTACTATATGCCTAGAAATATATACCTATGCTAATTATATAGTACAGTGTCGCGTTGGTTAACTGGTATTGGAGTACCGCTGTAAGAGCGCTAAGAGGGAATATAATTAGGCGTGCTTTAATAGATTGGTAAATTGAGGTGCCGGCAATAAACTTTAGTGGCTATTTAAATGCGATTCCAAAGAGACCGAAGAGAAGGTTAATGACTTGGAGGACGGGTATAGGTTTAACAGCGCTGTTAAGGTTCTTAGTGAGAAAATCCCAGAGTATCTTGGGCTAGAAGAAGCCTTTAATAGCTACAGCGACTTGGTCTAAAGTTAGATATTAACACAATTAAATTAGGGTTAGTGGTAGCGGTAAAAGCTTACAAGTTATAGCAGTAAGGATAATTAGGCGTGCCTAGTGGTTCTTAATAAGCTTTCCTATAGTATACTAATGTAATTAGGTTTTGTTATAATAATCCTAGCGGAAGCTGAGAGTCTAGGTAGTGATAGTGGGACGAGGGTGAGGGTGTTTAAGTATTAGGATGGTGGATATATTATGGCTCGCCACCAAGAGCGGTGATAAAAAGGGAATTAATTTCGTATTTAATTATTAAGCGGAAGTATTGCCTAGAATAAGAGCAATATTATATTTATTTTTAGGTTATATAAGTTCTACTTTAAGTTCTATTTCTAATT
>Ga0307507_10002302_pt1 | contig 40658 bp, 26 predicted proteins | sample 7_EM_MG_FD_207223 | JGI IMG/M metagenome (GOLD analysis project Ga0307507, IMG submission 207223) | Populus trichocarpa ectomycorrhiza microbial communities from riparian zone in the Pacific Northwest, United States - 7_EM | ecosystem: Host-associated > Plants > Roots > Unclassified | place...
TCATGATCTGTTGGCGTAGAGAACCACAAGATCATCGGGTCCGTGCCCGTCTTGTCAAACACCACCCTGACTGTCACTTACCGCACCCGCGCGAGCACTCTCCGACTTTGCCGTGCCCGTGGGCTTTGTACGAGACCGCCCCGCGACACGCGACTTGGAGGAAGTGGCGGAACCGGCTGGGTACGGAACGCCGAGGCCGGTGACGTGACCCTGTTGGATTGGTCCAGGTGATGTGGCCTCTGGGGACTGATCCTCGGTTGTGAGAGTTGAGGCAGAGTGATCATCAGGAGGTCACTGTGCCCATGATGTATACCTCGTCGGTGCGCCGCCAGGTCTGTTTGCGACTGCGCGGTGGTGAGTCTGTCGCCGAGATCGCCGCCGACACCGGTATCTCGCCTGCCACGTTGTTCCGGTGGAAGGCCCAAGCCCTCATCGACGCGGGAGTCAACGAAGGGGGCCCAGCGTCAAGGCCGACGAGCTCGCCGCGGTGCATCGCCCGACTGGGGGCCGAGCTGGCGTCGACCGAAAGCGTGCGTGTTGTTCAACGACTGGGAAGTGTTCTCTCCACAAGGAAAGTCGCGATCTTCCGAGGACTGAACGCGCGCTGCTTCTCCAACCGGTCAGCGCGCCGGATCACCGGATTGAACCGGTCGACCTACCAGTTCCACTGCCGACTCACGATGCCGACCCGTGAGGTGCGTCGTCTCGTCGTGGCCGATGCCATCGAGGAAATCCCATCGCCGCTCCCGGTTCGGCGCATCCGCTCTCATCTGAGGCTCAGCGGTGGACACGCCCAGGTGCTTGCGGCGGCGGCGTTGCGGCACCCGCAAGCCCTCGTCGGCCAGCAGCCGCTTGAACGTGGCATTCTCCCGCTCCAGGTCCTTCAACCGCTTCGCATTGTCAGCTTTCAGGCCGCCGAACTGGTTGCGCCACCTGCAAGCTCACAGATGACGAATCACCCGAAAGTGTAGCCGCAGTAATGCGGCAGTTCGGGATGATACCGATGAATCCGAGCAACGCTTACCCAAGATGCGTCACCGACCCTGTCAGCTGCCGTGCCATAGGTCGCACCGACCCGACCCGGCTTCGATAACGAAGTGATCAAACGGGACGAGCACTGACCGAACATCGCGGTGCAGCGCGCACACGTTGACAACCACGATCTGAAATCGATACAGCAGCCACTCTTCACATACACAAACTAAACGTGCCCTGATTCCATATCAGAAAGAATACTAGCCCGTTAGAGTGACCTGAAACGCCAACGGGATGATTTCCGATGTAACGACTTGCCCGACCACCTCAAAGCGTCCGGCTAGTTTCCCATGGCGGCTGTTCCTGAGCGGTCGCTTCCGTCAGGAGGTTGTCTTGGCTACTTCTACCAGCGTTGTACTGGCTGAACGTCTTTTCGTGCCGCTAGAGCGGTGGGGGTGGGAGTACCTACTGCCTTCCCCGGCCTCGCGCAGTCCCGAGTCTGACCGGATGCCCCTGTGGTACGAGCCCCCTGCACCGGACGTGAGCGCGTTGCAGCACAAGGTAGCGATCGCCAAGGCGAAGCTGCCCAAGCGACTGGGAATGACCGGCTTGGCGTGGATCGTGCTGTCGTTCGGCTCCGGCACGCTGGGCTTCCTCGCTCTCATAGCCGGAGTTGTCGCGTTCGTCATCATGCCGATCGTCGTGCCCAACTCGCAGATCAAATCCACCGTCGCCCAGGCCCGAGCGCAGCGTGAAGGACGTTACGGCCAGTACCTGCAGGCGCAGAGCGACTGGCAAGCCCGGATCGCGATGCACGACCAGGCCGAACTCGCCCGCCAAGCCGCAGCCCAGTTGTGGCACCCGCTGCAGGTGCGATCGGATCCCAGCCGGGTGGACGTCTTCGGCGGCACGGCGGAAGGCTGGACGAGCATGTTGGCTACGTTGGGCTGCTCGTTGGCGCAGTCGGGCACGAAACTGACAGTGGTCGACTTCAGCGAGCAGTATGTAGCAAGCGCCCTGGCAGGCCTGATGTACGAACGCGGCCACAAAGTCACCCAGATCGAGTTGCCCACGCATACGAACCGGTATGGCATTCTGGCTGGCCTAGGAGCTGAGGAACTGGCCGACATGCTGGCGCAGTCCGTGCACACTATGCGTGGCTCCAGTGAACACATCGACCTGCGTGCGCTGGACACCGACCTGCTGGAAACGGTGCTGCGGCGCCTGACGGGTGCCACGACGTTCCGCAGGATCGTCGCAGGCCTGGAGGTGCTGCGTCGTACCTACGACATCAGCACCGACGAGACGTTGAGCAATGAGGAAGTCACACGCTTGACCTCGGCCGTGGACACCATCGGCCAAAGTGATCGCGTGCAGCAGGAGTTGCAGTTCCTTGCCAGTTCGATCGGCTTACTGTCCAAGGACGAGGTGTCCGACGCGGACGCGCTGCCCCTGGGTGACCTGTGGAACTCCGACGGCCTCACGGCGATGGTCACCGCGCACTCCCATGCTCGACGCAAGGACTTTCTGGATCGTGTGGTGTTCCACCGACTGCTGCACGACGTGCGTGACCTGCGCGACGGAAGTGATGGCGTGCTGTTCGTCGTCGGCGCCGACAAGATCGGGTTGGAGGGCTTGGAGTCATTGGCCAAGCACTGCCGACGCGTCGGTCTGCGATTGGTTCTGCTGTTGGAACGGTTACGCGGCGATCTCAAGGAGTTGCTCGGCAGTTCGGACAGCGCCGCGATCCTGATGCGACTGGGCAATGCCCAGGACGCCGCCGCGGCAGCGGAATTCATCGGTCGCGGTCACAAGTTCGTACTCAGCCAGATCACCACGCAGGTCGGCACCGCCGTCAGCAAAGGCACATCGACTACCGAAGGCACCAGCGAATCCAGCAGCGAAACGGTCGGTTTCTCCACCTCCAAGGGCAGGTCGTGGAATCGGGACGTCGCGCACTGGTTCGCTGACTCCGTCGGTGGTTCCGACAGCACGACGAAGTCGACGTCGTTCACCGAGGCTCTGACCCGCAACTGGTCGACCACCGCAACCGAGTCGACCACCGACACGGTCAACCACGGCACCACCCAGGCGAGGGTCTACGAGTTCGCCGTGGAGCCCACAACCGTTCAGTCACTGCCGACAACGGCGTTCGTCATGGTGGAGAACCCGTCCTCGGGACGGCGTGTGGTGATCGGTGATTGCAATCCGGGGATCACGCTGCTGGACCACGTAGCGCTGTCCCCGCGGAGTTGATGTTCGTGGGACTTCTCGACGAGTTCTCCTTCCACCGGATGCTGTCCGCACCGCGCAAACCGGATGATCCGTCGGTACTGGATCCGGTGCCCGCGCAGCTCTTCGCAGCGCTGTCCGGCGCGCACGCCGAACTGTCCGGCGAGGACGGTGCCGCAGTCGCCGTGGCATGGTGCAGGATGCCCGGCGAAGAGCAGTTCCGGTTTCTGGTCGGTGGGCGGCCCTACTTCCCACCAGCCGGGAATGGCAGTGGTCCGCTGCTATACCCCCCAGGCGCGACCGGTGAGGCGGTCGACATCGATCTGACCGGCTTCTCCCACTGGATCAGGTGCCCTGGTCAGGTCGATCCGCTGTGGACGAGGGAGGGCAGCGGCAAGCGAGGAGGATTCGACGACTACGTCGCCCACCTACGCGCCCCCTTCGCATGGCTGGTAGTCGCAGAACCGCTGCCGGTGGCGGTGGTCGACCGTGAACTGGTGCAACTTTCGACTTTGATTCCGCGCTTGCGGCAGCGAGAGAATTCCGAATCGGACAAGGTCGCGCTGGAACGCGCTCAGGCCAGGTATCGGGAGCTGAGCCGATCACGAACGGGTGGCATGTGGAACGTCCACGTACTGGTGGGCGGGGTGACCGAAGTCGGCAGCCGCCGAGCCGCGGCTTTGCTGTGCGGGGCGAGTGAACTCGACGAACTGCCCTACGTCCTGATCCCAGGCACTTCGGTCGGGTCATTCGAATCAGCAGAAATACCGATATCCGGTGAAGCGGACTTGCCACGCTCACCGTTCGCGGCCGGGGCGGAACTGCTGGCCGCCGTGGCTCGCCCGCCACGCAAAGAATTGCCAGGAATCCGACTGGTGGAGTTGGCGGCATTCGACTTGACACCCGAGCGCGACGGTCCGATCCGATTGGGCGAGGTCCTCGACGAGGCTGATCAGCCAGCCGGGTCCTTCGGGGTGGACCCGGCCACGCTCAACCGTCACACATTTGTCGCGGGCGCCACTGGTAGCGGCAAGTCCCAGACCGTGCGGCACCTGCTGGAGCAGCTACACCACGCAGGCGTGCCGTGGCTGGTGATCGAACCGGCCAAGGCCGAGTACGCCGCCATGGCAGGCCGCATCGGCGGCGACCAAGTCGTCGTCATCCGCCCCGGCGACCCCGATGCTCTCCCCGTCGGCCTCAACCCCCTCGAACCCGAACCCGGCTTCCCCATCCAAACCCACATCGACCTCGTCCGAGCCCTGTTCCTCGCTGCCTTCGACGCCGACGAACCCTTCCCCCAAGTCCTCAGCCACGCCCTCACCCGCTGCTACACCGACCTGGGCTGGGACACCGTGTTAAACGAGTCCCGCCTGGCCGGCATCACCCCCCGCTACCCGACCCTGGCCGACCTGCAACGCACCGCCATGGAGGTCGTCGAAGGCATCGGCTATGGCAAGGAGATCACCGACAACGTCCGCGGCTTCATCGACGTCCGCCTCAGTGCCCTGCGCCTGGGCACCCCCGGCCGCTTCTTCGAAGGCGGCCACCCCCTCGACGTCTCCGAACTCCTGCGCCGCAACGTCGTCCTGGAGATCGAAGATGTCGGCAACGACCAGGACAAAGCATTCTTCATCGGCGCCGTCCTCATCCGACTACACCAACACCTACGCACCAGACGCACCCCCGGTGCCGTGATCCTGCGACACGTCACCGTGATCGAGGAAGCCCACCGCCTGCTCAAGCGCACTGAGGAAGGCACACCCGCCGCCCACGCCGTCGAACTGTTCACGTCGCTGCTGGCCGAGATCCGCTCCTACGGCGAAGGCATCGTCATCGCCGAGCAGATCCCCGCCAAGATCGTCCCCGACGTCATCAAGAACACCGCACTCAAGATCGTCCACCACCTACCCGCCCTAGACGACCGCGACGCCGTCGGCGCGACCATGAACCTGGACGAGGAGCAGTCCCGCCACATCGTGTCGCTGCCACCCGGACGGGCCGTCGTGTTCGCCGATGGCATGGACCGACCGATCCGGGTAGCCGTGCCGCTGGGCGAGGACCGTGAAGCCGCGACCGCCACCGCGCTCCCGCCCGTGCTGCGCCCACGCAGCATCGTCTGCGGCCCCACCTGCGGTGCTCGGCAGTGCACCCTGCGCGAGATCGGACTTGCCGGGCGACTGGCCGAGTCACCGCGGTTCGTGCTGTGGATCGAACTGCTCACCGTCGCACATCTAGTCGGCCGACCCGCCCCGCGCCCGGACAGCACGTGGTTGCCGACGCTCGCGGACGTGGAGCGGCGAACGTTGGAATGTGCGGTCGCACACGGGATCCAGGCAGCCATCGACGCCAGGTACAACGGCCTGACGCTGTACTACCAGCCCGAAGAGCTGTCGACGCACCTGGCAACTGTGGCTCTGGGGACTTTGGACGGCATGACGCCGTGCGACGGCACGGAAACGACGTGGCAAGCAGGCCGGTTCCGATGGATCGACGTGCTGCGCGCACTGCGCACGGCCGACTCACCGAACCCGCACCCCGACACGGACTCCTGGGCCGCCCGAGGCCTGACCCTGACCGGCCGTGCGCCAGGTGAGCAGCTCGTGCAACTGCGCGCGCACCCAGACATGTGGCAGCCACCTCGCGAGACCATCACGGGCAACCGCGCATACGAACCCGCGATGGCGCTCCTGAGCCAGAAGCCCGACCTCGGCGAGCGATTCCTGGAGGCGACGGGTTTCCTCCAGTTGCGCACTACGTGGCCCCTCACCGCGCTGAACCTGTCCAGGGAACCTCGATGAGTGTGGACAGCCAGTCCGTCGAGGCACCGGACGCCCCGCCACCCCCACCGGACACATCGCCACCTACAGCCGACGCCGATTCGGTGGTCGACGCCGAGCAGGAGCTGCCGGAAGCGTCGGAGACGTCCGACGGTGGCAGCACGGACACCGGCAAAGCCGAGGAGGTGAACAGCAACGAGGCGATCAGCCGCGAACAACCGTTGGGCAAGTCGGACTCCGACACCCTTACCAACGCCGACGAGCACACCGACGACAACGGGACGGCGCAGACGTCCCAGGACAACGACGGCGACGCGATGCTCACCCAAGAGCAGGAGATAGAGCCATCGACGGCCGACTCCGAGGATGACGACACCACCACACCTCCTGCCGCTGATGACAACTCGACGCCTCCCGAAGACGATGACGAGACGACACCTCCCGTCAACACCGAGTACGGCGACACGTCGGAACCGGAACCTGCCGACCAGCCAAACGAGGCCGTCGAGAGTGGCGAGGACACCGCAGACGCCGACCACGACGACACCCCCGCGCCGGACGAACCGATCACCACCGAACCCGAAGCCGCAGAGCCCGAAGCCGCGGACGAGGTGGACGCCGACCCGGACCAGTCCGCCACCACCGACGCCGACGAGCCCAAGGTGCTCGAAATCCCCCAGAATAACCCTCAATGGGACAAGCGCGACCCAGCAGACCGCGCCCGGATACAGGACCAGGTGGAAAACATCCGGGAACAAATCCGGGAACCACTGGACGAGGCGGGGAACGCCGCTTGGCAGCACGTCCAGGACAACTGGACCGAGGGTGCCAAGTACGGGGACAAGTACCAACGCGCGATCAGCGAGGAGGGCAAGCCCGAACATCTGTTCAAAGGAATCGAGGCGCACCGCCATTTCGATAAGTACATCAACGAGAACGGTGCCGACCTCGTTCCTGAGGAAAGCGGGTACCGGCTCATCCGCGAACCCTCGTACGACAGTGCGGGAATCGAAACCCACCGGGGTGCCCTGGGATCGGTGCGTCCCGACCTCGTACTGCAACGCTTAACCCAAGGCGAAGAAGATGAATTCGGCGAGTCGAACACCTGGCAACCCGTCCATGTATGGGACTACAAAACAGGCATGGATACCATCCGCAGCACCTGGGCCTCCGCTGTCGAGAGCCGAATCGACCCGGTCTTGACCCCCGAGACCGTCAACCCGAACCTGAACCCACCCGAAGTGAAAAGGCGAAACGTGTAAGTCGCAGGAATCAGGCGGCGCGGTAGACTCCAAAACGGAGACGATCGAACGGAGAGGCAACAGTGACGGAGAACGGCTCGTTGAAGGAACGGTGGCGTGCACTCATCACCGAACTTGCCCCCTCGGTCCCAGGCGACTGGGAGATCCGGGGCAGCGGATGGCGGACTTCGCTCGTCCGGCAGCCCGAACCGTGGACCATCGCCTGGATCGGATTTACCAAGAGCGCGTATTCGGATGAAGGCTGGTTCCACGCTGGCGTAGCGCCGCTGGTGACTCACCACTTCAACTGGGGCTCTCCGTTCACCGTTAGAACCGACAGGGTCGAGGGCTTTCCCAAGGCAATCGACCTCACCAACCCGGGAGTCGGCGAAGTACTCCGTGAATTCGCCGTGGGTCCCGCCATCGAGAAGATCGAGCGGGGCCTCTCCAGCGTGCTGGCGTCCGGGGCGGAGAAGAACTACGCCAGGGCGCAGCGCCCCCGGAGGCCGCCCCACTACTGGCTCATGGTGCCGGGGTGGCGGGTCGTGCTGGGTACGGACTCGCCGGAAGCCCCCGCCGCCGAGGCAGTGGAGTTCTACACCGAGTTGGGCGACACGGAAGCCATCACCTTCTACCAGACCCTCTTGGACACCTGGAAGGCAGACGGGCGGGAAGGCACTCTGACGTTCCTCGAAGCCGATCGGGTCCGCAAGATCAGGGCCGGCGGACTGCGCGGGATGAAGATCGTCTAGAACACCAGCCCTGTCCATGGCTCCGCTGTGCCGCGATCACATTGAGCCTTTCCGGGCAACCGGTTTGGTTGCTGTGGGTGATCATGTCGTGCGGTCGTGGTCGATGTGGAGGATCACGAGGGCTGCGGCGACGATCCGGCCGATTGTCCAGGGACGGAGACCCCGGCTTCCGCAGTTGGTAGTCACACGTGCTCGCGGAATTGCGGTCTGACCTGGGGAAACGTGTGCAGGCGTGGAAGAGGGCGTGTGTCTACGCCCGTTCGGTGTTCGCGGGGCTCGGTTCAGCTGGGGTCGAATGCGGAGATCCGCGGCGGCGGCTCGATCGATAGCGCCTGGTAGATGGCCTGCTGGTCGGTGCGCAGCGGGGTAGTCTGGGTGATGGTGCCAGCATGGCCGGCGAGGGTGACCTGCTTGAGACGGCCGGTGTCGCGGCGGATGGTGCGCCAGCTTTGGTGGCAGGACAGCTCGGCGACACGGGTGAGCAGCAGTGCCAGCCAGCAGATCAGGACGTGGGCGCGGATGCGGTGCTCAAGCCGGTGGAACACCGGACGTAGCAGCAGTTCGAACTTGAAGTCACGGAACCCGCGCTCGGCTTCGAGCAGGTTCTTGTAGCCCAGGGCCGCGTCCTCGGCGGCGATGTCGGGGTCGGAGGTGGCGAGCAGGTACTTGCCGTCCAGTCGTTGCTCGGCCTTGACCTTGGCGCGGTCGATGGCCAGACGGCCGCTTGCGTGCTGGCGGATCCACCGCTTGAGCGTGGGGTGATCGCGCAGGGCGCACTCGGCACGGACGTGCGAGGCCTCGGCCTTCTGCTTTGCTTTGTCGCCGTCCGTTTTGGCTCGTTGCCGGTCTCGTTGTCGTTGCGAGGCAATGCGTTCGAGTTCGGCTTCGATGCGGGCGATGGCCTGTTCCCGCTGGGTGCGGTCGCGGACGGCCTGTTCGGAGTTGTGGCAGATGATGAACCGGGTGTCCCCGGCGCTCTCGACGCGGACCTCCTTACGCGAGATGCTCGAAGCCGACGTGTACGCGGGCACCCTTGTGGACATGTTCCGCAGTACCCGGCACGAGGCGGAAGCCGACAAGCTCGCACAGCGGGTAGCGGACTCGGCGGTGGATGCCTCGCTGTTCCAGCGTGGCGCCCACCGCAACGAACGCGCAGCCGAACGCGCCGAGGAAGCGCGGCACGCCGCGAAGACCGAGCGACAGAAAGCAGAGGAAGCCGTCGAACGCTGGTTCGCCGAGGACAAAGCTCAGAAGCCCACTGGTTAGGGTCGGGCGTGACCACTGATCTGTGAGGGCCTGTTTCCACAGATCAGCGCAGTGCCAGTGTCATAGTTCACACCGAAGCAATCAATGCCGACGCAAATCTCGCAGTTCGATCAACCTGCCTGACGCGGATGCATGCGGATCGCGGCAGTTCAGCGCAGTTCAGGCCGGCTCCGGAGATTCACCCGTTCGTGGACGACCCCATTTGGCGTTAGTCAAAACGAAGGAGCGACAGGCTCCTGATTCGCTCCTTCATGAGGCCTGTTGATCATGTTCATGTTACCGTTCCGTGACCAAATACTTGATCATAGTGGGCCCACGAAAAAGCCCGCTGACCTGGGCTTACTTCCCAGATTCAGCGGGCTGATTCAGACCGTCGGGACGACAGGATTCGAACCTGCGACCCCTTGACCCCCAGTGTCGACCTAAAACTCGTTGACCTGCGGAAACATTGATACTAGGGAGCAGTTGGCGTCAGTTGGATGTTGTACGACTCTGCTCGGACACGATCGGCGCTCCGGACCCGCTCCTTCTCCTTCTGCCACCGTCCACGTATTCAAGTCGACGAGCGCACTTGACGCGGACGAAGGAAGTCTCCTGCCTGAAACTCGGCGGAGCATCGAGTCAGAACGCCCCAATGCCCCCCGTGAGAGACACGGGGGGATTGGGAAGTGCGGCGGTCAGGCTGCGCTCGGCGCTTCGTCGGGCTCCGGCAGTTCGCGCAGCAGCGTCTTGCCCGTCTCCTTGTTCATCCGGTATACCTCGACGTAGATCTCCTCGCCGAGCTCCACCTCGTTGTTGCCGAGGTCCGCCCTCAGGTCGTCGGACATGTCCTTGACCAGCAGGAGTGCGTTGCGCCGAGTCGTCGGCAGGCGGAGGAGCAGGTAGCCACCGCGGCCATTGTCCTCGGGCACGACTCGCGTCACCTCAGCGTGCCCGCGCCAGTTCAGGGCCGCCCGCGGCGTCTCCTTCGAGGCAGCAGGCTGCTGCCCCGTTCCGACGCTCATCAAGCGCAGGGCGATCCTGCGGCGGTGCTCGTCGACCGTCACGATCATCGTCTCGATCTCCGCACCGACCTCCGGCAGCGTGCCACCGAACTGCTGGCTGGGCACGAGGCCGTTGATGCCGTACTCCACGTGCACGAACGCACCGTGGCGCTCGTCCACGTTGATCACGCGACTCTTCAGCACGGTGCCGGGCTTGTACTTGTTGCCGAGCAGCGGCCACGGGCTGCGCTCGCCGCTCACCAGTGTGTACCGCATCTCCTTGCGCATCGGGTCGATCACGAAGGCGCCGTCGAGAACCGTCCCGGCCGGGAACATCCTCCTCATGTCGGTGACCAGCCTGCTCACGTCGACGTCCGCGCTCCCCATCACGCCGTAGCGACCGGAGTCGTCGCGCACCATCACGTAGTCCTTGTCGGCGTTGATGACCTTGGCCTTGACCGAGGTGGTGCTGCCGCCGGGCATCGGCATGGGCGCCATCTCGTCGGCGGGCTCCTGGCGGAGCGCGGTGAGCTGCAGTGCGAGCTCCTTCCTCAGCATCTGCATGTCCTGGTAGTTCTGGCTGTACGAGATGTAGCGGTACAAGCCGCGGATGTCGGACGGGATGTCGTTCGACTCCTGGGTGATGACCACCGTGCGCTTGTTGAGCATCAACGCCCAGGCCATCTCGAACGCGACGTTCGGTGAGCCACCGGTGAAGTCGGCGATGACGACGCCCGCCTGCTGCATCGCGCGCCACACCGCCTCCAGCACGCCTTGGGCGCCGTAGAGGCCGTCCACGCGCACTGGCGTCATGCCGCACTCGCGCACCACCGGCACGCACACGTCCGTGTAGAACGCGTCGAAGTCGAACGGCTGGCCGTTGGCCAGTTCCTTGATGCCGAAGGGCATCGCGAAGAACACGTGGTCCGGCTCCGGGTTGAGGGTCCTGGTCGGCTTGAAGATAGCGCTCATGGCTTGTTCCTCCGGCGGCTGTTGTTGTTGGTACCCAAAGCATCCATGGCACCCACTCACAGAACACGGGGCTGATGCCGACAACCCGCTCACACCCCGCGACGTTACGGTGAGCGGCCCGTGAGCGATGACCAGTGTGAAATCATCGTCAGCCTCCGGGAGTCGACATGGATGTCAATCGCATCGAAATCCTCGACGGCGACCTGCGACTCATCACCGATGGCAAGGAACGGTCCCTCAAAGGGCCCATAGCGCAATACCTTGTCGCGGAACTGCTCGCCCGCTCCCCGACCGGCGCCACGCCGGAAGATCTCACGCGGGCACTCGGCTGTACCAAGGGTGCCCTGCACCAGAACCTCCACCGCTTGCGCACACTTCACGGTCTGTACGTCCTGAATGACAACGAGCGGTACCAGATCCTCCACGGGACGCGAACCGCAGACGCGACGGAGTTCATTGACGCCTCGGAGCTCGGCGAGGCTCACGCGACAGCCGACCAGGTGCGCGGGGCACTTGCGCTGTGGAAGTCGGGACCTCCGGACCACCTGCGTTCTACCCTGTTGTGGGATCGGCTCCACACAGCCAAAACGATGCTCGACCAGAGGAGCGCACAGCTCGTACGGCGACGTCTGCTGATCGTCGAGGATCAGGTGGGTGATCGCTTGTGTGACGTTCTGGGAGAGTACGACTGCACGGTGGTGCGTGACCTCCAGGGATTCTGGGCGGTGCGCCCGCACCTCAACAACATGTTCGACGGTGCACTGGTTGATCTGCACCTGCGGCCGGGCTACGAAGACCGCGACGGAGAGATCGTGGTCGACGCGATCAACAACTCCAGCGCGCTCCCCGCCGTTGTGATGACCTTTCGTATGCCAGGAGGCTTCGACGTCGCGGGTTTCCAGCGCCGCTACAACCTCATGTCCGTGGTGACGAAGAAGGACGACGGGCCCAACACTGACTTCGGCGGCATCGCCTCCGTGGTACGAGAGATGTTCGCCGCCGATGCGGCCACGAAGCTCTTCGAGATGCTCGAGGACACGCTGCCCTCACTGCGTCGCCGAGCGGGCAAGCAACTGCGGCTGACCGGGCGATTGGACGACGTGGATATCATGCACCTCAAGTACAACAAGGTTGTCGACGTGGCGCAGCGGGGCGATCTCGCCGCGTTGCGCCACGCCGTCGACCAGTTCGAGACCGAGTTCGGACTACGTCCCGGCAACCACCGGCAGTGAGATCAGGAATCGGGCACCACCGAGCATAGACTTCTCCGGAGCCAGCCAGACGGTCCCGCCGAGCGACTCGATCCAGAACTGGGCGCACTCCAGCCCGCCGCCGCTGCCCGTGTGTTCGGTCGAATCCGGAACATCGTTGCTCTCCAACGCCTCGTACACGTGCTCGGGCACACCGGCTCCGCTATCAGCGATCTCGATCAGAGCCGTCCGCGTGGCCGGATCGACCGACAATGTGATGGTCACCGTCCCCGAACAGCCAGCACTCGCAGCGGCCCGCGCCGCGCGAACACCGTTGCCGATGATGTTCTCCAATGCCAGCCGAAGACCCATCGCACGGCCCACGCAGGTCGCCTCCGCGTCGGAGTGGAAGAGCACGTCGACAGCGCGGTCGTACGCCTCCATCTTCCGCCACACGAACTCACACTCGACTCTGAGATCGATGCGCTGGTTCGGGTCCATCCACTGTGCCATCGACCGGCGCACCTTCCGGTTCGCAGAGACGTTGGCGCGATCGTCCGTCGGTCCTGGATCGTGCTGGCCCGCCCACACGTGCACGGTGTCCTCCAAAACCCTGAGGTACAACGCGTCGTGGCTGCGCTTCTCGACACTGTGGCGGTACTGCTCGACCAACCGGGATACCGGGTCCTGCACAACGGCCTCCGGCAGGCGTCGAAGGGCGCGGACCACGCCGCACCCGCACGGCGTGAGATCCATGCCGTCCGGTGACCAGTGCGGCAGATAGCACAGTTCCTTCAAACACGCCAACGTCTCCTCCACGTTGACGATACTGTCGACTGCAGCCTCACAGCCCGCCCCGCCTAGCAGCGTGAGGAGGAACTGCCGAAGGGTCTGCTCGTCCTCTGGCTCGTACACGGCGATAGCGGCCAACATCGCGAACAACTCGTCACCGAGATCGGCCCGCACGGCGTCTGCCAGCACTTGGTCGAAATCTGCCGCCTCACGCTCCACCGCGAGGTCGAACTCCCTCGATGGCACCAATCGCCTGATGACGGCGAGCAAGGCGGGTACGTGCCTGCCGGTCACCTCGAGCAACGCGTCCAGTTGCGCCGACTTCAACGAGTGCCCCAAGAGGTACAACAGCCACCACGCGTGGGCGCGCAGGCGTTGCGGGTGATCGGTGCCGAGGCTGTCCGCGAGCACTGCCCCGACACCTCTCTGCGTGCAGATATTGCGCAGCAACGAGATCAACCGCGCATCACGACCCCGCGGCTTTCCCTCATCGTCCACCACGAGCATCCCGAGCACCGCGGCCACGTCCACGACCACTTGCGTGCTGCTCCCGTTGTCCACGACGTCGAGAGACAGGCGGAACGCGGCGTCACCCTGCTCACGTCCGACCGCGAACCGGACTGGTTCCCGGCCAGTGAACGCCAGCCGAGGCAGCTTTGGATCGTCGGGCAACACCAGCCGGGTGTAGAGCACGCCGTCCTCTTCCTCCAACGGAGGCGCAACGTCCACGTCGGCGACGAGCCGCTGCAACGCGGCCACGTACGCCGTGATCGCCGCACGTGAACCGGTGGGCAGATCGATGATCGCGGCGATCATCACCTGTCCTGCCGCGTCATCGGGCAGGTAGCGCCGAACCAACGGCTGACCGGCTCCAGCCGTGCTTAACCACTGGCAGATGCGCCTCAACTCGACCGTGCGAAACGGCCAGGGCTGTTCGGACACGGACACGGGAAGTTGAATGTGACCGTTGGGCTCGCGCAGCGCCTCCTCCGCCAACCGGTACTCGCCTGCCGCGACAAGGTCTTGAAGGTAATGGACGAGGTCATCGGCGAGTTCCTGTCGACGCCTCTCGATCTGGACGAGCAGACTCTGTTCCTTGTCGCGCTCCGCGCCTGCCAACGCGGTCGTGGCCTCGTTCAGCGAGGCCTCCACGCTGACGCGGCGGTCGCCCACCCGCACACGGCCGACCGCGGCGGAAGGCAGTTCGAGTCCTGCGCGGTCCGCGTGCGCCATCAGCAGATGCCGCTTCGCCGAAAGTTCCTCGTCGGCCTCGCTGCGAGCATTCGCCACGTACTCCCGGCATCGCAGCGCCTGCTCCGCAGACACGATGGCGAGGCTCTCCAGTTCGGTCACGGCCTTCTCCGCCACGGTGTACTCACCCTTATCGGTGAGCGTGCGCACAGCGGATTCCGGTGACCACGCGCGAGCCAGGTCCTCGGCCGCAACTCGCGCCACCGTGCGCGCTGGCAGTTCGTCGGCGTCGAGCAGAGTGGTGACAAGTTCGGGAAACCGCCACGACGGCAGGCCGACAGTCGCATCGGGTAGGTGGTCAGACATCGGCTTCACCTCGGGCTGCGTTCGTCAGCTTCTCGAGCGCCCATTCAGCAGGCTCGTAGCGTGGCTCGGCGGGCAGGGACTCCCTCAACCGCCTCGCGTGCTCCGCGATGGCATCGATCTCGGCGAGCTCGTCGCCGGTGATGACCCGGCCAGCGATCGGCCCCAGCGTGCGCAGGTCGTTCGTGGCGCGCCGGACCGCTCTCAGCACTGCGGAACTCTTGATCAGCATTGACTTGCGGCGGTTGTCGGTGAGCAGCTGCTGCTTGGCGGCGTGGGTGGCGTCGTCAAGCCAGTGCCCCTCATTTGTCCCGTTGTCGCCCGTCCAGGTTTCAAGACACTCCGCATCCTTCCGCTCCACGATGTCGCGCAGAATCTCGAGAGGGCCGGCATCACCTACGAGGTAGTCCTTCGTGGCGTCACCGTTGGCGCAATTCGGGACATACCGCTCGAACGCGATCAACGTCGTTCGCACGCGACCCCATATCTCGTCGGAGGCCGTCGCCGTACGTACGGTGGCCGCACGGGAACGCAACGCCTGTACCGGTAGCTGTCCGCGCGTGGTGACATGTGTGACGGCGGCAGCGGCGAACGTCCGCACGCCGTCGTCGGTGGCGAACTCGGCGAGCAGTTCAACGGGCTCAATCAGGTCGCCGCTGCCGTTCAACAGGAGGTCCGCACTCGCGTACGCGCACAATGCTCGATAGTCATCCTCCATCGCCGAGGCGATGAGTTTGGGCAGGGATGGCGCACCGAAGGCGGTGGCCGCGGCGGCGAGCAGCACGGAGACCGGAGCACCGTCGTCGGGAAGTGCCAGTCGTACCGCGTAAGCGCTTCGCCAGTCGTGTCCGGCCCACAGCGAATCGAACAGCAGTCTGCCCCAGCGCCGATGTTCGGCGCCGTCCTGCTCGGTGAACGAGTACATCGTGGCATGCAGGCGAACGAGTTCGTCGTCGGTGGCTTTGCATTCGGCGAGCACGTCGGCCACGTCGAACGGACTGGGCAACGGACGGCAGGCCGCGACGACCTCCTTCGGGTCAAAGGAAGATCCGGTCCTGCGCAGCGCGGCGAGCACCCGCGCGGCCGCGATGTCGACCTGGCCACGTGCCGCATCCCGTTGCGCGGAAACGGTTCTCCGCGCGTTTCCGGACCAGTCCGCCCAGTGTTCTCCCAGCATCGGCCGCGAGATGTCATCGGCCACAGCCGAGGAGAGGACACGCAGGCTGATCTCACTGCGCTGCTTCCTGCGGCCGGCCCCGGACCTGCCCTCGAAGGAGAGGAAGTTGTAGCTGCCGACCACCGCTTCGTCATCGATGACGAGGACCTTCGCGTGGCTCTGCTCGTCGTGTACGACGAACAACCTGCCCACACCATCACGGACCGGTGTGCTCACGAGTGCGCGCAACTTCCGCAGGCACTCGTCGTCGTCACGTTGCCGATGGGTTCTCCGGTACACGAGTGCGACGTTCACACCGCGCCGCAGGCATTGCCCGATCCGCTCGACGAAACCGTCGTTGACCACGGCCGCGGAGAACTGGTCCGAAGAGATCAGCACTCTGGTGCGCGCCGTGCCCAGGCCGTCCCAGAGCAGGTAGCTGTGCAGGTGATCCCGTACCACGCCGACCACAGGCCCGAGTTCGGTGACCGAAGTGGCGAGCGAGGTGCCGAACGTCGCCCATGAGCGGGACCACAGCGTCACCGACGTCGCGTCCTCGGGCGCGGTCTCCAGTTCCGCGTCGAACCTCGGACGCGGCGGCACCACGAGCGGCAACGTCCGCGACCTGTTGCCGAAGACGTTGCGATCCCGGATGATCGCGCACGCGTGGTCGTAGTTGGGCGAAGTCTGGTGCGCCCATTCGAGCAGTTCGTCGAGCACCGGCGCCGGGGTGTCGTCCGCGGCGCGCACGACCAGGCCGACCTCGGCGTGCTCCCCCTGGCTGGCGAAGTTCTTGCTCGTCACCAACGCCTGCCTGTCGTCGACGAGAACGACCTTCGCGTGGACGTGGGCGGGCTGAATGCGGTCGTAGCGCACAGCACCGGTACCACCCGATGCGAGGCGAACCCGCTCGACGTCGTGGAACGCGTCGACCACCCGGGTCTCGAGTGGACCCTCATCACGATCGATTCCCCAGAGTACGGTCACTACGACGTCTCGTCGCACGGCACGTTTCAAAGCGTCCACGTAATTCTCGATGCCGCCGCGGTACTTCAACCATGGCAGGGAGATCACGACCTGCTTGGTGGCGGCATCGATCAGATCCACGATCGCTTGGCGGTGTTCCTCGAACGTGCGCACGACGGTGACCGACATCTGCCGAGCAGCCATGTCGTCAACGCGCGCCACGAGGTTGTCCGCCCGCGAGGCGGTTCGGTCGTGATCGCGTCTGCGGTTCGCGGGTGCGGTGTGCACGAGTGGTTCTGCGGCGGCGACGAGGCCCGCCAAGTCCTGGTGGATGTCGTCCCGCCGATCGACGATCTGGTCTGCCGCCCCGCGTAGCGCCTGCACGAAGCCACTCGCGGGCTCGTTCTCCACCAACAGTTGCAGCCGGCGCTCCGCCTGCAGCTGCACGTGCGCGAGCAACGACTTGTCCACCACTCGCACGACAAGCCTGCCCCCGTCGACACCCGCCTGCACGCTCAGCGGGGCGAACTTGGTAAACGCCGCCTTCGTCAGGTCCTTGGGCGCGAGATATGCCTGCAGCACCTGCATGTCCCCGTCAAGCCCGGTGTCCTTGCGGCGTTCGAGGCTTCGGTTCAACGCGGCCGCGAGTGCGTCCGGCTCGACGTTCGCCGCGGTCCAGTCCCGCTGCGAGCGGGTGACGACGAGGTTCGCCTTTCCCGGTGCGAACCGCCCAGCGGTCATCGGCAGCACCCGCCCGGTCAGGGTGTCGAGCAGAACGTCCTCGGTGTCGGATGTCGATAATGACGCGTCGACGGCCTGCCCCTCGGGCAATTTCGCGAGTTCTTCCGCTGCCAGCAGCGACAGCCGGATCTTCTCGACCCTGAAGTCGTCGAACTCGAAGAATATCCGCTGTGTGCGCCACAGGTCTCCGAGTAGGTCGACCATCAACCGCGGGGTGAGCCCGAAGAGGTCGGCGAGCCCCTGCATCGTGGTGACGCCCGCGTCGATCGCCTTGAGCACCAACGTCTCCAGCACCGAAGTGCGCGACCTCGGGCCGAGTTGGAGCCGCACGGTGAGCACCTCGCACTCCACGTACACGTCGATCATCTTCACGACGGCAGCACCTCGCTCATCGGGACGACGTGGCCGAACTCCCGCACTGCCGCCACCGCCGCCTCCCACTCCGGAACACCGCAGCGCTCGTACTTAGAGATCCGGCCGACCACCACCAGCAGGTCCTGAGCCCGGCTGAGCATCACGTTCGCCCGCGCCGGGTCGGCGATGTGACCGAGGCCTCCGTAGGCCACGTTCGAATCGCGATCGCGGACCAACGAGGCGATCACGATGCGCGCCTCACGTCCTTGAAAGGAGTCCACCGTCCACACGTCGTCGGCGCGCTCGGCCAAGCGCATCCGTATGCGCTCCACCTGCTTGCGGTAGGGCGTGACGATCGCAATCACCTTGCCTTTCGTATCCGCGGCGAGGTGCTCGAGCGATGGTTCAAAGGAGCGCACAGCGGCGGACACGAGTTCAGCCTCGACGTCGTTGAACCAGAAGCCCGTCGCCTTCTGCGTGACGCCGGTATCGATCCAAACCAAAGACCGGCCGCGGGCCCAGGACGGGCGCACCAAGCCGTGATCTCGATCCGGACGCACGGTCTTCAAACCACCGAGCTTCAAGGACGAGTAGAAACCTCGGCTCACGACCTCCGCGATCGGCTTGCGCATGCGGCGCTGTTCGGTCAGCTCCAGCCGTGGCGCTCCGTCCCTCTCTTCGGCGAACATCTGCCCGAAGGTGGCGAAGACCTGCCGGTACCGATCACGCATCTGCCACCACCCGGCCACTTCCTCGTCCGGGTCATCGCGGCAGTTGTCCAGGAAAGCCATCACGTCGTTCAGCGCGAACGCACCGATCTGTGCCTGGTCACCGACCAGCGTCCACCTGGTCCCGCGCACCAGTGGCAACGCCAGCTCGGTGGGCCACGCTTTCGCCGCCTCCTCGATCACGACCCACTCGAACGGCTCGTTCGAGCCGTGGTCCACCAACCGGGCTTTGGTGGACGCGCCCGTGGTGGCGAAGATGAGATTCGCACCGCGACGCACCCTTGTCTGCAGTTCAGGACCGGAGGTGGCGAGGGCTCGCAGCCACATCTCCTGGATCTTCGTGATGGCGGGGTTGTCGTACCGCCGTGCACTTCGCCCGTTCAACTTGCTCTTGATCTCCCGCTCAAGCCGCGGCACCACCTTGTCGGGCATGAACTCGGCCACGGGAGGCTTGACATTGCCCGAGGTGAGTTCGCTGGCAAGGCGGACCGCGAGCCAGTTCGCCCTGGTCGGGTTACCTGCCTCGTCCACCGCGCCGATCTTGGTCAGGATGCGCGCGGCCAGGTTATCCAACGCGTCGTGCGACTGCGCCGACACCAGCACGCGCGCCTGGGTGTCGTCCGAGAGGTACTCCGCAACCGCCTGGGAGGTGACCTCGGTCTTGCCGGTCCCTGGTGGCCCCTGGACCGCAAACATCGACTGGTGCTCGAGCATGGCGTGCATGGCTTCGAGCCCCTCGCCCTCCAGGTTCCCCCCGGCGCCCCCCTGTCCTTTCGGCGCGCTGCGCAGGCCGGTCGGCCGGACCAGCGCCTGCAGCAGCACCACGTTGTTCTCGAGTTCGTCCACGGCGCTCGACTGAGCGGTCAGGCTTCCCCGTCCCGCACGGTCGTTGGCCATGCGCAGCCAACCCCGGTCCGGAAGATCCGCGAACCGGCTCGCCTCCAGGGTGACGGTTTCCCGGCCGTGGGTCTCCTCCAACCGGTATTTGCCTACGACATCGCCGGGCGCACCTCCCTTGTCCGCCACCACTTCGATCTCCGGAGAGGCCGAGTCCTTCGCGACCTCCTCCGCAAGGAAGTCGGCCATGCCGAGCCGCAATCGCTCGTCTCCGATGATCTTCTTGTGCATCGAGGACTGCCGTGACGCCCGGTCGGCGTCGCGCGAGCGGTCCCAGCGCACCGCCACCATCCGACCTGAAGGAAGTCCCTCACGCACGTACGCGTACTCCCTGGCGAACAGTTGAGCACCCTGGTAGTCGATGAACCAGCGCAGTGCGTCCAGGTACTCCCGCTGCTCACGCGTCTTGACGTGCCTTTCCGCGATCGACGTCAACAGCGCGGGCCAACTCGGCCGGTCCGAAGAACGCCTTTCCAGCTGTTCCGGGCTCGCCTGGTGATCCACGGCCTCGACCCGGTGCACGCTCCTACCAAGCCCGCTCGCCCGCAACGAGTGCAACGCTTTCGGCGCACGCGCGATCTCGATCACGTATTTGATGACCTTGATGTTGTCGAAGTACTGCTTGCGACCAAGCCTGAAACGGTAGAGCGTCTCGGTGAACCAGACGAAGTTGTGTCCGAAGAGGACGGTTCGCGCGCGCTGCCGGTCTTCCGTTTTGCCTATCCTGACGAACGGCACCGCTCCTTCGGACGAGTGGCAGACCGTCGCGCCGATGAGGTCGTTCTCGATCAGGTCGACCAGTTGTTTCAAGCCTTCATCGGTCATCGCCGACTCGGACAGGTGCCCCCATTGGAACAACGTGCGGTCGCTGTCCGACCGCATGTAGGCTACGAGGTAAGGCTGGCTGCTGCTGGTCTCCGGCGCGTAGCGGCCCGCGATCGTGTCGTAGTTCCGGCTCAGCGCTGTCATGACTTCGCTCATCGACGGCCTGGATCGAGGGTCGGGTTGCAGCATCTCACCCAGCAACTCGGACAACGCCGCAGGCAGCTCGCGCGATGCGATCACCCGATGCCGCAGATCCTCCTGGAACTCGCGCAACTCCGATCCGAGTTCGGGCACCTCCCCCAGCAGGTCCGGTCCGAGCAACCACTCGGCAGCGATCACACCAAGGCTGAAGACATCGCCCGCGAAGTCACCCGCACCGGTGTTGCCGGGAGCGGCCAGCAGGAAGTCGACCCGCTCCGGTGGTGCGTAGGCCAGGAACCGCGGGTCCTGGCGAAGGTAGAGCGGGCGAACCCGACTGGCACCCTCACGATCGATTTGGCTGCCGCGTAGGAGGTTCGACACCATCGAGCTCATCTCGAAGCGCGCCAGCAGCACCCGGACCTCGTCGTCCCTCTCCTCGTACTCCAAGGTGCCCGGCCAGAGGTTCCGGTGGGCGATCCTGGAGTCGTGGAGAACCGCGAGGCCATCAGCGATCTTCCACAACGTGCGCACCGCCTGCGCGGGACGTTCGTGGAAGTAGGTGGCCATCGCCCTGGAGTCCTCGTCGCTCAGGAGCACCTTGGTCCGAATGAATCCGGCGCCCGCGGTGTCCGAACCACCACCCTCGATGTGCTCCGGCTGGACGTACCCACCACCCTCCAGCACCGGCAGACTGGGATGGCCGAGGCCACCGATGCGTTGCAGGACACGGAGTTCCTGCTCCCAAAGGTACCCGCCAACCTCGCCTAGCCCGAGATAGATGGTAAGAGCGACATCGTGATCATTGCGGTCCAGAAGGGAGTATCGGAAGATCTTTCCTTCAACAAGTTCCTTGCCCTCCAACATTTCGAGGTTCCCGCTCAGAGGAACGAATCGATCACCGCCGTACGCCTCGGTGGTAAGCACCGTCCGCGCCACCCGATCCGCCTGGACAATGCTCACGGAGTCTCCTCGGTCAGTTGAGTGGGCATGCCGAACTACCGGCAAATCGCACACAGGGTGATGGATCAGATGCGCCATCAGGGGCACTACGGCATCCGATCCCTACGCTCGTGACGTTCCGTTATCGCAACCATCGCTCGCGCTACGGCCTTCGTTTCCTGCTTCCGGCATCACGAGGTCGCTTTCACCTGTTCGTCGTAATGGACTGACGCCTGGGTGAGCACAATCAGAATAGATCTTGCCCAGTCGCCCGCTTCCCAGTACCCGCATCTCCCAGCACCACTCGGCCGAGGCCCACTGCGCTCACCTGCACTCACCGCCCACTCCCCGCGATTGATTCACAACAGGTGGTGGATACGTGCGCTTTTATGGAAACCGCGTACCTCCATTAGGTTCACGATGCCTACCGCAAACCTCGTGACGGCACCGTGTTGACCGACTGGTAGGAAGACCTCAACATCGCCCACCGCAAGGTCCGCGCCCGCGTCGAACACACCCTGGCCCGGATGAAGAACTGGTAGATCCTGCGCGATCACCGCCGCGCCGCCCACGCCTTGGTCTCAAGTGGTGGACGCGTCACCGGCTCCGATCAGCAGTTCGTCCAACTTGAAGCGTGGCGACTTCCACCCGAGTGTCTGCCGCGAACGGTCGTTGAACTCCGCCGCCACCGCATCCAAGTCGGCCTGGGAATACCCGACAGGTCGGTCTCTTCGAAAAATACTAGCAAAGGAGACCGTTGGTGTTCTCGTTGGTCCCCCACTACCACGGCACTGCGGATCACAGAAATAGACCGGCATCCCGGACCTCACTGTGAACTTCTCATGTGAGGGCAGCTCCTTCCCCTGATCCCAGGCGAGACTGTCACGCAGGAACCTGGGCAGCGTCTCCATCTTGGCCGCCAGCAAATGCGCCACTCGTTCCGTGGACCGGTCGTAGAGGATCCGCACAACATGACGAACCGAGTCTGCCGTTCGACCAGTGTTGTGATCTGGGATTTACTGCCCTTGCCCAGAATCAGGTCACCTTCCCAGAAGCCGGGGACGGCACGGTCGTCGGCCCCTTTCGGCCGCTCGCTGATGTTGACCATCCCGGCGGTCCGCCCCCTGGCCGCCACCGGCCGCGATGGGACGATCCGCCGCGTGCGACCGGTATGCAACGCCAGATTCAACCGCGTGCACAGCTCGCCTTTCGCCTGAAGGAACAGCGTCTGATAGATCGCCTCGTGGGACACGCGCATACTCATATCGACAGGAAACAGATCGGTGAGCTACCGATGATCTGTTGCGGAGACCATCTCTTGCCGAGGCCTTCGTTCACGACATCATGAAGTTACCTGCTTGTTTCCAGCTTTCGTGACTCCGGCCATTTCTGGCAGGTAGCGGACCGTGCGATGGCGCCGATCGCGCGATAGACCCCGTCCGCACCGACATTCTTACTCACCTCGCGTGACACCACCGAATTGTGGCGTCCCAGCAACTCTCCGATCAACCGATAGGTTCAACCTTTCCCTCATTCGAGAGCGATTATTCGTATTTCTCGTCGGTGAGCATTGCTCTTTTCCGCGCTGTGCAACCCCGATCGGTTGACTGATTATCGCACAGTGACGCGTTCACCACTTGAGACCAAGGAAGTAAACCGAGCGAAGTATTCACCGAACTCCTCGAAGCGGACGCTTCACTGTCTGAGCCTCCCCTGCATGAATCGACATGAGCACGGGAGCGCAAACCACTTGAGCAGCCCAGACGCGGTCGGTTCCCTACAGAATGCGCGAAGGAACACCTCGAACCAACCACATTCAACTGGAAGGACGCGACCTCGATGCTCTCCACATGGTGTGCTCCCGGCTCACCGCCTCCTCGGAATCCGCGACCTCCACGGCCCACGTCGCCTCGTCGTCGACTAGTTCGAGTCTGCGGTGGGCGATCGTCAGTTCGTTGGCCGCGAACGTGTAAGCGCGGGCCAGCGTGGCCAATTGGCGCAGACTCACCCAGGCGGTCCCCGCAGCGACCATCGCGGCCACCACCCCGGCGAGATCGAGCTGGATGAACCCAGACGCCTTCGCCACAGCGGCGGCGATCCCGATCAACTCCACCAGACACAGCCAGAGGCCCCAGCGGCGGGCGAGCCGCTCATTGGTCTGGGCTTTGCGCGCGTACCAGGCCTGCTGGTCGGCGATGCGGAACTCAAGGTACGTGGCCTTGCGAGTAGCGAGGTCAGCAGCTCGCAGCGCACGCATCCGATCGGACACGACCGCGCGCTGCGACGGCCTGATGCTCGTCGTCGGCGCTTCGGCGAGGAGCTTGCCCATCTGTTCGAGGAATCGCCGCTCGACGGCCTGCTCGTCGGCCTTGAGCGCGAACGGCACGCCCCGGACGCTGAAGCGCCAAGCGAGGCTCTTGGTGGACTCCGCGAGCGCGCGGCCGTCGTACCACCGGTTCTCCGGCCTGGCCGTCCGCAGGTTCAGTTCGGTAAGTAGCACCCCAACCAATGTCAGCGCGGTACCGATGGCCGCTACGTCGATCTGCCGCGGCCCGAGCTTCCACTGGACGACTCCCGTGCACGCTGCCAGCACCGCGAGCAGTAGGCGCAGGCGGACCGTCCTCAGGTACTGGCGCTGTCCATCGAGGGACGCCGAGTCCGCGGACTCGAAGAGACCCGGCAGGTCGGTGTCCTCCAAGCCCTTACGCACGGCAGTCATACGCTCTCCTCCTAGCCCGGATCCACGTGGTCATGGATGGGCGGTCAGCCGAACGTGGTCAGTTCAGCCTCGATGGCGGCTGCTAAGTCCTGTGCGGTCACCACTCGTGTGAGCGGCGACCCGGCAATCTCGGCGGCGCGCTGGCCCACGACGTCCCCTGCCGCTGCGGCCCCAATGGCGGCTGCGGTCCGACCGGAGGCCGCGAGCACCAGCACAGGACGTCCCCGCTCGATGCTGTGGGCCGCGTCGTCGTAGGTGATCTCCCCACCGTTGATGAGGAGGGTGACCGACCGGCAGCCGCCCGCGATCACGTCGGCGACATCTGCCAGCCACGGCGACTCATCTCCCCACGAGTCGCCGGGAACCAGGAGGTGCACATGGTGCGGCTCGAGATCGGCAGCGCCCACGACACCTTCGGCAACCACCCCGACCAGCGGCAAAGCGCGGTCGTGCAACCTGCCGACGGCTCCCATCACGCCAGAGGTAGTGCCACCGTCCACCACTGCGACGTCTCGGGCGATGAGCACGGGCAGCACCGCGTCGCGCAACAGTTCGGCCACGAACTCCAGGTGGCCTCTACTCATTCCGGCCGCACCGCCGACCAGTACGAGCACCGGACGCCCCCGGCGCACACCCAACCGGTCGAGTGCTGACGCAATCTCCTCGTGGCGGTCGACCAGGACGCGCCTGTTGTTCATGTTCACGACGACAATATGGCGTAGTCGTACGCCGGGGCACGGGTGATCAGACAGAGTTCGACGGTGGTGTGCCTCGGACTCGTCATGTTCAGCGGCGGGTACGTCAGCAACGTTTCGTGACAAAGCCTCTTCGCCCAACGAAAGTTCGATCGGAACGCTCAATAGAGCTTCTCCAGATTCCGGTCGGCCGTCGCGACTACCCAGTCCAACGCTTCCTTGTCGGTCGCAGTCAGATCCTGTGTGCGCTGCAAAATTCCCCGCGCCTTGGATTTGATCCGTTCCAGGTGCGCGATGGCGGTGTCGAGTTCGGGACGGGTCCTGATCGGGCCGCGTGAGTACCGGTCCATGATCGTGTGCAGGTCGTCGACGCAGCCAGTGACGAGCAGCACCCGGCGCACGACCGCGTGGTTCCTCTCGACGGCTTTGGCCGCCTCCGCGGCTTCCTCTCCGATCAGCGGGTCGCTCTCCAGCCCGTCGAGCAGGGCCGACGCGGCCGACAGCCGCGCGTTGACGGACCGCAGGTCGGAGGAGACCGAGCCGCGGCGTTCGGAGTCGACCGCCTCGCGGAACTCGGCGATGGCGTGCAGGTACCGCACTGTGCCACACCGGTTGTCGATCAACCCAGCGGCCTGGAACACGCGGATCGCCTCAGTGAAGTGCTCTTTCCGTAGGGCGGTACGACCGGCTTCCAGTTCCGGTTCGAGCAACCAGAGCAGGATCTCCTGCCGCCCCAACGGGTTGAGCACCGACGCGGTGGACTCACGGCGTCGTTTGCGGCGCGTCAACCAGAGTTTGGCGCCATCGACGTACCGCTCCCACACATATGACCACAGCACGGCGAACTGTCCGTCTTGGCGCAGTTCCTCCGGGCACTCCTCCAACGCCCTCAACGCCCCCTTCGGATCGCGGGCGCGCAGGCACCGCCAGATTTCCTCGAGCTGCGGCTGGTGCAGCGTCGCGAGGATCCGCTGCCGCAGATCGGTGAATCCCTCCGGCACCGACTCGTCGTCGGGCAGGCTGTCCACCGCCGCCTCGACCACGTCCAGCGCGTCGGCCGGACGATCCAGCAACAGCAGCAACACCGCCTTGAAGTAGCGTGGGGCTGGGTGGTTGGGCAGCACTTGTGCCGCCCGATCGACGACCTCCAGCGCCTCTGCGTTGGCACCGTCGGGCAGCAGTCGCCCAACCTGTTCCTGGAACTGCTCGACGACGGCGTCCTCACAGGCCGCGCGCACTCTCGCGACGAGCGCCATCGTGGCTGGGTCCTCGGTGTGCTCCCGCGCCGACGTCAGTGACGCCAGCGCACACTCGTGGCGGCCCAGCCCGAAGTGGCCGCGGGCTTGCAGCAGCCAGGCCTCAGCGTTGACCGGGTTGATCGACAGCGCTTGGTCGACCATGGTCAACGCACTCTGGAACCTGCCCTGCTCCACCTTCTGGCGCGCCTGGTCGAGGAGCCTGGCCACCTTGACGTCCGTGTGGCGTGCGGCCAGGTCGCGCAGGCCGTCGTCCAGTGACCCGAGGTCGACCGAGGTCTTCAGGCCGACGCCCGTCGTCATCGAACCGAAGTCATGCGGCTTGACCGTTCCGACTGGCGCGAACATCCGGCCCGCGGCGGAACCGGCCGTCAAATCCGGTTGCAGCTCGCGCGAATCCCTGAGCAGGCTCTCCCTGTCCCCGGACCGCTTGCGGTTCAGCCCGCCGGGTTCCGGGTTCGCCATCGTCATTCCTCCCCGTCCGACTCGTCCGCCATCGCGTCGACGACCGCGCTCACCAGGTCGACCTCGGCGATGTGGTCTACCTCGGCGATGGAGAGCACGGCCCGCCGCAGCTCCACCCGGCTCAGCTCGTCGCCACCGTCCGCGGACACGTCCAGTTCCAGCGACGGCAACTCGTCCAGGCACTCGGCGGGAACCGGCTCTCGTCTGCCCAGCACGGTCATGACGTCACCTCGTTCTCACTCAGCAGTTGGTCGCCGACAATGGCGAGGACCTCCGCTTCCTTCCGCTCGACCGCGCGGGCGTGGTCGAGGAGCACCTGGCTGTCGTCCTCCAGGCTTCGGGTCAGCTCGCCCGCCGCGGCCAACCGCGGGTCGTCCCGGCGCACGGCGAGCAGTTGGTCGATCCGCTCGCGAAGCAGCCGCGACCGGTCGTTCATCTCCGCCACCGATGGCGCGGACACGTGCACCCGCCTCAGCTCCGGTCGCTGGTCCCAACTACGGACCTTGCCGAACCGGGACAACTGCCCCACCAGCGTGGCGCGCACCTGTTCGCTGATCGACCCGTCCTCGACGAACTGGTCGAGCACCTGGAGGTAGGAACCGACGACGTTGCGCGAGGCCCGCACCAGCTGGGCGTGCTGGTTGAGCACGCGCAGCAACTCCGGATCGCGTGCGCCGAGCGCCCTGGCCCTCGCGAGCACGCGCACCGCGGCGCTCCGCTCCTGGTCGTCCTCGGCGAAGTGGTAGCGCAGCAGGCCGACGACGAGGTACGGGTCGCTGAAGTCCGAGTCAGCCTGCCGGACGAGGGCGAACCCGCTCACCACGCCCGCGAGCCGCTCGCGGGTCCGGTCGTGGGGGTTCACCGCCCACGCGCGCAGCCGGGCGACGCCGCGCAGGAGGTGGATGTCCCGCAGCACTCGGTCGTGCTCGTGGCCGCCCGCCGCCTCCCCCTGCTCGTTCAGCTCGCCGACGCGGTCGGCGATGCTCGGTTCGGCCGACGGGTCCGGCCACTCCGCCTCGACCGCGCCGTCCGGGCGGAGTCGCCGCGCGGCGGACACGAGCAGCGTCTCGACGCGGTCGGCCCCGCCCGGCGCGTTCTCGATCCACGCCGCCAACGCCAAGCCCAGGTCCGCCAGAGCCGCCATGACCTCCCGCTCCGACTCCGGCAGGGACGGCACCGCCAGCTCCAAACCCTCGAACTGCCGCCGCGCGCCGACCACGTCCTTGTCGAACAACGCCCGCGCCCCCAGCACCACGTGGTGGTTGCGCAGGTCGGCCGGAACACGGTCGACGTAGTCGCCCAGCCGCTCGACCTGGCCGAACAGCTCGGCCGCCGCGTCGATGCGGCCGGTCCGCACGGCTACGACCGCGCGGTGGTACTGCACGAGCCCGTAGAGCTTCCTGGCTCGTCCGGAGGTCAGGCCGCCCGCCTTCTCCAGCGCGGCGAGCGGCGGCTCGGCCCCGTCGTAGTCGCGGCGGGTCGCCCGCACGTACGCCAGCAGGTACGCCACGTCCACGTCCGCCGGGTCCTCGCGGTGCACCGCGGCGAGCCGGTGCTCGGCTTCGTCGAACTCGTCCAGCCTCACCAGCGCGAACGCGATGTAGAAGCGGGCGCGACGACGGAGGCGCTCGGGCAGGGTGGTCTCGATGCGGGTCAACGCGGGCAACGCGCGCCGGTAGTCGTGCTTCGCGAACAGCGCGACGGCGCCCGTGTAGTCCCGGCTGGACCGCCGAGGCACGACGACCAGGCGGTGGACGAGGAGCCCGACGCCCACGACGGCCAACGTGGCCAAGATCGCGACGAGAACGCCAAAGCCGCCACCGCCGTCCGTCGTGCCCGCGTTCTCCACGCCGCCGCTGCTCGTCGCGACCCCGCTCAAGGGCTGCTCACTGGTCGGGGCCACCGGTTCCCCGGCGACCACGACGGTCGCGACCACCTCCGAACCGTCCGGGACGGCCAGCGTGACCGGGTACGTGCCCGGCGGCACCGCGACGCCGGGAGGCAGGGTGATCGTCGTCGAACCTGGATCCGCCGACTCCCCCGCCGCCACTCCGAAGCCGAGCACGGCAGGCAACGACAGCACGATCACGACGGGAAGCAGTCGATGAACCGGGCGCGCCATGCGCTCGCCTCCTCTCCGGAGATGCCGTTCTTGTTCTCCATCTGGGCTATCCGGCGCAGCGCCTCGTGGACGGTCTGTTTGGCCAGGTCGACCTCGCGGAGCGCGATCAGGCACCGTGCGTACTCGAGCAGGGCGACGAAGTCCGCCCAGTCCGCTTCCGCCACGGCGTACAGTTCGATCGCCGCCGCGCCGTAGTCACCACGACGCAGGTGCACCTCGGCCAACCTGTGGTGGGTGTCCTTCGGCTGAACCCAGCCGATGTCACGCAGCATCGTCAGCTCGCGTACCAGCACGGTGCCGAGCCGGTCCGCCTCGGGGCCGTGCGCGACCGAGACGTAGACCTCCCACGCCGCGTCGGCCCGGCGCGCGCGGAGGTCCAACCGTTCGGGTGAGGCGGCGATGGCTTGGTCCAGCGCCGACAGCGCGGCTCGGTGGTCGCCCAACGTCGTGTGCAGCAGCGCCGCGAGATCACCCGACTCGGTCATGCGGGTCGGGTCAACCGCAGCCCACGAAAGCACTTCGACGGCGTGCACAGGCGAATACGCGGCAAGCGAACGAGCCAGAGTGAGCGGGTCCACCGCCTCTGCCAACGTCCGCCGGAGTGACTCCACATCACCGAGCCGACCCGCCGGATCGGGGTAGCGGAGCCGCCGGATCACCTCGAACAGGGCCACCACCGGCGCCGCACCGTGCAGGAACGGCGGGATCGACGACGCCGAGACCGCCGGGCGCAGCAACGCGCCACGTGCCTGCATCTCCACCGCCTGCTCGACCGTGGACCCAGAGGTGCCCGCGCAGCCAAGCGCGTGCGTCACGAGCGTGCCGACGGCGTACGCGTCGGACTTGCGCCCGTCTACGGGCAGTCCGCGCACGGCCTCGGGCGCGAGCTCGGCAACCACCTCGACCTCGAGCCCGAACAGGTCGCACGGCGTTTCCACAATCGTGGGCGGGCACGGGACGAGCCACGGCTGCCACCCGTGGTCCTGCAGGACCACAACCACGTTGCGCGGGCCGATGCCCAATGGCGTGATCGGACCGGTTTGCCACACCGGCAGCAATCGGCAAACCTCGTCCAGCACCGCACCTCGCGCCAGCCAATCCGGCAGGTCCGCCAAATGCTCGCCCAACGCCTTCCACGGCCCCGGCGAGTGGTACTCGACCCGGAAGTCACCGCTGGACCACCCGCCAGTGACGATCGGCAGCGCCCGCTCCACCGGGCGCTCCTGCAACCCCGACAGCGAGTGCCGGAACCGACCGTCGCAGAACCTGGGCTCGACGACGCGGACGACGCGGTCCGCCTCGCCCTCGCGGGGCGAGCGCCACAGCGTGCCGCGGTCGGTTCCGCCGATCAGCGTGTCCACCGCGACTACCGCGACTCGTAGAAGACGTCGGTGAGTTCGTCGCCGAGGTCCTCCACGTTGTCGGAACCCGATGACACGGCCGCCGTGAAGGCCGAGTAAGCCGCCGCGAGCTTCGTGTTCCGCTCCGGTGGGAGTTGTGCCAGTAGCTTGAACGCCCGGCGCGTCACAGATTTGAAGTCTGCCGGGACATCGGCGGGCGGCGGCTGGTGCGCTGAGGCAGTGGACGGTTTCGGCAGTCCCGCGCCCGGCGGACGGGGTAGACCCGAGGCGACGTCCGAGCCGGCTGGTTCAGGCGGAGCGCTCGCGGCGGGTAGCGGCATCGCGGCTTCCAAGCGGCGCGTGCTGCTCTCCAATTGCTCGGGGGTGGCGCGCACATCGCACTGGAGCTGCGTCTTCCACACCTGGTCGTCGTTGAGGCACTTCACGGCGACCCTGAGCAAACCGCTCTTGTCGATGTCGAACGAGACTTCGAACTGATAGAAGCCCTGCTCACGTGCCTCGGGCAGCACGATGGGCAGCTTCCCGATAAGGTCATTCTCGAACGCTACGGAATTCTCGCCCTGGAAGATCAGGACCTGGATCTCCTTAGCCCCGCCACCATTGACGAACCCGCCCTCGGTCCGCGCCCCCGGAACGCGGCTATCCTTGGCAAAGATCGGGATGAAGTCGGCCTTGTTGGCCAGGATACCCAGCGTGTGACTGGTCACGTCCTGTAGAGGGTCCGCGTCCGTGGCGATCGAGCCGACCGGCTGCGCACCGTCGGCCACCACAGCCTTCGGCGTGATCTCCACGTCCACGCCCGCGTAGTCGTCGCTCTCCGGGTACTGGCGGGCGATCATGCCCGCACCGCGCGCCACCACCTCGTCGGGACTGATGTCGCCGCGCACGTCCTTCGGGTCCAAGCCCAGGTGCTCGGCCAGCATCGGCCGAATCGCGGCGATCCGGGTCGAGCCGCCGACCAGCAGCACCTGCTCGATCTCCTCGATCTCCACGCCGTTGGCCTCGTGCGCCGACTCGATCGCGCGGTCGAGGCACTCGAGCGACTCGTCGAGCAAATCCTTGATCAACGCCTCGAACGTGATCCTGCTCAACGGCACGTTCACGCTCAGCGTCGGCGTGAGGTAAGGCAGGTTCAACGTCGCCGCACCCGCGACCGAAAGCTCGCGCTTGCGCACCTCGGCCTCGCGCTTGATCCGCTGCCAGATGGCCATGTCCCCGCTCAGGTCGACACCGTGGTTGTCCTTGATGTGCTTGAGCGCGTAGCCGGTGATCCGGTCGTCGAAGTCGCCGCCGCCCAGCCTCGGGTTGCCGCCCGTGCCGACCACGCCGACGCTGCCGGGGCTGATCTGGATGATCGACACGTCGAACGTGCCACCACCGAGGTCGTACACGGCGAAGGTGTGCGTGCGGTCGTCCTCGACCTTGTCCGCGCCGAAGCACACGGCTGCCGCAGTCGGCTCGTTGAGCAACCGGTGCACGTTGAGCCGCGCCATCCGGGCCGCGTCGTGGGTCGCGCCGCGCTGGGGTTCCTTGAAGTACGCGGGCACGGTGATCACCGCGTCGTGGATCGGCTCGCCGACGTAGTTCTCCGCCTGCCGCTTCAACTCCATGAGGATGAACGCGGAAATCTCCTGCGGCAGGTAGTCCTCGCCGCGGAACGGAACTCGCTTGGGTGTGCCGGGTTCACCGTCCCGCGCGGTTCCCTCCGCGTACACGCCCATCTCACGCTTGACCTCGATGATCGTGTTGCCGGGGTCGTTGACCAGGTTGTTCTGGGCAGGCGCTCCGACGATGACATTGCCCTCGGGGTCGAGGCCCACCACCGACGGCACGGTCTTCATGCCCAACGCACTCTCGATCACGTGGGCGTCCTTGCCGTCCCAGATGGACACCGCGGAGTACGTCGTGCCCAGGTCGATCCCGATCACTTTGTGGAAGGGCATGGCTCTCCTAAGGCTTGGGTGCGGCCGGGTCCGCCTGGATCTCTACGACAGCGGGTGAAAGCAGGCGCCCGCCCAGCACGTAGCCATCCTCGAGCACCCGGACGACGGTGCGTGCGACGGCGTGCGGGAAGGGCGAACGGTCGGAGGTCAGCTTCTCCGCGCACCGGTGGAGAGCCGGGTCGAACAGGTCGTCGCCCGCCCGCACCGCGATGCGCTCGGCCCCCATTCGCTCCAACACGCCGCGCAACCCAACGGCGAGGCTGCGCACATGGCCTTCGGTGGCGTCGGCGTCGGAGAAGTCCGCGCCGACGAGCATCCCCTCCATCGCGGTCAGCTGCGGGATCAGCTCCCGGCACAGGTCTTTGAGCGCGCGGTGGGTCAGCGAGTCCGAGATTTCCCTGCGCAGTCCCGAGATCTCGCGTGTGAGGTCGGCGTCCAGCGCCCGCTGGACCTGCTCCAACCTGGTGATCGACGCGACGACGGCCGTGTTGTCGTCCACGACCTCCTCGAGCAGCCTGCCGATCTCGTCGAGCCGGTCGGCGTCCTGCTGCGGCGCGGTCACGACCGGCCTCCGGTCAAACCGTCCAACAGCGCGTTCGGCGTCAGGTCGGCGGTGAAGTCGACCCTGTCCACATCGGACACGGGCCGCAGGGGTGCCCCGCGACGCCGGAGGTGGTCGGCAATGGCTTGGCTCAGCACCTCGACGCGGTCGGCGGGCTCGGTGAACAGCGGGGCCGCCGCCCGACGCACGGTGAAGAACCTCAGGTGGGCGTTGTCCCGGTCGTACTGCTCGCGCTTCACCGGTCGCACCAACTCGTCGCCCGCGGCGTTGACGGCCTTCTGGCGTTCCTCCAGCTCATCCCGCCGAAGCGGTTCCCGCACCTGACGCTCGCGCAACCCGTGCACGAGCACGTCCCTCGCCTGACGTATCTCCGCGGCGGTCGCCGTCGGTGACACCCCAAGCAACGTGTAGTACGACTCGGTCCCGAGGTCGATCATGAACACCCGTCATCCTCCATCCGTCGTCGGCTGCTCTTCATCCAGGTACTGCTCCACCTCGCGCAGCCGGACGACCGCGGCGCGCAGTCGCGCCGCCTCGTCGGCGAATTCGGCGTGCTCGGCCATGCTCAGCGCTTCGGAGAGCTCGGCGAGCGAGCGGTGGACCGCCGCCCGCACCTCCCGCGCGGACGGGCCGTCCGGGTCGTCGGTGTGCCGCTCGTAGATCTCGCGCACGCGTTCGACCGCGGGTTCGGCGAGCGCTTTGACCCGCTCCCGCACGACCGCGCCGGCGGCCGCGCCCTGTGCCGTGGCCAACCGGGTCGCGAAGTCCACCCGTTCCTCGGCGGTGAACGCGGTGTCCGCGCCGACCGACAGCACCTCGACGGCTTCGTCGACGAGTTCGCGGGCTCGTCGCCCAGCGGTGATCCTGCCCAACTCGAGCAACACCTCCGCGAGGAACATCCGCAGTGCCGAACTGCGCGGGAACACGCCGAGCCTGACCCGTGCGAACGTGACGGCACGCTCGGCCGTGGGCACGTCCGACGCCGAGCGCAACTCCTTCGGCACGCCAGACAGACCGATGCCCGAGACCAGTTCCACCAACCGGGTCTTGGCGGTCACGGCCTCGTCGTCATCGGCGGACGCCGGCGGGGCCAGCGCGGCCAGCGCCTCGTCGTATGCCTCTTCGTCGCGCTTGGCCGTCCACAGCGCCAAGCAGACCAGGTAGGCCAGTTCGGCGCGGTGCGGCAGCACGGCCGCGCACTCCCGGAGTGCGTCCAGACGCTCGTCCCAGCCGACGGAATCGGCAGGCTCGTGCTCGGCTGTCATCCTCGCCAGCGCCACCAGATCGGATTCGAACACCGCGACCAGGTCGAGGTCCTCGGCGATGAGCCCTCGTTCGGCGCAGAGCGGCTGGAGGGAGGCCCATGGCAACGCGAACTGCCCGCGAGCGATCCGCGCGCCCAGCACGAGGTGTTCGGCCGAGTTCCGCTCCAGGAGCACCCTGGTCATCGCGCGCAACTGGATCCCGCGGCGCAGCGCCTCGTCTGCCAGCGCGTCAGCCAGCGGTTTCTCCAGGTCGTGGTGCGGGTCCTCAGCGCGGGTCATCGCGGCCGCGTGGCATTTCCGCACGACTGTCGAGGCGACCTCCGCGAAGGCCTGCGTTCCGGCCAACCCGAGGGTGCCCATGGCCGCGTGGATGTGGGCCAGCAAGGTGTCACGCGCCGTGTCCAGAGCCTCAGCGGACGCGTCCGCGGCCACACCGAGCACGTGGGCGGGCGAGCGGAACCCCAAGCGGGCATTGAGGTAGTACAGGTCCCACTCGCGCAGCCAGACGTCGAGCGCGGCTTGGTCATCGATCCAGGCGGACACCTCGTCGCCGGTCGGCGTCGACCGCGGCGAGGTGTCCGCGCAGTGGCGGGCCGCGCTCTGCCGGGCCAACGACTTGTGCAGGGACCGCCGGTCCACCAGGTGCAGCTGCACGTCACCGACGCCAGCCGCGCGCAGGTACAGCAGTTCGACGAGTCGGTCCCACGCGGGCTGGTACTCGGCGGTGTCCTTGGTGCGCGCGGCGAGCAGCGCGAGGTTGTGCGCCACCGGGACCCGGTACGGGTCGTGCGCTATCGCCTCGCGCCACAACACCCGTGCGACGGGGTACCTGCCTTCCGCCCAAGCCCGTTGCGCGAGGTCGTCGAGCACCGCGACCCTCAACTCGACGAAGCACTCGAGGTCGCGGACGTGCGGGGGATACGCGTCCACCGCGCGCAGCACGTCGTCCTCGTCGCCGTTGCCGAACCGGGTGTGGTGCCACCAGCACACCAGTTCCGACGGCACGGTCCCGTCCAGCACGAGCGACGTCGCCACGTCGACGAAGCACGCGGGTCCCTCCGCCTCGGCCAGCGCGAGCGCAGCGTCGAGCAACGCGGCGGCGGGGTGGCCGGGCGCCCGCGCCACCGCGGTCCGGGCCAGTGCTCGGACCGCGTCCGGGCATTCACCCGACACGAGCAACAGCACGCAGGCGGCCAGGTACTCGGCCGGCTGGTCCTTGCCGACCGCGAGCCTGGTCGCCGCGCCTCGCGGTTCGAGGCGACCGAGCTGTTCGACGAGCACCGCCTGCCACGTGTCCGCGGATCCCCCAGCCCCGCGCGTGACGCGTTTCGGGCGCTTGCGCGCCTTCTTCGAGTCGGAAGGCGCGACCACGGCGTCCAGTCGACCCAGCGCCACGCTCACCGCGCCGGTGTCACCCGCGTCCAGAGCGTCCAGCAACACCCGCCCGAGTTCGCGCTCCTCCTTTTCCAACTCCAGCAGCGCCAGCGCGATCACCAGGTGCACTCGTCGGCTCGACGGCGACAACCGGAGCGCGAGGCGGTACTCGGCCAACGCCGCGCGGTGGCTGCCCACGCGATGCAGGAGCCGTCCCAGGTGCAGGTACAGCTTGGACAGGAATGGATCTGCCTCGATCGCCGCACGGAGCCCGCTCACCGCCTCGGCGTGCTCCGTGCCGGGGTCGACAGCCAGTCGGAACTCCGCCTCGGCGATGGCCAGTCGCACTGCCGGCTCCCAAGGGCGTTCGCGCAGATCGGCGAGCGCGGCCTGCAACGCCGCGCGGTCGCGCAGGACCTCGACCGCGCTCATCCCAGGTCCCCGTACAGCTTGACCTGGCCGGGCAGGCTCACCGCGACCAGCCGTCCGTCGGCGGACAACGTGGCGGCGTGCGCGTCCGGCCACACCGCAGGCTCACGTCCTCGCCGCCACAGCACGCACCCACCGCTCGGGCCGGACAGCACGTAGGTGCCTGGGACAGCACACGTGTCGAGCAGCACGTGCCGCTCGGGGAACTCGTCGACGCGGATGTGCCGTTCGGCCTCGTCGACCTTCCACACCTCCTCGCCCTCCTTGATGAGAAGGCACCGGCCCGGTTCGCCGGACGGCAGCAACCGCAGCGCGTCGGGCATCGGCTCGACAGGACCCGGTACGCCGTCGACGCCGACGCCGGTGATGCCGTCGTCGGTGAGCACAACGAGCCTCGACCCGGCGTACGCGATATCCCGTACGCCCCGCAATCCGGGAAATTGACTGACCCGCCGCCGGTCGACGTAGACCGCCAATCGCCCCGCTAGATCGACGATGGTGAACCGGTTGCCCGAGTCGACGGGCGCGATCCGGTGCACGCCGCCCCCGACGGCCAGCAGTTCCTCCCGCACGCCGTCCGGGGTGAACCGGCACAACGTGCCCTTCCACGACCCCACCACCAACATGTCGCCGACGAATGTCAAGTCGCCCACCGCGCCGTCCACACGGCCCACCGCCTGCGGCGAGCCGTCCGGACGGAAGCACCGCACCTGGCCGTCCCAGCCCCCGACCGCCAGCAGCCCTCCCGGTCCGGTGACGGCCTTCCGGACCGCGACCGAACGGCTGTCACGCCACAGCAAATTCGGACCGTCAAGCACGGCCAGCGTCTCGGTGCTGCGGTCCCACACCAAGAGCAGCCCATCGCCGAGCGGCCACGCGCTCCGGCTCTCCACCGGACATGAGTCGACCAGTACCGAACCGGACACCATCCGATCGACCACCGGACCGCTGTCCTTGTAGTAGAGACGGCTCACCGCTACCAGGGCATCACTATCGGGCTCCCCCCGGCGTGCGGTATTCAGGACGACACCCGCTTGCGCTGCGGTCGTGCACCGTTCCAGACGTTCGATCACACGACCTGGGTCGATCGCGAGGTCGAGGGTTGGCAGCGGTTCGGCGTGCTGTGTACGACGGCCGGTGAGCAGGTAGTGGAGCACCCGACGCAGCGCGAACAGGTCGCCTGCGATCGTCGGCGGACCTCCGAGTCCGTGTCCGTGAGGATCGGTGGGCAGGAGGGAATCGTGCTCCTCGCGGGTGCTCGTCGGTGCGCTGCCGACGCACAGCACGCGCACCGAGCCAAACGCGTCGACGAGGACGTTCACCGGTTGGACGTCCCCATGTGCGATCGGAGGTCGCTCGCCGTGGAAACCGCGCAACGCGGACGCGATGCCGAGGCACAGTTCGTACGCGGCCCGCGGCGGCAGGGGACCGTTGCGCTCGATGAGTTCCTGTCCGCTGAGTCCATCGACAGCGGGGAATATGACGCCCCAACACAGCAGGTGGCCATTGACCTCGACCGGCACCACGGCCACCGGTGCGACGATGTGTGCATCGCTGAGCCTGCTGAACCGGGTGCCTTCGTCGAGGAAGTCGTCCTGCTGGTCCTTGGGCAACTTGACCAGGTTGACCGTCACGGGCTCGTTGCGCAGGACGTCCCGGCCGGGGTGCAGCGGGCCATGGCCGTTGCGGCCCAACTCCACCCCAGTGAGCGCGTAGTCGGTACCAGGCAACCTCCGCCCGCCACCTCCTGCCTCGGTCAACGCTTCCATCACGTCCGTCCACGGATCGCGTGGCGTGCGCTCCGGGAAAGCCCACTCGGTCAACGCGAGGAGCGCGGAGCGGGGATCCGCGAGCGAATCGTGGGTGATCTCGAAGGTGTCGGTTCGATCGTTGACGCTGAAATCGCTGAACGTCCGCGCTGTGGCCAGCGCACTGTTCACCTCGGGCGGCAGCTTGCGCGACAGCAGCAGCCGTTCGACGATCTGGGACAACGTGAGGTCGGACGGCAGCTCACCGACTTCACGTTGGTAGAGCAGCCGCGACAACGCCGCGGTGGCTCGGCGTATCCGGAACAGGGCGACGATCGGGTCTTCCAGCAGCCCTCGTGCGGCCGCTTCGCATTCGTTGGCCAGGTTCTGGACGTCTCCGGCGAACAGCGGGGCGTCGCGGGTGACCGACGCGACTATCTGGTCGTATCGGTCGGCATAGGTGGACTCGTCCGTCAGGTCGAATCGCGTCAAGTATTCGATGGTTTCGGGCAGGTCTTTCGTCATGCGCCGAACCACGACCGGGATAGTTCGCCCCTCACGCCCGGATGGATCGAGGTGCACGCTCTGGTTCAACTCGGAAATGGTCCACTTCCCGGCGACGTAGGTGTCGCTGAGGCACGCGATCATGTGCGTGGAGTTGACGATCGCTTCGGCGATCTGAGTAGCGACCGGTCGGCCACCGAGCATCTCGTTCTTGTCGAACCACACTCGGTATGAGTCCCGACGTAACCGCTCTACCAGCGGCAGAACGACATCGTAGTCCGCGCCGGAGTAACTGAGGAAAACGTCGTGGCGTGACCGACCGGACTCGCTGTGCACCAACTCCGCGACCCCTTTGCAGTAAGCGCGGAGCTGGTCGTCCGAGCGCCGTCTTGATCCTTATGGTCACTCATAGATGAGCGAGGCGTTCCACTGTCGATGCTTCTTCACTCGAACAGCCTATTAATCTTGCGCAAAAATGCGGACTTGAATTTCCACGCAAGGTAGAATTCCATTTAAAACCAATTCGTCTCGGCTTCACGAACCCCTGCACCCGGCCGAGCCCTACGAGCTTGAGGTGGCCAGCTCTGAGCCTGCCGAAAACCCCATCCATGCAGGCACAAGGGGTCCACATCGCCCATGCACGGAAGCAGCCGCAATCCCGCGCTGTTATCGACAAGTACGGCACGATCGTCAGGCCATACTACTTCGACTGATCTACCTCAGCGTGACCAATGCGTTCGCACTATTGCATCTACCGGCACTTCAGCCGGACTTCGTGATCTTAGCTGGCGGGAGGCGGAACGTGGACGTGGCGCCAAATGATCATGAGCAGTTGTGAGAATAAATCAAGATCAGGTGATGACCGCAGCCTCCGTCATGGACACTGCCGACGAGGTAGATCCCGTTGGCTGGCAGGAGAAGCCCGATGAGCCGATGGCCGTACCGCTCGTGAGGCCATCGTTGCTGGTCACTTGTCATGATCAGCGTTCTGAGCGATCGCGAGGGTTCTGGTAAGACTGCCGCGTGAGCACGCGGCCTGCGCCTAGCAGGCACCTGGGAAGCAATAGTGCTGCGCTCGCCAGGCGTGGACTGGCGGATCACCAGCGAAGGTCAAACTCGGCGAGCCGGAACACCGCGCCTACGCGGACCCCCCGGTCGGGCTGGAGCTACGACGCCGAAACTGCCCGCTGTGGAGGCCGACCTAGTGCCGCACTCGGCCTTGACGCTCAAATGCCTGATGCACCACGAACACCAACGCCATCATGGGCACCACCACCACCACCACCTCGAACAGCATCAACCAAGCAAGCGATATGGTCATGCGGCACATCGCGAGTCGCCTTCAGCCGAGCTGAAGAGACGACCACTTGACCAACCAGTATGTTGCGGACTCAACCCCCAGTGTCGACCTAAAACTCGCTGAACTGCGGAAACGTTGATGCCAGAGCGCAGTTGGCGTCAACTCGACGTTGTACGACTCCGGCTGGGCATGATCGGTGCTCCGGATTCGCTCCTGCTCCTTCTGCCACTATCCACGTATCAACGCGACGAGCGCACGTCACGCCGAATCAAGTGCGCCAACAGTGGAAGCCTGAACCAGGCAGGTCGAGACGGTCGCGTTTACCGTCGTGCAGCCATCGAACACAGTTCAGCCGTGGAGGTTGGCGCTCGCATCGTGACCCGCGTCGAACTCGGCTAAAGCAGCCTTGGCGTCCAGACGTCTGCCGCTGGCCAGCAGCGCCTCAATGTTCAGCTTCATCAAGCGTTCGTCGCCCGGCCAGCGGCGCACGTACCAGTCAGCCCTTCCAGTGGTGTGCCCTGGTCCCCCGGATCGCTGCCTCGAGCAGATCAGCCGCAGCCTGGTCTTCCTCCTCTGCAGCCGCCGCCACCTGCCCTCCGAAGCGGTAGTAGTCCAACAACGTCGGGATCTGCGACATCCAGACGGACCCGCTGCCCACGCAGCTTCGGCAACCGGACGCGTTCGTCGAAGTTCTCTTCGAGGAAGTTGCGCATATCGGTGATCACCCGGTTCAGCGGTGTTCCCAGCGGCTCTCTCCCATATCCTTCCCGACCCGATGGCGAAGCATCTCAGCCCTCGACACCCCGACATCTGGTGGTGTCAGTGGCTGTCTGAGCGGAGGGGTCGGACGGGATCCACTTCGGACTCACCGCAGGCGTGGTGCCGAACCGACCGGGCAAGTCAAGGCGCCCAACAACTCCTGAACCTCGACACGGCAAAGGCCGCTCCACCGGGCCAGGTCCCGCGCGGCGCGAACGCGGACGTGCGCGAGAACGGCGCTGTCGTGCGCCACCTGGCGTGCGACAGCCGTGGCGGCTTCCCGGTAGTCGCGGCGCAGTTCCGCCATCTCCTCGGCGCAGCGGATCCGCTCCACCGGCCCCAGCGGGGTCCTCGGCCATGGCGCGCAACCCGAGCACACCCTCGGTGGAGTTGAACGAGCCGATCGCTTCGAGCACCAGCTTGCGGTCCAGGGGTGGCCCAGCGTTCTTGAGTCCACGCAGGACTTGGGCGACCTCGCCCCGGAGGTCCGGCCGGGACTGCCCCAGGACACGGGCTGCATTGGCCCGCGTGGTCACGGCAGCGAGGTGTCATCGACGATCGTCTTTAGAACTCCTAACAAAGTGTGGTTGGTCCGGGAATGAAGATCGACTGGTCCGTGTTACGTCTGTGCCACCTGGGACTGGAGGTACACGACGGCTCAACGCAGACCGTGGG